>Ga0207777_1000188_pt1 | contig 15424 bp, 10 predicted proteins | sample LuqExpMetageno35_FD_187793 | JGI IMG/M metagenome (GOLD analysis project Ga0207777, IMG submission 187793) | Tropical forest soil microbial communities from Luquillo Experimental Forest, Puerto Rico - Sample 35 (SPAdes) | ecosystem: Environmental > Terrestrial > Soil > Tropical forest ...
GCCGGCGTCGTACGCGAGGTCGGCGACGGCGTGGCAAGCGTGAAAGTGGGCGACCACGTCATCCCGCTCTACACGCCAGAATGCCGACAGTGCAAAACCTGTCTTTCTCGCAGATCAAATCTCTGCACCGCGATCCGCGCCACGCAAGGCAAGGGCTTGATGCCGGACGGCACCAGCCGCTTCCGCTGCGACGGAGATTCCATCTTCCACTACATGGGCTGCTCGACTTTTGCCAATTTCACCGTGCTTCCGGAGATCGCAGTGGCGAAAGTGCGCGAGGACGCGCCGTTCGACAAAATCTGCTACATCGGCTGCGGCGTCACCACCGGCATCGGCGCCGTCATCAATACTGCCAACGTGTGGCCCGGCGCCAATGTCGCGGTGTTCGGCCTCGGCGGCATTGGGCTCAACGTCATCCAGGGAGCGCGCATGGTCGGCGCCGACAAGATCGTCGGCATCGACACCAATCCGGCCAGGCGCGCCATGGCCGAGAAATTCGGTCTGACTCACTTCATAAACCCCGACGAGGTTGGCCGCGACAAGGTGGTGCAGGCGATCGTCGATCTCACCCAAGGTGGCGCCGATTTCTCATTCGAATGCATCGGCGATGTAAATGTGATGCGGCAGGCGTTGGAATGTTGCCATCGCGGCTGGGGCGAAAGCATTATCATCGGCGTCGCCGGTGCGGGACAAGAGATCGCGACACGGCCGTTCCAGCTCGTTACCGGCCGGGTCTGGCGCGGCACCGCTTTCGGCGGCGCCCGCGGACGCACCGACGTGCCGAAGATCGTGGACTGGTACATGGATGGCAAGATCAATATCGACGACCTGATCACTCACACCATGCCGCTTGACAAGATCAACGACGCCTTCGACCTGATGCACGAGGGCAAGTCGATCAGGTCAGTGGTAATCTACTGAGGTCAGGTGCTGAGGGCAGGCAGTTTTCCATAACCTGCCATTATGCGAATCTGACTTTGCCGCCCGCTCAAAGCCTCGCAAACTCAAGTTTTGTTTGCCGCAAGATTGGCTGAAATTGTTTGTATCACGGCAGCGATGGTTCATCCGATGGCAATTAGCGCAGAGCAACGCAAAGATTTTTCGTCATCCTCCCGCAAGTTGCCTTCGAACTGCACCATCTCTATCCCTGTGATCAAGGTATTTACTTAAGGCATCAGGAGGGTCATCTTGGCTAATCTTCAAGTTGTGGCTACATTTCAATTATTCAAATATCCACAAAGTAGAGGCTCTCGAGACGACATGGTTCGCGTTCTTCGCAATCTAGCACCGAAGCTGCAGCGCGGGCTGTGCCGCGCCTCCATCTCAGCAGTGCTGATCGCTGCATTCGGATCCGCCAATGCGCAGCAATATCCCGACCATCCCGTCCGCGTAATCAGCCCCTATCCGGCCGGCAGCGCATCGGACACCGTCACCCGTGTCGTGATGGAGCAGGTGTCGCAGCGTATCGGCCAACCGATGGTCATCGAAATGAGGCCGGGCGCGGGCGGCAGCATTGGGTTCGGTTTTGTATCCAAGGCCGCTCCGGACGGTTACACGGTCGCGACCAGCTCGTCGTCGATGGCGACCGAAAGCGTGCTGCACAAGACCCTGCCGTACGATCCAGTCAAAGATTTCGTTCACGTGGTACTGCTCGGGACGTCGCCGAACATTTTGGTTGCGTCCGCCAAGAGCGGGTTCAAGACCGTTGTTGATCTCGTTGCGGCCGCCAAGGCGAAGCCTGGCACATTGACGTTCGCATCGGCCGGCATCGGCTCCTCTTCGCATATGGCGGGCGAGCGGTTCCGTCTGGCCACCAAGATCGACGTGCGCCATGTTCCGTTCAAGGAAGGCGGGCTGGTGCAGGTGATGGCGGGCAATATCGACTTCTACTTTATCCCGTTGGCAGCAGCGGCCTCGGCGCTCAACAACGACAAGCTCGTCGTGCTGGCGGTCAGCTCGCCGAAGCGCGTAGCGCTCCTGCCGAACGTGCCGTCGGTCGCCGAGCTCGGCTACCCGGACGCTGTCTTCCGATTCTGGAACGGCATTTCGGCGCCGGCCAAAACACCGCGCGATGTTGTCAACAAACTACACGACGTCACTAACGAGGTCCTGAAGGAGCCGGCGCTGCAGGAAAAGCTTGCCAAACTTGGTGTTGAGCCAGCGCAGATGACTGTCGACGAATTCGGAAAATTCTTCCAAGATGATATGAACGCGACGATCAATCTCGCCAAGAGCGCCGGTATCAAGCCACTCGACTGATCCCCGTCTCGCGCCAGCCCGCCAATCCGGTATGCCGTTCAGGCAAAGCGTAGTCATTTACAAAGTTTGGAACACTCACAATGGCTATCACTCCGCCCCGTATCGGTCCGCAGCCATGGGATGTCGTGCGCACCAAGCTCGACCAGTCGCTGCCGTTCGCAAACATGCGCGACACGCCCTATTACCGCGATGCGGTGTGGGAACAGTTCTCCAAGGCTGAATACGAACGCCGCTATCGCGCACTGCGCGACAAGATGCGCGAGCAGAAGCTCGACGTGGTGATCGTGCCAGGCGGTCCTAGTCATTGGAGCTTCGGCGGCGGTATGCTGTGGCTTACCGGCCACTGGGAATGGCACGCGCTGTCGAGCTACGTGCTGGTCCCGCGCGAAGGCGACCCCACGCTGATTTATTCCATGGGCGGCACGCACGCAGAAGCCGTTCGCCGGCAGGTCGAGGTTGCCGTCAAGGATGTCCGCCATAGCCGCAACGGCCGCTATGCCGACATCATGGTTGAGCGTATCCGCGAGCTGAGGCTCGAGCGCGGCCGAATCGGCCTGATGGAGATCGATCCACGACACGCGGACTATTTGCCAGTGAACCAATACAATGTACTGCGCGAAAATCTGCCGGACGCGGAGCTCATATTCACCCAAGGTTTCTTGCACGAGTTGCTTTCAATTCATAGCGGCGAGGAGCTCGACTGCGTCCGCAGGGCCGGGGTGCTGTGCCGGAATGCCATGGATGCGATGGTGGCGCGGGCTCGTCCCGGCGTTAAAGAGTACGAGCTACGCGCGGCGGCAGGCGCTGCCATCCTTGAAGGCGGCGGCGATATCGACTTCCTGATCATCGGCTCGACTCCGATGACGAACCCGTCGATGATTTTCGGAAACCCACGACCCTCTGGCCGCGTCCTGCAAAAAGGCGACATCATCAATATGGAACTAGCCGCCGGTTATCGCGGCTATACCGCACAGATCGGTTCGCCCATCTGCGTGGGCGAACCCACCGAAATGGTAAAAAAGTTCTGGAACGAAATTACACTGCCCGGCTACCGCCGCATAATTGCCGAGATAGCGCCGGGAAAGCAGGTGGAAGCCATGCGCACGGCGAGCAAATTCTTCCGGGATAACGGCTATCAGTCGCGGCCAACCCAATGCCATGGCATTGATCTCGTTACCGACAAGCCGCACGTTGTCGCCGAGCACGTCGCTGCGGAGAAGTTCGAACAGCTCTTGAAGCCCGGCATGGTGATCATGGCGGAACCCAATCCGATCACCCCGGACGGACTTTTCGGAATTTTCCTCGGCCATACTTTCATTGTCACCGACACCGGGCACGAGGTTGTTGACGACTTTCCGCTGGAGATCGCAGTCGCGAGGGACTGACGCCAGTCCACAAAGAAACACTCTAAATGTTCGTGTGCCCGAATGGGGTCATGAAGTAGGCATACCGACAAGTCCGCTTCGTGTTCGCCTTCTACACGCGACGCTCTCTATTTGTGGGAAACCGGACTTTGGCGTCAGAAACAAACTCGCCGAACTGAGCGCTTCCTCTCCAGAACACCATTGCAGAGAACAGCTAGCCCCCAAAAAACTCGCAAATTGCAGGCTGTTTGCTCACCTTCGGGAAATATCTTTAAATGCGAGACTGCGTGGTGGCGGACACAGTCTCCACCTAAAAACAGAAATACACGCGATATCAGTCAGTTATGAATCCGCTGCTGTTGGTGCCCGCAAATTTACCCGCAAGTCGGCGCCGGATTTCAGCGGTCAGAGACAATTGCCGGTGAAGTGTGCAATCCATTCATGGTCGACAGACAAACTTTCGCTTAAGCCCCCGTGTGGTGCTCACCCATTGATAGCAAGGTTCGTAGTAATATTCGTCAGCTGGTAGCGTGCCGTCGGTTAGCGAGTTTATTCCATAGGCGCGATAATGATCGCGATATGAATATCGAAGATAGTTGCCGGTGGTGATTGGCTCACCCGAGGCGAGGGCTGGTACCAACAACAAAAAAGTAATCGCTATCCATCTTTTCATAGCGAACGCATTCCCAAGGATCACCGAACGTTGTTTACTAAGTCGAACCAAATTATCATAGCCGCGATCTTCCCTCCTGTGAATTTAAGAAACGGCTAAGGGTGATTGACCGCTCCGAGAAAGGTAGGCCAGCTCGGCTGTATTCCATACGAATATAGCGTTTAAGCTATGAATTCGCATCGTCGCCCAATGTTGATTCAATCGGGATGTCCGTTGGATTCGTTCGTTGCGAATCTGGACGGTGCTGCCGACTTTTGCAACAAAATGTGCCACAAGCAGACATGCCGATACAGTATCTGGGGGACAGAGAAGTGCCAGTATCCCAGATGACCAAGGATCAGCGTGGACGCTAGCATTCGGCCGGTGTCCCTAAAGGCCACAAGGCGGTGTCCGCGCGACTTGGGCGTGCGGCTCGCTGTACTTCAGATTGAGACACTTTCGACAGTCCGCATGTTTCGGTACGATGCAAATAGTAGGTACCGGAAGATTCAGATTTGTTTGAAATGATCACCAGGACCAGCGGGTGAGCTATGATTAGTGAACCGCTGCCCGCAGAGCATGGACCTTGGAATCCGGGTTTGGAATCGCAGTTGCCGCGAGAGTATCTGCCACTCTCGACAATGCTCATGAGCGAGAACGTTTCGACCAGCATAACGACAGCGCATGAACTGAGCGACTACTGTGGTTTGCCTGTGCATGAACTTGTCGCGTTTCGCGCCGAGCGATTGATTGTCCATGAATTGCTCATTCACGTGACCACCAGTCTTGCTGTCCCAGACGGGAGGGACTACGAGGACTTGGGTCGAAACTTCCGTGAAATCACCACGACCATTCTCAATCGATATATTGCGCCCCATCAAACCGAATTAGCACAAGTTTTCGAGCAGTTGAGAAGCGCAGCTTGTGCCATGATCGAGCGGGAGCTTGCAAAGGCGTTCGCCGACCCTAGACCGGCAGTCGAAGCCGATGGAGTAAGTCGGTGGCGTAGACCATTCGCCTTTGGCAAGCCAAAAAAACGACCGGTCCAACCGCTGGAGACGGCCGCAGAGCGCGACCGGCGGATCGTTTCCGAATGGCGGGGAAAATCGGAAACGGCGGACAACCGGTTGGACCAAGCCTGTTTCGACGCCTTGAACAGGATTGCGACGGGGGTCGTGAACCGCCGCGGCCGGCTTTTCGGCGACAACGCATTGCTCATGAAACTCGCCGTCACATTGGTCTGTAATGACTATGGCAGCGAAGTCATTGGCGACACCATCGTTCCATTTTTTCAAGAAGCGGTTGCACGCGAAGGTTATCGGCCATTGCCCCGGCAAAAGGAGCCGGTCGTTATGAACGTAAAGGGCGCGTCGGCGTCCGGCAAAAGCACGATGCGGCCGCGTCAGCGAATCCTGGCGGGGAAACTTAATCTCCCTTGGGAGGAGTTTGCGCTGATCAGCCCCGACATCTGGCGCAAGTTTCTTCTGGACTACGGGTCGTTAGGTCCCGCCTACAAATATGCCGGCACTCTGTCGGGGCACGAGGTAGAAATCATCGACCAAAAACTCGATCGCCGCATGGCCGCCAGAGAGGCCAGAGGAGAGATGTCGCACCTGCTGATCGACCGTTTCCGTTTCGATAGTTTCGTGCCCGAGTTGGAAAGCAAGGGCTATAGCCGCTTGCTCACGCGATTTGGCGATCTGGTCTACATGTTTTTTATGATTACGCCGCCCGAAATTACCGTCGAGCGCGCTTGGACGCGAGGACTGAAAGTCGGCCGATACAAGGCAGTCGAAGATCTCCTAGCTCATAATCTTGAAGCTTACACCGGCATGCCCGAGTTGTTTTTCACCTGGGCACTAGCCGCCGAAAAGCGAGTCCACTACGAGTTTCTCGATAATAGCGTCGCGGAAGGTCAGCCTCCGCGGACTGTGGCATTTGGTTGGGGCGGACAGATGACCGTCCTGAACATTAAGAGCATGCTCGATATCGAAAGGTTCAGAAAAATAAATATTCACGCTCAGAAGCCCGAGGAAGTCTACGTCAATGAGAACCTGGCGCCGGAGTACAACGTTGATTTTTTGAGGCGATGTGCTCGCTTGCTTCCGATAATCAATTTTGCCGACTATGAAACGGGCCAAGTCTTTGCGCGGCTGGAGCATGGCAAGTGGGCATGGCGCGACGAGCAACAGTTCGCCGACGCGCTCATTGATCCCGACGCCAAGGCCGGTCTACAGGCGATCGCAGCAAATGACTATAATTTTACAGCTGGGACGACAGTAGAGCGGACGAATCTGCATATAGAGAAAGTGCACACCATCGGCGCTTGGGGTGAGGCAGCTAGGGCCGAATGAGGCGACGTCTGGCTTTGGTCAAACTTGACTTTCCCGGATGACGCTTTCGGACGGTGCAAGGTCTTTTACACGGCAAAACCCACGTGACTGCCGCTTATGATGGCCGCGCCTTCAGGCCGTTTTGCAGGAGAGCGATTACCGCGCCGACCTGACGATTCAATGAACCGCCCAAGGCCTAGCGAATAGGTTACCTTCTCCGTGAAGGCGGATACCGCTTTCAGCGTCATTTCTTACGCGTTCGCGCCCTGCCCTGCATCAACGCACGAGAGCGGTTTACTGCGGCTTTTGATACTTTAGAATGAACTCGTCGACCGGCGTCGGTGCGCGGAAGACGATGACATCGCGCATGTCTTCCGGATGGCGCAGGAAATTGCCTTCGGCGACGAACTTGAATCCGGCCGCCTCGACTTCCTTGCGCAATACGCCTTCTTCTATGCGATGGAGGGTTTTCCCAACCGATACACCATCTCCCGTTCTTGCCGAGTGATCAGCAATCAAAAGATAGCCGCCGGGCTTTAGCGCTGCAAACAACTTGCGGTTCATCTCCGCGCGATCGACCTGCATGTACGTCATGTCATGATAAGCGAAAAAGAATGTGATCAGATCGAGATTGCGCACGTCCGGTGGCAAAGGATCGTCGTAGTTACGGATCACATGGATGACGTCCTTCATCACAGGCTTCTGAGCGCGAATATCAAATTTGTCCTTGACCTGCCGCTCTATTACCTCGGCGGAATCCTGCGCGTAAACGACGCCATTGGAGCCGACAGCGCGCGCTAAGAGTTCGGTGGTATAGCGTGCGTTCGCTTCCATATCGAGCACCCTCATCCCTTCCCTGACACCAGTGAATGTCAACAGTTTCAGCGGATCGCGGCGTTTGTCTGTTGTGCGATCAGCGTCGCTGCGGTCAGGCGCGGCAACGATCGCAGCGTAATCCTGCGCGAATGCTGGCAGCGAAACTGCGGCGGCAACCACGGTCAACAACAATGCTATGAACGCGCGTTTCATTATGTTTTCCCGGCGTCGGCGCGCCAGTTTGCCGGCGCTATATCTTGGATAATTCTCCACGATGCTGATGAGAGGAGAATAAAGCTTTAGATCTGGCTTAGAGCTGTAGGCCGACATGAACTTATCCCTGTTTCTTGTAAGACAGCCGCGTTTCAGAAACATGGAATTTTCTCGGTAAAATCCCAAATCATCAAGGAGGAAATTTTCTGCACGCACAGCCGCTGAAGTTTTTTCGAGCGCGATGATTTTGGCCTGCGCGCTAATGGCGTGCGCGCTCATGCTCGGCCTGCCAGCGCGACAGCTTCGACTTCGATCTTGAAGCCATAATGCAACTCGGGCACCGGCACGACCGCACGGGCCGGACGTAACGACCCGATCCACTTGGCATAGATCATGTTGAAAGTCGGCCACAACGCGATGTCGGTGATGTAGACCCGGACTTGCACGAGCCGATCGACGGCGGATCCAGCGCCGGTCAAAGCCGCTCCCAAATTGTCCAGAACCTGCTGCGTCTGCTTTTCGAACGGCGCCTCGTTCAACTTGCTGCCGTCGCGCGCGATCGGCAACTGACCCGCGACAAACACAAATCCGTTAGCCGTCACCGCATGGCTGTAGTGGCCTCCCGGCTGAGCCATGGTGTCCGCATTAGTCAGCATTATGTCGCTCACCATGACCGTGCTCCCATATCAAAGCGGTGCAGCGAATTGTACTGCACCGCTCGTTTCAGTTTGAACTTATACCCCTATCAGGCCGGTAGCGGCTTTCCCCTGGTTTCCGGCAGGAACGGCACCAGTACAAAGCCGACGATGTAGATAAGCGAGAATGTCACCGCCACGTTGCTGATGCCACCGAGCTGGGCGATGAGCGCCCCCGCGAACAGCGGCCCCAGGAAAGCGATGAAGCGGGGACTGTTGAAGGTAAACGCCATGCCCGTTGCGCGCATGCGTGTCGGAAACAGTTCCGGCAGCCACACCGACATCCACGAATATTGCCCCAGCGTGAAGAAGCCGTTGACCGCGGCCACCAGCAATAGGAGATGCAAGTCGTGCGTCCACAGATAGAGCAAGGGCGTGAGTGCCAGCGATGCGGCGAAGAAGATCATTACGATCGGCTTGCGACCGAAATTATCGGCAAGGAAACCTAGACCGATATAGCCGCAGATGGCACCTATATTGTAGCTCATGCCCGCATAGCTTGCCCATGTCTGTGCCGGCAATCCGGCCTTGGCCGCGGCGGCACCGATGAATGGCGGCACCCAAGTCGAAATGCCCCACCACGCGACCGTTGTCGTCAGCGACATTAAGAACACAATAACGGCGCGTTTGCGGATTTCCGGATCGGCGAACAGGTCCGCGAAGGTGAAGCGCGTGAGTGCATGGTCTTCGGCGCTGAGCTCGGCGCCGCTCGTTTTTCGCGTACGCGCAGATTTTCGCTTTTCGTTGCTGTGCTCCCATTTTTGCGACTCTGGTACGCCGCTGCGCAGCCAGAACGTGAAAAGCGCGGGGATCACGCCGATGAAGAACATGATGCGCCAAGCATGCGGTCCATAACCGCTCACGAATAGCCAGGTGAAGGAGGCCAGGAAAAAGCCGATGCCGAGCCCGCATTGCATCAGTCCGGCGCCGCGGCCACGCGCGTTGTCGGGCCATACTTCCGCGGTCATCGACGCGCCGGTCGACCATTCCGAGCCGATGGCAATGCCGACCACAAAGCGCAGCAGCGCGAAAGACACCCAGTCCCAGGCGAACGCGGATAGGCCCGTGGTGATCGAATAGGCCAAAATCGCAAAGATCATGGTGCGCCGGCGGCCGATATAGTCGGCGAGCACGCCGCCGATCACCCCGCCAATACCCCAGCCGAGCAACGTGATGCCTATGACCGTGCCGGCGTAGCCTGGGATCTGGGTGAATTGCGAAGGATCCAACAGGTCGCGAAGCGCGACGCCAACCACCAGGATCAGCGAGAACGTTTCATAGCCGTCGAATGTCCAGCCTAGATTCGACGCAAATACTGTCTTCCACTGGGTCGCGTTGAGGCTGCGATACCAAGGCTGCGCAGCGGCCACAGATGCCGTCGTCATGGATCAGTCCCTCCCTCAAGGTCACGTTTTAAGATGAGCCGGTTGATCCGGCTTTGTTTTTACGCGCGGCCAGTTTGACCGCATTTACGATTTCTGGATAGGCAGCACAGCGGCAAAGGTTGCCGGCCAGGTAATCGCGGATTTGTTCGTCGTCGGGGTCGTTCGTCTGCTCCAGCAGCGCCTTCGCCATCAAGATGAAGCCGGGCGTACAATAGCCGCACTGGAAGGCGCCGCATTCGATGAACGCTTCCTGCACCGGATCGAGTCTGCCGGAAGCGGCAAGACTTTCGACGGTGACGACATCCGCGCCGTCCAGAAACACCGCCAGATAAAGACATCCCGAGACCGCCCGTCCATCCACCAGCACTGTACAGCAGCCGCAGAGCCCCTGCCCGCAGCTCTCGCGCGCGCCGGTGAGCGCGAATTGCGTCTGCAGCATTTCGACGACGTTGTGATGCGCCTTCACATCGGCCGTGACCGGCGTGCCGTTGAGGGTAAAATTAATCGTACGCACCGCTGTACTCATCACTCTTCCCCGAGCGGTTTGTTGTCTTTGGCACGCAGCGCGCGCAACACAGCCTCCGCGGTCAGCGGCAGTTCGGTGAGGCGTACCCCGATAGCGTCATCAATCGCGTTTGCGATCGCCGGCGAAACGCCGAACGTGGCAAGCTCTCCCACTCCCTTGGCGCCGAACGGCCCATTCTCCTGGGTGGTGTCGACCGTTTCATTTTGCATCACCGGTGGAACGTCGTTGATGCCTGGAATCTTGTAATCGGCCAGCGAGGCATTGGTGATCTGGCCGCCATCGAGATGCATCTTCTCGAACATGCTGAAGCCGAGCTGCATCAGCGAGGCGCCTGACAGTTGCGTTTCCACGATCTTCGGATTGATCGGCTTGCCGACATCGGCGACGTTAATCAGCCGCGTGATGCGCACAAGACCGGTCTCGGTATCAACTTCAAGCTCCACGCCGTTGCCCGCCACCATCCAGAACGGCGTCGCATTCGTGGTGAGGCCGGAACCATCGGGGGGGATGTAGTCGGGCTTATAGATGCCGGTGCCGACGATGTTTCCCGCCTGCATGCCGTACTTCTTGCGGAACAGATCGCCGAGCGGAGCATTGCTGCCGGCAGGCTCGCCCAGCTCACGCCGCAATGCCGCGATCTTGTCGCGCGCCTCTTCGGCGGCAAGCCGCACTGCATGCCCCATATGGAATAGCGAACGGGAGCCGAGCGTGCCCATGTCATAGGGCGTGACGTCCGTATCGCGCGGCACGACACGTACCGACTCCGCGGGCATATCGAGCACCTCGCCGACCATCTGCGCCATCGCGGTGTCCGAGCCCTGCCCCATGTCGACGGTGCCACAATAAAGCGTGGTGCTACCGTCACCCGCGATATTCACGATCGCCACCGAGGTCGTCGGAGAGATCACCGCCTTGAGCGCAATCGCGAGGCCTCGGCCGCGCCGCACCACGCCCTGTCCATGGTCGAACTGCTGCTTCCAGTTGAGTCGCTCGGCAATGCGGTCGAGCACCTTCTCGATCGCAGCGTCCTTCAGGATCGTGCCGGTGGCCTGCGGCCGACCCTCACGCAGCAGATTCTGTTTGCGGAATTCAAGTGGATCGCGGTTGAGTGCGCGCGCGATCATGTCGGTGTGGCTTTCGTAGGCCCACACGAGTTGCGGGATGCCGAAGCCGCGCAAGGCACCGGCCGGTGTCAGATTTGTATAGAGAGCGTAGGAATCGATCGAGACATTGTCGATGTCGTAGGGCCCCGATGCCGTGAAGCCGGATTTCTGGGTCACACGCGGGCCGACGTCGGCATAGGCGCCGCCATTCCACCACACCTCGCATTTGCGCGCGACGATCTTGCCGTCCTTGTCGAGGCCGCTCTTGATGCGGAATGTGCTCGGATGCTTGGTAATGGTGTAGAATTGCTCTTCCATCGTCAGCGCGACCTTGACCGGCCGGCGCGCCAACATCGACAGCGCGACCGCTAGCGCTTCCATCTTGATATAGAGCTTGCCGCCATAGCCGCCGCCGAGATACGGCACCTTCACGCGCACGCGATTTTCCGGCCAGCCGAGCAGCCGCGCAATCTCGGTGCGCACGAAGGACGGCCCCTGCGCGCCGGAATGGACGGTAACGCCGTCATCGCGGTAATCCGCGATCGAAGCGTATGGCTCGAGCGCCATATGTAGCACTTTCTGAGTGCGGAAGGTGTGTTCGAACACCTGCGCGGCGGAAATGAAGGCCTTGTCGACGTCGCCCCGCCGCAGCCGGAAATCGAGCGCAATATTGGTGCCCTTGCGACCTTTGAGATGCTTTAGATCGGCGAAGGTGCCGGCGGGCTTGAGTTCGTCGTGCACAAGGACCTTGTTCGCGGCCGCCTCAACCTCGTCGAATACCGCCGGCAGTTCTTCATAGTCGGCGACGATCTGCTGGACGGCCTGATCCGCGATATGCGGGTCGGTGGCCAGCACGACCGCCACCGGCTCGCCGACGAAATGCACCTTGTCGATAGCCAGGATCGGCTGATCGTGGAAGGCCGGTCCGTAATAGGGGTCCGGGATCACTTTACGAATATCGTCACCGGTGTAGACGCCATAGACGCCAGGACTCTTGCGCGCCTCGCTGGTGTCGACCGATTTGATGCGGCCATGCGCCACCGTGCTGCGGAAGATCTTGGCGTGCAGCATGCCGGGAAGCTGCATCAGATGGGTGTATTCGGCGCGACCGGTCACTTTCTCGCGCGCTTCGAGCCGGGGTAGCGAGCGGCCAACTTGGTGGCCGGCCTGAGCGGCGGACGGGTTGCTGTTGGCCATCAGTGCGGTGCTCCGCTTGCTTGCATGGCCGCGCGCACGGCTCGTACGGCATAGACGCGCAGCAGCTCGCGCTTATAGGACGCCGAGCCTCGCACGTCGGCCAGGATATCGGCCTCGTCGGCGGCGACGTCAGCGAGTTTCTTGAGCGTCGCATCATCAGCTGTCTGGCCGATCAAGGCCTTTTCCGCCGCCAGCAGGCGCGCAGCTTTGGTCGTGGCCGCGCCCACCACAATGCGCGCAGACTTGACCGTCGCGCCTTCGGCCCGCAGCGCGACCGCAACGCCGAGCGCCGGCCAATCATCGGCGGATCCAGCCGTGACCTTGAAATAGACCGCGCGGGTGGCGGCCTGCGCCGGAATGCGGACCTCGGTAATCAGCTCGTTCTTGGCGAGCGCGGTTTCGTAGTAGCCGGTCAGTAAATCCTCGACCGCCATACTGCGCTCGCCTGACCTCCCCGCAACTGAAATCGAGGCGTCAAGCGCGATCAGCACCGGCGGCAAATCCATGTGCGGATCGGCATGCGCGAGAGCGCCGCCGACGGTCGCGATGTTACGCACGCGCACATTCGACAGCCGTCGCATCGTGCGCGCGATCACTGGAGCGTGGCGCAACACCTCGGGCGAATGTTCGATGGCGGACAACGGCGTCATAGCGCCAATTTTGAGGTCACCGCCTGGCGTCACCGTGATGCGCGCGAAGCCATCGCCCAGTTTTCGTAGGCTCACCAATCGGCGCGGACGAAATACGCCTGCCTTCATCATCAACATCAACGCGCTACCGCCGGCAATCGGTCGCACATCTGGATCGCGCGGATCGATGAGCGCGATCGCCTCCGTGAGCGAAGTGGGTTCGACGAGATCGAATGGGATCACGATGTGGCCCCCACTCCGCCGCCGGAGAATGCCGCGACCAGCCGCTCGGTGAAATGCTTTTCCATATCCTTTGCCTTCGCCTTGAGCACGGGCTGGCCCATACTACCGAGTTTTCCGGTCAGGATAGCGTCGATCGAGTAATGAATGACCGTCTGGCCGCCGGCCTCTGAAAGGCGCGTGGTCGCGGTTGCAGTCAACCGCCCGACGATACCAAGTGGGGTGCCCTCGACCTTGGCCTCGATCTCTTCGGGCGGGGAGAGCCGGGTGATCTCCACCTCGGCTTTGAACTTAAAGCGCAAATACGCAATGCGGGTCTCAAGAACCGCGCTGAAATGGCTGGCGTCTATGGCCTGAAGGTCGCGCACACCCTCGATGCAAGACGCAAAGAATGGCGCATCGCTGAGCGCTTGGAAGACCGCATCCCGCGGTGCAGCAACTGCGATGTCACCGGTGATATTCAAAACACATTACTTTTTGCACGCGACATCGTACATCGCGCTGATTCGAATTCAGTTAGCATCAAGTTAGTAACTTAATGCCTCCCTTGGTCCCGTCAAACCTTTGCTCCGCGACAGCAAACCGAAACAGGCGGCAACGGGCCGATTAGCATGTTGCGAGTTATGCAATCGATAATTGTGACCCGCTTGCTTCGCCGGAAGAAAGCATCGCGCGCTTTTTGCGTGCCGAGGCGCAAGCTGGCTATTTCACCGGGCCAGGTTGGACACCGACCTGGCATGGCGACGAGCGAACACGCAAGCCTATGGAGGCAACTGATGCGCTACTATCTGTCAACCGGCGTCTCGATCATTTCAACGCTGCCGGGTGGCCCTATGCAGCGCGGGTGACCGTTGAATGCGGCGCCTTACCCAATTTTTAGCTCGATCTGAACAAAGATCACGCTTGGAAAGGGAGCGCTTTCGCGGGGATTATTATCTCACGCGATCTCATTGCCGTTTCCTGACAACAATCACGCCAGCGGGATCGCCGGCGGAGAGCGCTCAATTGGTCGACGCTGGATTTATTTTTTGGGAAACCTGTTTTCAGGATTGGGTCGATAAGACCGGAGATCAAGCGTGGCGGAATCCATAAAAAATGCGGCGAGGCTTAGGGCGACGGCGATCATGAAGGAAATAATGAATAACGTGGTCCACATGGCATAGGCTCCTCGTTGGCGCGAGCGCGCGCGGGAAGTCTGGTGCAAGCAACGCACAACATTGAATATGGTTCCTGGGCTCACCGAACCCGATATGCATTGGTGTTATGGGAATCTTATTTTGTGACTTTTTTTGGATGCGCGGTGGAGAGATCGGGGAGAGACTCACCCATGCGTCCAGCGCGCCGCTACGCTGCGCCACCTACCCGGGTCATTCTTTACGTTTCAAAAAATTGCACTTCTCGTCGATGCCTATAAAGGGCGCGTACAACATTTCGACCCATTGGGTTATGTCCTATTTGTCAGCTTCTTCTCTCATTTGATTGCTGGGCTTCTCGTTGTTGGAGGCCACATTATGGAATATATCGTGCGCAACAAAATCGCTGCATTATTGCTGCCGCGCATTGGTCTTAGTATTCAAGTAGATTGCGTTAAATGGCTATCTGATCCAGGCTAGCAGCCGACGTTTGGCCGAATAGTAGGATCAATGGATAGGTGAGGTTTGTAGCGTCGTTCCGTGTGTGGCGCATGAGGACGGCGGTCAGATTTTGACGCGCTTGGCCACTCTTGAGTCGCGTAACCGGCAAAACGAGCAATGATTCGCGATACTGCAATTCTTCAGGCTTTCATCGAGCAAGTGTCGCGTTTCGTTCGCGAGCGGCTCGTGCCGCTCGAATCCGAAGTCGACGAGAGCGGTCGTATTCCGCCAGAGATCGTCACCGAAATGCGCGAGCTCGGTCTCTACGGCATGTCCATTCCGGAGGATTATGGCGGGCTTGGGCTTACGATGGAGGAAGAAGTCGCGGTTGCCTTCGTGCTCGGACGCACGTCGCCTGCTTTCCGTTCGCTGATTGGC
>Ga0207777_1000192_pt1 | contig 15302 bp, 16 predicted proteins | sample LuqExpMetageno35_FD_187793 | JGI IMG/M metagenome (GOLD analysis project Ga0207777, IMG submission 187793) | Tropical forest soil microbial communities from Luquillo Experimental Forest, Puerto Rico - Sample 35 (SPAdes) | ecosystem: Environmental > Terrestrial > Soil > Tropical forest ...
GATAAGTCTCCGGAAAAGCTCGTTTGCGGCTTGTCTGCCGCGCGCCCCGGGGCGCGCCAACCTGATTTTAACGACTTTCTGGCATGATGACCGCGTGGATGAACCTAGGCGCCGGATACGGCGACTTAGGAACGAGCGGACGGACTTCATCCGCGCCACACTTGGAATAGGCGTCATGGGTCGAGCGATCTTGGCCATTTCCGATTCCGCGGCCACTTTTCTGCACCGTCCATTTTCCGGCCTCGGGAAGGCCCTCGCCACCCGCTGGCGCAAACTGATCCGCGACTCGTTCAACCCCTACCGACCTGAGCGGCACTACATGCGTGGCCCCGGCCCAGCCTGGCGGGCCAAGCACGGCGCGACCCGCCGCTAAAAAAGCTAACACCCCTATCTTTCCGCTTTGCTCGCCCTAAATTGGCGCCCCGGAACAGTTTAGGGAGCCTCACGTCGATGGTTCGGGCAGCCATTCTCGACGACTACCAGAATGTGGCATTGAAACTCGCCGACTGGTCGGCGATCGCCAAGGATGTCGAGATCCAGGTCTTCGACAAGCCGTTCACCAGCCAGGACGAGACCATCAAGGCACTGCAGGGCTTCGCCATCGTGGTCGGCATGCGCGAGCGCACTCCATTCCCGCACAAGGTGATTGAGGCACTACCCGATCTGAAACTATTGATCACCACCGGCGCCAAGAACAACTCGTTCGACATTAAGGCGGCGAGCGAGCGCGGCATCACCGTTTGCGGCACCGGTAGCGTTGGCAACCCGACCGCCGGAATCACCTTCGGCCTGATGCTGGAACTCACGCGCCGCATCGGCTTCGAGAATGCCCGGCTGAAGGCCGGCGCGCCCTGGCAGGTCACCATCGGCAAGGATCTCGAAGGCCTCACCCTCGGCATTGTCGGCCTCGGCAAGCTCGGCCAGCGTGTGGCCGCTATCGGCAAGGCTTTCGGCATGAGGGTGATCGCCTGGAGCCAGAACCTGACGCCCGACAAGGCCAAGGAAGCTGGCGTCGACTATGCCAGCCGGGAAGAACTGTTCAGCAAGTCCGACTTTGTCAGCATCCATTACCAACTCGGTGAGCGCTCACGCGGCCTGATCACTGCGGCCGATATCGCACGCATGAAACTCTCCGCCTACCTAATCAACACGGCGCGCGCTCCAATCGTCGATCAGGCAGCGCTGCTGAAGGCCCTGCGGGACAATAAAATCGCCGGCGCCGGACTCGACGTGTTCGAAGTCGAGCCGTTGCCGCTCGATCACCCATACCGCAAGCTCGACAACGTCGTTCTCACGCCGCATCTCGGCTACGTCAGCGAACAGAACTATAAGAAATATTTTCCCGATATCGTTGAGGACATCCGCGCCTGGCTTGACGGCAAGGCGGTGCGGGTGATCGCCTAAAAGACGTCGAAACCCGCGCCGATTTCGTGACCGCACGCGAGTTGGGCTTCGATCTGTTTCAGGGCTTTTCCTCGCCAAGCCGACGAAGCCGCACAAATTTGCGCGGAAAATTCTCGGCTGCCCGATGGCGGTGCCGGACAGTGAAAGTAATTCTTATCAGGGCCGGTAAGAAGCCCTGGCCTTTGACGCCTAAAGCCCCAGCAGCTTCGCGGCGTTGTTGTAGGCGACGTCGGCGCGCAAGGATTCGTCGAGCGACACCGTGTCCATGAATTGGCCGGCTCCTTCCGCGTCAAAAGGATAGTCGGATGAAAACATGACGCGGTCGCGCCCGAGTGCATCGAGTGAGCATCGTACCGGCGGAAGATCGTACATACCCGACATGGTCACCCAGACGTTCTCCTTCAGGTATTGCGACGGCGGCTTCGGCAAATTCCAGCCATAAGGTTTTGAGCGGCTGTCGAAGCGCCAGAGCTGGAAGGGCAGCGTCTCACCGAGGTGCCCGAGCACCAGCTTCGCCTTTGGATAGCGGTGGAAGATGCCGCCGCTGATGATGCGCAACGCGTGCGAGCCTGTCTCCACGCCCCAGCCCCACATCGGGCGCACCAGCACATTGTAACCTGCGAGCACCGGCAGCGGCGCCACCGGATCGGCCGGATGCAGATAGATCGCGGCGCCGAGCGTCTCCGCCCGCTCCCAGAACGGATACAGCGCGGGATCGTCGAGATACTGGCCGTTGGTGTGGCCGTTGATCATGGCGCCGCAGAGCTTGAGGTCGCGCACGCAGCGCTCCAGTTCGTCGGCCGCGGCCTTCGCATCTTGCATCGCCAAATGAGCAAAACCGGAATAACGGTCCGGACGCTTCTGCACTTCTTTTGCGAGAAAATCGTTCGAGGCCCGCGCATGACGGATGGCGGTTGCCGTGTCACGCTCGGACTGCACGCCCGGTCCTGCGATCGCCAGCACCGCGCGCACGATGCCAGTCTTGTCCATCATCGCCAGCCGCTGTTCGCCGAAGTCGGTTAGGCTGGCATAGAGCTGCGCGGTCTTGGCCGGTGCGACGTCGATCATGGTTGGCCGCCAATAGGGCTCGGTGGCGGGATCTAGGAAATGCTCTTCGAGCGCGATCTTCTTGACCATGGCGTGTCCTCACTCGCGTTTCAGCGTCTCGTCAATTTTTTTATTTTTAGCCTGTACCGCATATTGGGCTATCGTGTATCATGATGCAAGGCGGCCCAAGAAGCCGACCATGTCCGGGTGCTGCGTCGATGAACCGTCTCGTGACCAACGACAAGAGTCAGGTGCAGGTGATTGCGCGTGCAGCAACAATCCTGCGAGCGTTGGAAGAAGAGAATGCTGGTCTTAGTCTCGGACAGATCGCGCAGCGCGTAAACCTCGCGCGCTCGACCGTGCAGCGTATCGTCGCCGCGCTGGAAACTGAGAAGCTGGTTATCGCCGCCACGCCCAACGGACGCGTGCGGCTCGGTCCCACCATCTTGCGGCTCGCCGCCTCTGTGCGCAGCGATTTCATCGCCCTGGCTCGACCCTATCTCGAACGGCTGAGCGAGGAGCTGCACGAGACCGTCGACCTCTCAACCGTCAAGAAGGACCACTTGGTGTTCATCGACCAGGTGGTCGGCTCGCAGCGGCTACGCACCGCCTCGGCGGTGGGTGAGACCTTCCCTCTCTATTGTACCGCAAACGGCAAGGCTTATCTCGCGCAGCTCACCGATGCCGGCATCGAGGCGTTGATCGGACGCGTCTACGACTCGCGCACACCGAAGACGCTCACCCGTCTCGACGCGCTGCTCGCCGACTTGAAGTCCGCACGCCGCATCGGCGTGGCGTTCGACTGCGAGGAGCATACGCTTGGCATCTGCGCGGCAGGCGTTGCCTTACAAGATCCGCTAGGCAATTCGGTCGCGATCTCGGTGCCGGTGCCGACCCAACGGTTTCAGAACCAGCAAACGCTCATCGCCGAAAAGCTGTTAGCGACCAAGCACGCCCTGGAGGCCCACATGAATTCCGGCGCCGCCTAACGGCGGCAACACCCGCAAACCCAGAAACAAGGGAGGAAGCAGTGGCCAAGAGAATTCGCGGCGTGATGTTTGAAGAAAATCTGAAGAACAGCATGGGGCTCGAGTTCTACAATCTATCCCATCGCTTTGGTTATCAGTCCCCGAACTGGCCCTATTTCGAGGACGTTAAGATCGAGCGCCTCCATTACATGGCGAAGTCGGGCGTGCTGTCGCAGCGCATCACCACCTCGATGCACAACACCACGCATATTGACGCGCCGGCGCATGTAGTGCAGGGCACGCCGTTTATCGATGAAGTGCCGCTGCCACATTTCTTTGGCTCCGGCATCGTTGTTTCGATACCGAAGAATAAATGGGAGCCGATCACAGGCGATGACCTGGAAAAAGCCTGCGGCAAGATCGTGCGGCCGCGCGACGTCGTAATCGTCAACACCGGCTGGCACAAATTCTACGAGGATAGCGAGGATTATTTCTGCCGCGCGCCCGGCTTCGTGCCGTCGGCCGGCGAATGGTTCGTAAAAAAGAAGGTCAAAGTGGTCGGCCACGATACTCAGGCCAACGACCATCCGCTCGCCACCGCGATCGGCCCACAGCGCAACGGTCCGCTGCACCCGCATCTCGCCGAAGAATACAAGCAATGGTCGGGCGGGCGCGACTGGAAGGATGACTTCCCGGAATGGGAGCCGGTGCACCGCATCCTGTTCAACAACGGCATTCTCGGCATCGAGAATGTCGGCGGCGACATCGATAAGGTTACCGGCAAGCGCTGCACCTTCGCCTACTTCCCGTGGAACTGGGATCGCGGTGACGGCTGCATCGTGCGCCTGGTCGCCATCGTCGATCCGACCGGCAAATATCGCATCGAGCACGGCAAGAAATTCTAGCGCGCGAAATCGAGGCAAGGAGCAAGACCCATGCATGTCAAACGCTTCAATGACGCCAATGCCTACGACGCGCCCAACCACCGCGCCTGCACTTCGCTGCGTCTGTTTGGTGCCGAGGCCGGCGGCACCAAGGGTCTGGTCGTTGGCGTTTCGCACTTCCTGCCGGGCGGCGGCGCCGGTCCCGACGCCTCACCGCCGGAGAAGGTCTATTTCGTGCTGCGCGGGGAGCTCACCGTGATCGTCGACGGCAAGGAGACGGTGCTGAAGGCAAACGACTCCTGCGTGATCGAGCCGAACGAGACGCGCGAGATCATTAACCGCGGCAACGAGGTCTGCTCGATCGTAGTCGCGGTGGCGATGCCGCCGAAGTAATACCAAAGGCGCCATTCGCGGCCTCGAGCCGAACGTCCACGCCTTAAGGCGCTCAGCAGGCAAGAGTGGATGGCTGGGACAAGCCCGGCCATGACGAAGAAACGAACGGGAGGGCATCATGTCCGAAGCATTCCTAAAAAATCCGCTCGCTCTGTTCGACGTCAAGGGCAAGGTAGCCATTGTGACCGGCGCGTCCGGCGCGTTCGGCGCGTTGGCAGCGAAGACGCTCTCCGGCGCTGGCGCCAATGTGGTGCTGGCTGCAAGCAAGCTCGAGGAGCTCAAGAAGGTGGCGGCAGATTGCCAAGTGCTCGGCGCCAAGACCGAAATCGTCGCGCTGCGCCCCAGCTCAGAGGAGAATTGTGACAAAATCGTCAAGGCGGCGGTTGACACGTTCGGCCGGCTCGACATCCTCGTAGTGGCCTCGGGCCTCAACAAAGTGGCCAAGATCGTCGACCAGAAGGTCGAAGATTTCCTCGACGTGATGGACGCCAACGTCAATCAATCTTGGCTGATGGCGCGCGCCGCCGGCCGGCAGATGATCAAGCAGGGCCAAGGCGGCAAAGTGATCCTTACCTCTTCCGCGCGCGGGCTGCTCGGCCATCCCGCTGGCTATTCGGCCTATTGCGCGTCCAAATCGGCGGTCGACGGCATCACTAAGGCGCTTGGCTGCGAGTGGGGTAACACCGGCATCACCGTCAATGCGCTGGGCCCGACCGTATTCCGCTCGCCGCTAACCGCCTGGATGTATGAAGACACCGAACGGGCGCAGACCGTGCGCAAGGGATTTTTGGCGCGCGTGCCGAAGGGCCGCCTGGGCGAGCCGGAGGATCTCGCGGGGCCACTGTTGTTCCTCGCTTCAAAGGCGTCGGACTTCTACACAGGTCACATACTTTATGCCGATGGCGGCTACACGGCGGGGTAAGCCATGGCCAAAGCGCGCATTGCGGTGATCGGCGCCGGGCTCATGGGCCACGGAATCGCCCAGGTGTTTGCGCTCGCTGGTCACGACGTCACGATTTATGACTCGGTCAAGGCCAGCCTCGACAGTGTCAAGGCACGGATCCTTACGAATCTGAAGGACCTCGGTGACGACCAGACCGTCGTCGAGCGCGTAACACCGATTGCGGACCTCGTCACTGCAGTGCGCGATGCCGACTATTTGGTGGAGGCGGTGCTGGAGGATTTACTGGTCAAACAGAAGCTGTTCGACGAAATTGAGAAACACGTACGGCCAGATACAATCCTCGCCAGCAACACTTCGGTGATCCCGATCACCTCCATTATGCAAGGACTGCAGCGGCGCGAGCGCACGCTCGGCACCCATTGGTGGAACCCGCCCTTCCTGGTGCCGTTGGTTGAGGTGATTGAGACACAATGGACTTCGTCCTGGGCGGTCGACTTCACCATGAAGCTGCATGCCGATGCCGGCAAAACACCGGCGCATGTGAAGAAGGACGTGCCTGGCTTCATCGGCAACCGGCTGCAGCATGCGTTGTGGCGCGAGGCGGTTTCGCTGGTAGAGCACGACATCTGCGACGCCGAGACCGTGGATAACGTGATTAAGGCGGCTTTCGGACGCAGGCTGGCCGTACTCGGGCCGTTAGAGAATGCCGACATGGTCGGCACCGATTTAACCCTGGCGATCCACAAGACAGTGCTGCCGGATATCGACAGCCGTCCCGGCCCGTCGCCCTACCTAGAAAAACTGGTGAAGGACGGCAAGCTCGGCTTCAAGTCGGGCGAGGGATTCCGCAAGTGGAGCCCGGAGCAGCAGGCCGTGTTACGTGCGAAAGTTTTGAACCATCTAAAAAACGCACGCGCGCAAGACAGTTGAACTACGCGCAACGGAGAAGATGATGACCAAGCACACGACGATTTCGCGCCGCACATTGGTCAAGACCGGCCTCGGCGCCTTTGCCGCGCCCGCGGTGCTGCGCGTGTTGCCAGCAGAAGCGCAGTTGGCAACAATCAAGATCGGCCATGTCAGCCCAAAGACCGGTCCGCTCGCCGGCTTCGGCGAGGCGGACACCTTCATCCTCCAGCAGGTGCGCGACATCCTGAGCAAGGGCCTCGCCAATGGTGGTAAGACCTACAAGGTCGAGATCATCTCCAAGGATAGCCAGTCGAACGCTAGCCGCGCCTCCGAGGTCGCCTCCGAGTTGATCCTCGGCGACAAGGTCAACCTGCTCGTAGCCTCAGCCACCCCCGACACCACCAATCCGGTGTCCGATCAGGCCGAGATCAACGAGATACCTTGCATCACCACCAATTGCCCATGGCAGCCCTATTTTTTTGGCCGCAAGGGCGACCCGAAGAAGGGTTTCACCTGGACCTATCATTTCTTCTGGGGTCTCGAGGACGTGATCGCGTCGTTCCTGGCGCTGTGGGACGAACTGCCCACCAACAAGGTTGTGGGCGGGCTATTCCCTAACGATGCCGACGGCAACGCCTGGGGCGATGCTAAGCTCGGCTTTCCTCCGGCTCTAACGAGCGCCGGCTATAAGCTGGTTGATCCAGGCCGCTACCAGCTGATGAACAACGACTTCACCTCGCAGATTTCTGCGTTTAAGGCGGCGGGCGCCGAGATCATCACCGGCAACATGATCCCACCCGACTTCGCGACCTTCTGGTCGCAGGCGGCACAGCAGGGCTTCAAGCCGAAAATCGTCACCATCGGCAAGGCACTGCTGTTCCCCTCGGTGATCGAGTCGCTGGGCGACCGCGGCAACGGTCTGACCAGCGAAATCTGGTGGACGCCAAACCATCCGTTCAAATCGGGTCTGACCGGTCAGAGCGCGCGTGAACTGACCGACGCCTATGTCAAGGCGACCAATCGGCCGTGGACACAGCCGATCGGCTTCCAGCACGCGCTGTTCGAGGTGGCGATCGACGTGCTCAAGCGCGCCAAGAACCTAAACGATCCGAAATCGATCCTCGAATCGATAGTGGCCACCAATTATCAGTCGATGGTCGGTCCGATTCATTGGACTGGGGCACCGGTGAAGAACGTCACCAAGACACCGCTGGTCGCCGGGCAGTGGCAACGCAAGAACGGCAAGTTCGATCTGGTGATCGCCGAGAACAAGACTTCGCCGAATATTCCAGTCGGTGGCAAGCTGCAGCCGATCTCCTGAACGCATGCGGCCTTGATCCATGGCCCCCATCCTCACGCTCGAAAACATCTCGAAGCGGTTTGGGGCTGTGGTGGTAGCTGACCAGATCGACCTCACGCTCGCCGACGGCGAGGCGCTCGGGATGATCGGGCCAAACGGTGCCGGCAAGACCACGCTGTTCGGCATCGCTACCGGCACTATCGCACCCGATAGCGGCCGTGTGCTGTTCGTCGGCGAGGACGTCACCCGCCTCTCACCCGAGCGCCGCTGCCGCAAGGGAATTGCGCGATCGTTCCAGATCCCGCAGCCGTTTTCCGGAATGACCGTGTTCGAAAACGTGGTGGTAGCAGCGGCGTTCGGCACCGGCCAGCGCGAGGCTGCGGTCTACGATGCCTGCGCGGACCTGCTCGAGCGTTGCGCGCTGGCCGATAAGGCGAACCGGCGCGCCGGCAGCCTCACGCTGCTCGACCGAAAGCGGCTGGAACTCGCGCGCGCGCTGGCGACGCAGCCGCGTGTGCTGCTGCTCGACGAAGTCGCCGGCGGGCTATCCGAACACGAATGCGCCGCGCTAGTGCGGCTGATCAAGGATGTACGCGCCAGCGGAGTATCGGTTGTCTGGATCGAACACGTGGTTCGCGCGCTGCTCGCCACGGTGGATCGGCTGCTAGTGCTGCACGCCGGCAAGTTCATCGCCGCCGGCGAACCGGAGCGCGTGATCCGCAGCCCGCAGGTCGCGGAGATCTACATGGGGATCGAGGCCGATGCCTGAGCCCCTGCTCGATCTCCGTGCGATCGACGCCTATTACGGCGACTTCCAGGCGCTGTTCGGCGTGTCGCTGAGCGTCAATGCCGGCGAGGTGGTGGCGGTGATCGGCGCCAATGGTGCCGGCAAGAGCACCCTGCTCAAATGCATCGCCGGCCTGCTGCCCACGCGCCATGGCGATATCATGTTCGGCGGCGCGCCGGTCGGTACCGCGCCTGCCTTCGAAATGGTGGCGCGGGGCGTGGCACTAGTGCCAGAAGGCCGTAGGCTGTTCCCGTCGCTGACGGTGGAAGAGAACCTTATGATCGGCGGCCAGGCGGGCCGCCCGGGTCCGTGGACGCTCGATCGCGTTTACGACCTGTTCCCCGTGTTGGCCGAGCGGCGTCATCTGCGCGCCCCGTCGCTCTCCGGCGGGCAACAGCAGATGGCGGCGATCGGCCGCGCGCTGATGTCGAACCCGCACCTGTTGCTGTGCGACGAAATCAGCCTTGGTCTGGCGCCCATTGTGGTGCGGGACATCTATGCGCAGTTGCCGGCGATCGTGGCCGACGGGCTGTCGCTGATCATCGTTGAGCAGGACATCGCGCAGGCGTTGAAGGCGTCGAGCCAGGTTAATTGCCTGCAGGAGGGCCGTATCGCCTTGCAGGGAGCCGCACGTGAACTAACGCGCGAGCGCATCTCGGCGGCCTATTTCGGAGTATGACGGCGATGCAATGGGTCAACGTCATTCTGCAAGGCGTGCTGATCGGCGGGCTCTACGCGATGTTCGCGGCCGGGCTGTCTCTGATCTTCGGAGTGATGCGGCTAGTAAACATCGCGCACGGCGATCTGATCGTACTCGCCGCATATGTCGCGCTAATGCTAACACAGACGCTCGGCATCGATCCGCTGAGCGCGCTGCTGCTGGTCACTCCGATCATGGCAGCCGTCGGTTATGCCTTGCAGCGCGGGCTGCTCAACCGCACTTTGGGCGACGACTTGCTACCGCCGCTGCTGGTGACCTTCGGCCTCTCGATCATCATCCAAAACGGGCTATTAGAGCTATTCACCGCCGATAGCCGCAAGCTCCAGGCGGGTGCGATCGAGATCCAAACCTTCCAGGTCGCTGAAGGCGTCTGGGTCGGCCTGCTGCCGCTGATCCAGTTCGCCGTCGCGGTCGTCGTCATCGCTGCGCTCCAAGTTGTTTTCTACCGAACGGCGCTCGGCCGCGCCTTTCGCGCTACTTCCGACGACCAATCGGTGGCACAGCTGATGGGGCTGGACACCCGTCACGTTTTCGCCATGGCGATGGCGCTGTCGCTCGCCGTGATCGCCATCGCCGGCGTGTTCCTGGCGGTACGCGCTAATTTCGATCCGGCGATCGGCCCAGCCCGGCTGATCTTCGGCTTCGAGGCAGTAATCATCGGCGGCCTCGGTAGCATGTGGGGCACGCTCGCTGGCGGCGTTATCCTTGGCGTGTCGCAGGCGATCGGCGCGCAGATTGACCCGGGTTGGCAATTGCTGGCAGGCCATATCGTTTTCCTCGCGATCCTGGCGGTGCGGCCGGAGGGATTTTTCCCGAAGGTGTCAGGATGAACCGAGTCGTGCATGCTACTAAGTCGAGCCGCGTCGGCGTCGCGCTAATTGCCGTAGCGCTGGTCGTGCTCGCGTCCGCGCCCTATTGGGGCGACCGGCAAATGCTGCGGCTCTTGGCCGAGGTCTTCACCTTCGTGACTCTGGCCAGCTTGTGGAATCTGCTCGCCGGTTATGCCGGACTGGTGTCGGTCGGACAGCAGGCGTTCGTCGGCCTCGGCGGCTATCTGCTGTTCGCGCTCGCCATCCTATTCGAGGTCCATCCGATCGCGGCCATCCTGATCGCCGGCCCAATCGCGGCCGTGGTCGCGATTCCGGTGGCTGTGCTGATCTTCCGGCTGCGCGGAGCCTATTTCGCCATCGGCACTTGGGTGGTGGCCGAGGTATTCCGCCTACTCGCGTCGCAAGTCTCGGTACTCGGAGGCGGCTCCGGCATCAGCCTGCCGGCCGCGGTGGTAATTGCCATGGCGCCGACCCGACAACTGCGCGAGTTCGAAACTTATTGGCTAGCGCTGACGCTGACCGTGCTGGTGCTGGCGGCCATCGTGGCGCTGCTGCGCTCGCGGCACGGCCTGGCGCTTACCGCCCTGCGCGACAATGAGGTCGCGGCGCAGAGCTGCGGCATAGATGTGGCGCGCATCAAGTTCTTCGTTTACGTGTTGACCGCCTTCGGCACTGCAACGGTCGGCGCGCTTATCTTCCTGCAAAAGCTGCGGATCTCGCCAGATACCGCATTCAGCGTGAACGACTGGACTGCCTTCGTGATCTTCATCACGGTGATCGGCGGTATTGGCCGCGTCGAGGGACCAATTATCGGCACCATCGTGTTTTTTCTGCTGCGGCAGGTGCTCGCCGATCTCGGCAGCCTGTACATGCTAACGATGGGCGCGGTTGCCATCGTGGTGATGCTGTGGGCGCCGAAAGGATTGTGGGGCCTGATCGCGGAACGATTCGGCTGGCAGGCTCTGCCCTTGCAGCGGCGACTAATCACGGCGCTGAAACTGAAAGATCCCGGGAGAAAATCATGAGCACGATCGTCGACATTTATTGCCACATCTATCCGGATCGATTCTTCCAGGAGATGAGCAAGGTGGCGCCCAAGCTGGAGAACATTGGTAAGCGGCTGCGCGGCATCACCAAGCTCTTCGACCTCGACGCGCGCTTCAAGGAGATGGATCAGTTCGGCGACTACCGGCAGGTGATCTCACTGCCGAACCCGGCGATTGAAGATATCGCGCCGCCCGACGTCGGGTTGAAGCTGGCGCGGATCGCCAACGATGCGATGAGCGAGCTGTGCCGCAAATATCCCGAACGCTTTCCTACCTTCGCCGCTGCGCTTTGCATGACAGACGTGGAAGGCTCGGTCGCCGAGGCGCGCCGCGCCGTCACAGAACTCGGCGCACGCGGCGTTCTGCTTTACACCAATGTCGCTGGCGAGCCGCTCGATCAGAAGAAGTTTGAGCCGATTTTCGCAACTATGGCCGAGCTCGATCTGCCGATCTGGCTGCACCCGGTCGGCACCGCGGCGATGCCGGACTATCCGGCCGAGAAGAAGTCTCGCTTCGAAATGTGGTGGTGCTTTCACTGGCCGTATGAAACTTCGGTCGCTATGGTGCGGCTGGTGTTCTTCGGCCTGCTCGACCGCTATCCAAAGCTCAAGATCATAACCCACCATCTCGGCGGCATGATTCCCTATTACGACGGCCGCGTCGGACCGGGCCTCAAGGTACTTGGCCAGCGCACCTCCGATGAGGACTATTCGCAAATCCTACCTTCGCTGAAACGGCAGCACATGGATTACCTACACGACTTCTATGCCGACACCGCGATGTTCGGCGGTGGCGTGCATGCCACGCGCTGTGGCTATGAGTTCTTCGGCGCCGATCAGGTAGTGTTTGCTACTGACACGCCGCTAGGCCCGATCGCGCCGACCATTGAGACCGTAAAAAAATTGCGGTTGGCGCCGGCCGAAGAACGCAAGCTGTTCTGCGGAAATGCCGAAAAGCTGTTGAACATGACGTTCTAATAAATCCTCGGCACGCAGCTAGAATGGTGTGCTTGTCGAGACAAGCGCCGCTAACGGTCTGCCGTCTGTGTTTTCTTAGTTTCACCGGAACCAATGCCGTGCACCGGGGTCGAGCTCGGCGGATCGCTGGTCGGGAAGCTCTCATCGGGATTGATCACGACGTCGTCTTCGTTCTGTTCTGGCTGCGCTCCTCTTCCGTATCACGCCTGACTTTTTCCATCATTGGAAATTGCAAATATTGGGACGGCCGCCTGCGCAGATATCCATCGCGATTTCAACCTCCCAGGGACGGCCGGTTCCATAATTTGTGGGTACCGACGTTGACGCCTACGCCCGGCTCCTGTTGGGTTCCCGCTGCATCAATAGAGGACCATTCAATGTTGCGCGCGGCCATTTGTGGAGCCGGACACTGGGGAACGCGGCTGATCGAGTCCGTGCACGGCAAGAGCCTAAAGATCGGCTTTACCGCAGCAGTGACTCGCAATCCGGCCGCCCGGCGTAACCTTTCCGAACGCTTCGGCCTGGCGCTGACGCCGAGCTATGCCGAGGTGTTGGCCGACCCCACGATCGACGCGGTCGTACTGGCGACGCCGCACTCGCAGCACGCAAGCGAAATTGCTGCGGCGGCGAAAGCCGGAAAACATGTCTTTTGCGAAAAGCCGTTCACGCTCACGCGGACCGATGCGGAGGTCGCCATCGCCACGTGTCGCGCGGCCAGCGTCACGTTGCAGGTCGGCTTCAATCGCCGCTACGCGCCGGCCTATGCCGACATGACACGTCGGATCAAAATGGGCGAAATCGGCGTGCTACGCCACATCGAAGGACATTTCTCTGGTCCGCCTAGCTATCAGACCGACTCGGCCAACTGGCGATCGAACCAGACCGAAAGCCCGGGTGGTGCTATGACCGCGCGGGGCGTGCACGTGGTCGACAGCATGGTGCACATCGCCGGCCCTGTCGCGCAGGTGTTCAGCTTCAGCAGCCGCCTGCACCACGACATCGACGTCGACGACACCACCTCGTGCCTAGTGCGTTTCGCCAGAGGCGTCACAGGCTATCTCGGCACACTGCATGCTGCCAGCCAGTTCTATCGCATCCATGTATTCGGCTCAAACGGCGCGTTAGAAATCCGCGGGGAAACGGAACTACTCGCCTCCGACCTCGCCGGCAACGTCCGACGACACAACTATGATGCCGTCGACAAGGAATGTGCCGAGCTGGAGGCTTTCGCCGATGCAGTGGCCGGCGGCGTTTCGTTCGTGATCGCACCGGCGGAAATCGTCAACACGGTGGCGGTAACCGAGGCGGTGGTCGCCTCGGCGCGCAGTGGCACCATGGTGGCTATTCCCTGATAGCCAATGGCCGTCAATCAGCGACGGTTTGTGACCAGTCGCTGCCGGGCTCTGCCCGCTGGGATCGCCGAACGCAGCCGATCGTGACCACGGCATCGCCTTGCAGGCCGGCGAGGCGCACGGTTTCGCCAGTAAATGCGGTTGATCGCCTCCAGAAACGGTTACGCGCGGCGCGGCAGGTCGACCTGTAAGCACGCGTGGCCGAGATCGAGGATGCGACTGCCCAGCGTATAGAGCCGCCGCCTGGTGCCCCTGGCGACCAAGCCACGCTGGATCAGAGTCGCCAGCAGGTGGTGGCAGGTAGAAATGTTGAGACCGGTGCGGTTGGCGAGCTCAGTCAGCGTGGCTTCCCCACCGGCCTCGGCGATGGTCTCCAGCAGTAAGAGCGCGCGGTCGACCGACTGGATGCTGTGGCGGTCGGCAGTGCCCGCGGTGCGTGCCACGCGGTCTTTGCTACCCGGCCCCGGTAGAATTTTTGCGTTCATTTTCGTCTCTCCCTGTGTATCAAGGGAAACGGGCCGCCCAGACCAAGTCAAGATTATTTCAATAGCAGGAGTGCCATTTTCAAAATGCAAAACGTAAGACAACAGCCCGCGCGACAACGCGCGTCCAAATTTGCGGCGGGCTGGTGGTTTAGCCGGTCAGTCCAAGCTCGATTTCAAGCGCCCCGCAGAGCATCTGCCCGAGCATGATGTGCATTTCCTGGATGCGGGCGGTGGTGTCGGACGGCACTACCAGCAGGTGGTCGGCCAGACCGGCTAGGTCGCCACCGCCCTTGCCGCCCAGCGCCGCCGTGATGAGCCGCATGGTTCTGGCCTGCTTCAGTGCGGCGATGACATTCGGACTCTTGCCGGAGGTTGAAATAGCGATGGCGACGTCTCCCACTCTGCCGAGTGCCTCGATCTGGCGGGCGAAAATCCATTCGAAGCCGAGGTCGTTGCCGGCGGCCGTAAGCGCCGACGTATCGGTGGTCAGAGCGAGCGCGGCGATGGCCGCGCGGTCCTTCTTGTAGCGGATGGTCAATTCGGTCGCGAGATGCTGCGCGTCGCCGGCGCTGCCGCCATTGCCGAAGAACATTAGCTTGCCGCCGGCGCGGATCGAGGCCGCGCAGACTGCGACCAAGCCGACAAAGGCCTTTGACAGGGCCGTCTCGGTGCGCTGGGCGACGTCGTAGTGTTCAGCAAATTCGGCTTTAAAAAATACGTCCAGGTCCATCATGCCGCCTCGCCGCGAAATTCCGGCACCGCGTCACGTAGCACATTATAGATCGCCGCGCGCTCATTGCGCGCCACCCCTTGCTCGAGCGTCGTCAGCCAGCCGCGGATCGCCTCGAGCGAAGGCCGCACCGGCTTGGCCGCCACGATGCCTGGAATCCCGATATCGGTCATCTCCTCTTCGCGCGCGAACAGGATCTCGTGCAGGCGCTCGCCAGGACGCACGCCGGTGAAGGTAATCTTGATGTCGCGGCCTGGCTCCAACCCGCTCAACCGTATGATGCGCTCGGCCAGATCTACGATCTTCACCGGCTGACCCATATTGAGTAGGTAGACCGAGACGTCGTCGCGCCCGGACGTCAGCGCATGGCTCGCGGCCGTGACGACCAGGTCGCATGCCTCTCGGATGGTCATGAAATATCGCACCATATCGGGATGGGTCACAGTGACCGGGCCGCCGGCTTCGATCTGCGCCTTGAATTTCGGCACCACCGAGCCGTTGGACGCCAGCACGTTCCCGAACCGCACCGAAATGAGTCGCATGTGGCGGCGGCTGTCACGGCGGG
>Ga0207777_1000193_pt1 | contig 15252 bp, 15 predicted proteins | sample LuqExpMetageno35_FD_187793 | JGI IMG/M metagenome (GOLD analysis project Ga0207777, IMG submission 187793) | Tropical forest soil microbial communities from Luquillo Experimental Forest, Puerto Rico - Sample 35 (SPAdes) | ecosystem: Environmental > Terrestrial > Soil > Tropical forest ...
CCACGGCCAGCACGGCGGAGATCACGGCGCGCATCTGGCCGGCGCCCTCGCCGCCACCGTCGTGCCAATTGAGGGACAGCCCGAGGGCGTCCTGCACCTCGGGCGACGTCGGCCCGGCGAAGCCCCCGGTCCCCGCGCCCATGCCCGGGTAGGTGGAGAGGCCGTCGATGTCGTCGCGACGGAGGCCGGCGTCGGTGATCGCCGCCAACGCAGCCTCCACCGTCAGGTCCAGGTCGCTGCGCCCGAGGCGCCGGCCCACGTCCGACTGGCCGATGCCCGAGATGATGGCCCGCCGCTCGAGCGGTTCCTGACCGGGGTGCGGCGGGGTCACGACCCGCTCCCCGAGCCCGTTGCCGCCTCGTCGTCAGGGGTGAAGAGGGGCAACCACACGTCCTCGACGTGTTCGAAGACGACGCGGACGGGCATCCCGATGTGCACGTCGTCGGGCTCGACGCCGACCAGATTCGCGGTGAGGCGCACGTCGGGCTGCTCGTCGATGGAGACCCAGGCGATGATGTAGGGCTCGCTGCCGGGGATCCACTGCTGATGGTTGACCGTGTAGGTCTCGACGTGGCCGCGTCCGCTGACCTCGTGCGGCCCGAGATCGCGCGACAGGCAGCACGGGCAGACCGGCCCGGGCGGGTGGATGAGGAACCCGCACGCGTGGCAGCGCTGGAGCCGCAGCACGTCCTCGGCGCCCGACGTCCAGAAGAAGGCGACGTCGTCGCTGAGACGCGGCAGCAGGCGAATGAGGGGACCGCTCGCAACCATGGCCCGGCATGTTGGCACACGGCAGCCCGCCGCCGCCGTTCCATGTCAGCCGGGGAGTCCCACCTCCTGCAGGACCGCACGCGCCTCGTCGACCCCCCGGGCCCGCCGTGCCACGAAGCCGACGGAGGCGGCGCCCTCGACGTTGACGGCGTTGTCGTCGATGAACAACACCCGCGCCGGCGGTGCCGGCAAGCGATCGGCCACGGTCAGGAAAGTCTCGGGATCGGGCTTCACCATGCCCAGCTCGAAGGAGAGGAAGCGGTACTCGAACGCGTCGATCAGGGGAGTGCCGTCGTAGTGGGCGAACCACTGGACCGCGTTGGCGTTGCTCAAGTAGCCGACCGGCACCGCCCGCCCGACCGCACCGACCAGGTCGAGCGCTCCGGGAAAGGGATGGCCGGGCCAGCTTCGGAACATGGCGAGGAACGCGTCGGGCTCGATCCCCAGGTCCCAGTCCGCGACGACGCCCGCGGCGAACTCCTCGGACGAGCAGGCACCGCGCTCGAAGCGCCGCACCCAGCGGCAGCTCAGCCAGTGGGCCCAGACCTCTTCGTCGTCGGCCAGGCCGCTCAGGATGCGCATCGCTTCGACGCCACCGTGGTCCACGAGCACGCCGCCGAGGTCGAAGAGGACGACGTCGATGGGGTCTGCGCCGGCCATCCCTGCGATGCTACGGGCCATGAAGATCTCCATGACACTGAACTACACGGGCGGGTACGAGCAGGCGGCCCGGCAGGTGGCCGAGCTCGAGAAGGTCGGGCTCGACGTCGTGTGGGTGGCCGAGGCCTACAGCTTCGACGCGCCGAGTGTGATGGGCTACCTGGCGGCCAAGACCGAGCGCGTCGAGATCGGCTCGGCCATCCTGCCCATCTACAGCCGGACGCCGACACTCATCGCCATGACCGCGGCCGGCGTCGACGCGCTCTCCGGCGGCCGCACCATCCTCGGACTCGGCGCGTCCGGTCCCCAGGTCATCGAGGGGTTCCACGGCGTGCCCTATGACCGGCCCCTGGCCCGGACGCGCGAGATCATCGAGATCTGCCGGGCGGTGTGGGCGCGCGAGGCGCCGTTGACCCACGACGGCGCGGTGTACCACGTCCCGCTGCCCGAGGGGCAGGGCACCGGCCTCGGCAAGGCGCTCAAGATCATCAACCACCCGGTGCGGCCGCGCATCCCCATCTGGGTGGCGTCCCTGGGCGAGAAGAACGTCGCGATGACCGCCGAGGTGGCCGACGGCTGGCTGCCTATCTTCTTCGTGCCCGAGAAGGTGAAGGAGGTCTTCGGGCCTTCACTCGACGAGGGCTCGGCCAGACGCGACCCCTCTTTGGGCGCGCTCCAGATCGCCGCCGGGGGACTCTTCGCCATCGGCGAGGAGGCCGACGTCGCCCCGGTACGCGAGCTCAGCCGGCCCATGCTCGCCCTCTACATCGGCGGGATGGGCGCCAAGGGGAGGAACTTCTACAACTCGCTGGCCCGGCGCTACGGCTACGAGCGTGAGGCCGAGGAGATCCAGGACCTCTATCTCTCGGGCAAGAAGGGCGAGGCCGCCGCGCTTGTCCCCGCCGAACTGTTGGAGGCGACGACGCTGTGCGGGCCCGAGCCGTACCTCAAGGAGCGGGTCGCCGCGCTCGCCGAGGCAGGCGTGACCCACCTCAGCGTGAACCCGGTCGGCTCCGATCCGGTCGCCATGGTCGAAAAGCTGCGAAGCTGGGTCTGATGCACGACCTCATCATCCGCGGCGGCACGATCGCCGACGGGTCCGGGCGGGCACCCAGCCGCGGCGACGTCGCCATCGACGGCGGCCTGATCACCGCCGTGGGCGAGGTGGGAGACGCGGCGCGCCGGGTCATCGACGCCGACGGGCTGCTCGTGACCCCGGGCTGGGTGGACATCCACACGCACTACGACGGCCAGGCCACGTGGGACCCCGAGGTCTCACCCTCGGGCTGGCATGGCGTCACCACCGTCGTCATGGGCAACTGCGGCGTCGGCTTCGCGCCGGCCCGCGCCGCCGACCGTTCCTGGCTCATCGGCCTGATGGAAGGCGTCGAGGACATCCCCGGCACCGCGCTGGCGGAGGGGATGACCTGGAACTGGGAGTCTTTCGGCGAATACCTCGACGAGGTGGAGCGCACGGCGCGGGTGCTCGACGTGGCCGCCCTGGTCCCGCACGGCGCCCTGCGTGCCTACGTGCTGGGCGAGGGTCGGGCCAACGACACGGCGACGGCCGAGGAGATCGCGGAGATGGCGGCCATCGTGCGCGAGGCGGTGCAGGCCGGCGCCATCGGCGCCTCGACCACGCGCACGATCCTGCACCGGGACAAGGACGGCGAGCTGGCCGCGGGGACGAACGCAGCGGCCGAAGAGCTGATCGCCATCGGCGAAGCCCTCGGCAAGGCGGGTCACCGCGTCTTCTCGGTGGCGAGCGACCTCTGGGACCTCGACTACGAGTTCGCCTGGATGTCGGAGATCTCGCAGCGCGCCGGCGTTCCCGTCACCTACGGGGTCCTCCAGGCCGACTTCGCGCCCGAGCTGTGGCGCGAGTGGATCGACCGCGGGGTGGCGGCCAACCGCCGGGGTGGGTGGCTCGTGCCCCAGGTTGCGGGCAAGCCGACGTCGATCATGGTCGGCTTCCAGTCGACGACGCACCCGTTCGCCCACCACGCCGCCTACCAGGCCATCGCCCACCTCCCGCTCCCCGAGCGCATGGTCGCGTTGCGCACGCCCGAGGTCCGTGCCGCCATCCTCGGGGAGGAGCCGCGACCGGGCGGTTTCGTGGAGTTCATGCGGGCGAACCTGCACAAGCTGTTCCCGCTGGGCGACCGGCCGGACTACGAGCCGCCGCGCGAGCGCAGCGTGACGGCGCTGGCGGCTGCCCAGGGGGTGTCGGTCGACGCGGTCATCTACGACCTGATGCTGCAGCGCGACGGTACGGAGCTGCTGTACCTGCCGATCCTCGACTACTCGGACTGCAACCTCGACGCCGTGCGCGAGATGTTGGTGCACCCGGCCACCGTGCTCGGCCTCGGCGACGGTGGCGCACACTGCGGCGTGCTGTGCGACGCCAGCCTGCCGACGTTCATGCTGACGCACTGGGCGCGCGACCGCAGCCGCGGGCAACAGCTGCCGCTGGAAACGGTGGTGCACCTGCAGACGCGCCGCACGGCAGAGCTCTACGGCTTCGGGGACCGCGGCCTGCTGGCGCCGGGGTACCTGGCCGACGTCAACGTCATCGACCACGCCGCCTTGCGGCTCGAGGCGCCCGAGATGGTCTACGACCTGCCGGCGTCGGGCAAGCGGCTGATCCAACGGGCGCGCGGCTACGTGGCCACGGTCAAGTCGGGCACGGTCGTGCGCGAGCACGACGAGGCGACGGGGGAGCGTCCCGGGCGGCTCTTGCGCGGCCCCCGGCCGCAACCGGTCTTCTCGTAATCCGCTCGCACGAGGTCCGCCCGGTATGGGTGCGCCGTGTGGCGTCACCACCGACTCGCTGAGTCTCGCCGACGGGTGATCTGGGCCGCGGCTCGTCAGTTGCGCTCGGTGGTCGCATCTGCTCCCCTGGGACGACCGATCAACCTCGTCTGCACAAGGGAGAGGGGATCACCGTGGATCTCGACCTGCTTGATCTGTACGAACGAGCGAGCGCGTGGACGGCGACCAAGGTGCGCGGTGCGCTCGGGCAACTCGACGCCCCGACGACCTGCGAACCCTGGAACGTCCGGACCCTGCTGAACCACATGCTTCTCATCCAGCGGAGCTTCGTGGGCGCGGCACAGGGCGAGGAGTTCGCACTCGCACTCGCCGACGACCCGCCCGATGTCCTCAGCGACGATCCGGTCTCGGATTTCGAGCGGGCCCGCGCCGTGACCCTACGCACCTTTGGAGAGCCCGGCGTGATTGAGCGGACGGGGCTCGCGCTCGCTGCCCTGTTCGGTGACCAGCTGATCCACGGCTGGGACTTGGCGGTGTCCACCGGACAAGACGCAACGATGCCCGAGGGACTGCCCGAAGCGGCCTACGCAATTGTCGATGGTCGCTGGTCCGAGGAGCGGCGCCCAGGTGTGCTGAAGCCCGAAGTCCGCATCGCAGCAAACTCGTCCGCCCGGGAGAAACTCCTCGCCTACTCGGGCCGCGATCCGACTCGGGGAGCGTGAAGATCGTCAGAACCTGAAGCGGGTCAGGCCACCGGGCTCTGTCCCCAACACGACGGTCGCCGAGCGCGGCTCGACGCGATACACGTTCCACGGCGGTGGACCCTGTGACGGTGCGTTGAACGGGGCGGTGATCCCGGTGCCGCTCTCATCGGGTTCCGCAGGCCAGCCCTGGCCTGCCCATGCCTCCGCCAGGCGTGCCACCATGCCCGAGTCGGTGACCCGCGCCGCGCGGCCCTCGAAGACGACGTCAGCGTCGCGTATCGACACGGCGACCGTGCAGCGCGGGTCGAGCGTGAGGTTCTGGCTTTTTCGGGTGCGCGCGCCCGTCTGGAACCAGAAGGTGCCGTCCAGCCACAGCGCACCGACGGCGGTCACATGTGGGCTGCCGTCCCGGTTGATCGTTGTGAGCCAGGTCGTGCGAGAGTTGTGCGCCTCCGCCGCCGGCGCCGAACCCGCCTCGAGCTTCTCGTTGACCGCCGTCCAATCCACCGGCGGCAGCCCGTCCGCTGCTCCCAAGTTGACGATCTCCATCGCGCGCCCTCCTTTATCGGAATCAGGTCACGGGTCCATCGACGCAGTTCTTCTGTACCGCTCTCTACCCCTGGCGCAGTGCGCCTCACCGTGGCGGTCCCGGCCGCACCGTCTTTCGGTTGCGACTGCAAGGAGCATGTGTCTCCACCCTGACGATGGCGGAGCCTCAGACGCTCGTCAGGCGGCCCTCTGACCGATGACGGCTGACGTGAGCGAGAGCTAGGCGAAACGCGTGGTGACGTACTCGGCGACGTCTTTCGCACATGCATCGGGACTTCTGGTCGTCGTGTCGACGATGACGTCGTAGCGGACGCCCTCGTGCACCCGACTCGCCTGGTCCAGAGCCATGCCGAGGACGCGGTCACCGCGTTGGAGTTCGCGAGCCTGCGCCACCTCTGGCTCGCAGCGCACGCCGACCCACACGACGGTCAGCCCTCGAATCGACTCCGCCAGCCGAGCCTGAGACTCACCCCCGTCGAGAAAGACCTCATCGAGGATTACCCCGATGCCGGCAGAGGCGATCGCCGCTATCCCCCTGCGCCATGCGTGCTCGGCCCGGCGAAACCGCTCGCCGACCGTGATCGAGCCGTCGGAACCGAAGGTGAGCGAGCCGCCCGCCGACGTGTCGGTCGGTCCGAAGGAGATGGCACGAATCAAATCGTCCACTCCGAGAACCAGCCAGATGCCCGGGTGGCCGCGCTGCAGGCATTCGGCGAGCGACGACTTTCCCGAGCTCGATCCGCCGTTCAAGACGATGATGTCGACGCTCGCTCGACGAGGCTCGCTTTCGTCTGAGACCTGTGGGCCTCGGCCGGCGTTCGAAGTCGGGTGCGAGTACCCCATCGGCCATGTCACCGTAGCGACCGCTGATGGAGCGTGCCCGGCGCTTCCCCCCCCGACGCGCCGGATCGCGGTTTCCTCAGGCCGGTGCGCCGGGAACCGCCGTCGGCCTAACAGGTGGAGTGGATCAGCGCCGCGGCTCGACGCCCGCTCCTCGCCAGCTCGTTGTATTCGGCGATCGCCGCGGATGTCTCCTCGCGCACGATCGCGACGTCGTTCGCTTCCAACAGCTCGATCGTGCTCTTGCAGGTCTCGAGGCGTAGCTCTCGTCCTCGACTGAGGACGACGACCTCGGGTTCGGCCGCCAGGAGCTCCTCGACGTCGGCGGGTTGGATCCCCGGCCGGTGTCGAGTCCCGGTTTCGTCCCAGTCCCACTCTCGGCCGCCGCCCGGCCACAACTTGTCGTCACGAAACCGTCCCAAGCCCTCCACCGTGATCTCTCCCCAACGATGATCACTGACGATGGGCGATGCTATTGCCTCAGCCATGCCTCGAGGATAGATCCCAAGAGATGCATCGAGCGGTTCACGAGGCGGCGGTCTCAAGACGGCGGGGTCAAGGCGCGGCGGCCGCCTCGAGCGCGTCGGCGAACCCGCGCACGCGGACCGAGCGGATCCGGTCGCCGACGGTCTCGAAGACGTCGCGGACCATGCTGTGAGTGCCACCCAGGTGCACGTCGATGTCGACCGTCACCGTCGTGCCATTCACCCGCAGTGGCCCTGGAGACGGGCGGAAGTCGTCGTAGACGAAGGTGCGCTCGGTGTAGTAGGCGAGCACGTCGTCGTGACCGCGTCGCACGTCGCCGTCGACGTCGAGCACGCCGTCGGACGCGAAGAGGCGGCGCAGCAGCGTCGGGTCCTGGGCGGTGACCGCCGCGAAGTAGTCGCCGACGAGACCCGCCGGTCCGGGGTGCCGGGAGGGGAGGCGGTAGGCCTCCCGTGCGTTGAGACCCAGCACCTTCGTCTGCGTCGCGGTCGAACAGGGCGCAATGGTGGCGCGCAGGGCGTCGACCGCGCCGGGGAAGGTGGCGTCGTGATGGGGGTAGTCGCTGCCCCATACGACACGCTCGGCGCCGACGAAGGGAGCCAGCGCAGGCAGGGTGCGCTCGTCGACCTCGAAGCTGATGGCGCACTGGCGCGCGAAGTACTCGGAGGGCAGGAGCTTCATCTCGGGGCAGAAGCCGCCGAAGGACGCCGCCTGCTCGTCCAGGCGTTCGAGCCAGAACGGCGCCCAGCCACCGGAGGACTCGAGGAACACGATCCGCAGGCCGGGATGCCGCTCGAGCACACCGAACGCGATGAGCTGCGCGCACGCGAGCATCTGCTCGAACGAGTGCGAGACCGCGTGCAGCACAAGGGGATTGAAGGGCCGGTCCGAGCCGAGCGTGGGAACGATGACCGAGCTGCCCTCGTGCACGCCGATCGGCACGTCGAGCTCAGCGGCCGCCTCCCAGACGGGGTCGTAGGCGCGATCGGAGAGGCAGCGGCCGAGGCACAGGTTCGGCCGCACGAAGCCGGCGACGAAGCCGAGCTCGGTGACGGCGCGTCGCAGCTCGCGGGCGGCCCGCCCGGGATCCTGCAGCGGCAGCATGGCGGCGCCGAAGAGGCGGCGGGCGTCCGCAGCGCAGTAGCCGGCGAGCCAGTCGTTGTAGGCCCGGGCCAGCGCGTCCGCCGCCGACGGGTCGGGCACCACGGAGAAGTACAGCCCGATGGTGGGGTACAGCACGGCCTGGTCGATGCCCTCGGCGTCCATGTCGGCGAGGCGAGCGACGGGGTCGGCACCGCCCGGCTGGGCGTCGGACAGCGGGCGGAACGCCGACGGGTCGTCGAAGGTGGAGCCCGGGCGCGCCAGGGTGCCCAGGGGCACAGCGAGGACCTCCGTGTCGGCCACCACGACGTGCTCGTAACCCGAGGCGTCGGCGGCGATGCGGGGCCGCACCGCATCGGGCAGGTCCGACCAGGCGGACTCGGGCTCGACGACGTGGCCGTCCGCGTCGACCACGGGGCCGGCCGCCGGGGGCAGCGGGCGGCGCGCCGCCGGCGTGGTCACGCGGCGGGTGCGCGCCAGTCGTCCGTCGGCGGCAGCGGGTGACGGAAGAGCCGGGCGGCGTTGCCGCACGCCACCGCGCGCAACTCGTCGTCGGGTAGCTCGCCCCAGGCCTCGGCCAGCACCAGCTGGGTGTCGGGCCACGACGAATCCGCATGCGGGTAGTCGCTCTCCACCATGATGTGGTCGACGCCGATCTTGTGGCGCAGGGACACGACCGAAGGGTCGTCGATCGAGCAGAACCAGAAATTCCGGCCCAGCACCTCGCTCGGGCGCATCGACGACGGCCAGGCCTTGCTCTCCGTCCCCGACGCCGAATGGGACAAGACGTAGTCGGCCCGGTCCATCAGCATCGGCACCCAGCCGAGCCCGCCCTCGGACATGGCGATGTTCAGCCCGGGGAAACGCAACGGGACACCTGACCACAGCCATTCGGAGGCGGCGATGAGCGCGTTGACCGGGAACAGCGTGGGCATGATCTCGAAAGGCGGGTCGCCCGAGGCCAGGGGCGCCCACCCGGACGACCCCGTGTGCAGGCACACCACGGTCTCGTTCTCCTCGCAGGCGGCGAAGAACGGGTCCCAGTGCCCGCTGAAGATCGACGGCAGCCCCATCCGCGCAGGGAACTCGGGGAAGCTCACGGCCTTGAAGCCACGCGCCGCGTTCGCTCTGACCTCGCCGGCCGCGACGTCGACGTCGACCAGCCAGGGCAGCTGCAGGGGGATCATGCGTTCGGGTGCCCCGCCGACCCACTCCTCCATGTGCCACTGGTTGAACGCGCGCAGGCAGGCCAGGCCGAGCTCCGTGTCCTTCGCCCGTGAGTAGACGGCGCCGCAGAACCCGGACACCAAGGATGGGAAGCAGAGCGCGGCCCAGATGCCGGCGCGATCCATGTCGTCGACGCGGGCGGAGATGTCGAAGCAGCCCGGCCGCATCTCGTCGAATCGCGCCGGGTCCATGCTCCATTCCTCTTTCGGCCGTCCGACCACCGCGTTGAGTCCGACGTTGGGGTAGAGGTTGCCTTCGAACACCCAGGCCTCTGCGCCGCGTTCGAGCTCGACCACTTTTGGTGCGCCGTCCTGGTGCGCAGCGGGCAGCCGGCCCTCGAAGAGGTCGCGCGGCTCAATCAGGTGGTCGTCCACCGAGATCACCGGCATGCGGATGGCGCGCGGCTCCGGATCGGGCAGCAGCGTCGCCCGCTGCGGCACGTGCTCGGTGTCGACGGCTCCCACGAAACATGACACTATCGTCAGGAAAGAAATCGGCCCTTTGGCCACCTGCGGAAACCCGCCGAAATGGCCCCTGGGCTGGGATTTCTCTCGACACCGGCTGACCGCCGCTTACCAGGGATTACCGCGCTGCTGTGTCACGTTTGTGTCACGTTTGCCGGCCAGGAGCACTCGGTCGATGGAGTCGCGGGTGCGGTCCTCGTCCTCGGGCCACAGGTGGGCGTAGACGTCGAGCGTCATCTTGGCCGTGGCGTGCCCGAGCCGCCTCTGCACGACCTTGACGGAACACCCGTCGGCGATGAGGGCGGACGCATAGAAGTGGCGCAGCTGGTGGTAGCCGTCCCCGAGTGGGATGCCCAGCGGCCCAGCGGCCGCGATCCACATCGCCGAGAAGGTCTGCCGAAGGACCGGGGCGCCTCGTGACCCGGTGAAGAGAAGGTCGGCGGGCCGAGGCCGTAGCGCGCCACATGGGCGGCCAGTTCGTCGACGACCGTCTGGGGGAGCGGGATCGTCCGAGGCCGGTTCTTCTTGTCCTTCACGGGGCCGAACGACGGCACGCCCTTGTCGTGCCCGACGAGCTGGCGGTCGATGGTCACCTCTCGGCGAATCCAGTCGATGCGGTCGTTGGTGAGGCCCAGCGCTTCGGAGATGCGGGGGCCCGTGCCGGCGCCGAGGACGATGAGCGCCCGGTAGCGCGTGGGCACGGCGTCGATGAGGTTCTCGACCGTCTCGACGGGTAGCGGGGTGACCCGCTTGTCATCGACGGCCGGCAGGGACACCTTCTGACACGGCGACTCGGCGATGACCTTGTCGGCGATGGCGGCCCGGAAGATCGTCCGCACCCAGCTGAAGATGGTCTGAACAGAGGAGGCGGCGAGCGGTGCACGTCCGACGGCGCCCGACGCCAACCACTTGACGAGACCCTGGATCTCGCTCGGCCGGATGGCGCCGATGCGGCGATGGCCAAGGCGCGGGTAGACGCGGCGCCGGAGGAGCGTCTCGATCTGTGCCGCGGTGTGGGGCCGGTGGACCTGGGATGCTCGCCACTGCTCGGCGAACGCCTCGAACGTGATCTGGCCGGCCCTCGGGTCGACGTAGGCGCAGGTGAGCTTGGAATGATGGACCGAGGTGAGATGGTTCTCGGCCTCCACCTTGAGTCTGAAGGTCTTCGACCTCGAAGCGCCCTCGGGGCTACGCCAGCGCGCCCGCCAGCCTGCACCCACCTTGTCGATGCTGGACACTTACTCCTCCTTCTTGGTGCGGCCAACTTCGCCGGTCTGGGTTTCCTCTCCGCCCAGACCCGCGCCCCCAGCGCGCCGCTGTGTGCGGTTGTCGTGGGAACACCGGGCGAGGCGTGGAGTCTTCACTCCAACTAGAAGGACGGAGCCGCGAAGCCGCTCCACGCCCCCTCGGTGGCACGTGTCCCAGAACCCCGGAACGGCAGCTTCTCGGTCTATGTCTTGGGCGCCGTCTCATACGATTCGTGGTGGTGGCTCGGTCGCGTATCGCCGGTCCCGGGATGGATCTGGTATGAGGCATCAAGTGCGACGGGCGGTGATCGGATCGGTCCTGTGCGCCATGGTGCCTCTCCTCACCGGGTGCTCGAACAGCTCACCGGCTCCGACCCACATCGCTCTCTTCGGCGACTCGCTGGCCTTTGAGGCCCAGCCCTATTACGTCGAGCTGGTGCACGATGCGGGGGACGTGGCGTACACATACGACTCCGGTGGGACAGCGATCTGCGACTGGTTGACCAAGATGAGCGAGGTCGCGGCGGCAGATCACCCCAAGGCAGTCGACCTGGAGTTCAGCGGGAACAACTTCACCCCGTGCATGGAGGGCTTTGAGATCCACACCCCCCAGTACTACGAGAAGTACCGGGCGGACACGCTCAGTGCCATCGCGATCTTCAAGGCCGCCGGCGCGCACGTCTTCCTGGTTGGCGCACCGGTCACCCGAGCCGGAGAGTCGGATCCGAACTGGCAGATGCTGAACCTGCAATACGAAGAGATAGCGGCAGGTGATCGGGCGCACGTCACCTATGTCGACGCTGGCACGGCCGTCGAGTTGCCCGGGCACCAGTACACCGACACGCTCCCTTGCCTAGACGGCGAATCCTGTACCGGGCCGGTGATCGACGGGGTGCACTCCAACGTGGTCCGATCTCCCGATGGAACCCATTTCTGTCCAACCAAGTCAGCCGACGACTCAGGGGTCATCGGGGGCTGTACCGTCTACTCATCGGGTGCCTATCGCTATGCCGAGGCGATGGTGGACGCGCTGAAGGCGAAATCCCGCCGCTATTGATCCCTCCGTTTTGGGGTGCCCCAGATCACCGGGATGGGGTCGCCCCGTACGGCACTTCCGGGGGAGTCTCGCTCCTTCGCCTTTGACGCTGGTGCGCCCGTGGGCCTGAGGCTATGAAGGCTAGGTGGTCGAGCACCAAGGGTCAGGAGAAGTCAAGGACAAACCGCCTAAAGCTCAGAGGATGATCCACATCGTCGCCGCAGTACTTGTGGTTGTGGTGCTCCCGGTGGCGCTGCTGGACGCTTTCGTTGCGAAGTTCTGTGCGCAGGCAATGTTCATCGGCGTTGTGTTCGGCGTAATCGGCAGCCTGATCGGGGGAACCCGTCGAATGCTCTACGTGGTCCCTTGGTTCGGCCTCGCTGCGGGCCTCGGAGCGTTCACGGCCTATGGCTGGTGGTGGGCGGTGCTTCTTTCTCTCTTGGGTGTTTTGGCTGCGGGCGGCTTGTATTGGGGTTGGCTGCCTACTCTCCTGATGCTTCCCTTTGCAGCGACCTTTGCGTCACGGGTCTCGTCGGGAAGAGACGCAGCGGTGTATGGCGTCATCGCTGGGATAGCCACGGCCTATGGCGTCGAGCTTGCCCGCCGTTTCAAGGCACCGGAACAAAAAGAAGGCCTCCGGATCTCCTTCGCACAGGCCGCCATGGTGGCAATCCTGTTCGGAATCGCTCTGGGCGCCAGCGCTTCGATCGCGGTGGCGTTTGGGTGGAAGGAGCCGTACTGGATTCCCGAGCCGATCCTCATACTCACCCTCTACCTGATCATTGGCAAGGCAGAACGCATACGGCAGAAGGCCCTGGCGACTGCATTTGGCGTGATCCTCGTTGTGCCTGTCGCAATCCTGGCGCTTCCGACGGGGGCAGACTCAGCAATCGCCGCGACCGCGTTCGTGGTGGCTCTTACGCAGTTGAAGAGGTACTGGCTCTATTACACCTTGTACACCTTCGCCCTCGTTCTCACGCTCTCGACGCCTGGCAACGGCGCCACGGAGGCTGTGCAGCGAGGTGCTGAGATTCTCGCGGGCATCGCCATTCTCGTGCTCGGTCTGGCCGTCGTCCACCTTCTGGGGGTGTCGCTGTCCAAGCACTACCCACAGCCCGAACTCGCCGGCCCGACCGCCCCCTAATCCAATCGACCGAGTGTTGGAGGGTGCCCCAGAACACCCCTTAGGACACTGGCAACGGGAACGGCGTCCCCGTACAGGTGACGAACACCTTGCCCCAACCGTTCTGATTTTCCGGGCCGGCGGACTGGTTGAAGCCGGGGTTGGCTGTGAGCTTGATGGTGGCACCGTTCGGCGCTGTCCCCTGGAACAAGATGGTCTCGCCGAAGTAGCTGTGCCCGTTGGCGTTCGAGTTCGAGCCGAACCACAAGTGCGCGTGACCCGTATAGAGCGAGTCCACCGGGTCGGACGGAGGCGTACTCCCATCGGGGCTACCCGGCGTGGCGATCATCAGGTCTGCGGTGCCCTCGACATTCCCGCCGTTGGAGTTCGACGGAGGCTGCCCTGGCGGAATGCGGTAGAAGACAGCGTTGCCGCTGTCGAACATGAGGCCGACTGCGCTATCGAACAGGTAGCTGGGGCAATCGCCAGTGACCGTGAGGATGCCTGAGTCGGCTGGCGGCAGCTCGCCGGTGTTGTCAGGGGCTGGGTAGATGATCGGCAGGTAAGAAGCGGACGGCGGATGCTGGGCCGGCGCGCCATAGGCCGCTGAGCCGGACAAGCCGACGACGCCGAGGCAGGCCAACGCCCCGCTGCTCGCCAGCCCGACGATTGTCTTGACCTTCATCGTTCTTCCTTCCTCCGTTGTGTGTATTCGGCCCGGCTTCGGCCGGCCGCAAACCCCCCACCCCCCGACACAGCGGACCTGTTGGCGGCAGGGTCACCACATGATCACCAGCTCGCCGCGTCGGGGGCGGTCGTTCTCGACAGAGACCACCGCATGGCCCAGTGATACAGACGTGGCCGAAGAGCGGGAGCGGCGGCGGGCGGTGGCGTTTCCACGAAGGGCGACCGGTGGAGGATCGTTGGGGCGTGTGATGCACACATGGGCCTGATCGGACTCCGGCGGCTGGCGCCATGGGTGCCCCATAACACCGGGTCGGGGGTTCGTTATTAGTCGGCGGTCCAACAGGTACCACCGCGCCTAGGTCGAAAGGCCCATGGATTTCGATGCCGTTGGTCCACACAATGCACTGATTGCAGGGGTCGTGCTATCTAGCGCGAGCAGGGGGACCGATGCGGGAGAACGCGAGGTGGAGCGGCCTTGATGGCCTGCGCGCCCTCGCGGTCCTCGCCGTGCTGGGCACCCACTTCGGATTCCTCAACCGGGGCGCTTACGTCGGAGTCGACCTGTTCTTTGTGCTGTCGGGCTTCCTGATTACGTCCCTCTTGGTTCGGGAACGCCAGCGTGTCGGTGCCATCTCGCTGTGGCGCTTTTGGCTCCGTCGGGGGCTTCGCCTCTTTCCCGCCTTGGTTTGCGCGATCATCTTCGCCCTTCTTGTCGCCCAGTGGGCAGAGTACGGGCCATGGCGCACAACAACCTTCACCGGCCTACCGTGGGTCTTCTCCTACCTCGGAAACTGGGTGACTGCGCAGAGCGCGGGGCGACTCGGCTTGCTCGGTCCCACTTGGTCCCTTGCCGTTGAGGAGCAGTTCTACATCGTTTGGCCACTCGTGATCTCGTTCTGGCTCGCTCGGCGGCGCTCACGGCCTGAGCGCCGAGCGGTGATCATGACCTGGGTTGCCTGTGTGGCCGGTCTGTACAACCTCTGGGCGATGCAGCACTGGGGCTGGCAAGTCGCCTACTTCCGAACCGACACCCATGCAATGGGACTTTGCGCGGGGTCTGCGTTGGCCCTGGCTTTAGCCGGGCGGCCCGGATCGGTCTCGCTCCCCAAGTCTAAGAGGCGGCTCTTGCAGGGAGCCGCACTCGGCGGTTTCGCGTTGTTCGCCTACATCTGCATCTTCTGCGTGGGACAGACGGCGGCGCGGTCCTCAGTGATGCTGAACGCCGCAGTACTGGCGTCCGTCGCGATGGTTGCGTTCGTCGTCCTGATACCCGAGAGCTTCTGGGTACGTCTGCTATCGCGGAAAGTCCCCAGCTGGATCGGCGCCCGCTCCTACGGCATTTATCTGTACCACTACCCGTTGGCGGCATTGGTCGTCTTCGCACCCGTCTTCCATTTCCGTGGCGCGGCGCACGGCGTGGCTGTCGTAATTTGCCTCGTTCTCACGGTCGTCCTGGCAGCAGCGTCGTATAGATGGATCGAAACGCCCTTCCTCAGACTGAAAGAACGCCTTTCAGTCGGAACGACGCCTGAAACACAACTGACTCTCTCGCCTGCCACCTAACGATGCCCCTATGGACTGTCAA
>Ga0207777_1000195_pt1 | contig 15238 bp, 11 predicted proteins | sample LuqExpMetageno35_FD_187793 | JGI IMG/M metagenome (GOLD analysis project Ga0207777, IMG submission 187793) | Tropical forest soil microbial communities from Luquillo Experimental Forest, Puerto Rico - Sample 35 (SPAdes) | ecosystem: Environmental > Terrestrial > Soil > Tropical forest ...
CACTTTCGACGGCGGGTACGCCCTCCATGGTGCGGGTACGTCTGCCGCGCTGGCCGAGTGCGTGCGGCAACTCCGTCACGACCGTCGGCCTCGTGCGGAATGCGTCCGGCCGGACCGCTCGCCCGATCGCCGGCGTGACGATGGCGATGGCCGCCGTCGCGAGGACGAGCCACCAGTTGCCCATCACATTGGTCAGCACCAGGAGGTAGGCGACGAGCTCGGCGGCGACCCCGAGCGCGAGGACCCACTTGACCTGCCAGAGGGGTCTGTAACTGGCGACGATGTCGGGCACGGCACCGCTGGGGCTCCGGCCGAGGCTCACCCCGATGAGCGCGGGCGCCACGAGGGAAAGGTTCGCCATGACGCTCCAGAAGCCGCCGCCCCCGTGGTCGACGCTGAGGTTCTGGAAGGTGGACGTCAGCGCCTGGAACGCCGCACCGGCCAGGACTCCGCCCATCAGCGCGCCGGCCACGTTGCCGATGCCGCCCACCACGGTGAGCATCACGAGCGCGAGGCTGACGAAGATGATGAACGTGTCGGCGTTCACACTGCCCGACTCGGCGGACAACAAGATGCCTCCGAGGCCGGCGATGGCCGCCGACAGCATGAACACCGACAGCTTCAGCTTCACGAGGTTCTGGCCGAGGGTTGCCGCCGCGGCCGGGCTGTCCTTCATGGCCGTGAGCCGGCGCCCGTAATTGCTCCGGCGTAGCGCGATGAGGCCGACACCCACCAACACGAAGATCACGGTCGAGACGGTGAGGAACGTCTTCGCGGAGTTCAGGTCGACCGGCCCGACCTTGGGCGGCGGGACCTGCAGGGCCCCGTTGGGGAAGATCGAGAAGTGCACGTGGAAGATGGGCAGGATGTGTGGAGAGATATCGGCGATGATCATGTCGGAGACGAACACGCCGAAGGCGAGCGTGGCCAAGGCCAGGTAGAGGCCCCGGAGGCGAAGGGCAGGGAGGGCGATGAGTCCCCCGACCACCGCCGTCACGGCGATGCCCACGACGATCCCCCACAAGGTGATGCGCTGGCTCGAACCGGTACCCGAGAGCCCTAGGTGGAACACGATGATGGTGGCGATCGCCCCGAAAGAGACCGGGGCGAGGTTGATTTCGCCCGCATAGCCCGTCAGGAGCGTGAGCGACAGGGCGATGATGGCGTACGTGATGCCGACCGTGAGCGTCCCCATGTCCGCGCTCCCCATGATCTGCTCCAGCGCCAACACCACGACGAGCAGGATCAGACCCCACGTCACGGCCGAACGGACCGTCGGAACGGCGAAGCGTTCCCTCGTGCGGAGCAGCGTCGCACCCCGCAGGCGCTCATGAGGCAAGACGAGCAGGACGACGAAGAGGACGATCATGGGCAGGGCGATGCGGAAGTCTGACGCCCAGGACCAGGTGGCGGGGAAATAGCCGAGGATGTACGTACTGGCGAGACCCAGGAACAGCGCGCCGCCGAAGGTCCACCAGATGCTGCGTAGGCGCCCGAACATCGCTGCCGCGATCGAATCGAGCACGAGCAGCGTGAGCACGTGCACGTCGAGCGTGCCTCCGCTGATCGGGGTGATCAGAATGCCCGCCAGGGCGGCGAGCGCCGCACCCAAGGCCCAGGAGAAGGCGGCCAGTCGCTCGGGCCGGCCACCGTTGAGCTGGAGGAGCGTGGGGCTGTCCACCACCGCGCGCATGGCCACGCCGGTCCGGGTGCTCGTGAACAGGAGCCGGATGCCGACGGCGATGAGCACGCCGCACCCCAGTGCAATGGCCTCGTGGTCCGTCACATAGACCCCGAAAATCTGGAACTTGGCGTTCTCGCCGAAGAACAGCTGATCTGTCCGCGGCGCGACGGGGTTCCAGATCCACTGGGCCAGCGCGATCAGCCCGAGCATGATGCCGATGGTGACCACGATCTTGGTCACCTCGGCCGTCTCGCGCAGCCCCCGCATGATGCCCCCGTAGAGAATGGCGCCCACCAAGGGAGCCAGCACGACGATCACCACGAAGAGCGCCAGCGGTGCCGGCCAATTCCAGCCGAAGCGGAACTGCCAGTAGGTGAACGCCGCCAACATCGCCATGGCGCCCTGGGCGAAGTTGAAGATTCCCGAGGTCGTGTAGGTGAGGACCAGTCCTGATGCCGCGATCCCGTAGACCGAGCCCGTGACCAGCCCGAGAATGGTGTAGACGAGGAAGAGGTGCATGACCTGAGCTCCGCTCGCTCAGGTCACGTCACGGATGGACCGGTGCGCCGATCCCTCATCCCTGCGGCTTGATGACAGAGCCTGTCGCGTACTGCGTCGCGTAACGCTGGGCATTGAGGGTCGTCCCGACGACCGACCCGGTGTTCTGGGTGACGTACTTGGAGGAGCAGTCGAAGGTGCCCAGCTTCTTCGGGTAGGCCTGCACCCACTTGGTCCCCTGGAGCTTCATGAGCAACCCGCAGTTCGGCGGCAGATTCTTCGACGGGTTGCCCGAGGCGTTGAGACCGCCGCCCGTCCAATTGGTGACCTTCGAGAGGTGGTTGATCATGCACTGCCGCGTGAGCGTCGACCCGCAGGCCTTGGCCTCGGTGGCCCAAAGGAGGAACGAGGACGTCGACTGCTCGCCGAGCTGCGAGACGTGGCCGCCGTACTTGTGCACGATGGCGAGGTACTGCGAGACGGCGGGGACCACCTTCGCCGCCTCGAGCGGCTCGTACGACAGCCGCACATAGACGTTGTTGCCGAGCCCGGCCGTGTTCCACTGGGCGAACGACTGGGTGTAGGCGCCGGAGTCCTCCATCCAGATGGGGTTGTAGCCGATCTGGCTCTCCGCCTCGAGGGCGCCGTAGAGGGTCGGGCCTGGCGTCGAGTCGTTGTAGACGACTTGTACCCCGCATCCCTGCAACTTCTGGACGAACGGGGTGTAGTTGGCCTCACCGTTGTAGTTGACCTGGAACGGGCAGTTGATGAACTTCCAACCCGCCGACGAATAGGCCTGCACGGCCTTGGCCATCGACGACTGCTGCGTCGAGAGGGTCGAGTTGTACTCGCCCGCATGCTGGGTCTTCGATCCGAACAGCTTCGTGGCCTGGTAGGCACTCGACGTGGGGCTGTAGTCAGCGGGGTTCGGCGATGCCTGGTACATCTCGTAGGCGTTGGCGACGACCGGCGAGACGGTGAAACCGGGCACCGCAGCGAGGTTGCAACCCAGACGCGTCTGCTCGCCGAGACTGTCGAGCGCGATACCCTCGCCCACCAACATGAAGTCCTTCTTGCATGCCTGTGTCATTTGGGGGCCGACGTTGGTGATGGCGGTGTCGTAGTAGTCACCGACGATCTTGCGTCCGTCGATGCCGCCCTGCGCATTGCACCAGGCGATCATGGACTTGACGGCATCCCCCATCTCCTGGTCGAGGCCGGGGATACCCGAGAACCCCCGGTCGTCGGCGTAGGCGACGTTGATGGAGGTGTTGGTCACGCCTTGGTCGGTGGAGCCGGTGGCGTGGCCCTTGCCACACGGCGACGGAAGTGTGCCGAACTTGGTGTAGGAGATTGATGACGAGGCTGTGGCGACGCTCGGTGTCACTAGCACGCTCGTCCCCGTCAGCGCAGTGAGCAGCAGCGCCAAGCCCGCTGCCCGCATGCCTGTCTTCCTCTTCATGGCCAAACCCCCCGGGTCCGCTTTTCAGAACCGCTCGGGCTCTGGCTCGGAGACTCCTGCCCCACAGTAGAACAGGTTCTCGTTTGCCGTGCACAGTAGCAACCCAGCTTGGCGGTTTCCGTGCACGCCCGTGTCAGCCTGCCGGTGCGGTCTCACCGGTCTTGACGCTGTACCGGTCCGTATAATTCCTGAAATCCGCGGCCAACTCCGCATAGGTCCACCCGAAGTCGCCTGGGTCGTAGCGATGGCGGGCGAGGTTATCGCCGCGTCAATCTCTGGCGTCAGCCGGAACGAAGCTGAGACGCACCCGCCGACGCGGGTTGTCGGCGTTGAGGTCGACCAGGACGACGGACTGCCAGGTCCCGAAGGCCACCCGTCCGCGGAGGACCGGAAGGACCAGCGAGGGGCTGACGATGGCCGGCAGCACGTGGTCGGCGCCGTGGCCGGCTGATCCGTGCGCATGGCGGTACCGGCCGTCGCGCGGGAGCAGGCGCTCGAGCGCGTCGACGAGGTCGGCCTCCGAACCCGAATTGGTCTCCATGAGCGCCAGCCCCGCCGTCGCATGGGGGACGAAGACGTTGACAAGTCCGTCGCCCTTGTCGCGGCAAAACCGCTCGACGCTTCCCGTCAGGTCGACAACGGTGGTCGACGAGGTGTCGACGTCGATCTCGACGCTTTCCATCCTCGTTAGTCTGCCCGCCGGAGGCGGCAGTGTCCTCCCGCAGGGGAGGTTACGAGTTGGACCGCGCCCGACCGCGCGGGAAGTCGCGCAGGTGGTCGTAGATTGTGAGGAACCTCGACACGACCGAAGCTCGCTCCACCCAGCGAGGGCCGCTCGGTTCGAGGTGGGTCGGCGCGTGCTTCTCGACATGGCGCGCGCTCTTCAACTCGGCCTGCGTGTCGGAGCTCGAGAGTGCATGCAGAATCTGGGGAATCGCCTCGCCCAGCTCCCACTCGATCTCGGTGCCGACGATCTGTTCGAGCTCAACCATCTCGTCGTCGAAGTGTTGTCCCATGTTCAGATTGATTCCCTGCACGCCGCGCGACATCTTCTCTACCCGGTCGATCTGCCGGCGCCGCGTTCCCATCCGGCCCTGAATCTGGGCCGACATGCCCTCGAGATCAGGACGATCGAACACGGACTCGGCCACCTCCACTAGGGCAGCCTCCCTCGTGGCGACGTGGCGGATCACGTCCTTGGCCGCCCGGCCGTAGTCAGCCCGGTCCACCACTGATGTCCCTCGATGCTGGCGCAGCACCGAGAACAGCCGGCGCAGTTCCAGATCCTCTGTTTCGAGGAGGTCGAGTGCGCTTCCGGAGCGGTGCGAGCGATGGGCCATCAGAGCGACGGGCTCAAATCGCCGACTCGACGGGGGCGGCGTCGGTCCTCGCCGACTCGACGGGGGCGGCGCCGGTCTTTGCAGATTCCGGGGCCGCCGTGGTGGCGGGGCGACGGTGACGCCAAGCCCAGCCGCTAACGAAGCCGCCGCAGCCGACCAGGATCAGCCCGGTGCCGATGGCGTAGCCGACGTCGTACGCAAGGAACCGCAGTGGCGAGACCGACCGCACGAAGTAATCGCCGTGGTAGAGCACCGGCCAGGCCAACGGGCCGATGGCAAACCAGGCGCCGCACGCCATGAGCAGCACGCCTGCGGTGCCCAGGCTCAGACGGCCCCGCGCCACCGTCGTCCGGCGAGCGGCGCCCATCACGAAGAGTCCGAGCGACACGCCGGCCGCACCCGGAGTCAGCGCCAGCAGGCTGTGCGCGAGGTTCCATGTCCACGACGCGCTGCCGTCTCCGCTGAAGCCGAAGATCGGCCCGACGTAAGGGACGATGCCGCCCCACGCCGACGCCAGGACCGCGATCAGACCGACAGTCGCCACTCCGAATCGACCCACTCGGACCGGTTCGGCGAGCTCCCGGTCGGTGACGTACGGCTCCTCCGTTCCTCTCGCGCGCGCCTCGACCATGGGGTCCTCGGCGTCGCGGCGCTCAACGCGCTCAGCTTCGGGAATGGTGCGTGTCGCCATCATGAACCTCCTGCCGAATGCCGTCGTACGGCGCTTGCGGTAGGGAATTACCCACGGTCCGGAGGCAGAAACAAGTTGGCAATCCCGGTGTCGCCACGTGCAGACGGATGTGTCACGACGCCGATGTCCTGTCAACGCTGTGCAGGGCTCCGCAGACAGCAGGCCGCTCGCAGCCAGTCCGTGCTCGTCGACGCCCGCCGAGACGACTGCTCGGCACGACGCTCGGCCTCGAGCGCGAGCGACAAGAGCACACGCACGAGAATCCGCGCCGGTCGCCGGCGAATTTCCGGACGACGCCGATGACGGACGCCACCGGTTCGATGCGCTGCTGCACCCGGTCCGAGGTGTGCGCACGTCTCCTCCCTGCTGATCGCTTGGCGATGCCCGGCGCCGGCCGGCCAGCCGAAGACGACTGGGTACGGTGGTGAGCGGTGAGCCCAAAGGCGAAGGCCTCTCAGTCCGCAAAGACGACCCCGAAATCACTCGAGACGTATCGTCGCAAGCGGGACCCGAAGAAGACGCCCGAGCCCATGGGCCGGCGGCGTGCCACGCAGCAGGCGGGCGACCGGTTCGTCATTCAGGAGCATCATGCGCGCAGCCTCCATTGGGACCTGCGCCTCGAGCGTGACGGCGTCTTGGCGTCATGGGCGCTCCCCAAGGGCCTTCCGGAGACGCCCGAACAGAACCGCCTCGCCGTGCACACCGAGGATCATCCCCTGGAGTATGCGACCTTCGAAGGCGACATCCCCCAGGGGGAATACGGCGGGGGCCGCATGACGATCTGGGACACGGGGCGCTACGAGACCGAGAAGTGGTCGGACACCGAAGTCAAGTTCATGCTGCACGGCTCGAAAGTGGACGCGAGCTTCGTGCTGTTCCAGACGAAGGATCGCAACTGGATGATCCATCGCCACGGCCCCTCGGTCCGCACGGATCCCATGCCGACATCGCTCAAGCCGATGCTGGCGGTGCCCGGCTCGCTGCCGGCCGACAGCACGGGGTGGGCCTTCGAAATCAAGTGGGACGGCATCCGCGCCGTCCTCTTCGTGGAGGGCGGCCGCGTCCGCGCCCAGAGCCGCAACGACCTCGACGTCTCCGAATCCTTTCCGGAGCTTGCCGACGTGGGAGAGTTCTTGGGCATGCCGGCGTGCGTGCTCGACGGCGAGATCGTCGCCCTCGGCGCAGACGGCCGGCCGAGCTTCGCCACGCTCCAACATCGGATGCACGTGGCCAACCACCGCGAGGCGCTCCGCCGCGCCAGCACCGATCCGGTGACCTTCGTGGCCTTCGATCTGTTGTACGCGGACGGGCGACTCCTGCTCGATGCTCCCTACGACGAACGTCGGGGTCAGCTGGAGGCGCTTGGGCTTGCGGGTCCCACCTTCATCACGACGGAGTCGTTCCGTGACGTGGACGGGCAGGACATCCTCGACGCCGCCGTGCAGAACGGGTTGGAGGGCATTGTCGCCAAGCGTCGCGACGGACCGTACCGAGCCGGGCGGCGCCACCCCGACTGGACAAAGGTCAAATCCTTCAGGACGCAGGAGGTCGTGATCGGGGGGTGGACCGAAGGAAAGGGTGAGCGGAACGGGAGCTTGGGTGCGCTCCTTCTGGGCCTCCCGGTGGGAACGGACGCGTTGCGCTACATCGGCAAGGTGGGCACCGGCTTCGGCGAGCAGAGCAGGAGAGAGCTGCTCGAGGAGCTGGAGCCACTGGCCACCGAGGAACCTCCGTTCGAAGACCGCGTGCCCGCGGCCGACGCAGCCAGGGCGCATTTCGTCGCCCCGCGTCTCGTCGGGGAGGTCGCCTACGGCGAATGGACGCCCGCCGGCCGGCTCCGTCATCCGGTCTGGCGCGGGTTGCGACCGGAGAAGAAGCCCGACGAGGTCGTGGTCGAGTCGTGACCCCTGAGCGCACGTCCACGCGCACGACCATCGACGGCCGCGAGCTCACGGTCTCGAACCTGGACAAGGTGCTCTTCCCGAAGACCGGTTTCACCAAGGGTCAGCTGATCGACTACTACCTGCGCGTCGCACCGGTGATGCTGCCCCATCTCAAGGGCCGCCCGCTGACCATGAAGCGATTCCCCGACGGCGTGGAGGGCAAGTCGTTCTTCGAAAAGCACGTTCCGTCGCACGCCCCCGAGTGGGTGCACACACTTTCCGTCCCCGCGGGCGACGGGCACGAGTCCATTCCCTACGCCGTGGTGGACGACGTGGCCACGTTGGCTTGGGCCGCGAATCTCGGCAACATCGAATTCCACGTGCCGCTATGGCGTGCCGGACGGCAGCGGACGCTCCCCGCCCGTCCCGATCTGATGGTCTTCGACCTCGATCCCGGTGAGGGCACGTCGATCGTCGAATGTTGCGTCGTCGCCGGGCACATCGCCCAAGCCCTCGAGCAGCAAGGACTGGCGTCCTTCGCCAAGACGAGTGGCTCCAAGGGCCTCCAGCTCTACACGGTCGCACGCGCACGGACCTCGTGGGATCGCCAACGCGAACAGGCGTACGACATCGCCCGGCAGCTCGAAGCAGAGCACCGCGACCTCGTGGTCTCCAACATGCGCAAGACACTGCGGAAGGGACGGGTGCTGATCGATTGGAGCCAGAACCACCCGGCGAAGACCACGGTCGGCGTCTACTCGGTGCGCGCAATGCCGGAGCCCCTGGTGTCGACGCCCGTGTCGAAGTCCGAGGTCAAGGCGTGCGCAGACATGGGCGATCCGGGGCAGCTTCGCTTCGACACGGCGGAGGTCTTGCGACGGATCGAGTCGCACGGCGATCTCTTTGCACCACTCGCGTCATCCTGAATCGATTTCAGGCGCGCCGAAATTCAGCCCCGCCTCACGGTTTCTTCCCGCTTGTCGCGTTCTTGAAACCAGCCGCTTCTCCACACCCGAGGAAATGCTGTGGAGGACCTGGTGAAGCCGAGCGGCCTGCACGCGTTCCCGGCCTTCCCTCGACCAGACGCACGTTTTTCGCTTCTGGCCTTCGCATCGAGCGATGACCCGGTCCTCCGAGGGTAAAGGCTCGGTGTTCGACCAGTCGCGACAATTGAGGGCCGACATGCCGCAGGACGCATGGAGGGAGAAACGAGAGCGGCAGTACGAGCACATCCGGAGGGCCTCGAGGCGCACGGCCGCCCGGAGCGACTGGCAGCGGAGGTCGCCGCCCGCACCGTCAACAAGGAGCGGGCCCGCTCGGGCGAGGCGCAGACTTCGAGCCGAGGCTCGATCCACGACATCTCGTCGGGTCGTCGGGGGGGCCTGCGGTCACACGGCGGGCCGGGCGGGCGGGCGAAGCAACAGCTCTACGACGAAGCGAGGCAGAAGGGAGTCGAGGGCCGCTCCAAGATGAGCAAGGCGCAACTGGAGCGCGCCGTCGACCGCTTATCACGGGGCGGTCGCGCGTGATCACACTCGCATGACGCGAGTGACGCCGACCATGACTTCACGGGGGTCGAGGACGTCGAGCGGCACCTGGGCAACACGCCCGCCGTCGGTCGCTCGTCGTACCTCGATACGCGTCTGTTCGACCGCTATGCGAGAAGGTCGACCATTTCCCCGCGTGGTGGAGCGACTGGACGGCGACCCGAGCCCCGGAGAGCGGCCTGCGGTGCGATGCCGAGGTGGTGGACGCCTCAGCACGGACGCCACCGGCGGTGCCGGCCTGAACGCGGTCAAGAGACGTCGGCACGCCGCAGTCGGGACAGCACCTCGTCGACGACCCCCGAGGTGGACGCCTCGCCCCCGAGGTCGAAGGTGCGAATGCCGTCAGAGGCCGCACCGAGGGTCGCCCGCCGTATGGCACCGGCCGCCACCGCGCAGGCGGGATCGTCCGCCGCCGCATGGTCGAGCACGGCCGCGCAGGCGAGCAGCATGGCCATCGGGTTGGCGACGTTCTTCCCCGCCAGCGACGGCGCGGTGCCGTGCGGCGCCTCGGCCATGGCGACCACCGGGCGCAGGTCCTCGTCCAGCGCCAGGAGCACCGATTCGGCGCCGGCGATGGAGCCGAACATCGCCAGGACCAGGTCGGAGAGGCAGTCCCCGTCCCGGTTCAACGCGGGCACGACCAACGGGCCGGCGCCCGATTCGGTCAGCAAGCCGGCGTAGGCGGCGTCGATCAGGGTCGGCCGGTAGGGCACGCCGGGATGGAGCGCTGCGGCCGCGTCCATTTCCTCCTTGAGCATCCCCTCGTACACGGTGGACACGGTCCACTTGGGGCCCCCGTACACGGTGGCGCCAAGCTCGGCCGCCGTGCGGAAGGAGTACTCCGCCACGGCGCGGCAGACCGAGCGCTCGATCCGCTCGGTGCGCCACGCCGCCTCCGTTGCGCTGCCGGCCGCACCGGTCCGACCCTCGTCAGCCCCGTAGGCGTCGCCCACCGCCATGCGCACGACCACGATGGGATGCACGACCGGCGCGTGCGGTGCCACCCCGGGGATCCGCCGTCCCGTGCGCACGATGACCGACCCCCCGATGCCCTCGCGCAAGATGCGGTTCGGACTCCCGACGTCACCGGTGCGCTCGGGCGTGATCGTGGCCGCCTTCAGCCCGAGCCCGGTCACCCGCATGGCGGCCGCTGCCTCGCGCACCACGCCGTTGTCCGTGGCCCGCCGGTTCGCCAGCGACAGGTCGAAGCGCACGACCTCGAGTCCGACCCCGAGCACGCCAGGGTCGAGCACCCGCAGCGCCTCGTCCAACAGCTCCTGCCCCGTCTGGTCGCCCTCGCAGACCACGATCCGGTGGGAGGCGGGCACGCGGCTCAGGGTCGCACGAAACGCCCTGCCACCGCCACCATCCACCTGGGTGGCCGGCCCCGCCGTCCGACTCCCCCCTGCTCCGGGGGCCGGGACCGGTGCGGCGCATGAATGCGACCGAAGGGGGAAGATATGCGCGGAGCAGCCGATGACGGACGGGCCTGGAACCAGACCCGGAGGCGCCCAGCCCCCGGCAGGGACGCCCACCCCGCGCGCACTCGGGGCGATGGAGAGCGCCGTGCGCCGGGTGCGGGCGTCGAACACGGTTGCGTCGCCTGACGCACCCACACCACCTGATCCGTACCGGCCTCCCGTTCCGGTGGCGCCCGTGCGACGGCCGGACGGCGTCTGGACGCGCTGGACCGGCGCCCGGTCCGATCGCTGGCTGCTCGGCGCGGTGGCCGTCGCCGCCGTCGCCGTGGTCGCGCTGGCCGTCGCGCTGATCCTGTCCCTGCAGGGTGGCAGCACGCGGGTGGCCACCCCGCCGGTTGCGACCGTTGCCCCGTCAGGTGGCGGGCATCACCCCGCGCACAACACACCGGGGACGGCATCGAGCACCACGACGTCCACCACGTCGACGACGCCTACCACGATCGCGGCGACACCGGGCGGCCCGCCGGTGATCGACTCGCTCAGCCCGTCGAGCGGCGCGGCCGGGCAGACCATCACCATCACCGGGGCCAACTTCATGAGCCCGGACGGCCACATCGTGGCCGCCTTCAACGGTCAGATCGCACCGACCAGTTGCCCTGCGCAGAACACGTGCACGGTCACCGTGCCCCCGTCCAACGGTGCACCGTCGGCCCAGGTGACCATCACCACCGCGGTCGGCGCTTCCAACACGGTGTCCTTCACCTACAGCTAGCCCGCTAGGTGAGTGGCCGGCCCTCGCTTTCGGGCCAGAGCGTTTCGGGCTCGCGACCCATCGTCTCGGGGAGCAGCCAGAACAACGCCGCTGCCGCCGCAGTGGGCAAGAAGGTGAGCTCGGCGGCCAGCGCGAACCGGTTGCCAACGTCGGCGACGGCGCCGAACGCCACCAGGCCAACGACCGCGCCGACCACCCCGGAGACGACCCACCACCCCGTCACCGAGGCCCGAACCGATGTGGGAACGAGCTCCGTCAAGAGGGCGCCGATGGCCGGCGCCAGGAGCGACCCGCTCAGTACGCCCAGCCCGTAGCCCACCAGGAGCGCGGGACGCGAGCCCGAATAGGCGAGGGTCGCACTCAAGGCGGCCGACACCATCGCGACCGCGCCGGTCGGGCGGCGCCCGACGTGGTCGGCTGACCACCGCCCGGCTAGCAAGCCGACGAGGCCGCAGGCACCCCCGAGCACGACCATCAGCGCCGTCAGGTAGCCCGGCTGGTGCAGCACGTCCTGCGCGTACAGGAACACGAAGCTGCTGGCAGGCCCGGTGATGATGGAGATGGTCAGCGCGATGAGGGCGAGGATGACGACGCGGCGGCGGTAGGGCCGCTCGATCGCGCCCAGCACCGGTGTCGGATGGTCGGGCGAGGCCTCGGCGGCCGTGAAGCGGCTGGGCTCCTCCACCCATCCGCGCAGCAACCAGACCATCGCCAGTGGGACGAGCGCCAGCGCGCAGATGCCGCGGAAGCCCAGGAAGCCCGAGGCCAGGCTGTGCACGATCGCTGACAGACCAGCCCCCACCGCGTAACCCGCGGCGACCAGTGCCACCGCCGCCGCGCGGTCCGACGCCCCGGTCTCTTCGGCCCCCATCACCTCGGCCAGTGCATTGGTGGCGCTCAGGAGTGGACGGCCACACGCGAAGATCACGACGAACCACCAGTAGCCCGGGCTCGTCGCCGCCACCGCGGTGAGCGCCAGGCCGGTGACCGTCACGGCCAGGATGACGCGTCGGCGCCCGAGGCGGTCGGCGATGCCGATCAGGGGGAGGCTGCCCAGCGACGCCAGGCGGATGATGGCCAGCCCGATGCCGATGCTCGTGCCCGAGAGTCCCACCTTGTCGGCGATCGAGCTCCCGGTGGTCACATGGCCGAGCTGCGTCGAGACGTCGCCGAGCGCTGCGACGACGCCGAACTGCCCGAAACCCGAAGCCAGCGCGATCAGGGCGATGGCGACGATGGCACGGTCGGACCACCGGTGCAGATGCAGCGCGCCGATTTCGTCTCGCGGCGGGTCGGGTAACAGGGAGGCCACGTCTCGTCAGCTCGCGTCGTCCTCGCCGCCGCCGTGGGGGCGTTGTGGCGCTCCGGACTCTGCACCCAGGTCGTTGTCCCGCCACGGCTGACGCCGGAGCATGACCCTGACTTCCTCGTCGGTGGTCTGCGAGAAATCTCGGTACCACTCGCCGACCGCATAGAACGGTTCGGGCACGGCGAGGGAGAACAGGTCGTCGCAGACGTCCTTTAGGTCTTGGGTGGCGAGCCGGGATGCGACAGGCACGGCGACCACGAGACGCGCCACGCCCTGTCCTCGCGCCACCAAGCAGGCGGCTCTGACGGTTGACCCGGTGGCGATGCCGTCGTCGACGATCACGACGCAACGCCCCGCGAGAGAAAGGCGGGCGCGTCCATCACGATACAGCCGAGCTCGGCGTTCAAGCTCGGGTCGCTCTCGCGCTTCGGCCGCGGCCAGGTCGTCTTCGTCCAGGCCCGCCAAGCGCAACACCTCCGAGTTCTCGACCCGCACTCCTTCTTCTCCGATGGCCCCCATCGCGAGCTCGGGCTGGAAGGGGACGCCGAGCTTGCGGACGACCAGCACGTCGAGCGGCGCGCACAGTGCCTGCGCCACTTGCGCGGCCACCGGTATCCCACCGCGGGGCAAGGCGAGGACCAGGACGTCCGCCGAACCGAGATCGGCGCGACGGAGCAGGTCGGCCAGTTGCCGACCGGCGTCCTCCCGGTCGCGGAACCGCATGGCCACCTCCTCAGACCCCCGTTGCACCCCTGTCTTTACCCAGTCTTGTGCGCTTCGCGTCCACCGCGCGCTCGAGCGACGAACCTGCGCCAGACCGTCCCTCGAGATCGAGAAGGCCAGTGCTACGTTTCCGCAGGGAGTGCCGAGTGGGGTCGTTCCGGTGAAACGGCAGCCCGCCCATGCGGCGCGTCCGCGTCCGCAGGACGGCCGGGAGGCCCGGCGACGGCAGCGTCCTTTCCGCCGGGACATCGAGGGCCTGCGCGCCGTCGCCATCCTGGCCGTCGTGCTCTACCACGCCCACGTCGGTGTTGTGCCCGGAGGGTATGTCGGTGTCGACGTCTTCTTCGTCATCTCGGGCTACCTAATCACGGACCATCTGTTCCGCGAGGTGAGTGGGTCGGGCACCGTCTCCTTCGCGTCCTTCTACGGGAGGCGGATCCGCCGCCTGCTCCCTGCCTCGTTCCTTGTTATCGCGGCGACGGCCGTGGCGTCCGCGATCATCCTCCCTCCGCTGTTGGCTCGGTCCGCGCTCAAAGACGGCGTCGCCTGCGCGCTCTACGTCGGCAACTACCACTTCGCCCTGCTGCAGACCAACTACCTGACTGCGTCGGCCCCGCCCTCACCGTTCCAGAATTACTGGTCTCTCGGCGTCGAGGAGCAGTTCTACCTGGTCTGGCCCGCGATCTTGCTCTTTGCATCGATGGCGTGGCGGACACGCCGGCCGTCGCGCGGTACCGCGCTGGGCGCCCTCGGCGCCATCGCCGTGGCGTCCTTGGCCTATTGCGTGTGGCTGACCCACGCCTCGCAGCCCTGGGCGTTCTTCTCACTCCCGACGCGGGCGTGGGAGCTGGCCGTGGGAGGACTCATCGCCCTCGCCGCCCCCGAGATCGGCCGCCTGCGCGGGCGTCCCCTCGTCGGATGGATCGGACTGGGCCTCGTCGTGTGGTCGGTGACCACCTACACCGACACCACGGCGTATCCGGGGACGGCCGCCCTGGTGCCGGTCCTCGGAGCCGCGGCCATCATCGCAGCGGGCTCCGGCCAACGGAACGACCGTGGCCCCGTCCAAGTGCTGCGCACGTCACCGATGCAGGTCATGGGACGCGTCTCGTACTCGTGGTACCTGTGGCACTGGCCGATGCTCATCCTCGTGCCGGCGGCGCTGGGTCATCCGCTCTCGCTGGTCCAAAACCTCGGCGTCGCCACCTTGAGCTTCGTGGTGGCGACGGTCACGTTCGTCGCCGTCGAGCGTCCGATCCGCACGGCGCGCTGGCTCAGCAACCCGCCGCGTCGCAGCCTCAGCCTCGGTGCCGCCTTGTCCCTCGGTGCGGTCGGTGCGTGCGTGCTCTCGGTACTGACCTTGCCTGGCTTGACCGGGAGCGGCCGCGCCCCAGTCGCTGCGGCGGCGGTCCGCCAGGCGACTCGGGTGCAGGCGAGCCCACCCGTGACGTCCGACCCCGTGCTCGCCGAGCTCACGGCGGCGACGTCCGCAGTCCACACCCAAGTGACCCGTTCGATCTCGGAACAGGACGTGCCGGCGAACCTCGAGCCCACCCTCGCGGGGGCACATACCGACGAGCCTCCGGTCTTCGTGGACGGCTGCATGGACAGCTACACGGACACCTCGCTGCTCCACTGCTCGTTCGCCGCGACGACCTCGAGCACCACGGTCGTGCTGTTCGGTGACTCGCATGCGGCCATGTGGTTCCCCGCCGTCGAGCACGCAGCCGATCAGTACGGCTGGCGCCTCGTCACCTGGACCAAGGCGACCTGCCCGCCGTTCCCCGTTCCGATCTTCAGCCCGGTGCTCGGGCGGACCTTCACCGAATGTGACGAATGGCGCGCAGATGTCATGCGGCAGCTGGCGGCCATGCACCCCGCCCTCGTGATCCTCGGTGTGGCCCGCCA
>Ga0207777_1000196_pt1 | contig 15223 bp, 16 predicted proteins | sample LuqExpMetageno35_FD_187793 | JGI IMG/M metagenome (GOLD analysis project Ga0207777, IMG submission 187793) | Tropical forest soil microbial communities from Luquillo Experimental Forest, Puerto Rico - Sample 35 (SPAdes) | ecosystem: Environmental > Terrestrial > Soil > Tropical forest ...
GGATAATCATAAGGCAGAGGTAGTGAGCGCAAGCGGACGGCGTTTGGTATTCGCCGCCAATCTTTTGATGGATTCGTGCCAAACCTGGCGACGGAACCGCGAAGGGAGCCAGGGCGGTCCTCGCACAGCCTCTTGCGTGGGTAGCAGCAAGCACTGACTGATGTCCGCTCTAAACGGACCTGTCGGGAACATCTCTCGATGGCACCTAATGACCCTTAGCGTACGTTCCCGATTACGTGGCTGAATCTTTCCTTTTGAGGCTGAAGCGGAAATACGGGATCTCAGGGCTTTCTAGACAAAAAATAATGGCTGTCTGAAAGCCTTTTTCGATTTCATTGCGCATATTCTGGCATTCCTCGCTTCGAGCGAGGCCTGTAGATCGGAGATAAGACAATGCCACAGATCGATGTCCATCTGATCAAGGGTGTGTTCAACACCGAGCAGAAAAAGCAAATCATCCAAAAGTTGACCGACGCTATGGTTTCTGTTGAAGGCGAAAACATGCGCGGCGTGACATGGGTGAAGATTTTTGAGGTGAACAGCGGCGAGTGGGGGATTGGTGGCCAGCCGCTGACGACCGAGGCCGTGAAAGAACTGGCCGCAGGTCGACGGGCAGCATGACGCACATTCTTTTGAGACGATCGCCAGCAGCTGCTGGCGATCGTATCAATACTGAAAAGGAGAAAACGATGACAGCTTTGTCAACGAGTGATGTTCTGGATCGTCATCTGAATTCCTTTGCCAAGCGCGATGTTGCCGCCATACTGGCGGACTATTCATCGGATGCGGTATTGTTTACGCCGACTGGACCATTGAGAGGCCCAGCCGCGATCAAACCCCTCTTTGAGGCGCTCGTTTCTGAGTTTGCAAAGCCGGGGTCATCGTTCACGATGCAGCACCGATCGATTGAGGGCGATCACGGCTATATTCTATGGACGGCCGACACGGCGGATAATTCGTATGAATTCGCTACTGACACATTTGTCGTGCGGAATGGGAAGATTGTAGCGCAATCCTTCGCTGCCAAAATCAAACCGAAGTGCTGAACGCCTGCCGGCGTCACATTCGAATTCGTGTGGAAGCGGGCGAAGTGGACTAGTCCAGCCCGCATCGCCATTCGCTTGGCGACTGACCAGAAAACTTCTTGAATGCCCGACTGAACGCAGCCTCAGAATCGTAGCCGACTTCCTGAGCAACAGCTGCAACCTTGGTGCCCCGTTCACCCAAGCGCTTAGCCGCAAGCTGCATGCGCCATCGGGTGAGATACTGAATGGGCGGGTAGCCGACGGTCTGTGTGAACCTGCCGACGAGCGCCGAACGTGACGCGCCGCACTCCGCGGCGAGTTCGTCGAGCGTCCAGGCGCGCGCTGGCTTGGCATGCAACAGCGCGAGCGCACGGCCGACCAGCGGATCGCGCAGTCCCGAGAGCCATCCCGTGTTCATGCTGCTGAGCTGATCCATGTAACTGCGGATCGCTTCGATGAACATGAGTTCGGAGAGCTTGTTGAGCACGCCTTGCGCCCCCGCGCGCTTGTCGGCGCTCTCGGTCGATGCGAGATGCAAAAAGTGTTCGAGCAACGCCTCGGTCGCGGCCGATGTGCCCCGGCCGATGCGCATAAAGCGCGGCAGCGCCTCGATGACCGGATTGAACGGCCGCACGTCGCAAGTGAAGAACCCGCACATCAGATGGGTCTCGGCCGCGCCCTCGCCGCCGGTCCGCAATTTGAACGGCAGGTCGTTGTCGTCTTGCGGACGCCGGTGAGAGTCGAGATCGGGCTGCGCCCGCATGCCCGCCGCGCTTGACACCACATGCGGCTCCCCGTGCGGGATGACGGCGATGTCACCCTCCTGAAGCCGGACAGGCTCGAAAGGCGCGCCGTCGACGATCGTGATCCAGCACGATCCGCGGGTAACGACGTGATATTCGATCGCGTGCTGCGCGCCCGGCCTAACCGAATCCGCAATCTCCGCCGAAGGCGGCGCTTCCGCGACCCAGGGCGCGGTCGCGCTGACGTCGAAGAACACTGATCCGGTCAGCCGAACTGCCGACAGAACTTCCGATAGCACGTCGGCCGTCATGGCCAGGAAGCTCCGACAAATCCGGTGTTCGCGGGCGATGTCCGTCGCAACGTTGCGCGTCGGCCCGCTAGACATCGCGAGCGTAGCAAGTTTGGACGGTCAAGCAAGAACTCCGGCGGTTCGATCATTCGCGCGCGCCTCCCCTCGTTATACGTGTCGCTCTCCAGCAAGCGTGTGTGTGCCAGCCGTACACGCACCTGCAAATAACACAGGAGGCGAGTATGACCACGGTTCTCGAATGCCGGCCGCAAGCCGCAACGCCGGACCTGAACGCGATCAAGAACAAGCAACAGGCGGCCTGGTCGTCCGGCGACTACGCCGTCGTCGGCACCACATTGCAGATCGTCGGCGAGCAGCTTGCCGAGGCGCTCGATCTGCGCGCCGGCCAGAAGGTGCTCGACATCGCCGCCGGCAACGGCAACGCAACACTCGCCGCCGCGCGGCGCTGGTGCGAGGTGACATCGACAGATTATGTCGAGTCCCTGCTCGCACGCGCACGTCAGCGCGCGGAGGCGGAAGGCCTGAAGGTAAATTTCCAAAAAGCCGATGCGGAGGCGCTGCCTTTCGCCGATAGCTCGTTCGATGCGGTGCTATCGACGTTCGGCGGCATGTTCAGCCCGGACCAAGGGCGCACGGCGAGTGAGATGCTGCGCGTCTGCCGGTCCGGCGGATGCATCGGACTCGCCAACTGGACGCCCGAGGGCTTCATCGGCCAGATGTTCAAGACGATCGGCAAACACGTGCCACCGCCGGCCGGACTGAAGTCGCCCGCGCTCTGGGGCACGGCGGAGTGGATAGAGAAAGCCTTCCGCGCCGATGCGTCCTCGTTGGTCGCCCAGCGGCGCAATTTCGTCTTCCGCTACCGCTCGGCCGAGCACTTTCTCGATGTCTTCCGCCGCTACTACGGTCCGATGCTGAAGGCGTTTGAGGCTCTGCAGGAACCCGGGCGCGCGGCATTGTCGCGCGACATCATCGAGCTCATCGGCCGGTTCAACACATCGGGTGACAAGACGATGGTCGTTCCGAGCGAGTATTTGGAAGTCGTCGTGACCAAACGCTGACGCGACGATCCGGGAACAAGACAATCGAAGCAAATCCACGCGCCGCTCTTGCATCTCGAGCGGCGCAGGGACCTCAGAATGAGATTGGAGACAAAACATGAAACGCTTTGTGATCGAACGGTACATTCCCGGCGTGGGCCGGCTCAGCCCCGCCCAATTCAAGGAGCTCGCCGCGACCTCGAACGGCGCCGTGACGAAACTCGAAGGCAATGTGCAGTGGGTGCATTCGTATGTCGCGGCCGACAACACGTTCTGCGTCTATCTTGGCGAAAGCGAAGAGCACGTGCGGGAGCACTCGCGCCTCGCAAAATTTCCGATCACGCGGGTGAACGAGATCGTCACGGTCATCGATGCGATGACGGCATTCTCCTGAAGCGAGAGTGCGGAACGCATGCAATTCACCATCAACCGACCAGCCAGACGTCACGCTTGACGTCCTGGCGGGCTGCTGCCCTCTTTAAGCGCGCTCGGGATCGAGCACGCGCAATCGTGACGCTTGCGGGGACCGTGACGTCCGGCTCGACCGGTACCAGGCGAGCGCGAACACGATCAGAAGATTGATCACGCCGGCGGCTGCCGCATTTCCGTACGAGAGGACGTAGCTGCCGTTCAGGTCGTAGAAGAAGCCGGCCTGGTAGCTGCCGATCCCCATGCCGACCCACGCGGTCGTCGACACGATCGCCATCGCCGTGCCGGATATCCGCATCGGCGCCGCCTCGCGCGCGCAGATCAGCAGACACGTCATGACGCCGGCAAACCCAAACCCGAATAGGATCGAGAGCGCGAACAGCGCGGCCATGCTGCTCGTCTGCGTGAACCAGAACACGACGGCGGTCTGCGCGAAGCAGGAGAGCGCATAGGCGGTCAGGCCACCGACGCGGTCGGCCAGCCATCCGAAGAACAGACGTCCGAACACCGCGGCGATCATCGCGGAGAAGAGGAGCCCCGCCGCCGTTTGCGCGCTGCAGCCAGCCGCCATGCCGAGCGGCACCAAATGCACAAGCGGAACGGCCATACAGATGCAGCAGAACACGCTCGCAAACGCGAGCCAGGGGATACTGATCCTGTGCGATATGCCCCACAGGTTTGCGTCGGAGGCGCGCGCATCCGAGGCGGCGTTTGCGGCGTCCGCCGGCGCGCGCAGCAGCACGACGAGCGGCAAGAGAAACGCGAGGTAAGCGGCGCCGAGCCACACCGCCGCGTCACGCCAACCGACCGCCGTGATGATCAATCCGGCGACATAGGGCACGGCACCCTGCCCGAGCGCGCCGCCCGCGGTGACGATACCGATCGCGAGACCTTTGCGCGTGCTGAACCAGCGTCCCGCTAGCGCGACCATCGGCGTGAAGAGGCTTGCAAATCCGAACGCGCCGATCAGGAACGACACGAGATAGAGCGACCAGAGCTCGCTTTGCCAACGCATCGCGATGAGACCGAGCGACAGCGCGATCGCGCCGAACACGCCGATGCGCTTCGGGCCGACCACGTCCGACAGGCCGCCCCACAGGATCCCGCCGGCGCCTGCGCCGATCGCGTTCATCGTATAGGCCATGGACGTGTCCGCGCGCAGCCAGCCGAACTCGTCCTCGAAAGGCTTCATGAACACCGAGATGACGATGTTCGCGCCGAAGCCCAAAGCGAGGCATACCGTCGCAATGGCAACGATGACCCATGCGTAAAGAGATACGCTCGCCTGCTCTTGTGGCGGCTCGTGCGCGATGACGATGTCGGAGGTCGACATTGCAAATGTCCGTTTTGAGAGTGCGCCAATTCGAACGCCTGTCAGGCGTTCTCATGCGAGATAGGCGAAAGGCCGCCTTTGCGCGCGCAGCCCCATTCGTCGCACAAATAGGCGCGATCGCCTTCACACGGCGTCCCGGTGATGGAACATCGTATCTTCATCCCGTAGACTGCCGGGGCGATGGCCTCCGCGGTGCGGAAAGACATTGCGTCGCCGGCGCATGCCGAGTTTCGAGAAACGGGCGCGCGAACCTGACCCTCTGCATCCATCGGACCGCAACGACCGCGAAGCACCGCCATCGCCTGCTTGCGCCGACTCTCGTACATCGCCTCCAGCAGACTCCACATGAAGCCTCCGGCGATGCGGCCGAGCTTGCGGAACGCTTTCGGAAACCGTCCGAATGCGCCGGCGCGGTCCGCATTTAAATGCTGATAGGCCCTGACGGAAAAGTCCTGGCTGCTCCGAAACCTGCCGCTGCCGGCCGCTTCGTGGCTGCGCTGCGACGGCCGACGGGGCGGCTGGCGATGCGCCAATTGAATCCTGAACATGCTGAGCTCCTATCGCTCGCATGATTCATCCATGAATGTGACTGCCTGAAAATCATCCGGAAGCACCTCCGGATGTTCGGGGCGCGAAGCGCAGCAGGTGAAAGAATGGATTGAAACTAAACGTGAAAGCTCTGCAGCCGATGCGGTATGGCCACTTGACCGAACCAATACTTACGTACTGGGCAGCTCCTCCCGGCCGGACGTGGACCGAATCATTGCACAATCTCGTCCGCCGCAATGAGTAGCGACTGCGGCACCGTCAACCCCATTGACTGAGCCGTTTTCAGGTTGATGCCGAATTCGAATGAAATTGGCCCCTGTACAGGTAGATCTCCCGGTTTCTCACCCTTGAGTATCCGGTCGACATATGCGGCGGCTCGCCTGAATTGATCGGCGGCGTTGAACCCGTACGCCATCAGCGCACCGTCGCGCACATAGAAGCGGAACGGAAAGATCGCCGGCACCCGGCTCTCGTTGACGATCGAAATGATGCGTTTGCGGTTGACCGTGTTCACGGGGCTCGGGCTGACGATCAAGCCCGGTTGCTCTTGCTTCGATACAACGTCGAGCGCACGCTCGATCTCGGACAGACTGCTCGCGAAGGCAGCGTGCGGAGTAATCCCCTGCTTCGGCGCGGTATTCTCGATTTCGAGCCAAAGCGAGTTGAACGCGGTGTATTTCGGGTCGAGGAGCACGCTAACGTTCTTCAGATCAGGCGCCATTCGGATGAGGAACTGCAGCCACTTGCCGGCGATCTCCGGCTCGAAAGTGCTGAATCCGGTGACGTTCGCGCCGGGCCGCGACAAATTCGGGACATAACCCGCCCCCACCGGATCGCTCACGACGACGAACACGATCGGTATGCTCGTGCGCAGCGTGCGAAGCGCATCCATGCCCGGTGTGCCATTCACAACGATGACGTCGACCTGACCGTCGACGTACTTCTTGGCTGCCGTCTGAGCCCATTGGAAATTGCCGCTATACCAGTCAACGTCGACGGTCACGTTCTGACCCCGCACCCATCCCGTCTTCTCGAGCGAACGGACGAATGACCCGACGCGTTCCTGGCCTTCGGGATCGGCTTCTCCAATGGCTATCATCAGCCCGACCCGCTTCGGCCGGTCGGACGATACCTGAGCCAGAGTCATCTGCGGTCCGAAAACTACTCCCGTGCCGAGGGATATGATAAGCTGGCGTCGGTCCAAAGTGCGCTCCATAATGCAAAACGCGCGGGGAGCCTAACGCTTCGCAGTTTACAGCAGCGCGCGATAGAGCACCACCGGCGCGCAATAGCCTCTGTCGCATGTAATGTAATCCGATGCTCCGGCCGATCGCGGAGCTGTCAACGGCGGAAGCAATGCTGGCTTGGCTATGCACTCTCCACAACAGCTGAATGTGGATGGAAACAGGTCGGACCCGGAGCCGCTGCCGAAGGGCACGCTGTTCTGGAAATATGTGCTTTTGTTCGTCGTCGTGATGAGCGTGGCGCTCATCACCACTAGCCTCATCGATATCTGGTTCATCTATCAAGAGCATCGCGCGGTGCTCATTCGCGCTCAGAAACAACAGGCCACTTCGGCCGCCGCGAAGATCTCGGATTTTGTGACGGACATCGAGGCGCAGCTCGGCTGGACGACTCACCTCTCTTGGTCCGTCGCATCGATGGAGCAGCGCGAGCTCGACGCGATCAGGCTGTTGCGCCAGGTGCCGGCCATCACGGAGCTGGCACTCTGGGACGACAAAGGCCGCGAGCAACTGCACGTGTCGCGCCAGGCCATGGACCGCATCGGCGGCAATATGGATTTTTCCGCCGACGAGCGATTCACGTCGGCGCTCGCCAACAGAGTGTATTACGGTCCCGTCACATTCCGGAACGGCAGCGAGCCGTTCATGACGCTTGCGGTCGCAGGCCCGCGCCGGGATGCGGGCGTGAGCGTCGCCGACGTCAATTTGACCCGCATCTGGGATGTCGTCACGCAGATCCGTGTCGGCCGGTCCGGCAAGGCTTATGTCATCGACGGCGGCGGGCGGCTCATTGCCCATCCCGACATCAGCCTCGTTCTGCGCAATACGGATCTGTCGGCTCTGGCTCAAGTTCAAATGGCGCGCACATATAGCGAAACCGGCGATCCCGAGCTCGCACGCACCGCGTTCGATGTCTCCGGCCAGCGTGTCCTCACCGCCTATGCTAAGGCCGCACCGCTCAATTGGTTCGTCTTCGTCGAACTTCCGGAGCAGGAGGCAAATCAACCGCTCTATGCCGCCATTCAGCGTTCGTTGCTAATCGTGATCGGCGGGCTCTTATTGGCCCTGCTTGCCGCACTGTTGTTGGCGCGCCGGATCATCGTTCCGATCCGGCTGCTGACCGCGGGTGCTTCCCGCATCGGTGCCGGCACGCTCGAGCACCGCATCAACATCACGACGGGAGACGAGCTGGAGACCCTCGGCAAGCAGCTCAATGACATGGCGTCGAAGCTGCAAGGCTCGTATGCGACGCTGGAGCGCAAGGTCGAGGAGCGCACGCAGCAACTGCAAATCGCCAACCAGTCGAAATCCCGCTTTCTCGCCGCCGCCAGCCACGACTTGCGGCAACCTCTGCACGCTCTCAATCTTTTCGTCGCGCAGTTGCGCTCGGAGACCGATCCGGCCGAAAGGAAAAGGCTCGCCGCAAGAATCGATGCGGCGGTCGCCAACATGAACGAGCTGTTCAACGCGCTGCTCGACATCTCGAAGCTCGATGCCGGCGCGCTGAGCGCCAGCATCTCGGAATTTCCCGTGAACAGTGTGCTGAAGCGAATCGAGAGCGTCTTCGCCGCGGCCGCGCGCGAGAAGGGACTGCACCTGCGCATGGTGCCATGCAGCGCCTGGATCAGGAGCGACGCGATCCTTCTCGAGCGCATCCTGCTCAATCTCGTCTCCAACGCCATCCGTTACACAAACGCGGGCGGCATCGTGCTGGGCTGTCGGCGCGCCCGCAGCCAATTGAGAATCGAAGTCTGCGACACGGGGATCGGCATTCCGGACGATCAGCGGCGAAGCATCTTCGGCGAATTCTACCAGATTCCGACCCTGGACCGGGCCGGCCGCGAAGGCCTGGGCCTCGGTCTCGCGATCGTCGAACGGCTATGCAATCTGCTCAAGCACTCAGTCGGCGTGGCGAGCACGGTCGGCAAAGGCTCGCGCTTCTATGTCACCGTCCCGATGGCGCCCAAACGCGTGAGCTTCCAAAAGACCGCATCTGCCGCGGCCCAGTATGATTCGCTCCTTGGCAAGCTCATCGTCGTGATCGATGACGACGCGCTGGTGCTGGACGGTACAGGCGGCTTGCTCCGGAGCTGGGGGTGCCGCGTGATCACCGCCTTGTCGGACCAGGATGTGGTTGCGCAAATCGATGAGCGACCGGATTTGATCATTTCGGACTATCGCCTGAAGAACGGACGTACCGGCATCGATGCCATTGCGCAATTGCGCGATGCTCTCGGCGCTGACATTCCGGCGTTCCTGATCAGCGGCGATATCCTCCCCGAGCGGCTTCAGGATGCGCAGAAGCGCGGTTACCAGCTCCTGCACAAGCCGATCGCGCCGATGTCCCTGCGCGCCGTGATGTCGAAGCTTCTGCAATCCGGGGGATAGCGGCGAACGCGATCAGCTGGCTGCCTTCGCGACATCCCAATTCAGTTTCGCCGCGGCCAAAGCGGCCTCGGTCCGGTTCACGGCGCCGAGCGCCTTGAGGATGGCCGACACGTGATTCTTGACCGTCGGCTCCGCGAGATGGAGCGTCCGGCAGATCAATTTGTTGCTCTTGCCCTGCATCATGAGCGCAAGCACTTCGACCTGCCTCGGCGTGAGCCCGAGATCAGCCGGCGAGCGCCGGTCAGCAGACGATGCTGGACTGCTGACTGGCTGGCTGTCGATCAGGATCTCGGGAGGAATATAAATTCCGCCGGCAAGAATGAGCCTGAGGGCATTGACCAGCACGTCGCGAGACGCCGATTTGGGGATGAAGCCGAGCGCGCCTTTGGCGAGCGCCGTCGCGACGCTGTCGCGATCGTTCGAGCCCGAGAGCATCACGACCGAGGTCGCCGGATAGCGGTCCCGCAGCTCCTCCAGGACTTCAAAGCCGTTGCGGTCGGGAAGGCCGAGGTCGAGCATCACGAGGTCGACGTCCGCATGCTGCTGCATCAGCGACAAACCAGTGGCGCATGTCGCCGCCTCGATGACGACAGCGTCCGGCTGCAGCTCGGCGATCACGCCACGCATCGCCTCGCGAACGAGCACGTGATCGTCGAGAAATAAAACTTTCATTGAGTCTCACTCCCGGCAAACGGAAGAAGCCGACCGACGGCCAAGTGGCCGCTGCAGAGATGCTAACCGCCGGCGCAGTATACAAGAAAACGGCAACTAGTACGTAAGTACTGAATGCACGGCATGATGTCGCACCGGCATTTCCATTCGCATTCAGACACTTACAGCATGGGCCGCGTTTGAAGCGGAAACCATCGGCAGTACTTCCGCGTGATTCATTCCTGCGCCGAACACCTCTAAATCCATCGCTGCAAGACACGGTCGCTTACGGCATCAAAATCCTGCCGGCCGAGGCCGCGCGAATTGAGAAATCTTTCCAACACGCACGCCTGGAGGAGGCGCATATGAGCACGATTTTCGAACCTGCGACCGACTTGCGGGGATTGGCCGGCACCGATGCCGTCTGGATCGGACACCTTATCCGGCGATGCTGGCAGGCATTCCGGAATTGGCAGATCGAGCAGGCTGCGATCGCCCAGCTTTCATCGATGAGCGACCGCGAGCTCAGGGACATCGGACTCAATCGGTCCGAGATCGGCTTCGCCGTGAAGGGCGAGCTGGCGCACATACGCGGCCGTGCGGCCTGACCGCAATCTGGAAAGATATCGACCATGCATTCGCCATTTCACAAAAAAGTCGCGGAAAGCCCCGCCCGAGTCATCGCGTTGCACTGCTCGGGCGCCAGCGGGAGCCAGTGGGCTCACTTCGCCGTGGCCGCCGGCGACAACTACGAGGTGCTGACACCCGAACACTACGGCTCCGAGATCACCGGACCGTGGACGGGAGAGCACGCCTTCTCGATCGCCGACGAGGCTGCGAGGACAATCGAGCTGATCGACAACAGCAACGGTCGCGTTCACCTCGTCGGCCATTCCTATGGCGGCGGCGTCGCGCTGCATGTCGCCCTTGCGCGGCCGCACAGGATCGCAAGCATGGCGCTGTATGAGCCGTCGGCATTCCATCTCTTGCGCCAATTGGGCGAGCTGGGCCGCCGGGGGTTCGCGGAAATCACTGATGTCGCGCAACGGTTTTCCGAAGGCGTGATCACCGGCGACTATCGCGGGGCTGTTGCTCGCTTTGTCGATTACTGGAACGGCACGGGCGCATGGGACGCGATGCGCCCAGCCTCCCAGAAGAGTCTCATCCGGTGGGCACCCAAGGGGCCGCTCGATTTCAGGGCCCTGATCGAAGACAAAATTCCGGTGAGCGCGTACGAACGGCTGCGGTTCCCCGTCTTGATCATGCGCGGCCAATACGCGCCGCTGCCCACACGCGTGATCGCGGAAGCCCTCGGCGATCTGCTGCCGGTCAGCCAAATGGTCGAGATCGAGGGTGCGGGGCATATGGGCCCGCTAACGCATCCGACGACCGTGTCGGCATGGCTCATGCAGCACATCGCGGCAACAGATCGCGCCGACATTCGTCCACACCACGTCGCGGCGAGCCGGCACGCCGTCTTCAGTGCCAAACCGTCCTGGTGCCTATCCTGATTGCACTCACGCGGAGGACCGCACTCGACTGAATTACAATTGTCACAACCTGAGGAAAACGACAATGACCGTAAAGAGCGACAACCCGGAAACGATGGTGCTGCACGCAGGACCGCGCAGCGACCCTGGAAGCAACGCCGTGGCAGTGCCGATCTTTCAGACTACGTCCTATCAATTCCGCGACACCGAGCACGCAAGCAATCTGTTCGCGTTGAAGGATTTCGGCAACATCTATACGCGCATCATGAACCCGACCTGCGACGCGCTTGAGCAGAAGATGGCCGCTCTCGAAGGCGGCGTAGCGGCGCTGGCCGTCAGCTCCGGACAGGCAGCGTCGGCCCTCGCGATCCAAAATCTGTGCCGGCCTGGCGACAACGTCGTGAGCTCGACCGACCTCTACGGCGGCACATGGAATCTGTTCGCGAACACTCTTTCGTCGATGGGCATCACCGTTCGCTTCGTCGATCCAAAGGATCCGGAAGCATTTCGCCGCGCTACTGACGATCGCACGCGCGCCTACTATGCAGAAACGCTGCCCAACCCAAAGCTCACGGTCTTCCCGATTGGCGAAGTCGCCGAGATCGGGCGCGAGTTCGGCGTGCCTCTCATCATGGACAACACGGCCGCACCTTTGATTTGCCGGCCGTTCGATCACGGTGCGGCAATCGTGGTGCACTCGACCACCAAGTATATCGGCGGTCATGGGACTTCGATCGGCGGCGTCATTGTCGATGGCGGCAACTTCGACTGGGCCGCTCACAAAGAGCGCTTCCCCACGCTGAACAGCCCCGACCCGAGCTATCACGGCGCGGTTTGGACCGAGGCGGTGAAGCCGCTCGGCCCGATCGCCTACATCATACGCGCGAGGGTAGTCCTGCTCCGCGACCTCGGCTCGAGCATGAGTCCGTTCAACGCCTTCCAGTTCATCCAGGGGCTCGAAACGCTCCCGCTCAGGATGCGCGAGCATTGCCGCAATGCCGGAGAAGTGGCGCTGCATTTGCAGCGCCATCGCTCAGTGGCGCGCGTCATCTACGCGGGCCTGCATGATGATCCGGAGCAGCGGCGGCGGGCCACAAATTACCTCAAAGGCTACGGCGGTCTCGTCGGCTTCGAGCTCAAGGGTGGCTACGCAGCAGGCAGCCGCTTCATCGACGCGCTGAAGCTTTTCTACCATGTGGCCAATATCGGCGATGCCCGTTCGCTGGCGATTCATCCTGCCAGCACCACGCACTCGCAATTGAGCCCGTCCGACCAATTGGCGAGCGGCGTGTCGCCCGGCTACGTGCGTCTCTCAGTCGGCATCGAGCACATCGACGACATCCTCGCCGATCTCGATCAAGCCCTCACGGCTGCAATGCGGGCGAGCAAGCCGAACGAAGCGTACGCCGCTTAGCGATTGAGCCCGAAGCGCACTTACGTAGGCTATCGGTCCACGACGGCTGTGCGCGGATTTCGCGCACAGGTCCGTCTCGGTCCGGATAGCGGACACCTGGATCACGTCGGTCCGAAATGGGTCATTAGCCGCCATTAGACCGCCCCGTCAGCTCGCATGAAGGACAAACCGAATTTCGGCTACTGTAAGAGTGGCCAGAAGGTCGGGGATGTCGCCGAGTGCAAAGAAAATGGCGGAACGAAATAACTTATTTCCCCGGCATGCGCGTTTGAGGCCGCTAGCTGGCGACCTCTTTCATTCGGGTTCAGAACGTCCCATCAATGGCCCGCAGGTAGGCTAATACTTCGGGTTTTGCGGACCTTCATTTCTTTTAAACAAAATAGACCGACCGATGAGCGAAAGCAGCGAATATTCACGTCCGGTCGATCGGCAAACGCTAGCAGCGATCGCTAGCTCTGGAGTCTTCGTTTAAAAGCGTGTCGCGTAAAGGGGCCACGTTCCCGGAACTCCCTTTAACCTGTGCGCTCCTCTTTCTTCAAATTGCAGCCCTGAACCAACCACCAGGTCCCGAACAGTGTTCGAAACCAGTATCTCACCGGACTGGGCAAGCGCAGCAACACGAGCACCAATATGAACGGCAATTCCGCCAATCTTCCCGCCAATCAACTCACATTCGCCAGTATGAATTCCTACGCGCACTTTCATTCCAAGCGGCCGGGCTGCAGTGCAAATCGATCGAGCACATCGAATTGCACGGGCTGGACCGTCGAACGACGCGAACAGCCCGTCCCCGGCGGTATCAATTTCGGTTCCTCGGAAGCGTCCAAGCTCGGCACGAACTGCGGCATAAAAGGATTGAAGAAGATCACGCCAGCGTTGATCCCCAACTTTTGCCGCCAGTTCGGTTGAGCCTACGACGTCGACGAAAAGCACTGTCGCAAGAACGCGGTCAGGTTCGCTGGCCTCTCGGACGCCTGTCAAGAATTCTTGAATCTCTGCGACAAGCCTGTTGCTGCCCTCGGCAAAGAACAGATGATCGGTACCATCTAATTCGACGTAACGAGCTTGGGGGATATTTTCAGCGAGGTAACGCCCATGCTCCGGGCCTGTGAAAGGGTCGCCAGCCTTGTGCAGTATCAAAGTCGGAACAGTGATCACTGAGAGTACGCCGCGAGCATCTGTGTCGAGCGCCATTCGAAGGAGAGTAACAGCTGTGCCCGGACTTGCTGCGTGGCGTTGGTAGCGAGACCACCAATTCCTCATCGCCTCGTTATCGGACTGGCTGGCGACTAAAGCTTCGAAGGCCACTCCCTTGCCCCAATCGCGCTCGATCATTTCTAGCAGCTTTTCCGCGTCTTCGACGCGAATACCGCAAGCGTAGTCCTCAGCCCAGGTTAGTCTGGCGTATGAGTTCAAGAGAATCAGCGCAGCAATTCGCTCAGGATGCGTCGCAGAGAAAAGTAGGTTGAGCGCCCCTGCTTCGGACGTCCCGAGAAGGGCAGCGCGCTTGGAGCCAACGGCGTCCATTACGACGCGCAGATCATCCATCCGTTCTTCGAGCGTCGGCAACTTGTCAAGCGGGACTGGGTCAGACAGACCTGTGCCCCGTTTGTCGAGAAGAATAAGACGACTGAACGAGGAAAGTCGGTCAAACAGGCGGGCGATGCTTGGCTCTTCCCAGAGATGCTCTATGTGAGAAATCCAACCATGCACGAACACCAAATCAAGCGGTCCATTCCCTCTCACTTGGTAGGCAATGTTAACACTACCGCTTTTGACGTATCGAGTCTCGGGGGTCATCGCGCCAACAACGGTAGCACTTTTTGACGCTGATGTCTGCGATCGCGTCGGATATTCGGGTGCCTAAAGGAACTTCACGTCAGCCCGTTTGGTCGGGATCAGCCTTTCCCGCATCACTGAATGCCACACCGATCTGGGTCGCCTAGCGCCAAACAACGCGGCACCGATGTCCAATTGTCCAGCTAGGCAGGCTTTCTTCCAAACCGCGCGACGGAGAGAGCGCCATGATCAACCGCGAAAACAAACTTCCGAGCGATCCGTTTGCGGAAGCGGCTTTTGAGGCCATCGCTGATTGGGTAATCCAGTTATCGTAATGCCGTTGGCTTCAATAATGAATTTGACATGTGCGGGCCTGGACGAAGTCATGCATATGGCGGAAGATATTGGAGTGACCCAAAATCAACTCCAAGAACTCGTCCGCAAGGGGAGCGGCAGCGCAAATCTATTGAAGCGTATGTTAGTTGCGCTGCACGTTGATCCGAAAGTCATAGCCGATATGGACCCGCTCGTTATGCGTGAGGTGAAATGGCTGTGCATCACCTGTTGCAATAAGAGGCAATGTGAGCATGAGATTGCTAAGGGCACAGCAGTCGAACATTTTCAGAAATATTGCCCAAATGCCGTGTCGATCGATGAGTTACTCGATCAGAAAAGCCAACCATCATCGCACTAAAACGTGATGCATGTCACATCACCTGTCCGCTTTGGGTTGCCGGCTCAACCGATCGACGCAACACATGCGTTAAATCTCTCTGCTGGGGTTTCAAACCTCAGGGTCTTACGCGGCCGCTCGTTGAGCTGGCGTG
>Ga0207777_1000201_pt1 | contig 15096 bp, 13 predicted proteins | sample LuqExpMetageno35_FD_187793 | JGI IMG/M metagenome (GOLD analysis project Ga0207777, IMG submission 187793) | Tropical forest soil microbial communities from Luquillo Experimental Forest, Puerto Rico - Sample 35 (SPAdes) | ecosystem: Environmental > Terrestrial > Soil > Tropical forest ...
CCCGCCCCACATCGAGGGGCTGGCCTTCCGGTCGCCGCTGTCGCTCCCGGTGGTGTTCCGGGCGAAGTGAGCCCTGTCCACGGCCGGCGCTGCGCCGGCGGGGACGCGGGTAGGTTTCGCCACGATGGGAAGCACGGCGAGCTCGGGCACGGGCACGGCGACCCGCGTGCCGCGTCCCCTGGCCCCATAGCGGCGGGACGACGAGAAGAAAGAGGACAATGGACGAGAGCGAGCCACTGGACATTCGCATCGACGTGGATCGCTGCATGGGCTCGGGCAACTGCCTGTTCTGGGCGCCCGGGACGTTCGACCTGAGCGACGACGGCTATGCGGTCGTGATCGACCCGTCCGGTTCGGACGAAGAGCGGGTGCGGATCGCGGCCGAGGGCTGCCCGACCGGCGCCATCTCGCTCTGGCGAGACGGTGTCGACGTCACGAACGAAGGGCGGTCCTGATGCCGATCGCCCTCACCGAAGAACATGAGGCGCTCCGGCGCACGGCCGAGCGTTGGCTGGAGACCCACTGCCCCGCCAGCGTCCCGCGGGCGGTGGCGGAGGCCCCCCGCGCCGAGCAGGCCGCGCTCCCCGACGTGTGGGAGAAGATGGCTGCGCAGGGTTGGCTGGGCCTCCACGTGCCAGAGGAGTTCGGGGGTCAGGGGTTCGCGCCGGCCGAGGTTGCGGTAGTGCTCGAAGAGCTGGGCCACGCGCTGTTCCCCGGCCCGGTCCTTCCCACCCTGGTGGTGTCCGCCGCCCTCGCCTCGCATGGGACGACGGACGCGCGGGCCGCCTGGCTGCCCGGGCTGTCCGGCGGCTCGGTCACCGCAGGCGTCGCCCTCGGCGCAGAGCGCCTGCGAGCCGAAACCACGGAGGACGGCACCGTGGTGTTGCGCGGTTCGCTCCGCCCGGTGCTGGGCCTGCCCACCGCCGACCTCGTGCTGGTCCCGGCGGTGTCCGTCGCCGTTGGCGGCGATGCCGCGACCGGCACGGGCTGGTGGTTGCTCGACCTGCGCGAGGCGGTTGCCGGCGTCACGGTGGAGGGCTTGCCCGCCCTCGACGGCACCCGCGCGGTCGGCCGGCTGGAGCTGACCGGCGCCGGCCTCGTGGCGCCCCCGAAGTCGCGCCTGGACGCGACCGACTCCGAGGTGCGGTCGCTGGCCTTCGCGCTGGCCGCGGCCGAGAGCGCCGGCCTCGCCCGTTGGTGCCTCCACACCGCCTCTGACTACGCCAAGGTCCGCGTGCAGTTCGGGCGCCCCATCGGGCAATTCCAGGCCGTCAAGCACGCGTTGGCGGACATGCTCGTGGCGGTCGAGCAGTGCGCCGCCGTGGCCTGGGACGCTGCCGCCGCGTTGAGCGAGGACGCAACGGCCTCCGGCGACGTCGGCGGGGCGCATCGTGACCTGAGCGCGTCGATCGCCGGCGCCGTGGGCCTCGCCGCTGCCGCGGACTGCGCCAAGCAATGCATCCAGACCCTCGGGGGGATCGGTTTCACGTGGGAGCACGACGCGCACCTCTACCTCAAGCGCGCCATGGCAACCCTGCAGCTCGTCGCCGGTGGCGACGTCGGCGCGCTCGAGCACGCCGTGGCCGTGGCCGCGGTTGGGGGCACCCGGCGCAACCTGTCGGCCGACTTGCCCGACGAGGCAGAGGTGCTGCGTGACGACGTCCGCGCCGTCGTGGCCGAGGTCGCGCGGGCACGCGATCAGCGCGCCGCGCTCACGGAAGCCGGCTTGCTCATGCCGCACTGGCCGCCGCCTTGGGGTCGCGGCGCGTCACCCTTGGAGCAGCTGGTGATCGACGAGGAGCTGGTGGCGGCCGGAGTGGTGCGCCCGCACCTCGCCGTCGGTGCGTGGGCCCTGCCCACGCTCATCGCGCACGGCACCGAGGCGCAGCAGGAACGGTGGGTGCGACCCACGCTGCTCGGCCGGCTGAGCTGGTGCCAGCTGTTCAGCGAGCCGGGGGCCGGCTCGGACCTGGCCTCGCTCTCCACGCGCGCCGAGCGCGTCGAGGGCGGGTGGGTGCTGAACGGCCAGAAGGTGTGGACCTCGCTGGCCCAGACGGCGGACTTCGGCATCTGCCTGGCCCGCTCGGACCCGGACGCGGCCAAGCACGCCGGCATCACCTACTTCGTCGTGGACATGCACGCCGACGGCATCGATATCCGTCCGTTGCGCGAGCTGACCGGTGCTGCCATGTTCAACGAGGTCTTCTTGAACGACGTCTTCGTGCCCGACGACGCCGTGGTCGGGCTGCCCGGAGACGGGTGGCGCATCGGGCGGACCACCCTTGCCAACGAGCGGGTGTCGATGTCGTCCGGCGCGTCGTTCGGCAACGGCGTCGAATCACTCATCCGCACCGTGGCGCGCCGTGCCGAGCGCGGCGATCCGTTCCCCGCCAGCCTCGAGCAGCGGCTCGGTCGCCTGATCGCCGAGGCGCAGTCGGTGGCCCTGCTCGGCCACCGCGCGACGCTGCGCACGCTCTCGGGCGTCGATCCGGGCAGCGGGTCCAGCGTGCGCAAGCTCCTCGGAGTCGAGCACGAACAACGGGTCCAGGAGATGGGCATGGCCCTCTACGGTGCCGACGCCGCCGTGCTCGACGGCAGGGCGCAGCGCTGGGAGGAGGGTTTCCTGTCCACCCGCTGCCTCACCATTGCCGGCGGCACGAGCGAGGTGCAGCGCAACGTGATCGCGGAGCGGCTCCTCGGCCAGCCGCGGGACCCCGAGCCGGGACAGTGAGCCGCCTCGTCCACCCGCCGCGGTCACGCCGGCACGACACCGATACGATCTCGCGGCCATGAGTCCCGGGGACGACCGGACCGACCCGGACGAGTCGCTCGACATCGACGTGGAGGCTGACGTCTGGCCGTTCCCGTCGGAGACGTTTCTGACCGAGTGGGCTCCGGCCGTGCTGCAGGCGCAGAACGCGTGGATGGCGTCCATCGACTCGCTGCGCGCACCCGATCGGAAGACGCACGAGCTGATCCGCATGGTCTGCACCGTGATCGCGCGTCAGCCCGGAGGCGTGCAGCGCCACGCCCGGCTGGCGGCCGAAGTCGGTGCCACGTGGGACGAGATCGCCGGGTCCATCCTCTTGACGCAGCCCGCGTTCGGCATCGTCCTGGCGATTCAGGCCTTGCCGTCGGCCCGTCGGGGTTTCAAACAGGGCTCGGCCGAGCCCATCGACGACGACGGCGCGGAATCGTCCGACGCCTGACGTCATGGCATAGTTGACCATGCAGCTCGCCCCCGACGAGACGGTCACGCGATTCCGTCGAGAGTTCGAGGCGTGGCTCGACGAACATCTCCCGCCGGCCGATGCCGTCGCCAAGGAGTTCCGGCGCTCGTCCGCACACCTGCCCGAGTGGGCCCGCGCCTTCCAGCGTGCGATGTTCGAGGCGGGGTACCTGGTCCCCGGCTGGCCCCCCGAGCTCGGCGGCCGCAACGCCTCGCCGCAGGAGCAGATGGTCTATTTCGAGGTGATCACCGAGCGCATGGCCCCGCGGTCGCTCAACCCGCAGGGTCTCTCGATCTGCGCCGCCTCCATCGTGGAGTACGGGAGCGAGGCGCAGAAGGGGCGCTACGTCCTGCCCACGTTGACGGGCGAGATCACCTGGTGTGTCGGCATGAGCGAGCCCAATGCGGGCAGCGACCTGGCGTCACTCACCACCAAGGCGGTCCAGCGGGGCGACATCTTCGTGGTCAACGGGCAGAAGGTCTGGACGTCCGGTGCCCACGAAGCGGACTACTGCCTGTGCTTCGTGCGCACCGACCCCGAGGCGCCCAAGCACCGCGGCATCAGCGCGCTGATCATCGACATGCGAACGCCGGGCATCAGCTGCCGTCCGCTGCCCGAACTCACAGACCCCCACCACGTCGACTTCAACGAGGTCTTCTTCAGCGACGTCGAGGTGCCGGCGGAGAACTTGGTCGGGGAGCTCAATCAGGGCTGGGCCATCACCCAGGGATCGCTCCGTCACGAACGCGCCATGCTCTGGATCATGAACGTGTCGAAGATCGAACGCACGCTGAAGGGACTGGTGCGCGCGGCACGGAGGCCGAACAGCGCGGGTGGCACGGTGGGCGACGACCCGCGCGTCGCGGAGGCGATCGGCCGTCTCGCCACCGACACCGCCGCCATGCGCTGCCTGGGCTACCGCGGGTTCTCCAAGGCGACGCGCGGCGAGATGCCGCCCGAGCACCTCATCCTCAAGCTCTTCACCAGTGAGACGGAGCAGCGCGCCGACCTCGTGGGACAAGCAGCGCTCGGCCTCGAGGGCCTTGATCTCGACGGACCCGGGCCGACGCGCTTCACCGATTGGGACTTGGCTCGCTTCGAACCGGACCCCGTCCCTCCGGGAGCGCACGGGTCCGCGCACGACGGACCCTGGGCCGTCCAGTACCTGCGTTCGTTCTCCCACACCATCGCCGGCGGCACGTCGGAGATTCAGCGCAACATCATCGCCGAGAGGATCCTCGGCCTGCCGCGCGGCTGAACCTCTCCCGGTCCACCGAAGGACTGCAGCGTTCGCCCGCGCGTCGGCGCCCCGGCCGGCCCAACGCTGAGTTCGACGGGTCGAACGAGGTTGTCCGCAGGCCGTGCTTGTGTCTCGTGACGCACAACGCAGGCGTCCCAGGGCGATCAACGAAGACGCAACACGGCGACAACCGGTGCACACCCCAGGATCGATCACCCGCGCGATTCGCATTGCAGGCACAACGATTTAGTCAAAAGGTCCCATACACACGGCCCAGCACGACCCCGATACTGGCGGAGGGAAGAGCACCAGAGGGGGGGAAGCACCGTGGACCGTCGTGCCCGAGGTCGTGTCGCGACACTGCTGCTGCCGATCGCAGCGTTGATTCTGTGCTTCGTGGCGTCCGGGTTGACGAGCCCACCTGCCGGTGGTGCGGGCCTCCTGCCTCCCGCCAATCCGCCGGCGAACATCGCGCCGAGCAGTGGTGACTGGGTGCAAGCGATCAACTCGGCGCGTGCCCAAGAGGGCGTGGGCCCGCTCGGCGTCTCGGAGTCGCAGCTGTCGGGCATGTCGGTTCCCCAGCAGGTGTTCACGGTCGCCAACGCCGAGCGGGTCGACCGCGGACTGCCGCCGATCAATGACATGACGTCGCAGCTCGACGCGTACGCGCAGGGTGGGGCCAACGCTGGCACCGACCCGTCGTTCCCGTCCGCCCTCAGCGGCGGCGCGCCGCTGACATGGGGCGGCGCGGTGTGGGCCGGTGGCCTCTCGTCGGTGCTCGAGGCCGACTACTTCTGGATGTACGACGACGGATGGGGTGGTTCGGGAACGACCAACGCGGCCTGCAGCCCGTCCACGCCGAGCGAATGCTGGGGCCACCGCGACATCATCCTGCATCCCTTCCCGAACTGCCCGGGTGGGGCGCCAGTCCTCTCCATGGGTGCGGCCATTTCGCCCAGCGGTTACCCCGGCGGCTCCATCGCCGCCATCCTGGTGAGCTCGTGCGCACCGCCGTCGGACATCACGATGTCGTGGGGGCAGGTCGCGAGCGAGGTGGTGTCCTCCTCACGGACGATCGGGATCGCACCCACGAGCAACGGAGCGGGCTACTGGGAGGTCGAGGGCAACGGGACCGTGGCCAACTTCGGAGCGGCGCAGAACTTCGGATCGGTCAACGTCGGGCTCAACGCGCCGATCGTCGGGATCGCCCCGACGCCCGACAACGGCGGCTACTGGCTGGTCGCCTCCGACGGCGGCATCTTCAGCTTCGGCGACGCCGCGTTCTACGGGTCGACCGGCGCCCTGCGCCTGAACAGGCCGATCGTGGGCATGTCGTCGACGCCCGACGGCGGGGGCTACTGGCTGGTGGCCTCCGACGGGGGCATCTTCAGCTTCGGCGACGCGACCTTCCATGGCTCCATGGGTGGCTCGTGGATCAACAGCCCGATCGTGGGCATCGCCGCCGACTCGACCACCGGCGGCTATTGGGAGGTCGGTGCCGACGGCGGCGTCTTCAGCTTCGACGCCCCGTTCTACGGCAGCACCGGCAGCCTGCGCCTCAACCAGCCCATCGTGGGGATCGAGGCGGCCAACGGCGGCGCGGGGTATCGCTTCGTGGCGGCCGACGGCGGCATCTTCACCTTCGGGGACGCACCGTTCGACGGCTCGACCGGCGGCCTGCCGCTGGTGGCGCCGGTCGTCGCCATGGCGCCCGACAATGCGACCAACGGCTACTGGTTGGCGGCACAGGACGGCGGCATCTTCACCTTCGGTGGTGCCGCCTACATGGGCCGGGTGGTCAGTTAGGCGCACGCGCGCGGGCCGCGATGGGCCGGAGTGCGAGTCAGACGACGCCGCGCCCGGTCAGGTCGGCCAGCTCCTCGTCGCTGAGACCGAGGAGCCCGCACCACACCTCGCGGTTGTGCTCGCCGAGGCGCGGTGCGCCGGAGGGCGCGGCCGCCGGGCTCCGGGTCAGGCGTGGGAACGGCGCCTGCTGCCGCACCGACCCGATCACCGGATCGTCGACGGCGACGAGGTCGCCCCGGGCGCGCATGTGGGGATCGGCGAAGATGTCTGCGGCGCTGTAGGCGGTCCCGACCGGGACGTCGTGGGCCACGCAACGCGCCGTGATCTCCTCCGCCGTCAGTGACGAGGTCCACGCCGCGACGATGCCGTTGATCTCGTCGCCGTGCGCCGCGCGCTCGGCCAGCGTGGCGAAGCGGGGCTCCGTCACCAAGTCGTCCCGGTCCATGGCCGAGCACAGCCGCGCGAAGTTGGCGTCCGAGCCCGCCACGATGCAGACGAAGAACCCGTCGGCGCTGGGGTAGTTGTCGAGGGGCGCCGAATGCGACAGCCGGTTTCCTTCGCGGGAGCGCACGATGCCGAGCCGGTCGTAGCCGGCCAGCGTCCACTCTAAGATCCGCAGCACCGCGCCGTACAGCGGCGCATCGATCACCTCACCGCCGCGGCCGGCGACGTCGCGACCGTAGAGCGCGCTCACCGCGGCGAAGGCTGCGAACACGCCGGTCAGGTAGTCCGACACCGTGACGCCCGGACGCACGGGCGCACGGTCGGGTTCCCCCGTCAGGTGCAAGAGCCCGCCGAACGCGATGCCCAAGCGGTCGAGGCCCGGGCGCGGTGCGTAGGGCCCGCTCTGACCGAAGACGCTGATGCGCACGTAGACGAGGCCGTCGGGCAGGTCGTCGGGTCCGAGGCCCCAACGTTCCATCGTGCCGGGCCGGAAGTTCTCGCACAGCACGTCCGCTTCGGCGACCAGCCGTTTGAAGAGGTCCTGGCCCTCCGGTCGCCGCAGGTCGCAGGTCACTCCGCGCCGGCCGCGGCCTTCGACCGACCACGGGAGCGAATAGTCCGGCTCGCCCGCGACGGGCACGAACGGGCCCATGGTCCGCATGAAGTCGCCCTCTCCCGGCAGCTCCACCTTGATCACATCGGCCCCGAGCTCACCGAGCAGGCCGGCGCAGAAGGGTGCGGAGATCCGCGTCCCGACGTCGACGACCCGGATGTCGGCGAGCGGGCCGTTCCCGGCCGGGGTCATGCCGGCGTGTCCGGATGACCGGTGTCGCGTTCGGCCATCACGTCGCGCATGGATCCCTTTGCCTTGCGCGCGGCCAGCGCGTTGAGCGCAGTCGCCGAATTGTGCACCCAGTGGTGCGCCATGAAGTGGTACTTGAGCGCGTCTCGCTTGCCCATCAGGGTCGCCGTCTGGTTGAGCGTGTCCTTGACCGTCTGGGCGGTGACCGGGGGCACCAGCGCCACCCGATCGGCCAGCTCGCGGGTGCGGGACTCGAGCTCGGCGCGCGGCACGACCCGGTTCACCAGGCCCAGGCGCCACGCCTCCTGAGCGTCGATGGTGTCGCCCGTGAACAGGAACTCCTTGGCCTTGCGGATCCCGAGCTCCCAGGGCTCGACCAACAGCTCCACCCCGGCACCGGTGAGTCGCAGGACGGGGTTGGAGAATTCGGCGTCTTCGGCGGCGACGATGAGGTCGCACATGGCCGCCAGCATCAGCCCGGCGGCGACACAGCTGCCCTGGACCGCGGCGATGGTGGGTTTGCGGAAGTCGTGGATCCGCAGGCAGCGCTCGAAGTACATCGTCTTCTCGTGTTGGAACTTCCCTTCGGGGGTCTCCCGCATGGCGATCCAGGGGTCGTCGCCGTCCCCGGCGACGAGTGCCTTCAGGTCGTGGCCCGACGAGAAGTGCTTGCCCGCCGCGGCCAGGATCACCACACGCACGGCGTCGTCGACGTCGGCGAGGTCCAGCGCCGCATCGATCTCGTCGATCATGGTGGAGCTCTGGGCGTTGGCGACATCGGGCCGGTCCATGGTGATGGTCGCGACGGCACCGTCGGCCTCGTAGCGGATGGTGGTGAAGCCCTGGGTCATGTCGCGCTCCTCCGTGCGTCCTTCATCCTGTCTCGTCGTCCGGCCGGCCGTGACCTGCGTCAGCCACGGGGCAGGCCCAGGACGCGTTCGCCGACCAGGGTGCGCTGGATCTCGTTGGTGCCGGCGAAGATCGAAGACGCCTGGTAGTACAGCCACGAACGTTGCCAGGCGCCGTCCGCCGGATTACCCGGCGCACCCTCCCACAGCGGTGACGCGGGCCCGAGCACGTCCATGGCGGTCTGGTGGAGCCGCTTGGACATCTCGCTCCAATACAGCTTGAGCGCGCTGCCCTCGGGCCCGGGAGCCTCCCCCTTGGCCAGCCGCGTGAGCGAGCGCCAATTGTGCAACTGGAAGAGGCGGACCTCGGTGGCGGCCTGCGCCAGCTGCTGGCGCAGGCGCCAGTCGTCGAAGCTGCCGTTGTCCTCGGCCAGCCGGAGCAGCTCCTCAATGAGCTGCGAGTGGATGACCAGCTGACGCGGGTTGATGCCGCGCTCGTGGGCGAGCGTGGAGCCGGCGACCGTCCAGCCCGCCCCCTCGTCGCCGACCCGCCGGTCGGCGGGGACGAAGACGTCGTCCAGCTCGACCTCGTTGAACTCCGCCTCGCCGGTGGACTGCACGAGCGGGTGCACCGTCACGCCGCCGGCGTGCATGTCGACGATGAGGGCGGTGATGCCCTGCTGCCGCTTCGGGGCGGCGGGGGCGCTGCGGGTGAGGCACAGCCCCCAGTCGGCGAACTGGGCGTAGGACGTCCAGACCTTGCGTCCGGTCACGCGGTAGCCGCCCTCGACCGGCACGGCACGGGTGGAGAGCGAGGCCAGGTCGCTGCCCGCGTCGGGCTCGCTGAAGAGCTGGCACCACAACTCCTCCGCGGAGAGGATCCGCGGCAAGAAGCGCGTCTTCTGCTCGTCGGTCCCGTGGGTCAGCAGCGTCGGGCCGACGAGGTTGATCCCGATGCGGCCCACCAACTCGGGCGCCCTGGCCCGTGCCAGCTCCTCGATGACGACGTAATTCTCGAGCGCGCCCACGCCGCGCCCGCCGTAGTCCTCGGGCCAGGTGACCCCGACCCAGCGGTCGGCCGCCAGGTCCGCCTGCCAGCGCCGGCCGAATGCCACCGTCTGCGCGAGGTCGTCGAAGCGAGGCGGCAGACCCACGCCGTAGGGCCACGGGAGGTGCTCGACCAGCCAGGCCCGAAAGGCGCGACGCAGGTCTTCCTGCTCGGCGGTGGGCCGCAGATCCATGCGCCGCAGCATGGCACAGGGCCCGTCGGGGGAGACACCCGAGTCAGCGGCCACCGTAGACTGCGCCGCCGTGGACTTCGACCTCTCAGCCGATCAACAGGCGCTGCGCGACGCCGCGGCCACGCTGCTAGACCGACTGGCCGGACAGGACGCGCTGCGCGCGCGCGTCGGACGGGGCACCGTGGTCGGGACCTTGCCCGGTGCCGGCCCGGCCGGCGGTGACGATGCCGGCGCGGATGCGGCGCGCGGCTACGACGAGGCCGTCTGGGCGGCCATGACGGATCAGGGCTGGCTCGCCCTCGAGGTGCCGCACGACGAGGACGGCCTCGGGCTCGGCATGGTCGAAGTGGCCGTCCTGTGCGAGCAGATCGGGCGCCGGCTGGTGGCCGTCCCGTTCCTTCCCTCGGTCCTGGCGTTGGGCGCGCTCAGCACGACCGAGGCCCGAGCCGATGCCGCCACGAAGGAATGGCGCGACGCGCTCGCCGAGGGGTCGTCTGTGGGGTGCGTGGCCCTTGCGCCGGCGGGTGCGATCGTGGTCGACGCGGCCGGCCCCGACGGGGCGCCCCGGCTGCACGGGACGACACCGCCAACCACCTTCGCACCGTCGGCCGACGTGGCCGTGGTGGTCGTCCCCGGCGCGGTGTACGCGGTCGACCTGCGTGCCGACGGCCGACCCGACGCGGTGCCCGCCATGGACCGCACCCGAGAGCTCGGCGTGCTCACGTTCGAGGCCTCGCCCGCCGTCGCGATCGGCGGCGGGGAGGCAGCCGAGCTCGTCCTCGACCGCGCAGCGACGCTTGCCAGCGCCGAGATGCTGGGCGCGGCCGACCGTGTCCTCTCCATGAGCGTGGACTACGCCAAGGACCGCGTGCAGTTCGGCAAGCCCATCGGGTCCTTCCAGGCGGTCAAGCACATGCTGGCGGACGCGCTCGTCGACGTCGAAGGGATGCGCTCGACGGTGTACTACGCGGCCTGGTGCGTCGCCGCCGGCGATCCCGACCGCGCGCTCGCCGCGTCAATGGCGAAGGCCTGGTGCTCCGACGCCTCGCGCCGGGTGATGGGCACCGGGTTGCAGGTGCACGGCGGCATCGGGTTCACGTGGGAGCACGACATGCACCTCTACGTCAAGCGGGCGCAGCTCGACCAGGTCAGCTACGGGGACGCCGCCTTCCACCGCGATCGGATCGCCACCGTGTTGCGGGCCCGGCTGGCGTCGGGCCAGGGGCTGGCCTGAGCGCGAGGGCGCGCGCGAGGTCCGTCACGGGGCGAGCGATCGGGTCGGCGTCCCGTTGATGCGCAGGAAGCCGAACGTCTCGCTCTGGGTCCCGGCGACCGCCTGTGACCCACCCCCGAGCGCCTGCGGCGGCACCCGCACGACGACGCGAAGCTCGGTGAGATACCCGGAGCGCACGACGGCACGCTGCTCGACCTGTCCGTGTGCCGGCGACGGCTGCGGCGTGCACGTCGGACCGTTGGGCACGCGCGACGAGAACTCGGTCAGGCTCTCGGTCCGCGTGAAGGCCGAGCCCGTCGCGGTCCACGGGGTCGTCCCCCCGACGATGGCCGAGTAGGTCGCGAGCTCGCAGTCGATTTCGGCCTGCGACAGGTGTCCGAGCAAGGCCTGCCGCGGCGTGAGCTGGTACACGAGCATGCGGTCGGGTGGCTGGTAGTCGATGAGATGCACCGACGAGCCGGTCGCTCCTCCCGTCTCCACCACGACGGCGGTGAGCTCGAGGGAGAACGAGGTCGTCCCGATCGGGGTGCCCAGCGTCTGCGCCGACGCGTTCTGTACGGTCACCGAGCCGGTCGGGGGTGCCGCCGAGACGGCCAACGCCGCGAAGCCCGCGGTGAGCAGTGCCAGCACGCCCAACAAGACGAGTGGCACGAGATTGCGTCGAGGCACGGGGGCACGCTAGTCGCAGGGAACGGACGCTTCGCCAACCCCGATGCCTGTACGGGCCGCGGCCGCCGCAACGCTGGTCAGGACGGCGACACGGATGCGGCGCGGCGGCGCAGTTCGGCGCGGTCCGCCTTCCCCGACCCGAGCAGAGGCAGTCGTTCGACCCGCTCCACCAGTTCGGGCGTCTTGTAGCGCGCCACGCCGCGTTCGGCGAACCAGCGCCGGCACTCGTCGAGACCGAAGGGCGCAGACGTTTCGACGAAGGCCGCCACACGTTCGCCCATCAGTGCGTCGGCATAGCCCACCGCCACCGCATGACGGACGTCCGGGTGCGATTCGAGTACGCCCTCGACCTCCGACGCCGAGATGTTCTCTCCGCCTCGGATGATGACGTCCTTGAGCCGACCGACAATCCGCAGCCAGCCGTCGTCGTCGATCGTCGCCAGGTCGCCAGTGCGGAACCAACCGCCGTGGGCGACGACGCTCGCGGTCTCGACCTCGTCGGCGTACCCGGCGAAGAGCTCTGGACCGCGCACCCACAGCTCGCCGGGCCGATGGCGCACAGGCGCGCCGGTGTCGGGGTCGCTGAGGCGCAGCTCGACCTCCCCGACGGCGCGGCCGTCGGTGTCGCGTGCCTTGTCGAACGGGTCGGCGTTGGTGCTCGTCGTGACGGTCGGCGCCTCGGTCGAGCCGTAGGTGCGCTTGACCCGGCACCCGAACGTCTGGGCCGTCGACTCGACGAAGGCCGGAGTCACCGACGCGCCGCCGCTCGAGATGAGGCGGAGCGTGGTGACGTCGTTCGGCTCGACGCGAGCGGCCAGCGCCGTCGCCATCGCGACGAAGAAGGTCGGTGGCCCGGCCATGAAGGAGATCCGCTCCCGCGCCACGAGGTCCAGGGCGTGCGCGGGGTCGAAGCGCCGGACGAGCACCGAGCGCAGCCCGGCCGCGCCGGGCACGAGGACGCCGTTGAGGAGCCCGGAGATGTGAGCCATCGGCGCCGGCACGAGGACGCCGTCGTCGGCGCCGAGCCCGTGCACCCGCGCCATGAGCACCGCCTTCCAGCTCAGGGCCCGCTGCGTGTGCAGCACGGCCTTGGGCATGCCGGTCGAGCCCGACGTGAACAGCACGAGGGCGACGTCGGAGGGACGGATCGCAGCGGAGCCGGCGGCCAGGGGTTGGCCGCCCACCTCCTCCGCCAGCGCAGCCGGATCGGAGAGCGCACCCTCTGACAGCTCGAGGACGAGCGACGGCTCGACCTGTCGCAGCGCGCCGTCGACCTCGGCCGCACCGAAGGAGTGGAGCAGGGGCGCAGCCACGGCGCCGACGCGCCAGCACGCGCGGGGGAGGACCGCCGCCGCCAGGCTGTTGGGCACCTGCCAGGCCACGGCATGGCCCGGCCGGGCCCCACGCGCGCGCAGGCCACCGGCCACGGTGGCCACGAGCGCGTCGACCTTCGACGGGCTCATCCTCGTGTCCCCGTCGACGACCTCATCCGCATGCGCGCTCAGGAGCACGTCGAGGGAGGGCACCTGCCACGGGCCTGCGGCTCGCCGGTACACGCGGGTGCGGTCGGGAACCCAGGTGGCGCGCAGGCGGCGAGACACGGGGGGGCACGCTAGCGGTCACCCACTAACGTGACCTCGATGTCGGGATCGGCCGGGACACCGCGGCGCGTCTGAGGGCACGAGATGGACCTGTCGCTACGGGAAGAGGACGAGCAGTTCGCGTCGGCCTTCCGCGCCTGGCTGGGTGAGCACCTCGTTGCGCCGCCGGCCTTCGTCGACCTGGCCGACGAGGTGGCGTGGGGACGCCGTTGGCAGGCGACGCTGGCGGCCGACCGCTGGGTCGGGGTGCACTGGCCCGAGGCCTATGGGGGCCGCGGCGCGACGCCGGTGCAGGTCGCGCTGTACCAGAGCGAATACGCCAGGGCGCAGGCGCCGCAGCCGGTCAACCGGGTGGGGATCAACCTCGTCGGGCCCACGCTGCTGGCCCATGGCTCCGAGGACCAGCGCCTCCGCTATCTGCCGCCCATCCTCTCGGCCGAGGAGATCTGGTGCCAGCTCTTCAGCGAGCCCGACGCCGGGAGCGACCTGGCGTCGCTGTCGACGCGGGCGGAACGGGCCCACGGCGGCTACGCGCTCACCGGACGCAAGGTGTGGACCTCCTATGCCCAGTTCGCCGCATGGGGCCTCTGCCTCGCCCGCACGGACGCCGGAGCGGCACGGCCGCAGCAGGGGATCACGGCGTTCATCGTGGATATGCGGGACCAGGGTGTCGACGTGCGACCACTGGTGCAGATGACGGGTGACGCGGAGTTCAACGAGGTCTTCCTCACCGACGTCTTCGTGCCCGACGAGCACGTCGTCGGAGCCGAGGGGCAGGGATGGACGGTGGCGGGCTCGACGCTGGCGCACGAGCGCGGGACCAACTTCCCCTTCAAGGAACAGGTCGTGCACGAGGCGTATCTGGCGCGCCTCTATGCGGAAGCCGACGCGCGCGGCGCCCTCGACGACCCCCTCGTGGCCGACGCCCTGGCCCGCGCCTACGTCGACCTCGGCGTCCTCCGCTTGCACAACCTGCGCACCCTGACGCGGCTCGGACGCGGCGAAGAGCCCGGGCCGGAGTCGAGCTGGGTCAAGCTCACTTGGACCGACATGACGCAGGGCCTCTCGGAGGCCGCCCTCTTGGTGCTCGGGCGCGACCCCACGGCGGCGGAGTCCGGCGCCTGGACTCGGCAGTGGCTCTGGAGCAAGGCGGCCAGCATCGCGGGCGGGACGTCGCAGGTGCAGCGCGACATCATCGCCGGCCGGATCCTCGGACTCCCTCGCTGACCCGTCAGTCGGGCGCGCCGCCGGTCTCGGCGCGCCGGCGCAGGCGCCGACGGCGCTCGACGTGCACGACCATGACCGACGCGCCGACGACGACGCCGAGGACGAGCGTGCCGACGACGTGTGGGGACGTGTCGCCGGTCAACACTCCACCCATCCCGTAGCCGCTGGCGCCGACCGAGAGGGCGAAAGCAAACGACGCCAGCAGGTTCCAGAGCACGAATTGCCCGTGGTGCATCTTGGCCGTGCCCGACACGATGGCGGGCATGAAGAAGACGGCCAGCCGGCCCCACCGCGCGTAGGCGCGTTCCCCCCGCGCCACCATGCGCTGGCGCCCCGCCTGGTGCTTGCCCGGCCGTTCGAGCAATCGCCTTCCCCAGCGATCGCCGATGGCGTAGCCGATGAGGCCGCCCACCTCTCCGGCCGCGGTCGCCACCAAGACCACCGCGGGGAGGTTGAGCGTCCCCTGGCTGGCGGCGATGCCCGCCGCGCCGAGCGCCGTGGCCCCGATGAAGGGCACCCCTGCCCAGGACGCAGCCACGGCGAGGAACAACACGAGGTACTCCCACCAGTCCGCGACGTTCACCGTTGCCACGACATGCACGGTCCCGGCTCCTCGTTACCGCCGCAGCGTCACGTCGCCGGCGACGGGTTCGTCGTCGGTTGTTCGCTCGACTCGGGCTCAGCCGAGCCGGCGAGCAGGGCGATCCCCACCAGGGCGATGGCAAGGCCGATGAACGCCGAGCCGGTGTGTCCG
>Ga0207777_1000202_pt1 | contig 15074 bp, 17 predicted proteins | sample LuqExpMetageno35_FD_187793 | JGI IMG/M metagenome (GOLD analysis project Ga0207777, IMG submission 187793) | Tropical forest soil microbial communities from Luquillo Experimental Forest, Puerto Rico - Sample 35 (SPAdes) | ecosystem: Environmental > Terrestrial > Soil > Tropical forest ...
TGAACCACGACCTGGAGTCCTTCGGCCTTCTCATCATCGGATCGTTTGTCGCATGCTGGTTCGTTTCGGCGTTGATTTATCGCTGGAAACGATACGAACAGTGCGCGCCGGAAAGCGTCAATTAGCGCGGAGACGTTCCCTGGAGAGCAGCCCCCGCGCTCTCGACCTCGTCGAAAGTATAGTTTAACGAGCCCGAACGAAAGCCCGCCAGATCGAGGGCGACGAATGCATAACCGCAGTCTTTGATGGCCTGCACCAATTGGTCGTGCCGTTGAATCGCCATTGCAAATTCCTGCGGCACAATTTCTAGCCGTGCAATATCGCCATGATGGCGCACTCGATATTGGCTAAAGCCCATGTCCGCCAGTACGCGCTCCGCGCGGGCGATGCGCGCAAGGAGTTCGCGCGAGACCGCAGTTCCGTACGGTACACGGCTCGCTAGACAGGCGGCTTGTGGCTTTTCCGCGTTCGGCAACCCGTAAACGGCTGCCAGTGCGCGTATGTCTTCCTTGCGGAACCCACATTCGAGAAGCGGCGAACGAATCTTGAATTCCTGGCCCGCCTTCATGCCGGGCCGGTGATCGCTCATATCGTCAAGATTGGCGCCGTTGGCGATCGTGGCTATGGAGCGCTCGCGGGCGATACGCATAAGCTCGTCATACAGAGTCGTTTTGCAATAATAACATCGATCGACAGAATTGCGGGCGTAGTTCGGGTTATCGAGTTCGGACGTTTCAATCACCAAGTGTTTCATACCCCATTCGGCCGTGAGCTTGCGCGTGAGCTCAAGGTCTTCCCGTTTGAGGCTCTCCGAACCTGAAGTGACTGCGAGTGCGCGCTCGCCGAGCACTTGGTGCGCCGCATAAGCCACCAACGAGCTGTCGACGCCGCCTGATAAAGCCACTATCACGCTATCCATGCCGCTCAGGCATGCCAACAGCGCTTCGGCCTTGCTTTGCAATTGTGCGTCCATCGATACAATCTTTCCGACTAAGACATGTCGGCGCGATTGATCAGCGAGGCAATGTAGCCCGCACCGAATCCATTATCAATATTTACCACCGACACCGCTGAAGCGCAGCTGTTGAGCATGCCGAGTAGCGCTGTAATGCCACCGAAAGACGCGCCGTAACCCACGCTCGTTGGCACCGCGATCACCGGGGCACGGATTAGTCCCGCAATCACGCTTGGCAGCGCGCCTTCCATTCCAGCGACCACAATGACAACGCGAGCAACTTCGATTTCACGAATCCGGGTAAGCAGTCGGTGCAAACCTGCGACGCCTACATCGGCGATACGGATGACCGAATTACCGTAGAACTCTGCCGTCACGACCGCTTCTTCCGCTACGCGCTGATCCGACGTACCTGCGCTGACCACCGCGATGGTGGAGCGAGCCAAAGAAACTGGCTTACTCACGTGAGTAATAGTGCCAGCGGTTTCATTGAAGATCGCTTGTGGAAGTTCGCGTCGAACCGCAGCAAAGCCCGCGGCGTCGGCATGCGTGGCAAGAATGTTCTGATGCTTGCCGGCGAGCACGACAAAAATCTCGCTAAGCTGTTGCGGGGTCTTGCCCGGTGCGTAGATCACTTCGGCCGCACCGATGCGACCCTCGCGGTGCAGATCAAGGGTAGTGTGGCCGAGTTGGGCGGTGTGCGCACGAGATAACGCTTCGCACGCCTCCTCCAGCGATAGTCGCGAATTCTTGTAATCATCAAGAATCTCGGCGAGATGGCGCATTACTATTTCTCTTTGCCGGAGGATGAATTGCTTGCAAAGTGTTTGCGCACCTCCGCATCGATCTCGCGCTGCAGTCTCAGGTACGGCAAGCCGCGTTCCCGCGCCAGACGCTTAACGTCCTCGTATTCGACCTTCCAGCGTTGTGGGCCGCGGTGCAGTTGAACAAGTTTGACCTGCACGTCTCCGAAGCTTGTAGGCACGGTCACCGAGGTCCGCAACAACATTCGCTTTTCAACGGTGTGTAGACGTACGCCAATCGTCGTCGACTCTTCGAACAAAATCTGAACCAGGGAATCAATCAAGTGTTCTTGCGCCAGCACCGATATCATATGTGCCAGGCGGCTTTTCTTCATCGTTATTGGAGTGAGGAAGACATCGCTGGCGCCCTCAGAAAACAGCCGCTCGATGAGCGGTTCGTAGGACTCGGGCGACATGTCATCGATATTCGCGGTGATTTCGACATTCGCGCGCTCGACCCAATAGGGCGCCGCAATTGCTCCGCGGACCTCGCCAATAACCACACGCAATGCGTTGGGAATCGCAAAATCGTGGTGACCGATGCCATATCCAATGCGTTCGGGCGTAACAGCAAATCGCTCGCTGAATTGTTGCACCGTGACTTTGAGAATTGCGGCTCCAGTAGGTGTCGTAGCCTCCCCCGATACACCGCCGGTACGACACGGTATGCCTTTGAGTATTTCCAAAGTTGCCGGCGTCGGCACTGCTAACCGCCCATGCGCACAATTCACGAAACCAGAGCCCAATTCGACGGGGCTGGAAAGCACGGTATCAACGGACAAATAGTCGAGGCAGATCGCTGCGCCAAAAATGTCGACAATCGAATCGGTCGCACCAACTTCGTGGAAAGCGACTTCGTCGACTGCGATACCGTGAATGCGCGATTCAGCCTCGGCGAGAACACCGAAGATGAGCCCTACCCTCGTCTTGACGCTTTCGTTGAACGGTGAGGCGGTAATAATTTCCTTTATATCGCTGTAGTGGCGATGGGGCTGCGCTGCCTTGTGGTGATGGTGCTTGTAGGGGGAATCGTGAGTGGCGTGATGGTGCTGGTCCACCTGGACGACGTTACCGGTGGAAATCACGGTGGCCCGCGTACCGACGATGCCCTGTTTTTGCTCTTTGGCAAAACTTAACTTGAATTCATCGTTGAGCCGCAGCCGTGCAAGTTCTCTCAGCACATGCTCCTGAGGTACGCCCAGATCGACGAGCGCGCCGAGATTCATGTCGCCGCTAATGCCGCTCGGGCAATCGTAAAGCAGAGCTTTCACGACAAATACCAGTTAACTTGAATATCTTCGTATCGCCGCAATGCACTAAGGACGGTCGGAGTCTGAGCTCGTCTATGCATCGCTGCCGAACCCGCTTTCATAGCGCCACCTGCGTCAGAACATTTACCACGTCTAGTCGCATGTCCAGCAGCGGAGCATCGACGATCGGCCGGCCGATATCGACGATATCGATTCCGATCTCAGCCAACTGTTCAATATCACCTAACTGAACGCCACCCGCGAAAGCAACCTTAACGCGCGAACGCAGACCGCGGTCTTTCAACGCCGAAATCGCGCGCTCAGCATCGGCGATCTGACCAGAATCGACGAAAATGATCGCCGCGCCTCCGGCTGCGACTAGCACTGCCTCGTCACCGATGTCGCCGTATTCGCCACGGATTTGCACGATCTTGGTTCCGGCTTCGAAGCGGTTGGCTGCAGCCATCGTCGCTTCAAGACCTCCATGCATGCGGACAAAGTTCTTATCAATATAGAGGAACGGCCATTCCGCGATACGCGGCGCAGCACCCCCAACGAGGATCGCCTGGCGGATCATCTCTTTTTGCGAAAGCGGCAGCTTCTTCCATGCGCCAGAAACCACGCGCATGCGCATGCCTGCGCGCGCCACGAAACGGGCGGTGGCCGTCGCAATCCCTGACGGCTTGGCGAGCAGGCCGACTAAGCGCTCTTCGGCTAAAGCGATCTCTTTGGGTGAACCTGCGATCTCGGTCACGACGGTGCCTGCCCTCACCGGCGTGCCATCAGCAAGCTGGCTGATGGGCGTCATTCCGATTTCTGCTAGGGCGACCGGCACATTGCCTGCTCCAGCAATGATACCGGGCTCCTCTGCGATCAGGCGCGCGGTAACGCGCGCCCGCCCAACTGATTGAAAAAACCTATCACGCGGGTCATTCATCGGCCGACTTATGTCGCCACGTCCAGCGCCAGCCTCAATGAATTGTCTGAGGCGCGATGCCGCGTTGTTTCAGCCACATCGGCATCAGTTCGTTGTCGACCCGGGCTGAGACTTCGGGCGCGAGTCTGTGCAGCTCTTCGGCGAGCGCATTGCTTACGTTAAATCCGCCCACCGCACCGTCAAAGATTAGAATGTTGTCGGTTTTAGCGAAATTGCGCGCGAAGGTTAATGCTTTCGAGAGGGTGTCGACCTTTATCGCATACTTCATGAATTCCGTGTTCTGCTCGTCGTTCTCCATCAGTTCAGCCTGAGCGCCCACCACCAGCAGTGGGAGCATTTTCGGGAAAAACGCACCCGGATATCCCTTGGAGCAATAGTTCAAAACCACCGCCTTAATCGCGGGATTCGGCGGTGGGAGCACGTTTGGGACCAGGGGTTTCTGGTCGGGATAGAGCATGTCGCTGTAGCGCGTGAATGGAGTGAGCTTGCGCAAATCGAATTCATCCACGTTGGCATTGAGGAAATTGCCAAACAAAACCCCGCCCGATACCGTGTAAGGGATCGGACCGGGATAATCGATGATCAAGATCACGTTCTTGATGGCTCCCAACAGAGTCAGGATCTTGCCGTACCACAGCAGATTGAGCTTCGTAAATTCCTTGTCCTGCGCGACCAGGTCTTCGTTGGCGTCGACCCCCATAATTCCTTCCGGCCCGACCTGTAAGAAACAGGAATAAAGAAATTTCTTCTGCACATAGTCCGACTCCCAGATCAGGCGCGGCAGTAAATTGGCGCTGCGCGGGCCAAGGCTCTGATGATAGGACGAACGGGTTTCGATCGTGGCGTACGACATGGCGAAGGGCTTGAACAAGCGGCCCATCTGTCGGTGATAGTGAAGTTCGCGGATGTCGTTGTTGTGCGCGTGGATGATCCAGCGCGCATCGTAAGCTTCGGCGATGCCGTAAAGGGTGCCAATTGCCGTCTTGATGGCGATACCGCGATCGACTGGAGCGATGCCTTTTGCCTTGCCCTGAAAATACTCGTCCAAGCCGAACTTTGCGATGTACTCCTCGGTTTCACGGAACCGCAAGCCAACGCCTGCTCGCAGCCGGATGTCGGTGGTTCCGGTCCGTCGCTGCATTTCATCGCGAATGGTGCGCACCATCTCAGCGTAAGCATGTCCACCGAAGATCGAGTAGCCGTGATGCGATGTTAGAATATTGACCGAATCGCCAGGGCGAACCTTTTTCAAATCGATTTTTTCCAAGGTCGCCAGCGTTCGGCGGCGGATCTCGGCTCGCATCAACTCCGGCGTGGCAGCCGTCACCGGCTTTTGCTCGATGGGGAACAGGTCTGAGGCGCAAACCGAGGTGAATCCGGGAAGGTCCACGGCCCGCATTTTCAAATCGTTGGGGTCGATATTGTAATAGGAGGCCCTCGGTTCGGTCGGCCGAAGAGTGTGAACTTGCGTTTCCATGATTCAATCCGCCCTTGGGTAAAGTTCGTTCGCCGCTTCCAGATCTTCTTTTAGGAAATATTCGGGATATCTCTCGAAGGCTTCCGGCGGGAGGTCCCAGATGGTCGCGTAGGTCCCGTACCACTGCCAGCCAGGCGCCTTTAGGTCCTCAATACCCGCGGCCTTCAACAAACGCAGCACCGAAGTGATGCAAAGAACGCCGCAGCCGGTGCGAATCCCAGTCGCAATGGACAATTCTTCTGGCGTCCGATGGCCGAGCAGGATCGCTGCTGCAACTTCTCTGGACATCGTTTGCCGGCAGAAGCAGATGATCTGCTCCGGATGCATGTGCGCGGCGTGACAGAGACGTGTTACCTCCTTGGGATCAGCCAGCGTCCAGTCAACGCCGTAGGTGAGCGGCGCGTTGCGCGCCTGCATACTGATGGCGTGATGCGGACAACGTGTCATGCATATGGTGCAATCTAGACACTTGCTACCCTCGACACGGACCACTGGATCGCGATTGGCGTCCCAACTGATGGCATTAGTCGGGCATGCCCTCACGCAGAATGGGCATTTCCTGCAAAGACCATAATCAATAACTGCGACGTGATTGACCTGCGGCATAACCGAATACCTTCAGCGATGGCCCATTGCGCTATGCTGGTTCGCCAAATCAGCTCGCAGTACGTTCGCCATCGCCTCGGCTAGCTGACCATTACTCATTCCAGCCTTTAACCCTTGTATCATAACTGGAGCGACCAAGCGAACTTCGCGGTGGGGCCCGGTCAGAGCGACATAGATCGTCAGCTCCATGCATCCTACCGCTACGCGCACTCCATCCTTTGCATGCCGCCCTTGTCCGCGGTGATAATGCACGACGTAAGGTGTGGCCGCTGCCGGATCGAGCGCCTGGATTGCCTCGATTATACAGTCCTTGGACTCGGCGCCGGTGCCACCAGTTGTCACGACTAATCCGTTGCCTGCGAATCCGGCTTCGGTCAAAGCCCCAATGGCTGTGTGCAAGTCATCCGCGATCGCAGGCCCCGCCTCGACCGTGAAGCCCTCCGTTCCCAGGAGGTCGACCAAGAACGGCGTATTTGTATCTCTGACGTGTCCGTCGATAATTTCGCTGCCAGTCGGCAGTACCACGGCGCGACGTGATACATTAGCGCGGATTTGGCGCTCCATCTCATTCAAAGCAATCGGTAGACTTCCCGCTTCTTCAACCGGCAAGTTGACCAGCCCCAACACGCCCTCGGAATGGATTTCGGCACCCGGAGCGACGCGTAGCCCGGGAACCTGAGCGAGTGCTTGCAGCAGTGCCGGTCCTCGGCCAGCAATGCGTTCGACCTCTACTTCGGCATTTAGAATGTCTATCGTCAGGAGATCCGCACGCGCATCTACGACTAGGACCTCCTGTTCCGGCAAAGCCAGTTCTTTCGCGACTACTGCAGCAATCTGATCAAGGTTGGCGCCGCTTAGTTCCAGGCCCCGGAAGAATATCTCGCGTTTGTTGAAAAGACGTAGGCTCATATAGAACTACCCAAAGGTTTTGCCTCAAGGGAAAATATTTGTTCGAATTCTTTGAACTTGCTTTGCAGGAACTGACCAATTAGTGCCAGAGACGCGATCGTGAAATAGGTCACGCCGAGTTCTTGCATTTGCGGAGCGAGCTTCAAGTCGGCAAGATGTAGTCCACATAATTTTCCGGAGCGACGGATAATGCCGATGATCTCCTTCAAAAGCGGAATCATGGCCGGGTCGGAAGGAGAAGCATAACCATAGTCCAGCGATAGGTCGCTGGTACCCAAGAACACCATATCGACGCCGTCGACTGCCAAGATCTCGCTTAAGTTCTCGACACCCTTTCTGGTTTCGATTTGAGCAATTACCAGGATTTCCTTGTCTGCCGTTCGCACGACCTGCGACCTCGGCGCAAATCCATAGCTCGCAGCGCGTGTAGTCGAGCCGAACCCTCTGCGCCCCTTGGGCGGAAAATGGCTGGCCGCGACGATCGATCTTGCTTCAGCCGGCGCCGCCACCGATGGCACCTGTACACCTTGCGCGCCAGCGTCCAACGCCGCTTGAATATGCTGAGGATTGCTGTCAGGCGGTCGGACAATCGCTGGCAGGTTTACCGCGCCGGCTGCCCGCAAACATTCTTCCAAGCTTTCGATAGAAAAACTTCCGTGTTCGCCATCAAGGATGATGAAGTCGAATCCCGAGCGGCCAATAACCTCCACCAGTGCTGGCACGGGCAAACCCAAGAACGCGCCCAAGACCGGCTTGGTAGCCGAGCTGAGCTTCATTTTGAGGTTCATGCATCCTTCTTCGTCGTACCGCTTCAGACCAGGTAATCTTGGCGGATCGGACTAAACACGTCGAGATTGACGATGGTCTCTTTGCCGATGGGACGCAGCGTATGCGGCACATTGGGCGGAATATGAATGACGTCTCCCGGACCCATATGGATTGATTCATCACCGAGGATGAATGTGCACTCGCCTTTAAGAATATACGTGAGCTGCTCGTGTGGATGGCTATGCAAAGCGGGTTGGGCGAAACTTTCAATCTCGTTCACGACCAACATGCAATTTTCTCCGCTAAAGGAGCGGCGGTTTACGCCTTCACGAGCGAAAATGCGTTTGATCGCATCAAAATTGGCCATCTTAGCCATGGGTGGCTCCGATCAATTGGTTCTGTCGAGGTTTTACACGTGCCATCGCGGCCCTTGAGCGCGAAATCATAACTCATGCGAAACCCATTTAGCTTGCTTTTAGTCAAGGGCGGCGCATGCCACGCGAAGTAAATATTCTCTTTTTCAGACCAAGCGCGCGGGGTCCCTGTGAACATAGCCCAATTGGTCAGTCAGTCCCTACTGTGCAGACGACTCGCGATGGTATGCGCGCTGATTATGGGAGCTTGCGTATCTCCTGCCCTCGCCGATAATTACCCATCGCGAATTGTAACTTTCGTTATCCCGTTTTCTCCGGGGAGCATCACCGACACGGTAGCTCGTTGGATCGCAAATGATCTGCAACAATCGCTTCATCAGACTTTCATCGTTGAAAACAAACCGGGCGCGGAGGGACTGGTCGCAGGCAACTACGTTGCGCACGCAACACCCGACGGTTACACGTTGTTCTTCACCACGAATACGACCCAATCAGCCGCACCTGGCCTGTTCAAGAACGTTCCGTACGACCCGATCAAAGACTTCGTCCCGATTGCAAGAGTTGCAGGCTTTCCGTCGTTTATCGCGATCAATCCGGATAGTCCGATCAAGTCAATTAGCGAACTGGTTGTCTACGCTAAAGCCAACCCCGGTAAGCTATCCGCTGGATATGGCAATAGCTCCGGGCACGTTTCTATCGGGACATTTAAGAAACGTCTTGACCTCGATATTGTGAGTGTTCCCTACCGCGGCAATCCTGCAGCGATCAACGACCTGATCGCCGGACATACATTTATTGCCGTGCCAGATTTTGGCACCGGAATGCCTCAGGTCCGCGCAAACAAAATACGTCCGCTGGCGGTGCTGACCAATGAACGCAACGACGCTCTCCCAGATATTCCGACCTTGAGTGAAACGGTCATGCCCGGGTTCGATCTCCTTGCATGGGCAGGAATTTTTGCGCCCGCCGGAACACCGCCCGATGTCGTCTACGCTTTAGCGAACGCGGTGCAGAAGAGCATCTCCAAGCCGGAGTTCAAGAAGCAATTTTCGGCTTTGGGTATCGACGTGTTTTGGGCCGGCCCACAAGATTTCGACAACTACGTCAAAGCCGAACTGGTGAAATGGACGGGGATGATCAAAGAGGCCGGGATCGAACCGGAATGAATTCAGTGACGTTGTTTCTCAATGGTCGAGGCAAGCTCCTGCTCGACGGTCCTCGCCTGAAAATACAGCAAACCTGACACGCAAGTTGGATCAACGCGACCATCAGACCATCGCATGGTCATTAACGCAGAGGAACAGTACCAATGAATCCGTGCATGCAATCATTCATTAAACATTTGGAACGTGACATGCCATCGCACGTCCTCCGCATAAAAAAAGAGGTGTCACCTGAATTTGAGGTTCCGGCGATCTTGCAACAGGTGGAGGCGAAGAAGAAGCAGCCGGTCATTATCTTTGAAAAAGTCCGAAACCTGAATGGATCGATTTCTGAATTGCCGCTTGTTATCAATCTCTTCGGCTCCCGAGAGAGACTAGCAGATGCGCTTGGCACCACCGTATCAAAGCTTCCGTTCGAATATCTGGCACGAGAAAAGCCGGTTGAGCCTGTTGTAGTCGATCGCAGCAAGGCTGCCGTCAAGCAGGTCGTGCAGAAGGGCGATACCGTAGACCTTTTCCAGTTGCCGATCGTGACCCATCACGAAATGGATTTGGGTCCGTATCTGTCCAGTCCCAGCGTATGGGTTAAGGATCCGGAAACTGGGTGGACTAACTGCGCCATTCTTCGTGTCTACGTAGCTGGCCCGCAGCATCTCGTGGTCAATTTCAACGCCGCGCGCCATACCAATTATTATTTTAATAAATACAAGGCGCTGAAGCGCAACGTTCCAATCATTCTGATCATGGGGCACCATCCGGCGTTTTACATGGGCGCACAGACGAAGCTGCTAACCGATGAGCCACAAATCATTGGCGGCATTATGGGCGAGCCGCTTGAACTGACCCCCTCAGAAACCTGGGGCGACAAAATGATGGTTCCCGCACAGGCCGAAATCGTCATCGAAGCAGAAATGTCTACCTCAGAGGTTGAAATTGAAGCGCCTTTTGGGGAGTACACACAATACTACGGCGGTCAGAGGCTAAATCCGACCTGCAAGGTGTCGGCGGTTACGCGCAAGAAAGATGCCTATTACCTAGACGTCATGCCGGGTCACGCAGATCATCTTCTCCTCGATGCTCCCATGATCGAGGCCTATCTCTTCGATAGGATTAAGGCTGTCGTTCCTGGAGTTACTGCGGTGCACATGCCTGTGTCAGGTGCAGCAAGGCTCCACGCGTATGTCCAGGTCAAGAAACGGAACGATGGCGAGCCGAAGACCGCCATCGCTACGGCTCTCAGCTCTGACTACCGGCTGAAGCACGTCATCGTCGTGGACGAAGATGTCGATATCTATGATGAAGAGCAAGTTCTTTGGGCAGTAGCGACGCGATCTCAGTGGGATAAAGATATCGTCGTCATACCGGGAATGATGGGCACTCGCCTCGATCCGTCCGCTAACGATATTGTGACAACCAAAGGCGGTATCGACGCGACCCAGCCGGTCGATCGGCGCACCTTCCCCAAGCGGATTACCATTCCGGAATCGGTATTGTCCCGCATTAAACTGGACGATTACCTGGCGCCGGATGTGCTGAAACAGCTTTGAGCAATCGGAGATCGCGACTATGGCAAGAGTAAATTATGTTGCATGCCCGTCGTGTCATCGGGAGTACTATATCGATCGCATCCTGTCTGACGCGCTGGAAACAAATCCCGATCAGACTTTGAAGTGCCCATTTTGTAAAAAGGTGTTTAATTTAGGGACAAAGACGGGCGCCGAGAAGCCGAAAGCCGCAAACATTGCCTCCCCCGCCCGGTAATTATTTTTCGACAACTTCCGTGGTGATTCGATCCGTCTAACACGCTCAACCCGACGGATCTTTGTAGATTAACACCGTTTTCCGGTCACGCGGCTCGCAGGATCCCCAAACACTTTGGGTGATTTTTTGCGCAAGCCTTGTCCGAAGCAGACCCAGGCATCAGCTAGCCCCAACGCTAGCGAACCCGCCAAATCCAAAATAAGATTTTGCCTGGCCTACTCAATGGGCGTGGAGGCAGTTCTGACCTCAATGTCAGGACCCGATTAAGGGGCGTTTTTCGTCACAGGATATTCAGAGGAAGACCATGAAGGCCATATTACTGATGAACCATGGCGGCCCTGAGATGTTGCGTTACGGCGACGCGCCGGATCCTACAGCTAGCGTGGGCGAGGTTTTGGTCGACGTTTATGCAGCGAGCATCAATGCGGTCGATTACAAGGTGCGGTTGGGAAAAGCGCCATATACGCTTAGTCGATTTCCGCATATTCCTGGGCGGGACTTCTCGGGAGTCGTCAGCGCGCTTGGTGCCGGCGTCACCGAATTTAATCTTGGAGATGCTGTATTTGGAGTGACCGACCAGGGTATCGAAGGAACCTATGCGGAAAAGATGGCTATTCGTGCTGCGATCATCGCCAAAAAGCCTGATCGCCTCAGCCATGCTGAAGCAGCCGCTCTGGCGCTTACTGGCCTTACGGCTCTCATCGCGATTGAAGATACGGCACACCTCGAAGCCGGCCAGACTATCCTGATCCACGGAGGTGCCGGCGGGGTTGCGGGATTCGCTGTGCAACTCGCAAAGCATCACGGTGCAAGGGTAATCACGACGGCGAGCTCCCGCAATCATTCTTACGTGCGTAGCCTCGGTGCTGATCAAATAATCGACTACAACTCAGATAATTTTGCAGCTATAGGCCCAATCTGTGACGTGGTGTTTGACACAGTTGGCGGTGACGTACGGGTCGGGTCCTACACGGTATTGAAACCTGGCGGAAAGCTGGTGTGGATTGCGCCGGGGCCAGAAGGTTTTCAGCCGAGCCGAAACGATGTTCAAACTTTGCGTCCCAACGTCATTCGCGATCGCGCCCATCTTGAACGAATGCTAGCTCTCCTCGAGGCGGGAGCGGTCAGGCCACCCACAATCGTCCGGTACAAACTCGCTGATGCCGCTGAGGCTCAACGGGTGAGCGAAGCGCGGCACTTGCAGGGCAAGTTAGTACTCGAAGTCCGCTGAACTACGCTGGACGCACCGAATTTGATGTCGCCAAGTCACGATGTTTCACCTAATTTGGCCTCGATCTTGACGTGAATATCATACGGTGGCGTGCGATTTTGCTTGGCTCTCGGCTGCGGATCTTTGCGGATCTGCAAACAAAGGAACGACATAAGGACCTTCGGGGACCACTGCGATTGCGGGATCACGGTGTGACGCGATGCTGCGGGCTACCGCCGTTTCGATCGAATCGATTAGATCGACCCCCGTGATGCGGCACTCTTCTTCATCGAGACCGGTAGTAAAGAGTTGCACCCGGCCAAGACGCATTGGCTTCAACTGCATCTCAGTCTGCCACTCATCAATTTCAGCGAGAGACTTGGCAGTCAATGTTGCCAAAAATCGGTCGGGCCCTAATTCGACGAGCTTTGCCTGGGCAGCACGGAATTCCGGCGATCCGAATCCTTCCGAACATTCCGAAGCGATGATCAGCGTACCGGCCGGTTCCAGGATGTCCAACGGCGTCACCATTCCCTTTACGGCTTGATAGTAGGTCTTATCGAGTGGGTAGCCGGCAGACGACGTAAGCACGGTTTTGAAGCGGCGGCCAACTGGAATCGTGGTCGCCTTCTCGGCGAAATCGACGGCCGCTCGATGACTGGCAATGGTTTCACCGAAATTCACGTGGATGAGGTCGTGCTCTTCATCGATGATCGTATTCAACGCATAGGTCTCACCGATCATCTGCACAATTTCCAGCTGTTCCTCATGCAGCGGATTGCCGACCAGATTGCACTGGATCGCCAACGGGTCTTCCATGAAACGAGCTGAATGGAAGGTGCGGATCGTTTCATGATGGGCCACACCGGGAGCAATGACTTTACGGCCGCCGGACCAGCCTGCCATGAAATGCGGTTCGATCAGTCCGGTGACAATGCGCAAGTCCGCGTCGACGAATCGACGATCAATCTTGACCGGCGTGCCACGCGTCCGTGTGAAACCCAGATCAGCATGGTCGTCATCGTTGCGGGCAAAGTGGTTTTCCACCTTGACCGTTTCGAGGACCCACCGATCGCCGACCAATTCTTCTAACTCCGCCCCTTCATTGGGGCGATGCAGACCAGTGGCGACTACCACGGAGATCCTCTCGGGCGGCAGGCCCCCGCGTATCAGGTCCTCGACCATTGCACGGAGGAATAATTTGTTTGGGACCGGTCGGGTAATGTCACAGATCAAGATGCAGGCACTGCGCCGCCCCCGTACCAATTCGGCAAACGGTACCGCCAATATCGGATGATCAAGAGCATCGCGCACGGCGCCCGCCGGATCCGGAAGTTTCGCCAGTGATGGCTTGCGGATCACCGTTGGTTCCGCTTCAGGCGGGAGGGAAACCGAAAGCCGCCGGCGTCCGAAGGGAATGTCAATTATCGTGTTCATTATTAGTTCTCCCGCCTGCTCGCTTGGCCGATGATCCGTCACTGATCCTCATTCCGCAAAGTTCAGTGCACTGGCAATCGCTAAAGCGTGCTGTCATGGAGAATTGCTGCGATCGAAAGATCTTCATCATCGCCATATTCAGCGGCTACACGCTCGCTCTGGACGACGGACTGACAGTGTATCAGCCGATTTTCCTAACCGATCTTGCGCTGCGCGACGTGCCGATCGATGCCTTGCCGGCCTTCCTCCGTTTCCGCTTGCCAGATATTTTGATGCATCTTGTGTTTCGCTTCGTCCCATTCGTGCACGACGCTTTCGCCCATAAACACGACGAAGACCTCGCAGCCATCAGGGTACTCGTAGGGGCCGTGCAATTCGTCCCAGCCAAATACATAATCGCCCGGACGCAAATCCTTGCCCGCCACGCACATGCGGCCCTTGAGTACGACGATGGAGTGCCAGCTCTTGTGGGAATGTGCGGGCTCGACGTAGCCAGGGGGGAATTTAACTTTCATGTCGATTCGCCCCATCGCCATGTCGTGAGTGAAGATTTTGACCTGCACACCCACCGGCAGTTTCAGAACGGATTTTGATCCTTCCTGCCACGGAACTTCGTGGTCGCGTATGGCACGAAAGGTATGGTCATAACTCGCTTGCTGCTTGGGCTTCATTTCTTGTTTCTGAAAAGTAACCACGCTTTCGCTCTGATCGACGGGACGCTGGAACGCCGTAATAGCAGATGGCAGGGGTTTCCGAAAGCCGGAGGTCTGTCCAGATGGCGTCCGAGTTTCACGTGCGGCAAAGGTAGCGCTTTCCAGTGGTCGCAAGCACCACCAGACAATGGCTCAACTGGAAGTAATCGGAGCAGTAACGAAGGTAATGAAGCGACCTTGAAGAGGCGGAGCGCATCGTTCCGTTGCGTTAGGGTTTGCGGTCTCGGCGACCATCTACGAAGACGGCGAGAATCGCGCCCCCGACTATTTGATCACAACAATGCCGAGTCTGCCGCCCTTGTCCGGTATCGGCGTGCTGTGGCAAGGGTTTGCATAGACTTAAACCGGACGATCGCCCTTCTGAACAACTAAGGTGCGGCTATCAACTCCCGGCAACATTCGGGCGGGATCGCGCGTGACGACGATATCGAGCACGGTCGGGCTTGAGGTATTTGCGAGGCCTTCACTGATTGCAACACCGAGTTCGCCCGGATCCTCAACTCGAATTCCCTGACAGCCCATCGCATTCGCGATCGCGGCATAGTTCATCTCAATCAGATCTGAAGATTGATAATTGCCAGCGCCGAACATTGAGTGTTGTAGCGCCTTCACATACCCCGACGCCGCGTTATTAAACACACAAATAACAAACGGAGCACCGGCACGGCGGGCGGTCTCCAAATCGCCGAGCGTCATGTTGAAACCGCCATC
>Ga0207777_1000204_pt1 | contig 15020 bp, 12 predicted proteins | sample LuqExpMetageno35_FD_187793 | JGI IMG/M metagenome (GOLD analysis project Ga0207777, IMG submission 187793) | Tropical forest soil microbial communities from Luquillo Experimental Forest, Puerto Rico - Sample 35 (SPAdes) | ecosystem: Environmental > Terrestrial > Soil > Tropical forest ...
TGTGGCGGGCGACGACCGTGCTCTGGTACGGCCCGACCGATCGATCAGGTCTCTATCAGCAGGGCAATGCGCGGGCGCATCGGCCAGGACAGAAGCATCCGGTGACTGTTGTGCAGCTGGCAGCGACTGCGCTGGAGCGTGCGATCTTCGACCGGCTGGAGCGAAATATCAGCTTGCAAGGCGCGATGCTGGATTGGGTCAAAGGAGGCGAGCTGTGAACATCGCACCCGACATGGAGCAGTTCAGGTCACTCGATGAAATCGGCGATGATGTCCTGATTAGCCTGCATCTCGATCTCCGCCGTAAGGACGAGCGTCTGACGGAGGATTTCAAGAAGGCCGTTGCACCGATCCACAAGGCTCAGCAGGCGATCGAGGCGGTGCTGTATAGCCGGCTCGTTCAGCGAGGTTCCAAGAACACCTCGACGGAGCGCGGCACGGCGTATCGTATCCGTCAGCTGACGGTCAAGTGCCTCGATAAGATGGGCTATCTTCGCTTTTGTTTCGGAAACCCCGACGAGGGTGCGAACCTGCTGACCGCGAACGTCAGCAAGGATGCGCTCACGAGCTTCCTCGAACGTCATAACGATCAGCCCCCGCCCGGTATCAGCGTAGGTTACATCGAAACGGTTCAAATCAGGAGAACATAAATGGCCAGTGACATCAGCTTACCCAATAGCCCGCATCTCGGTGGCAACCGCCGGCAACTGGGCCGGGAAACCCTGCAAGGCATGGGCATGTCCCGCCCGCGCTACATCTCGCGGGAAGGCGGCCAGTTCCGGTTTGTCGATGAGGCCGGCAATGAGACGCCCGCACCGGGGTTCAATCCGCAGGACGGGCCCTATGTGGACATTGTCATCGTTGACACCAACCCGGCGGTGAGCCGGATTTTCTTCGATGGCCCGTATGCCGGCAAAGGCGGCAGTCCCCCCGCCTGCTGGTCCGACAACGGCATCGCTCCCAGCGTGAATGCGCTGATCCCGCAGGCTGCCAAGTGCGAGCCCGGTGTCTGCCCGCAGCTGGTGAAGAAGCCAATCGGCTACAACGGAGCCCCGCGCACTCCCTGCAACTCGCTCAAGAAGCTCGCCGTGCTGGCTGCCGGTGCGCCCAACCCCGGCTTGTGGCAGCTCACCATCCCGGCCGCCAGCCAGACCCGCTGGCGCGATTACGCCAACTGGGTCATGCGGCAGCAGATACCGGGAGCGGACCGGCGGGCCGACGTCACCGACGTGGTGACAAGGATTTTCTTCGATCGCACCGCCAAGACGCCGCAGGTTCTGGGTTTCCGTTACGTCGCCCTGATCTCCCCGCAGGTGGCAGCCATGCAGGATAAAATATGGGAGAGCGGCGAGACGGATGACTTTACCGGGCGGGATGACCAGCCAATCGGCGGCATGCCGGCGCTGGCGCAGGCTCCGCAGCCGGAACAAGTTGCAGCCCCCGTACGGCAGCTGCAACCGGCTCCTCCGCAGGGGCCCGCTCAGCCCGAAGGTATCGCCTTCGGCGGGAACGGGCAGCCGGAGCAGGCCGTTAAGAAGGGGCGGGGGCGGCCCAAGAAGGAAGCGCAGGCTCCAGCAGCCCAGCCCACTGCGCCCGCGCAGAAGGCAGCTCCCGCGCCTCCCCCGCCAACCGATAGCCCGCAGACTTTCGGCGTGCAGCAGCCGCAGCAGCCCAACGCGGACATCGTCGGCGAGATCGAGGCGAATTTCAAAACGATCAATGACGCTTTCGGGCTCATAAAATGAGCCGGAAAGACAGGCTTGCTGTCCTGTTGCGCAAGGCAACTATCGCACAACGGCTAGCGCGCTGCATGGAGAAGGGCGCGCTATCCGTAGCGGACTTGTCAACCTTCTGCTGTGTCGCTTATCCTACGATGCGCGCGTGGGTTTCTGGGCGGGAACCCCGTCCTGCCCGCCGACGCGTGCTCGAAGCGGCGCTATCAAAACTAGAAATGGCAATCGAGAAGGGTACCGGCTTGCCGGTACCGTTCGAGCTGTCACAGCACCATCGTCCCGCTTACATGGGAGAGCTGCGTGCTCGAATTCTTCCAGAGCATCCTGCCGCCCGAAAACCAAGGGCTTCGCTGCGCGACAATCTTTAGAGGCGAGCGACGGTGGAACGAGCACTTTCAAACAAATGCCGAGCTGGTCGAAGCGATCAAGCGCTACGATCAGGCCGGGCTGACGGTCTACCATGCCTGCGCGTCATTTCGGGCTAGCAAGAGCAGGAAGACCGAAAATGTCGCATTTATCAAGTCTCTTTGGCTGGACATCGACGTTGGACCCGACAAGGCCTATCAGAGCGTTGAAGCTGCTCGCGCTGGGCTTGACGATTTCTGCCGCCGGCTTCGCCTTCCTGAGCCTTCATTTATTGTTAGCTCCGGCTCCGGCCTGCACGTTTACTGGTGCTTCGATACTGCAATACCTTACGAAAAATGGGCGCGATACGCGCGCAGCCTTAAGCGACGGTGCACCGCACTGGGTTTGTGCTGTGACCCTGCCCGTACATCAGATGCATCCAGCATCCTTCGACCGCCGGGAACTACTAACCGCAAGCGTGCCGTGGGAGTGCTGGTTGCTGCGGAAGGAACCGGGCAGCTCTTTGGACTAGATCGGTTTGAGGTTCTGATCGATGGCACGCAAGAGGCAAAAACAATCAAGGATGACGGAGCGCATCTCAAGGACCGAAAGAAAGCTGCTGGCAGCATTTCGGTCGATGACCATGGCGGCTTCCCACCTGGAAAGATCGAAGGAGTGCTTGCAGGCTGCGAGCAGTTCCGAAGATTTCATGATACACGCGGTCAAGTATCAGAGCCTGTATGGCGTGGCGCTCTCTCGATTTGTCTTACTCTTGCTGATGGCCATCAGCTTGCACACGACCTATCAGTGGGAGACCAGCGGTACGACCAAGACGAAACTGAAAAGAAGATTGCAGGCATATCAGGACCGTTTAGCTGCAAGTATTTCAATGAGCACAACCCCGGCGTCTGCACCAGCTGTCCACACTGGGGAACAATCAGAACTCCAGCCCGACTGGGCAACATCGAAGAACCTAAGGTGGTTGTCGTCGGGGAAGCCCCCCTCCCGCAACCACCGCAACATTTCGCCTACGAAGGCAATGACAGCTCGCTAGTCTTCCAGCAGGGCAAGGATGCGCAGGGCGGTCACCTGCCGGTCACGATCACGCAATACCCGCTCTATGTTGATATGGTCAGCGAGGGCGAGAGCAAGCTCGACCACTCGCTGACCTTCAAGCACTTTATCCCGGCAAAAGGCTGGGACACCCTCACCATCAAGCAGAGCGAGCTGTGGGGGCCGAACGGCCTGCGTGTCCTGCACGATCACGGCGTGGTCGTGCACGAGCGCGACCTGTTCCACAAGTATGTACGTCACGCAATCGATGAACACCACAAACGGAAGCTGCATGTGCGCTACGATCAATACGGATGGAAGCCGAATGGGTTCCTGCTCAACAAGCTTTATATGCCTGACGGGCAGGTGCTGGAGGTGCCGATCAGCGAGGAGCTGCAAATCCGCAATCGCTGGATCGGCCCCGGCGTGGGAACCAAGGGCAACCCGGCGGCGGGGCTCGAACGCTGGAAGAATGCCGCAAACAAATTATTTGCCGCCGGCTGTGAGGCACAGTCGGTAGCGATGCTGTGCGGCTTCGGCGCGCCGCTCATGCATTTCATCGGCATCCACGATGAAGGCGGTGCGATCCTGTCGCTGGCCTGTGCCAGCTCGAAAGGCAAGACGGTCGCGCTAGAAGGCGCGGCGAGCGTGTGGGGGCTTGTGAAGGGGTTGCGGCTTATCAACGAGGACAACAGGATTACCAAGTATTTGACGCTCGCAGCGATGGGGCATCTTCCGGTGATCTATGACGAGATAGACACGCGTGATCCCGTCTTTGTCCGGCAGCTCGTGCAGAATTTCACTGTCGGTCGCGATAAGATGCGCGCCAACACCTCCGGTCAGATCGAGCATCGCTTGTCTGAGTGGCAGACCATCATGCTGACGGCGGGCAACGCCAGCTTGGTGGACGCGCTGGCCCAAGGCAATGAAGCCGACGCGATGGCCTACAGGGTGCTGGAGCTGCAAACCGACATTCCCGAATATCTGAAAGACGTACTGGGGGAGAAGCTGCGTGTCGAGCTGGAGCTTAACAGTGGTTTTGCCGGAGATGTTTATGCACGCTATCTCGCCGCTAACCCTGAACAAGTTAGAGGGCTCATGGAGCAGGTGCGCGACATGTGGCACGCCAAGCTCCGTTTACCTGAGAAATATCGTTTCTGGAGACGCTTGCTCAGTTGCATTACTGTTGCGGGTGTGCTCGTGCGGCACCTCAATCTTCTCGATCTGTCAATTGATCGAATAAATCTGTGGCTTTACAACACGGTGATGGAGAAAGCGGGCGGGCCAGTCGCCGCGCGCGACATGGAGTGGCAGACCCGTGAGATAGCGAGCTTCGTCGCCCAGATGGCTCCCAACACGCTCACTGTTGCCGGCACTTGGGAGAAGAACAAGGCGATGCGCCCGATCACCACGCCACGCGACGGCGTGCTGGCCCGCTACGAGACTGGCAGCAAGCGCTTCACCGTGAGCGTGACGGAGATCAAACGCTATGCCGGCGAGCGCGCGCTGGCATGGGAGGAGTGGCGCAAATGGCTGACCGAGAAGGGCATCATCGGCGAGATGAAGAAGATCACGCTGGTCGCCGGCACCGAGATCGCCGGAGCGCAGCTGCGCTGCTACGAGATCGATCTCAATCACGCGCTGATGACGGAAAACGTCACGGTGCCGTCTGCTGACCTGACGTCGAACGTGGTGGCACTGCGGCCGAAATGAAAAGCCGCCAGCGCGGCAGCGCTGGCGGCTCCCAAGGGAGGATGACGTTGGTTTTTGGCAAAACCGCTACATCAACCGCCAGGAGCTTACCCCGTTTTCTGCTGCTGACGCAAGGCGTATTTAATTTCTTCCTCACGGAGTATTTCTAGCAATTCAGGCAGCCGATCGACCACGGCAGCCCGCATCTGGTTCTCGTCCACCTTCACCTGCGTGGAGAGCGTCGCGGAGCCCGCCGCAACCTTGGCCCGCAGGATGGTGGGGAAATGCTGGTCGGCACCGTCCGACTGCATATCCTGAATTTTCTGAAACTCACGGAGGGTGCTGGCGGTCAATCGCTTGAGCCCCTTGCTCAAGTCGCTGTCGTGTAGGTCATCCCCCTCGCGTAACCATGAGCTTGTATCTTGGGGAGCTGGCGTGCCAACCTCCTGCCGATATCGCTGCGCCACATGGGGGAGTTCGGCACGATCAAGCTCTTCAAACGGCGGTAAGCGGTAGTCGCCGCGTCGTGCACCGTCGCCGCCACCCCCGTCATCACCAGCACATAGTCGCCTGCAGTTGCCGGCATGGGCGCTCTGATCACCGTTCCGTTGGTCCGCATCGGCGCTTCGCACAGCATCATCTCGCACGGATGCAGATGCCGGCTCCACAGTCCCTCGCGTATCCCGTAGATCGGTATCCCGCACACCTCCCTCCTCGTCACATGGGAATAGGGATAATCTGGCACGGACAAGACGACCCCCACGCTTACGTCGTCGTAAGTCCAGATGGCCGTATCCTTCCCCTCCAGCAAATCCTTCAGCCATGTGACGCTGTCTCCTTTCAGCAGGCTGAGCTGAATGTTGTATGTCGGCCAGCCCGGTCGGCACGTCAGCTCCAATGGCCATGCCTTGTTTTCGGCCACGATACAGTTCACGTCTATATAGCCCACATAATTGGCCTTGCGAAGCTGCTGCGTGAGCGGGATCAGCATCTCGTCGGCAAGCTTCGATCGCTTGACCACGCGCACCACCGTGCCCTGCTCGCCGGTCGCAATCCCCAGCTCGTCGTTCATGAATTTCTTGAACTCGAAATTCTCGTGCCACCCCGCGCACCAGCCGCCGGGACCGAAGAAGCCGCCCACCGCCATCTCGCAGCCTTCCACGAAATCCTGTAGGATGAACGTCATCCGCTTGCCCAGCTTCTTCCAGCGCTCCAGCATGTACAGCATGTCATCGGGCGACTTGCAGACGTAGCTCAGCGCCTTGTCGCCTTCGTCGCTGGGCTTGCTGACAAAGCGCTTGTCGTGCTTCTTCACATGCGCAGCGGCATCGTCGTATGAATGAAATTCCTTGTACGGTATGGTGTCGATGCCGGCTGTTTGGAATACTTGTTGTCCGATTTTCCGGTCAGTCTCCCACAGTGTGGTTTCCTGGGATGGACCCACTACGTTATTGGTCATTGTCAGCCGATGATTGTCGATGTCCCGCATATAGACAGTGTTGTCTACTAGGAACACGACGTCTGCCCAGCGCAGCCAAGGCTTGAACTCGCGCACGCGCGTGACCATGCCCTCGCCGATCTTGGCGTACTTGGGATTGTCGGGGATGAAATGCTTGACGTCATGACCCTCGCGGATGGCTCGCACCGAGACGTCGAGCCCATCGCCGAAGGGATCGAGGACGAGAAACCTCATTGACGGTATATGCCCGGTACGTTCATGCCCCGGAACCACTGGCTTCCCGGCACATTTGGGGTATCGAACGGGGAGCGTGTCGAACGCGTTACCGGTAATTGTCGCGGCATCGGCCTGCCTTCCTTGATGCGCTGCATCTCCTCGCGTGCGGTCGGGCTTAGCATGGTCTCGAACATGCCGGTCGGCAGCACGAGATCGGCTTGTCCTTTGAGTCCCACCAGCTGCCCATTGACCAGCTTTTCCATGCTTTCTATCAGACCATAAGCTTCTTCCTTGGTGACGCCGCCACCGTTTTGCGCGAGCTTGATTGCCGCATCGTAGATGCCTTTGGCCTCCATGCCGGAGGCTTGAAACTTGGCTCCCAGCTCTTCGCGTTCCTGCCCGGTGCCAGCACCACGCACGCCCAATGCCTTGAAGATTTCCGTCGCCACCACCCTGCCGATGGTGTCCACGTTGTTGGCGAGGGGGCTGCCGGTCTGCGACGAGAAATAAGCGGCGACCTTGTTGAACAGCCGGGTGTCACCGGGGTTCCACGCGTGGACTGCCTCTTCCCACGTCTTCAGGTGCTCCTGAATGACCGACAGGCTGCGCGTGGCCTGCCCGAATGATGAATTCGGATTGAGTATCTGCTTGACGGCTCCCTGCTTGCCTTTCCAGATGGCAGCGTTGGTGGCCTGCTGCTCCGGCGTGAGATTTTCCTCCGTGGCGATGGCATTCATAGCCTTGGTGACAGTCGAGGCATCCTGCCGGCTGAGCCCCTTCATGCGTGGGTGCGGCTCGCCAGTCATGTTTTGATATTTCGCCATATCTAGGAGCAAAGGCGCGCTGAAACCTGACTGTTCAGCCTGCGCAATGATCTCCTGCGTAGTCGGCAGATATTTTTGCCGTGATTGCTCCAGCCGCGCGAGGCTTACCGAAGCCTGCTGCTCCCAGTGCGCCTTCAAGTTGGCTTCATGCGCTGCTCGCTCGTCGCCGCGTGCCTGCGCTAGCTCTGCCTGCTGCTTGAGCGTCGCGGCCCGGTCAGCGGACTGCCGCGCGCTGCGAATTTCAGCGGCTGCCTCCTTCTTCTCCTCTATTTGCAGCCGACCTTTTTGTGCTTCTCCCAGATAATCCATTTTGCCTTGCTGCCGCATGCGCTCCAGTGTCTGCTGTCCCTCTTGGGTAAGGTTTGCTTTCAGATATGCCAGATCGAGCCGGTTATTTTGCTTCGCAGCCTCCAGTATTTTCTGGTCTTCACGCTTGAATGCCATCTTATCCCGTTCAAATTGTTCCTTTGAGACGGCACGTTCCGTCTTGCCAGCTTCCGTCACGCCCAGCCGCTCTGCCTTGCCGGCTTCCGTCGTTCCCAGCCGCTCCGCCTTGCCGGCTTCCGTCGTTCCCAGCCGCTCCGTCTTACCCTCTTCAGCAGCGCGCGCCCGCTCCATGCGGCCTTTTTCAGCTTCTTCCGCAGTCATCGCGCGCGTCTTGGCGATCGACAGCTGCACATCATGCCCTTCACGCGCGGTCTCCGCACGGGTAGTAGCCGCTCTTTCCCGCTGCCCGATGGCCTCACGCTGCACCCCCACCCGTTCCTCGCCGGCATACAGCTTGCGCGCGCTTTCCACGTAGCCCAGCTCGATCTTCTCCTGCCGGTCCGTGTGATCCAGCTCGTCCTTGATACGCTTGCGCTCAGTCTCGTCCTTGGCCTGCGCCATGCGCTGCTCGATCTCCCAGCGGCGATCGGCGAATTTCTGCTGGACGTCGAGCTGCTTCTGGTCGAACTGGTACTGCTTCTCCAGCCGGTCGCGATCCTTCTGGTACTGCTGCTGCTGGTGCCACAGCTCCTGTTCGTCGATCCGCATCATCGGCAGCGCTCTGGTCACCCCCGCCGCGATCGCCTGCGGCGGCGCGCCCGGATTGGCCCGTGTCAGACCCTGAATAAGCTCACGCAAGGTCAGCTGTCCCTGCCCCGGACCGGCACCGATGCTGGTATCCCGCCGTGCCGGCGGCCCCGGCGTTGTCGGCAACGCTGCCGGAGGAGGAGCCGGCGGACGCTGCATGGACGTGGTGGGGTCTTGAGTGCTGAACCCCGGTGCCTGCATTGCGCTGGGCTGCGGGCGCATGAGGGGGCTGCCTGCCTGCGGCACCGGGGTGCCCTGCTGCAAGCCGATGCCAGACCCGGCGCCACCCGGTAACCCCGGCGGACCCAGCATGGAAGGCGGCTGCGGCGGGGTGACCCCTGGCGCTCTGTTGGGGAACGGCATAGCCGGCTGCGGCTGCGGCGCTACCGGCGGAACCCCCTGTGGCGGCTGAGGGCCTTCTGCGGGCGATGAAGCAGTGGTGGAAGAGGGGCCCTGCTGTCCGAATGACTGGAGCCACCGCCCGTAGACGGCATCCCCCATTTGTTCCTGACCGATCTTCTGCTGTTCCATCCGCAGGCGCTGCATCTCCAGCGCATGCTTCATGGCCTTGTCCTGCGCTTCTTGGAAGCTGCCAGGAGCACCCGCTAGAAGCGCGCCGAAGGGGATCATGGCCCGATGTCCGCCTCGCCCATCAACGAAAGTAGCCGCAGGGTAGGTCCGCCTCGCTGCCCCTCTTCTACCGTAAGCTTGGCGAGGACGCCGATGGTCCCGGCTATATCCATATTCGACTTCCCCTCTCGCCACATCTCTAGATACTCGTCCGGATCAGCACCTCGCTTAAGCAAGGCCCGCGCGCTAGCCAGCAGCGGCATCCGCGATAAAACCAGCCTTTCGGTCTCGCCTTCTAGAAAAGCTTCGTAAATGCCTCGATTTTTGAATTCTCGGACAAAGACTTTCATCATTGCGTCCCAAAAGGCGTGCTGTACGAATTCGCACCATACGGGTTCATGGCGTTCCAGCCGGTCCCACCGCCCGCCCCGCCGAAATAGGTGCCGGGAGCGGAGAAGGTGCCGGGAGAGCCGAACCCGCCACCAGGAACCATCCCCAACCCTCCCGCGGCTGTACCAAGTCCCGTTCCCACCCCCTGTGCCATTTGCACGTAGCGGCTCCAGAGATCCTGATTGGCTTGCAGCTGGTTGGAATAGGCTTGGTTGGCCACCGAGTTGGCCTGATTGTACTGGCCCATCTGGTTGAGGAAATCGCCGATCTGCATCTGCGGGATTTGCGCGATCTGCTGGCCGTAAGCCGTGGCCTGCTGCGGACCCATCAGCTGCCCGCCCAGGATTTGCTGGTAGGCGGTCGAGGGCAGGAAGCCGGCGTTGACCCCCGCGCCGACGGCCCCCTGACCGAGATTGAAAGCCTGATTACCGGTTACGGTTGCTGCCTGCAGCATGTTGGCGGCAGCCTGATCACCCTGCATGGCGCGTTGCAGCAACTGCTGCTGCCACTGAATGTCGAGGTTCCCCATGGTGTTGCCCATGACGGACGCGCCGTAAGGGGTATTGCCAAGTCCCGTGCCGGCCAGGGACGCCCCGGTCTGCTGCTGCTGCATGTTTTGCAGCCAGTCGAACGTCGCCTGCTGGGGGTCGTTGGCCTGCGTGAACAGGTTCTGCGCCGCAGACGAGAGCCCCGGCATGTAGTTGTACATCTGTCCGGCTGCGCCCAGTCCCTGCAGGGCATTGGCCGTGCCCATCCCGCCGAACAGGTTGGCGCCCCCCTGCGCGCCTGCTGTGTAGGGGTTCGACAGATACTGCTGGGCGATCTGCTGGACGTTGGGCGAGAACTGCGCGCCGATGTTGTACTGCGGCAGCGAGGTGATCGCCTGCTGCGTCTCCGGCGCGACATTGCCGATCGGCAGGGTCTGGGCGGGCGGGCCTTGCGGGGTGCTTGTGCTCATGTCAGCAGCTTTGCGTAAACGACGTCCATCGCCCCGTAACCCAGCCGGCGCAGGATCAGCCGTACGCGCTTGTCGCGCTTAGAGCGCCAGTGCAGCTTCTCGCCCACCATGATCCGCTTAACGCCCAGCTGTCGGAGATGGCGCTCGTTCTCCACGAACATACGGTAGCCGGTCCAGCCCCGTCGATAGACGGGGTTGAGCCAGACCAAGTCGATCCACGCGTGCAGGGAGGATCGGTGGTGGTTATGGGGCTGAACGATATTGACGATGTAGCCGACAAGGGCGTCTCCCACCCGCACGGTGAGAATGTGCAGCACTCTGGCCGTAGCCATCTGCACAGCCATGTCCCAGTTAGGCTCGTAGGGGATGGCACGCTGGTGCACCGCCATCTCCCGAAAATGCTTTTCGAGGAGGGGCCTGATCTCCGACCCCACCAACCAGAGCGGCTCGAAGCTATAGACCGGCTCAGGCGACGCGGGGTCCGAGAGTTCCTGAGGCTCGACTAGTCTCAGACCGGGTTGTGGAGGCATTGACGCTCCCTCCCGTGCATTTCATGGAGCTGTCCGGCACCGACGGCGAATGCGTGCCGTCAGTCTTGAGCGTCGTTGTCGATGCTTTTGCCGAGCCGGCCCAGCCAACATCTACACCGTGTCCTTTAGCCATCGGGTTCTCCTTTCAGTATTTAACTTGCTTGTTGAGCAGCAGTGTCGGCGGCAGATTGAAAACGGGTGTTTGCGTTACGTTGTTATTAAGATAAATATGTCCATTGATTGTCGTTGTAAAAGTTGGGTTCTGAAAAGAACCGCTCCCAGTAGTACCAAATATATTTGCAGCTACAGCACTGTTGGCATATCCAGTACTCGGTGACATGCTCGTCGTCGCTGAAACGCCATTGCCACTCTGTGCCTGCAAATCAACATTAGGAAGATTTTGCTGCGCCAGCGTCGTGTTCTGCGAGCCGCATAGATTATAAAGATTGCCGGTCCCGGTCGCCGCGCAGGCGCTGCCTGCGACCGTGATGTTGCCGGCACCGTAGTCCAGCATCGCGATAACTTTACCGCGCCCGTCGGGCAGCTGGAAATTGCCGGCCGTGCAGGAACCGACCGTAGACCCCATCTTCATGAACAGGGCATTGAAGGTCGTCGTTGACTTGCAGCTGCCGTCGAGCAGGAGGAAACCCACGTCCGGATTGGCAGCGATGGTGTCGAGTACGGTGCCGACCGGGAACGGGCTGATGTTCGACATCAGCTGATAGCGCACGCCATCGAAGACCGCTTCCACGATCGAGCCGAGAACGATCTCGCCGCCTTGCAACGCCTGCTGGCCGTCCGTGGTCCTCCGGAAGACAGCGGTCGCTGCCGAGCTGGCAACCTGCAACGTGGTCGGCCCGGTGTTGGTGAAGCCGGCCTGGAAGACGATCTTATAGCCAGGAGACGCAGAAAAATTCGCCGGCACGGTGGGGGTAATCACCTGTGCATTGGCAGAACTGGTCGAGGTGCCGCCGGTAAAGGTCTGCGTGCCGCCCAGACCAGGCGCGATCGGCGTGGTGAGTGCCTGCAACGAGGTGATGTCGTTGTTCACGCCGGCAGCGGCGGCACCCTGCAAGCAGGTGATGATCGCATTGTAGTTGGCCATTACCTGCGTCGCATCCGCCACCGTGTTGTTCTGCAACTGGAACGGCAACGTGCAGGGCACGGCGGCCTGCGCCTGCGTGGCGAGCAGGAAAAAGATGCAACCGGGTATCACGCGTCTCATGCCGCTGCCGTGAAATCCAGGAGATAACGCAGCTGCTTGTAGCGGAAATGCCAAGCACCCAATCTTATCGCAGCCGCCGACTGTCCGGTAGCTAAAAATTGTGCTTTGGAGAAAACAAGCGGCAGGCGCCATGGCACGATCCGGTTGACCAAGGCCGTCGCAGGACTGCCCCAGACCGCCTGCCCCCAGTTGAATTGCCCCCAGATGCTCGGCGTTCCGATCTGCGCTGCCGAGACTGTATCGATCAATGTGCCATTCTGATCCGAGCAAGCAAGCGTGAGCGGAGCGAGCCCCGTCCCGAATTGCACTTGCAGCAACGTCTGTGCAACCGAGATGTTTCCCATCTGGTCCGTATCGGGCAAAAACACCGTCTGATACGTGTACGCCATCTGCGTGCCGTTCTCGATAAACGTGCTGGTGTTATTCTGCACCGGGTCGCTTTCCCAGAGAATGCCGGGAACGCCGACGGCCGCCATGATGAAAGTGCCTATGAAGGGCTGGATGACACTGGCCGGAAACGTATGCGGGCCGTGCCATATCTGCCGGCCAAGGTCGTACCAGAACTCCTGTGCCGGAGAGCCGGCGGCCAGCGTGTTCTGGGTCGTGATGCGGATGACGTTGCCGTTGCAGGCCGCACAGATACGCGATGGTTGCGCCGTGTAGATGAAAGGCGCGGTGACCCCCTGACCATCCATGCCGATCGGATCGGAAATGTTGGATTGAAAATCGATGATCCGAAAGCCATCCGGAGATATGAAACCGAGCCCGCGTGGCGTGGAAATCACCGACAGCGGTGCCAGCGTGCCGGTCGCAAGGTTCATCGAGTTGAGCGCCAGATTGTTGAGCGCAAAATCACCCGTAATCTGATAAGTGTTGGTGGCTCCTTTGAACACCACCAGACCCTGAATGATGCCGCCCAGCTGGTTGTAGAACCGCAACTGACCGAGCGCAGACAGCGGCGTGGCGTCACCGAGCGTCAATATCTGCGTGCCCGTCCCTGACGTCGTGGTCATGAAGAAGCATGCCGGTACGCTGGCAGAATTCGTCGTGCCGATAACGTCGGAAGCGATCAGTGCCGGTTGTGCCGGTAAATTATAGATGTAATAAGCCCGATTGTAGAACTGCGCGACACCCGTTGGCGGTACAGCCGTGAAAAACGTAGTCGTAGTACCCGTCTGTAGATTGCCGGTATGCCAGACCGGCGCAGTCGGCGTGGTGATGTCGAACCAGCCGAAAGCATTGGCCGGCAAGCGTGTCTGAAACCCGATATGCGTGACGATCAGATTGGCGCCGATCACATCCATGATCGGAGGAGTCCAGGGACCAAGCGCAGCCTGCGACACGGGAAAAACAGCACCGGCTGCGTTGGTTATCGTTAGAAAGCTATTAGTACCCAGATTGAAAGCAAACGGATGATCGTTGCCGTCACCCTGCCCGATCATGCCGTAAGCGATGCTTCCAATAACCTTCAAAGCCGAAATAAGACCGACGGCACCCGTCGCGCCTGTAAAAAAGCCTGAAGAAAACCCGGCAGAAAAAGCGCCTACCGTGAACCCTGTAAACGTCGCACGGGCAATCGCAGCAGGACGGCATTCCCAGAGCTGTGCCGTGGTCGGGTCCGGGATCAAGTTGCTCAACGATGCCATCGCGCCGTTGAAAGACGTCGAGCCATCGACGCTGTCAGAGACACCCCGTGCGCGCCAAGGCAGCGGCTGCGAGTTGCGGATCACGGCGTGTCCCAGAGAAAAAGCGTAGAATTGGCGCGCAAGATGCTGGATGTCGGACTTAATGTATTTTGCGCAAACTGAACCGTGATCGTGCCAGTGCTAGTAGGCGCAAAAGTGCCACGAATGGAGCAATAAAGATTATTGTTGACAGTAGGCGCGAAATTAATACCAGTATTAACGGCAAAGCCGGCCACAACGGTACCAGCAATGCAATACCCGGTATAGCGCGTGCCGGAGGTGCTGATATTAGCCGTACCCGCAAAAAAAATCTGCCCTCCACCCGAACTTGTGCCGTTGATCTGACCATCGAACTCAAAATGATAAATACGACCGCTCGTAACGGTGACGCTTAACCCAGGAACGTCAGCCAGTGTCGTGTCATTGGTTTTTGAAAACTCAGAAGAATTGCGTGTCTCACCGACCCACTGATGCCAGCCATTGGTATTTGTCCCACCATCACTGAACGAAGCGACATTCGCGACCACCCGCCGCACACCAAGATCGGCAGAACCAGAACCATTATCCCAGCTAAGCACGCCTGTTGAAGACAAACGTGCATTTGTCAAATTACCGCTGGGAAGGCTACCAGTAACATTCGTGAGCCCGCCGAACGACCCCCCACTGTTGAACTGGACCGTACCGGTCGCACCGCCAGGAGTGCCACCAGAACCGCCGCATCCCGTCACACCGCTGTCGATATGGTTGCCGTTCGCATCGATGCTCACGCAGTGTCCCGACGTCTGCGCGCCGGTCGTCGTGACAAACGTAGTCGAATTAGTACTCGAACGCGTACCTGAAACCGGGGCTGAACCGGCAGTGGCCCCGCCGATGATCGGGGCATTCGCCGTAAACGCGCCCGACGACGCCATCGTTGCTGCCGTTGGAAAGTAGACGATACCGCCCTGCGTCCCTGCTGCGGTCGCTGTCAACGAGCCTGTAACAGTCACAGGCGAGCCAGTGACCGTAAAAACCCCCGGCATGGATAGTCCAACAGATTGGACTGTTCCGCCGCCGCCCGTTGCGCCACAGGGGCTCCCTGTCGTGGTCAGATTGCCGAGATTGTCCGTCGTCACGCATTGACTATTGGCGAACGGCGTGCCGACGGTCGCAAATGCCGTCGTATTGCCTGAACGGGTGCCGACACTAGGCCCGGCCGCCCCGCCACCGATCACAGGCAGGTTGGCTGTCAGAACCCCCGACGACGCCATCGTCGTGGTAGTGTTAA
>Ga0207777_1000205_pt1 | contig 15019 bp, 11 predicted proteins | sample LuqExpMetageno35_FD_187793 | JGI IMG/M metagenome (GOLD analysis project Ga0207777, IMG submission 187793) | Tropical forest soil microbial communities from Luquillo Experimental Forest, Puerto Rico - Sample 35 (SPAdes) | ecosystem: Environmental > Terrestrial > Soil > Tropical forest ...
CCTCCCTGATCTTCCACGGCGTCGTGGAGTAGTCCGGCTATCGTCATGTCTTCCGAGCCGCCATATTCCAGAACGGTTGCCGCGACCGCGAGGAGGTGGGCGACATAAGGGATCGTCGTTCCTTTGCGCACCTGACCGCCGTGCACATGGGTGGCGTATAGCAAGGCTCGATCAAATCGATCGGTCAGAACCGTGGCGACTGACATAGTTAAACTCCCTAGTGTAGTGATAAAGCCCTTCCCTGGGTGAGTGCGTTAACTATCTCGTACGGTCATTCCGCTTTGATCTCTGCGACGGTTGGCACTTCAGACGCGAGTTTGAGACGACTGTTAGAAGCGGTGGCGAGCGCACTCAGCTTAAGCCCCGTAGCCCCGTCGGTCTGCGCCGTGCGCGGAAGGTGAGCGCCGCGCGATATTCGCATATAGCCAAACATATTTATACGCTGAGATAGTTTCGCAGCACGAACTCATTGTTCTCGAGTTCCCGCGACATACCACTGAAGCAGATCTCGCCCTTATTCATGACAAGGTATCGATCGCCAAGCGCGAATGCTGTGCGCAAGTTTTGCTCAACCAGCAGAATAGCGAGGCCTTCCCGCTTTAGATTCTGTAGCACCTCGATGATCTGCTGCACGATTATCGGGGCCAAACCCTCGGACGGCTCATCGAGAAGTAGGATGGACGGGTTAAGCATCAGAGCGCGAGCAATCGACAGCATCTGCTGCTCGCCGCCGGAAAGCTGAAAGCCGAGATTCCGCTCGCGCTCGCGAAGATTGGGAAAAAGCGCGTAGACCCGCTCAAGCGTCCAACGGCTTTTTGCACCCGAGCGTGCGAAAACGCTGAGGTTCTCGCGGACGGTGAGACTCGGGAATATGCCGCGCTCCTGCGGAACTAAGCCGAAGCCAAGCCTCGCGACGACGTAGGGAGGCAACGCGGCTATATCGCGACCCTGGTAAAGGATGCGGCCCGGATGCGGCTTCAAATAACCCATGATGGTGAGGATGGTCGTTGTCTTGCCTGCACCGTTGCGGCCAAGCAGGCATACGACCTCGCCCTCGCTCAGCCCGAATGAAATATCATGCAGGATGTGGCTGTCACCGTAATAGGAGTTGACATCATGCAAATGAAGCATGTCAGGGCGATATCCCGAGATATACCTCGCGAACCCGGTTGTTGGTCTGGATCTCAATCGGCGTCCCAGTGGCAAGAACCTCGCCGCGGTTGAGAACCGTTATGCGATCCGAGATCGAAAACACGACCTTCATGTCATGTTCGATCATCAGGATCGAAAGATTCCTCGGCAAGTTGGCGATGAGATTGATCATCTGGCCGGTTTCGGCGGGCGACATGCCCGAGGTCGGTTCATCGAGCAGCAGCAGCTTGGGCTCGGCAGCAAGTGCAATACCGACCTCTAGTTGCCGCTGCTCGCCGTAGGAAAGTTCACGGACCAATCGCAAGCCCTGATCGAGATGAACACGCTGCATTAGCTGTTCAACATGGTTGCGCAGATTGCGTAATCGCGACACCGGAGTAATAAAATTAAGCGGATTGCCAAACCGCGCCTGCACAGCAAGACGCAGGTTTTCAATCACGCTCAGATTCTGAAAAAGATTGTTTCGCTGGAAGGTACGCGCGAGGCCCATTCGGCTGATCCGGTGCGGAGGCCACCCGGTGATGTCTGTGTTTCCGAGCAGAATTCGCCCAGCGCTGGGCCGTAGTTGTCCGCCAATTTGATTAATGAGGCTCGTTTTTCCCGCACCATTCGGGCCGATAATGACGTGGCGTTCGCCATCCTCAATTGACATGCTCACGTCATTTGTGACGATCAGGCTGCCAAACGAGTGGCTCAAGTGATCGATGCGCAGCACGCTCATTCCGAACGAGCTCCGAACCGAAATTGACGCAACGTTCCCCAGATCCCCCCAGGAAAGAACATCACACAGCTGATAAATACCACGCCGATAATTAGCATCCAATGCTCGCTGTAAGAGCTGACGAGATTCTTCATCAGCATGAAGATTGCAGTTCCAATCACAGGACCGGTCAGTGTCCCGGCACCGCCAAGCATAACCATGATCAAAATGTCGCCTGAGGCCGTCCAATATACCGCATCGGGCGAGATGAAGCCGTTGAAGATGGCATAGAGTCCGCCTGCCAATCCCGCTACTGCTCCGGCGATCGTAAAGGAGAGCACTTTGTAGGTGGATGTGGCATAACCGATCGCAAGCATGCGTGGCTCGTTCTCGCGAATACCGACGAAGATATGACCGAGCGGCGCGTTAATTAGGCGCCGCAGTCCCCAATAGCAAAGCAGAAAGAAGGCGAGCGCCATAAAATACATAGCGAGTGAATCCGATAGAGCCCAGCCGAGGAAACTTGGTTTTTCAAAAATCGCCAAACCATCTGAGCCGCCGGTCAGGTTGCGCCATTTCAGCGCGGCCGAGAAGACGAGTTGCGAAAACGCGAGGGTAAGCATGAGGAATGGAATGCCGCTAGTTCGAACACAGAAAAACCCGATCACCGCGGCGCCAGCGGCCGCAATTGTCACGCCGGCCGCTACACCCAACCATGCATTCCCTCCAAATAGCACGCCTAGGATTGCCACGGTGTAAGCACCTAGCCCGAAGAAGGCGGCGTGACCGAGCGACATCAGCCCGGTGTAGCCAACCAGAATGTCGAGGCTCATGGCGAAGATGGCGAAGATGAATATTTCGGCGATCAGCGTCCGCGTGTAGTCCGGCAACACGAATGGAAAGACAAGCATCGCCACGACGGCGAGCATCCCTAGGAGCTTAGTCTGCGCCGTCGTAGGAGGTGCACTCGCAGCAATAACCGTTGGTGCCGCGGAAACACCACTATACTTGATCCCAAATAGACCCTGTGGCCGCAATAATAGGACGATCAGCATGACGAGATATATCAGGAATAGCGCCATATTCGGCAGATAAGCTTTACCGAACGTATCGGCCTCACCGATTAGCAGACTACCGACAAAGGCGCCGCGCAGACTTCCCATGCCGCCGATTACGATGACAATTAAAGCAGGAATGAGAATCTCAGTATCCATGCCCGGATAAAGGCCGATCACGGGTCCAGCAGCAACACCGCCGAGTGCAGCAAGTGCGACCCCCGCGCCAAAGATTCCGGTGAACAAAGCCGGGATGTTTGCGCCGAGCCCGGCGGCCATGGCACTGTCATCGACGCCGGCACGAACCATGGCGCCCAGACGGCTGCGCTCGAGGAAGAGCCACATTAAGAATGCGAGCACGACGCCAAGACCGATGAGGAACAACCGGTAGGTCGAAAACACACCGATGCCGATCTGCACAACGCCCTTGAGGGCCTCTGGCGGCGGCAGGCTAAGCGCGGTTCTGCCCCACACCGACTGAACGATGTCGAAGAATACAAACGTAAAGCCGAAGGTTAACAACACCTGATCCATGTGGCCTCGGCGATAAAGCCTTCGCATGAAAAGCAATTCCATTGCGATTCCAAGTGCCACCACGGGAACGGGCGATAGCATCAGCCCGAGCCAAAAATTGTGAGTGACTTCGAATATGGCGAGGCCAAAAAACGCGCCCAGCATGAAGAACGAGCCGTGCGCCAGGCTCACCACGTTCATCAGGCCGAAAATAAGTGAGAGGCCTGCTGCCATGAGGAAAAGCAGCACACCATAAACTAACCCATTCAAGAGCTGGGCGAGGAGGAACTCCATCGGCCTGTCAGCCCATCGTATGCTGCTGCCGAGCCGGCGCGTTCAGTACTGCTTCGATCCCGGATCGCGAACGTCCTTGACCATACCGATGACCTGATTGCCGATGCGCCCACCGTCAAGTTCGGCCGCCTTGCACACATATACGTCCTGAATGGGGTTGTGCGTGACGGGATCAAAACGGAACGGCCCACGCGGCGCCTTGAATGATACTTTGCTCATTGCTTCCGCAAGCTTGTCTTTATTGCTCGCGTCGCCGTCGGTCATCTTCAGAGCGTCGTCGATAACGTGTGCCGCGACATAGCCGTAGTCGCTGAAGTAGTCGGGATAGGCGTTAAATTTGGCGCGGTAGGCAGGCACGAATAATCTATTTTCAGGTGTATCGATTGTGTCCGTGTAGATCGTCGTCGTGATCACGCCGATAGCGGCCCGGCCGACCGCCTTGATCGTCAGTGAATCGACCAGCGCGTAACCGGTGAACGTCGTTTTTTCCTTGAGACCGAACTCGTCGTACTGCTGCATATAGCGTACGGCGTCGGTGCCAGGCATGAAATTGTAGGTCACCGGCGGATTGATCGATTTAATGTCGGTGAGATATGGGCTGAAATCGGTCGTTCCGAGCGGAGGATAAATCTCCTTCAGCACCTTGCCGCCTTTTTGCACAAAAGGCCCCTTGAATTCGGCGATAACGTCGCGTCCACCAGCATAATCGGAGGCGCAGGTGACCGCTTCTTTGGCAAGATTGGCATAGACCCAGCCAGCCATGGGCTCGCTGAGCTGCCAAGTCGAAAGCGAGGTGCGGAACAGATATGGATAGCGGTCCCACGTCACCGCATCGGTGCCAGCACCCGTGACTATGTAGAAGGCCTTCTTCTGTTTAACGTAGTTCAGAACCGCGAGAGCGACACTGCTCGCCTGCACCCCGACGACCATATCAACGTTGTCGCTTTCCACTAACTTTTTCGCCTTCTGCAAGCCGATCTGCGGATTGAATTGATCATCTTCTTTGATCAACTCGATTTTGCGGCCGGCGATGGTCCAGTTGATGCTGTCAAAATAGAGCGTCATTCCATTGAGGTTGTTCTCTGCCGCATAGGCGACCACGCCGGTGAACGCGTTCAGTATGCCAAGTCGAATGGGTGCACGCGTTTGCGCCAAAATGCGTGGCGCCGGAAAATTGGAGACTAAGCCCGCACCTGCGCTGCTCAGTCCTACGAGCAACTTGCGGCGAGTTATCGTCTTGGTAAACGAAGTCGATCTTGTCATATTCTTCCTCCCTAGATCATCAATTGAAACGCCAAAGCGGGCGTGTGAGACCTCACGGCAGACCAGATCACGCGGCACTACCGCACGTTCAGCCAACCTGTGGCAATTCGAGCGGCACGTTTACCAGGCGCTGCGCACCCCCTTTGCGCACTACTACCATATCCCCGAACATGCAGCCGACGTCCGGCTTCCAGTTTGGATTGAAAATGTCGATGTTGTTGCCGAACACCATATTCTCTTCGAACATCAAGTGGCCAATGTGATCGCCGTTCATGCTGCTCGGGCCAAAGCCGGGCCGATAGACGACGGTGGGGAATTCTGGCGATCCCAAGCCGTGGCCGTGGAAGCCGAGTTCGACAAAGTCGAGCTTACGCCTGTCTGCCGCTGCCCGGATTGATTCCCACGCGTTGCGCAGCGTATTGCCGGGCCGCAGGACTTCAAGGCTGATCTGCAATGCTTCGACACACGCATCATGAATCTCTACCAACTGCGGGGGCGCTTTCTTGCCGACATACACAGTGAACTCGGTCGCAGCTAGGTATCCGCCGTACTGGCTGTGAAACTCCGTCACGACGATGTCGCCGTTTTGGATTGGGCGCATGCTAGGCACTAGCGGCTGCTCCGCACCATGCAGCAGATGCCAGAGCTCAGTGGTGGGGTGCTCGACCGGCCCCGAGGCGAGCAATTGGAAGATCTGCGGCTCGGCGCCGTTGGCGATCTGGGTCTTTATCAACTCGGCATAAAGGGCAGCTTCCGTGATCCCCGGGCGAGAATTCGCAACAAGCGCCTCGGTGGTCTTGCGGCCGATCTCGCCTGCCTTTGCAAGCATGGCAATCTCTTCCTCGCTCTTGATCAACCGCATCTGTTCGAGCACCCAATTGGCTTCGATGAATCGACAATGCGGCAACTCTTTCTGGTAATTGACTGCATCGCCATGAAACAACGTCGGTGTGGTCACAATGGTGCTGCTGAAACTGACCATACCGACGCAGCCTCTATCTAGGCCCGATTCGCGGACGGCGGCTGCGACCTCGGCGACACCACCATAGGGGCGGATGTCCGACACCCATTCCTGAGTGGAAAGGGCAAGGCTGGTTGGCCGGTTCATGTGCGGGAGTGAGTTCCATATTATCGGATCGCGATCGACGAAGAAAAGGGCGTGCGCTCCCATCTTCGAACCGATCTGCGTGATGTAGCGCAGATTGATTAGGCCCATGTCCCAGAATGCATCGTTGGCGAGAATTAGAAGCACATCGATATTGGCAAGCATCATCTTCTTGCGGATACCGTCCCAACGCCGATTGCGCTCTGCGAGCGACAATTGCGGCACGTACTTCAGTAATTCTCTGGTCGGCTTTGCCCCCGCGGGCAGTTGATGCGGTGGATAGGGCGGATTCTTAGCCATGTTTACCTCAGTGCTTCATGTTGAACATTGTCGGCACAGGGCAGTGAATTCTCATTCGCGTGCCGGGCTCGTCAATAACGGGCATGCTGCAGGATTCCTGGCACTGGCACGCAATCGCCCACATATCACTCAGCACGCTTCAAGTTGCCGGGATGACCGGCAGCAGCAGATAGGATGGATGCGCTTTGTCTCTGAAAATTTTGTGCGTGGTAGCGCGGCCACTATTCAAATGGCCACCCTCGGGAGGCATGCCGGGATCGACATCGCTTTCTGATTCGACGCTCCTGACTTCGAGTTCGATTGAATGGCCTTTCTTGAAGACATTGGAAAACGGGTACACCTTAATGGGATATTCGACGATGCGCTCGGGCGGAACGGGTATCGAACGCATGTGGGGGTGGTGAGGAGCCCAAGGCTGGGACGCTGCATTGTCGATCTCGCGCAATGAGGCCTTAAGCCATCCGGTTGTTACAACCGATCGGTTGTTATGAGGGTCGATATCGCAGATGCGAACGAGCCAGTTCGTATCATCGGTATCGATACTGGCGTGCAAATAAAGAGCGCATGGGCCGGTTATCTCGGTGTTTTCGCGAAGGGCCGGCGTCCTATACTTCACTGAACCGACCGTATTCGTGACGGTCAGTGGCGCTTGGTAGAAGCCGTCCGGCGGCACGACTTCAGTATCGAAGGGCTCCGGTTCGGGCAGCAGCCGGTGTCGCGTCCGCAGGTAAAATTTGGTCCACTTGGTGCGGGAGAGCGGCCACTCGTTTTCAAAGCGCCACTCGTTGATTCCATGGACAAATAGCTTGATCGGCGGTTCGTCCATAATTCCCGAATCAATTCCTTTCAGCCAATGGTCGTACCATCTGACGATCTCGTCATGGAACTGATGGAATGGACGTTCCTGCATGGGAGGGGCCGAGCGCAGGACAAGCTTTTTGGGTCCCTTTAGCGAAAGAAAACCACTGATCGTTCCATCGACCACCCAGCCGCGGCCCCACTGACATCCCATGTGGACTGGAATCTTGATCTTGTCGAAGTTGTTTGCCGGTTTGGCTTTCGTATAGAAGGGGCCGTCACACGGATTGAGGACGAAATCGAGCCACAGAGGCGAAAATTCCGGATATTTCAAAATCTGATGAAAGGTCGGATAAGCTTTGATGTCGGGGTCGTTCAATCTTTCTTGAATACGTCGGTCGAATTCTTGTTTTGACAATGTTTGTTTCATGAACGACATCCGCTTCTTCAGCACAATGCCGCTGTCGCCCCCGCGTCCTTCCATAAACGCACGTGGCATCATCCACATGATGCCACCTTGGTAGCACATCTCATACATGTCAAAGTGACCGCCTTCGGGGAAAATAGCCCTTAGATGCGGCGGATGTTCACCAGCAGCCAGTACCTGCATGGCGGCGAGATAGGAAATGCCGATCATGCCGACATTGCCGTCGCACCAAGGCTGCTGCGCAATCCATTCGATGACGTCATAAATATCCCGGCCCTCTCCGCCTCGGCCGGAACCCATAACACCGTAATAGTCTCCTTCGGAATCACCAGTGCCGCGCGCGTCGACGACGACATGGCCGTAACCGCGCGCTACTAGGTAGCTGGTGTTTCCGCCTTCCAATCCTCCGTCCCAGAGCTGGCTCGGACGGGCCTGAGGTGGGAAGCGGAATTGAAGGTCTTCATGATTCTTGCCGAACGCCTGGAAGGCAATGAGAGCCGGAAACTTGCCGTCGGCATCGGGATAATAGATATCACAAGCGAGCTTCACCCCGTCACGCATCGGAATGAAGATGTCCTTCAATTCTTTTGTTTTGTCGTAGGTCGGCTGCGAGATGAACTCATGCCAATCCTTTTCGACCTTAGCCATCCTTGGTCCTCCTTCAGCCCGCAATGAAGATGAGCCTCAACGTCGAAAAGCTTGTCTGATGCCGACGCCTGACAATCTCTCAATCTGTCCACGGAACAGCAGCACGTTAATAGTCGATAATATTGCCGCTGTTTCTAGCGTTTCCTCCTAGGCAATTCTCAGTCGGCATCGCCTGAGCGTCCTTGACCAAAGACAAGGAAACGAACACGGATTAAATTTTGGAAGAAATGGATATTTTGCACTTGCTCGAAAGCCGATAGCTCCGAAAAAGGCTAACTTGCTGGTCTCGACGACTAGGCACCGAACCCCGAATGGCCTCTGTCAGTTGGCGAAATGACCTGGCCAAATGCGAGACGTGCTTCGAGGTAAATCGATCATGTTCTAACCGCGGAAGTGCTGCCGAAAAGCTCCAGTATAACGTTGCGAAGCCAAATGGATGCCGGCTCTTGATGAAAGCGCCGGTGCCAATACATGCTCACTTCGAATGCGGGGAACCTCACTCTTGGCTTTCGGACGCAGAGATCGAGGTTGCTGGCAACTAACGCCGCAAGATTGCTTGGTACCGGAGCGACGAGATCGGTTTCGGCGACGATTGGGCCGATGCATAGGAAACTTCTGACATGCAGCGCAATTTCGGAACGTACCTGCGGACTGGTCAGAACTTTTTCTACTGCACGGAGGTGCTGTGTCCCCGGCGGGCTTGCAACCACATGGCGCAGTGTCCGTATCCGCGCTGCAGTCAGTATATCCTGTGCTGCGGGATGCCCATTGCGCATGAGATAGATGAATTCCTCGTCGAAAAGCTTCTGAGAACACATTGGCTTACCCATGCCGGGAATAAAGCCAACCGCGAGATCAATGTCTCCGGATGCAAGACCGGCAGTTAGTTCCGCTAGTCGAGGAGACAGGGATTCAACGGTCACAAATGGCGCCTCGATGCCCAGTCGCCGAGCCAAGCGGGGAAGAAAGTATCGCTCGCCCATGTCGGACATCGCTACGCGAAACGTTCGGCGGGCTTCACTTGGTTTGAAGTCGGCCTTCTCAACGGTGCTGCGCACGATCTGCAATGCGGAGGCTATCGGTCCGGCAAGCTGCATCGCAACGGCCGTTGGCTGCACCCCGCGGTGCGTGCGCACGAACAACGCGTCACTATACATCTTTCGGAGCTTTGACATGCCGTAACTCACGGCCGGCTGCGACAATCCCAGATGCGCGGCAGTGGCAGTGAGATTGCGCGTCTTGAAAGCAATATCGAACAGCTCAAGCAAGTTGAGATCGATCTGGCGAGTGAGCGGGTGACCTTGCGGGTGCATGTGGAGATATCCAAGAATTAAATAATCAAATTAGAATATTTTCATTTCACAAATGTCTCAAGAGTTGTTTAGCTTTGACGCAAGGCGGTCATGCCCTGGCAAGCAGGACGCCATTTGCCGCACCTGAAATTTTGGGGGGAAACGAAGCGGCCATGAAGCAATCTTGGAAGCTCTCGATCGCTTGTTTCCTTGTAGCCGGCGCCGCAGCCATTGGGCCGGCCTGCGCACAGGAGTTGGTAAAGATTGGCCTGCCGATGCCATTGACGGGAGTGCTCTCAGCCGTCGGCCAACAAGCTGTCGCGGGTGCGCGCTTATATATGACGCTGCACGGCGACACAGTTGCCGGTCGCAAGGTGCAGCTGATTGTAAAGGACGACACCAGTGTCCCTGATGTTTCCAAGCGCATCGCTCAGGAAATGATCGTCAACGATAAGGTCGATCTCATTGGGGGCGGTCTTACTCCCAATGTCCTTGCCATCGCGCCGCTTGTGACCGAGGCAAAGAAGGCCACCGTCATTATGGTATCTGGGACGTCGCTCGTAATCGGACGTTCGGACTATTTCGTGCGGACAAGCTGGACACACGGACAGCAAGCCAGTGTTCTTGCCGATTGGGCCGCTAAGAATGGATCCAAGCGTGTGACGATCGTCTCGTCCGACTGGGCTCCCGGTGCCGAGGCCTCCGGCGTCTTCAGCGAGTATTTTACGAAAGCCGGTGGCGAGATCATTGAGACAATAAAAGTCCCCTTGGCAAACCCGGACTTTGCACCATTCCTCCAGCGCGCAACCGATACTCATCCAGACACGCTTTTTGTCTTCGTCCCGTCGGGGCAGGCGGGCACCTTTGCCAAGCAGTTCGTTGAGCGTGGTCTCAACAAATCGGGAATTAAGCTCATCGGACCAGGCGACATCTCCGACGACAACGATCTGCCTGGAATGAGCGACGCCATGATCGGCACGATAACAGCCGGCTTCTATTCGGCGGATCATTCGTCGCAGCTGAACGCGCAATATGTAGCGGCTTTCAAAAAAGCCAATCCAAACATGCGCCCCAATTTCATAAGTGTGAGCGCATATGACGGCATGCATTTGATCTATGAAGCGTTAAGAAAAACGGGTGGCAAGACCGACGGCGACGCCCTAATCAAAGCCATGAAGGGCATGACCTGGGAAAGCCCACGCGGACCAGTCACGATTGATCCTGAAACGCGCGACATCGTGCAGAACATCTACCTTCGCAAGGTCGAGAAGAAAAAGGGGCAACTTTACAATGTGGAATTTGCCACTTTTCCTGCAGTGAAGGACCCGGCTCAAACGAAAAAATAAACATGAACACGATGCTGCGAGCGAGCAGTGTAGCCAAACTTCAACTGGCCAAAATCACAAGCGTGTCACATGCAGGCCACGTGGGGAATCGATGACTTATTTGCGACGGCTGCCCAAATTCGAATATCTGGCTCCGCGGACGATTGCGGAAGCCTGCGATCTTCTCGCTGCATATCATGATCGGGCAGAGCTGCTCGCCGGCGGCACCGATCTGCTCATGCAGATGCGGCGGCGCGAAACGACCCCGGCCTATCTCATTGGTCTTAAAGGCGTCACGGAGTTATCGGGCGTCCGTAAGCTCGATGACGGTAACGTCTTCATTGGTGCAATGACCACGCTGCACACCATTCTGTCCTCACCAGTGTTGCGAAGTCATTACGACGTACTGGCCAAAGCCGCAGCCGGAATCGGTGGACCAGAACTGCGCAATGTGGCGACCGTAGGAGGTAACATTGCTGGTGCTCTACCCTGCGCCGATCTACCACCCGCGTTGATGACGCTCGGCGCCAAGGTGCGGCTCGCAAGCAGCAGCGGCGAACGGATTCTGCCGCTGGAAGATTTCTTCCCAAGCTTCGGCGTCACCGCCGCGCGACCGGATGAACTGCTGACCGGCATAGAATTGCCGAGTGTCCCGTTATCCAGCGGCGGCATCTATCTAAAATTCCATGATCGCCAGTCGATGGACATGACCACCGTTGGCGTCAGCGCCTTCGTCACCCTCGAGCAAGACGGCGGCTCCTTCCGCGATGTGAAGATCGCCGTCGCGAGCGGTGCCCCCGTTCCACTGCGGTTAAGGAAAGCCGAAGCGGTTCTCTGCGGACGCACCTTCGCGGAAGAAGCGTTGGAGGAGGCAGCGCTTGCGGTTTGCGAGGAGGCTAATCCACGTTCGTCCTGGCGCGCTACCCGGGACTATCGCTTCGCTCTTCTAAAGAATCTGACCAAACGAGCAATCCGAGGCGCGCGCGAAAACGCCGCGTCCAGAACCGGAGACCTATCTTGAAACACTTGATGCCCATCACGCTACGGGTCAATGGCGAAATTCACGAACTTCTTGTGCCACCGTGGCGGACGTTGCTGGAAGTGCTGCGGGAAATGATCGGTCTCACCGGCGCCAAGCGCTCCTGTCAGGAAGGTCAATGTGGTGCTTGCTCGGTTCTGGTCGACGGCAAGTCAGTCAATTCTTGTCTCTATCTTGCGGTCGAGGCGCAAGACAAAGACATTTGCACAGTCGAAGGCCTGATGCGGGAAGGGGTGCTAGATCAGATCCAGAAATCCTTCGTACAGAAAGGTGCCATTCAGTGTGGCTTCTGCACACCTGGTTTTGTCGTCGCGACGACATCATTGCTCAACGAAAATCCTGAACCGAGCGAAGACGAAATAAGGCACGCCATGGTCGGCCATCTGTGCCGCTGCACCGGCTATGTCCAGATCGTCGAGGCTATCCAGGACGCGGCCGGGCAGCTCAAGCAACAGCGCGGGGGCTGATATGAACAGTCCGGTGCGCAATACTTTCGACGTTGTCGGCCAGCCGACGCCGAAGAAGGATGGTATCCCGAAGGCCTGCGGCCAGGCCGAATATGCCGACGATCTCAGCATGCCCGGCATGCTGCACGGTAAACTGCTGCGAAGTCCGCATGCACACGCGCGCATTGTGCGGATCGACACAACGCGAGCGAAAGCTCTGCCGGGCGTTCGTGCGGTCATTACCGGGGCCGATTTCCCAGGCGTCAGATATGGAAATCTTCCGCAAACGCGCGACTACCTGCCTCTCGCGCTCGATGTGGTGCGCTATATCGGCGAGGAAGTGGCTGCAGTGGCGGCGGTCGACGAGGATACTGCCGAAGAGGCGCTCGATTTGATCGACGTGGAATACGAACCGCTGCCCGCGGTATTCGATCCGGACGAGGCGATGAAACCGGGCGCGCCGCTCGTCCACGACAAGGTCGCGAACAATATCTCCGCCAAGACCGCCTTCGAGTTTGGCAAAGTGGACGAGGCTTTCACGCACGCCGATTACGTGCGCGAAGACGTCTACGAGACGCAGCCGGTCAAGCAAGGGATGCTCGAACCGCACGCTTGCATCGGCCTATGGGACGCCACCGGCAAGGTCTCGCTGTGGTCGTGCAAGATGAGCCCCTACGTCGTGTGGCGGCAGTTGGCGATGGGACTCGGGCTCGAGCTTAGGAACGTGCGCGTAGTGCAGACGGTGGTAGGCGGCGGATTTTCCGGCGGCAAGCAGGAAGCAATGCCGATGGATTTCTGCGCGGTCATGCTGTCAAAGAAGACCGGCCGGCCCGTCAAGATCGTCCACACCATGGACGAGGTCCTGACCATCGGGCACATGCGCCACCCGATGAAAATTTGGCTGCGCACAGCTACCGACAAAAGCGGCCGCATCCTTGCGCAGCATTGCAGAATGGTCGCCAATGGCGGCGCCTACTCAAGCATCGGCGGCTTCAGCATGTACCTCGCCGGCGCGATGCTCAATATCCCCTATCGGATTCCCAACCTTCGATACGAGGCCTACCGCGTTTACACCAACAACGGATTCTGCGGCGCTCTGCGCGGACATACCAACACGCAAATCTGTTTCGCCCGTGACTGCCAGCTTGAGCTGATCGCGGTCGATCTCGGCATCGATCCCATCGATATTCGCCATCGCAACGCGCTACAGCCGGGCGATGTAACGGCCAACGGCTTCCGCATCGGAACATTCGCCTTTGACGAGTGCATTGACCGAGTAGTGCAGTTGTCCGGCTGGCGCGAAAAACGGGGCAGGCTGCCCAAGTACCGCGGGATCGGGTTTGGATGTGGGTCGCACATTTCCGGCGCAAGGCTCATGGGCCACTCTGCTTCCGCGGCTGAGATCAGGATTCAGGAAGACGGGACAGTTCACCTTACCACTGGCTCGACTGACGTAGGGCAGGGCGCGGACACCGTCCTGTCGATGATCGCGGCCGAGGTGCTTGGCGTTAGTGTGGACGACGTGCGCTACATCCGCGTCGATTCAGATTCCACGCCCGTTGATCCAGGGACCTTCGGGTCGCGCGTGACCTTCTTTACCGGCAACGCGGTTAAGCGCGCGGCCGAGGATGCGCGGCGGCAACTTGCGATGATTGCCGCGGAGCGACTGGGCGCCAATCCGGATGATCTCGTCTTTCGCAACCGAGAAATCGTCAACCGCCACGACGACCGGCAACGCATTTCGCTAAAGGAGGCGGTGCGATGGGGCGCGTTCCAAACCGGGCGTCTCATCATCAGCCACGGAACCTATGCGGCGGGCGACGAGAAGATCGACTTCCGTACCGGCCACGGCAATCTTTCACCCGCCTACAATCCGTCGGCCTGCGCGGTCGAGGTTGAGGTCGATCCTGATACCGGGCAGGTCAAGATTGTTGGTTTCTGGGGCGCGGACGACAGTGGCTTTCCGATCAATCCTATGGGGGTGAAAGGACAGGTAATCGGCGCAACGGTTATGTCATTTGGCCATGCGCTCTTTGAAACCCTTATTCGCATCGATGGCAAGGTGATGAATCCCTCATTCCGCGATTACAAAATGCCGCTGATGACCGATATCCCGAGGCTCGCCAACTTTCGGCACGACAACGTCATTACATTCGAGCCCGAGGGGCCCTTCGGTGCCAAAGAAGCGGGCCAAGGTGCCGGCACGGGCGTCATCGCCGCGCTGGCCAATGCCATCTACGACGCGACCGGGGTGCGGCTGAACTGCTTACCCATGTCACCGGACCGAATCCTATTTGCCCTCAGACAAAAGGAGGAGAGCGCCGGCGCACCGTCTGAAGTCGCAGCAGAGTAACGCACACACGGAGGCGAAACGGAACGCATTTCATCGCGGGTCCGCGGGGGAGGCTGATGCTCGAACATTGTGCGCCCTGGCCGGAGCAATTCGCTAAAGAGTATCTTCGGCTGGGCTACTGGAAGATTGAGAGTCTCGTCGATCTTCTGGAGGCGCGCGCCCGCGCCATTCCAGAGCGCGTGTTCGTCACGGACGTCCGCGGCGAATTGAGCTATGGCGATATCGACAACCTCGCCGCGCGTGTGGCATTGCATCTGCTAAGGTTGGGACTAAAGCGGCGCGATATCGTCCTTTTGCAATTTCCAAACG
>Ga0207777_1000209_pt1 | contig 14911 bp, 15 predicted proteins | sample LuqExpMetageno35_FD_187793 | JGI IMG/M metagenome (GOLD analysis project Ga0207777, IMG submission 187793) | Tropical forest soil microbial communities from Luquillo Experimental Forest, Puerto Rico - Sample 35 (SPAdes) | ecosystem: Environmental > Terrestrial > Soil > Tropical forest ...
AGCACGGCAGCGACGTCCACCTGCGCCATGGCGGCCGGCACAGCGGAGGGGGGCGCGGCGGAAGGTGTTGCGCCCGCAGGAGTTGCCGATTTAGCGGAGGGGGGCGCGGCGGAAGGTGTTGCGCCCGCAGGAGTTGCCGATTTAAAGATTGCGGACATGATGTTGGTGAAAATGCTCATGATCTTGCTCCTTCGTGGTTGTGTGTAAATAGTTGGTAATGCCTGGCGCCGGATGCCCCAACGGCAGATTATTTGCCGCCGTATCTACATCCACGGCTCACTCCTTCGACCCAGCCTCCATCAGCCGCGCTATCTCGTTTTCAGTCGGCACGACATCGCGACCTCGGTGTTGCCTCAATGCGTGATGGGGTGCGCGCCCATCTTGTTTATGATGAGTCCAACTACGGCTGTAAGGATCGCGCCAGCAACTCCGCCACCGGCCGCCTGACCAACCAACGCGCCGATGTCAAAATTCGTTCCGCCACCGGCTAACATCGGAAGCAACGCGGTTAGAATCTGCCCGCCGACGCCACCACCAATCGCTCCGGAGATGGTGTTTCCAAGTGTCCCGAGATTGATGTCCTTCGCCACCCCAGCGACATTACCGCCGACAGCACCTGCAATGATTTGAATAAGAAGATTGACCAACATTTCTGACATTTTAGCCTCCTATTATTCGAAATCCTTGGATCAGTGCGATCAATCGCTTGAAAAAACAATTGTCCCTTAGTGCAGATGCCACAAGAGCCGCGGTGCTCCTGGTACTGGATTAGGTCGAGGCGCACGTTATCCGAGGCAAGCGATCGACGGACATTGGTTGCTTCCGTCCAGTCTGTAAGACTTAACATAAGTCAGCAGGTGCGCCGCGACGCAAATCGCAAAAGCGTGATCAAGATTTCATGCTGCTAAGACAAGAGCAGACGTAAAATCAGAACCGCTCTCAGATGTGGTATGGAGATAGCGGTGCGTTACTTATCCGTTTTTTGCATGGGGTTATTGACGCTGCTTCTGACTGTTGGCGCCGAAGCCGCAGTAGCACAAACGCCAACGGCCTCAAGTATGAGAGCCCTTCGGCAGCAAGATCGGGACGAGTGTATTAAAGAGGCAACAGAACAAAAAGTCGCAAAGCGAGATCGCGCAACTTTTGTCCTTAAGTGCATTGGGGCCCGACAGGACGCTCGCAAAAATGTAGACAAAAAATAACTTTCTGAGGGGCAACCGCAGCCCCGTCACGAGCTCATCCTTGGCGCTTGCAAGAAATGCCCTTCAACAGTTTCCATGCAGGTGCGAAGAGAAATCCAATTATCGGGATCGCCAGCGCGCCGATTGACAGTCCAACGATCGCCGATAGGAAGGCCATAATTGTCCATTTTATCGGTCCGGCGGCAAACGGCAGCACCTGAGCTGCAGCTTCGGCAGCGGAGTTGATGGCATGGCCAACGGAGTGCACGCCGTACGCTTCCAGACCATGCACAATAATGCTGCCACCAACCCAGATCATGGCCGTAGTTCCGGCGACGCCGAGAAATGTCAGCAAGCCAGGCATACCGAGAACAAGGGCACGTCCCACTGCACGGCTCATACCGTCAGCAATCGAACCGCCGTCATCTTTTGCGAGAGCCACACCGATGTCGTCAGCTTTCACGATCAAAGCGACCACCCCATAAACCGCGACGGTAATCCCAGTTCCGACGAGCGCCAAAACGAGTGCCTGCATCAAGATGCCCCCATCGGAAACAGCCGCCAGCGTGATCGCCATGATCTCTGCCGAAAGGATGAAGTCGGTCTTGATGGCGCTGGCGACTTTCTCATCCTCGAGCGTATGCGCGTTCAACGCTACCGTGCCCAGTTGAGCTTCATGGGCATGCGCCTGATGTGGAATCACGGCTTCGAAGACTTTTTCCGTCCCCTCATAGCAGAGGTAGGCACCGCCAAATATGAGAAGCGGCGTGATCATCCAAGGAAGAAAATAGCTGAGCGCCAACGTAACGGGAAGCAGGACAAGAAGTTTGTTGCGAAGTGATCCCGCCGCGATTTTACCAACGATCGCCAATTCGCGCTCCGGAGCAAATCCGAGTACATAGCGCGGGGTGACTGCTGTGTCGTCGATGACGACACCAGCCGCCTGGATACCTGCTTTGGCAGCTTGGCTCACTACATCGTCAAGGGAGGCTGCCGCCACCTTTGCGATCGCCGCCACATCGTCGAGAAGAGCGAGTAGTCCAATGCTCAAACGGTCTTTGCTCTCTTTTTTCGAGCAGCAGTGATGGAAGTCTGCCTCTCAGTATTACTGTCACCCGACGCAAGTGCGCGAAAATACCTTTTGCGTTTCAAAGTCACTTAATCGCCCACACCTTGGTGCTAAACTATTGATTATGCGTGATTGGTGGACAACTGTCGCGCCCACCATCTCGCTCCTCCGAAGCCTTTGTTTTCTTATAAGTAGTCATTTTGATCAAGCGGTGCCAACATTTTGCGCCGGACTTTTTCCGTTACGGACACGGGTGCCGGTATCCATCGTTGCCTAAATAGGTGCCACTGCGAGGATCATACGATCTGAACCGCTGCATGCAGTAGCCAACCGCACCGCCCGGAGGAGGACCGTAATAGTAACCAGGGTCTGGATAGTAATAAGATGGACCGCCCCCTAAATAGTAGGGCCCAACGAACAACCCGCTGATAATTGCACCTCCGGCATACCCGCCCCCGTAGCCCCACCCCCACTGTTCGCCTTGCCAACCACCGTATCCTCCATACCATCCACCACCACGCCAATATGCATATGCGTCGGTCGGGATTCCTGCGGCCCCAAGAGCCATGACTGCTGTTACGGCGATGATCACCTTACGCAACATCGGTCGTCTCCCCGGTTCATACTGCCCCCAACGATCTGTAGGATAGCGAATCAGGCTGCCAAGTCGATAACCGGAGATTGCATTTGACCGGATCTAGATGGCAACACCTGGCAAGACGTTCAGCTCTTATCGGCACTGAATAGGACCGGCCTCGGCGTGTTGGGTCTGCTCGGCTGGTGTGGGAAGCGGAAGACATCTGCGGCCGCCTAACTAAAATACCTGATCGGATTTTGAAGGGACCGGGGCATTTCGACTTGGACTAATTGGGTTCAGCGATAATCAGGTAGATGGTGTGCGACTTCTCCTGCAATTTGCCAAATTTGTTCCCGATCCACGTGGATTCTGAAATTTCTGTGTTGCTTTGGGCCTAGTCGAAACCCTTTTGGTTCTTTGATCCGGTCGAGAGTTCAGCGCTTTGGGCCCCGCTGCGCTAGTGGATCCTTCACAGGCAGGCAGTAAAATAACGCTGGCTGATTTGGGGCGACGGGAATATTCGCTGCCATTTTAGCAGATTTCTTGTATTGGGCACAAAATTCCTGTGCTGCGTCCCAAATGGCAATCTCATTACTGCCAAACCAGTAAATCATTCCGCCGCGTTCGTTGCCATATACTTCTGGTTGGCTGGCGCACCCTGAAAGCAGACACGCTGCTGCCAACATCACAAATCGGATTTTCATTGCAGCTCCCCACGGACGCAATGAATTGTACGCTCGCGACTAATCAGCACGCAAATGCAAAAATGGCCTAATTGCTGCTTGACCATCTCACGGAGGACAGAAAAACAAATGTACTGACGGACTTTTCTGGTCGTCTGCGCGGCTCTGAACAATAACACCCCGGGCGGCACCCCGTTGTACCGACTTAATTGCAACAAAAGTCTAGGACCTCCGACCTAAAGCTGCGCCTTCTACTTCCAGCGCCAGCCAAGCAGACCCAACGCGCCCAGGCTAATGGCAAAGAACGGGCGAGTCGCGGGCAGTGGCGTGAACTACACGCGCATCGCGGTCGCGTCGTTAATGTTACTTAGTCAGGTTACTCAACAGATCAAATCGTCCTGCGAGAAGCGAGTGCCTAAAATTAATGTGCCTTCGGGTTTATCGCCACAAATATCCGAATGGCCGGCGGAGTCTCCGATCCGATCGATGACCGGGGGCTCCGCCTGTTCAAGCTTCATAATCTAAACTTTTTGGCGACTGATAACGGTTTCCACTGTTTGCCTGTGCGAGAGCAACAGCCAAATGATTGGCTCATGTTTCTAGATGCGCTTTTCCGGTTTGTAGGCGCTGCGATTGTAGACGCCAGCAACGCCAGTGTTGTAGCCGCTACATAGTGAGCAGGCTGGTCAGTATACCTGCACGGTATCTTATTTAGTGGCAACGTGCCGGCATGGCGCACGGCGCGCTAATTTCGCCGAGGACCCGGGCGCGGGAGGCATTGCTTTCGATGATGCGCCCAAAACGGATCGTCAGTCTGTTCGACTAGCGTTTGGGTACCCGCCGTGTCGACACCAGAGCAGCTTGGGCGCTCGCCGGCTCTGAACTGCCGCCGGGCGGCGCCAATGCCAAGACACTTGATTTGCGACCATTGAGCAGCGTTACCTCCCGTCCCTGGATGGAACGCAATGTCCATCCCTGGTGACTTTCGTTCACGCGCAACCGGACGGTGTTTTCAGTCGACTGCTCGACGAAGACCGCAATTGCGCTATCTCCGCCGGCAACTGTGCCCACCAATATAAGCGGAGGCTGTTCCGGCTCAGCCGGCTTGGTCGGCTCCACCTGCCTAGCAATGACCGGCGGTGCGGGCAGCGGGGGAGGGCGACGGGACGGTGCAAAGATTGGTCGTTCACGCGTTTTGGACAACTTCGAGAGCGGTATCGCCAATACCGGATTGCCGACCGGCGTGTTTGCGCCGGATGGCGCCTGCCCTAAATGCGTTGGGGGCCTCGTGATTTCCGTACCGGACGAGTTCCAATTCTCGTCGAATGAGTCCGCGCTTGCCGACAATAGAGAAATCATTACCGTGGTTGCGGCGGTCAAGAAAGCCAACACAAGCATCCGATTTGTTAGGCACAATATCATTTTGCACCTTGCCATTGTCCGGAAACTAAAATCGATACGCGAATTTTTCTCCTCAAGGTGCTCGTCCCGGTCTCAGGTGCCTGTGCGACAAGCTGATCGACGAACAGATAAGGCATTCCAGCTTCCAGATCATAAAGAAGCTGCTGCAGCGAGGGTTCATCAACCTCGCAGTCTACTGAAACTTTGACCAATCCATCTTTTAATTTTGCCTCTGGTAAATCGACCTGGGACGATAAAATGTTGCCGCCAAATCGTGTTACTGCTTCGGCAACTCGCTGCAGCAGTGTAGCTCCTGCCACTGTCACAGTTAGACCTTCGAGGACAGGCGAGCCAGTCACGAGAGAAATGCCGTTTGCATTTGCATTGCGGGATGAGGAGGGCTTCCGGCCTTCCAGATGGCTGAGAAGATCGCTCGTCGCCGCCACTGCCTGCCGGCGTTCCAGCGTATCGAAAACATACCACAGCGTCGTCAACAAAAATGCGATCACGACGGCCACGTAGAAAATTGCACCGGCGAGCGGGAAGCGCGTCAGATACCGTTCGATAGAAATTGCTGCTTTCATGAACCAACCATAAATATCGGGTTTATGCGGGCTTCGACGTGATACTGCTCTCTAGTCTCCCCCGGTGCTCGGGTAGTTGGCGCAAAAAAGGTGGCGTGTGCGAAGTGCGGAGATTGCTCGATTAGCCGGATGAGCGATGGCGCATCGCTTGTAATGCCTACAATCTGCAGCTTTTCCCCGTCGATCCGAATCTCGGTCACATATGTGTCATCGGGCAACAGTGCTGACAGTGCTTCCAGGACGATAACGCTTGACGACGTTGTGTGCTTGCGCCCTTCAAGTAACTGCAGGGTCGAACCCTCGAATAGACTACGCATTGCGGCCTTACGTGACGAAATTTTTCGCAATAGCTCCTGTTGTTCGGTGCCAAGATTATCCGCAGCAATGACGGAAACCCCGATTGCGGTGGCTGCGGAGAGACCGCTCAGCAGAAAAATAGCCGTCAAAATCAATCGAACGCGGCCAACATCGATCGCGCTGCGCATGCGTTGCTCGAAAAATTTTATCGGAGAGGGCTTCGTGTCCGAGTTTATTTGGACTGTAGTAATGACGATCGACGCAGCGTTGAGACTCGCGACCGCGTGCAAATACGGTGCGACCATCGCTCGCGCTGTCGCGGCAATCATCAGCCGTATTCGATCGTTGTGGGCTTCAATTGGCGTGGTCCAGCCGTAGACGGCCTCATTAGCGGTCCAAGGCGTGAGGCGATCGATCTGCGAACGCACAATGCCCTCGAGATATTCGGTGGCACGCTTGGGCAATTCAAGCGGTCGAAACAAGAATCGGGACGGCCGCAAAATCAGTTCGATCCGGCTCCCGCGCAAGACGGTCGTCCAATCCGGCGGCAAGGAATCGACAATGGACCCGCTTGCTATGCGCACGCGATGGTCGACCAACTTCGAACTCTTGGTATTATCCGGTATGTGAAATGTGAATGTATCGTGGTCTTCTTCAATGAGCTGCACGCGGCGCTGTGATCGCATTCGGTCGAGCATTGAACTTATGGTTGCCGCGACGGAATCGATCCAGCTCGAAAAGGCCTCGATGATCTGATGCAAGGGTTTCATCGTATTCTCGTCGCTAACTTAGGCCGATCTGGACCAGCATTAACGTCATTGCGCCATGACAATACCTGATAAGGTTCATCAGCGACGTCTAAAAGGATAACTGCTTCCGATCCCGTTAGCCAGCCATTGTCGAAAGCAATGCTGATCCTCACTCGAAATGCGTTGCTTCCTTCGGCCGTAGCGCCAGGCGGATCCGGACCCAGTAGTCGGAAAAGAGATTCCCTGTCTGGCGAAGCGGTTAGGCGTCGATCGAGAAAGTTGTTTAGTTGCGCGGGCGTCATGCCAGGAAGCGCGGCAATTAACTCCTGCGGCGCATCGAAAACGTTAATTTCCGGCCGACCGCTGTAGACCGTTACAAACTGCATCGCGCGTGCGACTAGGGCGGGTGGCAATCCCTGCACGAGCCAGAGTTCGCTCGAATGCTGAAATGGCGCTCCACGTGGCAGGTAAGGGAGCCCGGCGGAGCGATAAAGGTCGGCCTCGTTAGCTTGTGCCATGGGTTTTGGAGTTGTACGCCAGCCGATGATCCGATCGGCGTACCGATCCGCGTCGTCATCTGATGCGCCCAGCACTGCAAAAAGACCCGCCAGCAGAAACTTCGGAGCGGCGTTGAGATCGAGTCGCGCAGTCTCCGAGGAAAAATTTACCGCGACATCGGCTCGCCCCAAGTGAAAACGAAATTCGCCACGTGTCGGCCGCGACTCTTTTTTTGGAGCGGTTAACCGATATGCAGTGAGTTCGAGACTCGCCGACACCAGCGCTTCGGCTTGCAATCCATCATCCATCACAGAAACCGCCAAAGCGGAATTGCCGATATAGATCGAATAGATCGACGCCAACGTCGCGAGCGCAATCAATATCCATAGAACCGCGACAATGATGAAGCCATCCCGAGTTGAGGGCCGAGGCGAGCAATTTGGTTCGTGCCTTGCCATCGAGTTCAGGTCCGCTGTTTGGCAGAGAGTGGCTGCGCCGGATTATTGTCCGGCTGGTCGTTGTCTCCCGCCGGTCGGCCGACGCAATCGTCCTTGCTGTTCCCGCCGACACATGCCGCCGGCAATTCAACGTGAACCAGTGCGGTGGTCGAAACCGACAGCGTTTGTGCGGACGTTGCATCGCGAACAGTCAGGCGAACGGCCGATGGCAATTGGCTAGCATTCTGCCAGGTTTTTTTCCAAATCCCGTCGCGCCCCGCATAAGCGAACGAAACCCGATATGGGGTGCGTAAAAGGACAACTGGATTTGCAAAATCTAGTTGGCCAACGGACGCTGTGCTCGACCCAAACGGTGCGTATGGCCTTGTTGATCTGACCAAACCTTTAAAGTTTTTGTCACTGATCTCCGCAATACGTACGATTTCGAGACCAGGTCGAGTGTTCGGCCCGACCGCCGATCGTACGAGAGTGACAGCAAATTCAGTCCCATCGAATAGCGGACCTTTAATGTCGCGGTTCGGTGAGATGAACTCCGACGCCGCGAGGTCAGCGACAAGCTGATTAAGTGCGATGCCAATAAGTTCGCCCCGTTGGGCGCGTGCAATTCCACGGTTCCAATTGGGGAGCCACTGCGATGCGATTGACGCGAGGGCGGCAAGTATCACGCCCATCAAAGCAGTTGCTACAAGGGCTTCGATCAGCGTGAAGCCGGAAACCGAGGTGCGTCTGCGACTATATCGGAACATTCCGTGTCGCATCATTGGCGCCTTCGCTGTAAACGTACCGTTTCGAGACTAAGAGCGGCGCCGGAAGACGACTGAATACGGATCGATATGGTTTCTGGGATCCAAGGGGAGTCAGATGCCAGTGCGGTGGCGGCGCCGAAGAATGGCGATGCGCCCATGCGCCAGCGACTACCGTATAGTTCACCGGCAATTACGCCCGGCCCAAGCTCAGTGCGCGACGGCAGACTCGCGGCCACCGTCCGCGCAGTTTCGACAAGGGCCACATGCTGTTCGAGCGAACGTACGCCGCGTGTCGTTGCACCGATGAGCGCGCTGATCGCCGTCAAGCAAATGGCCACGACGGCAATCGCAATCAGCACCTCGATGATCGTAAAACCGGCACTATTGTCGGCCATTTCAGAGCGTGTTTCTTGGCACAATTTCGATCCCTCCGGTCAGCCAATTCACACGAATCTCGTAGCTGGTACCGAGGTGCGACAACATAATGGTGCCGCCGCAGGACATTCCGGTTGGAAAGAAGCTAATCGTGGAGAACGCTGGGCGCTCGTTGCAGCGATTGGGCAATATGGCGTCGAAGGCCACATCATCCGGAACGCGTAGGATATGCCCGGTCGAGCCAGAGCGGAGCGAGCGCGCACCTGCATCGATTTGCGTGGCGATCTGAACCCGGTGTCGGATCGCTGCAGTTCGGTCCGCCTTGAGCAACGAGGCTGTTTGGACGGCGTATGCTTCGAGCCGCGGGCGCGAGGTGTTGCGCGAAAGGTGCGGAAGCAGAACAGCGGCCAGCATCGCAATGATCGCGAGGATGCAGACCATTTCGAGAAGAGTAAACCCATCTTCTGCCTTCGAACCACTAGTCATTGTTTGCCGTGGTAATATCTGCCGCCGTTCCGGTCCCGCCTTCCTGCCCATCCGCCCCGTACGACGTAATTTCATACTTGCTCCGCTCGCCGGGCGACCGATAGACATAAGGCTTGCCCCAAGGATCGTTCGGGACGTTGCCTCCTTTGAGGTACGGGCCATTCCAACCAGGCATGGCACTCGTAGGTTTCACCAGCGTGGTCAGCCCTTCAGCGGACGAGGGATACCGTCCCGTGTCGAGGTAGAGCAGATCGAGTGCGCTCGAAAAACTCTGCATCTGAATCTTTGCGGCCTTGACCTTCGACTCACTCAAATAATTGAGCACGCGCGGCCCGACCAGCGACATGATAAGTGCAATGATCGTGATGACGACCAACATTTCCACGAGCGTAAACCCGCGCTCGCGGTTGTAATGCGAACGACTTTGCTTGATCTTTCCTTGATGCGTTTCGATGTGTGCCATAGCGAACTTACCTTATCTTCATCATTCGACGATTTGACTGATCGAGAGGAGAGCGGTCATGATCGACACGATGAGGCCGCCAACAACGATGCTGATAGTGATAATGGCCAGTGGACCAACGACGGCCACTGCTCGGTCAAGACTGCGTTGCAACTTGGCCTCATAGAACTCGGCAATGCGTCCGGCCAAAGTCGGCAGCTGGCCGGTTTCCTCGCCGATGCGGAGCATGCGGATCGCCATCGTAGGCAGTAAGGCAGAGGCCGCGAGCGCATCTGAAAGCTTGCCGCCATGGCGAACGCGATCTGCCGCCGCCCGCCATAGTGATAGGCCTCCAGTGACCGACATGATGTCAACCAGGATTCGCAGTGTTGCCGTAAGCGTTACCTCGCTACCCAATAGGATACTCAGATTGCGGCAGAATAAGGCAGTGCGATAGAAATTGAACACCGAGGATATACCCGGCATCCGCGATATCTTTGAGAAGATCGCGGCGCGAATGCCGGGCCGGCGCAGTGCCACCCAGCAGCCAACGATCAGGATCGCTAACGAGGCAATGATTTCCAACCCGTGCCCACGCAGGAAATCGGAAAAACCGAGAAAAATGTTTATCATGGAATCTGTTTTCGCGCCGAAGTCGCGCAGTACCGAAGAAAATTGCGGCAGTACAAACAAAATGAAAAACATCAACACGCATGAGGCCGCTATTAGTATGAATGCCGGATATTGCAGAGCGTCTGTAACCTTGCGGCGCAATGCTTCTGCCCGGATCCGTTCATTGGCGAGCATCTCGAGGATATAGGTGAGCTTGCCGGACGTCTCGCCGACCTGCACTAGGGCCACATAGATCGCTGGGAAATAGGTGGGATGCTGGGCGATCGCCTCAGCGAAACTTTCGCCGGCCAGAATTCCTGCCCGGATTTTGTTCACGATCGGGCGCAATCGTCCGATATCGCTGTCGTCGGAGAGCAGCTCTAGCGCATTGTCAAGACGTGCACCCGCCTTGAGAAGTAGCGCGAGGTCGCGGGTAAAAACAGTGACGTCTTCTGCACGTGGCCGATTGAACAATCCGAGGGAAATGCTTGGATCCGCAGTTTTGCCTTCTTCGGCGACCGTCTCGATCGGAACGAGGCCAAGATATTCGATACGATGGGCAACCTCCGCGGCAGTCGGAGCAGAGATCGATCCGTTCACAAGCTCTCCGCTCTGGGTCATCGCAAGATAGCGAAAATTTTGCATCGCGCTACCGTATCGTTGTGACACGAAGGATTTCAGCCGGAGAAGTCACTCCGGCTCGGCACTTGGCCACGCCATCATCGACCATTGTGGTCATTCCGGCCTGCGTCGCAGCTTTGTCTATGGACACAGAGTCGGTTTGCACGCTGATAAGGTGCCGCACGTCTTCGGTTATCTGGAGGATCTCGAACACTCCAACTCGGCCGCGATAGCCCGTGCCCCCGCATCGCTCGCATTTGCCGGGTTCGAAAATGGTTTCGCCGACCTTCAAACCGACTGCACTAAAGCGCGGGTCGGCGGCAAAATCGGCAGGTGATAGTTTTCTGTGGGTCTTGCATCGATCGCACAGCTGACGCACCAGTCGTTGGGCGATAACGGCACGCAGCGTTGACTTGAGCAGGAAACCTTCAACTCCGAGATCAAGCAGTCGCGGCACTGCCGCCGCCGCCGTTTCGGTATGCAATGTGGTTAGGACGAGGTGACCCGTTAACGCTGCATGGATCGCAATTTGCGCGGTTTCCACGTCACGGATTTCGCCGACCATGATGACGTCGGGATCCTGACGAACGAAAGCGCGCATTGCGTTGGCAAATGTTAGGCCGATAGCGGGCTTCGCCTGGGTTTGATTGATGCCTTGAAGTTCGTATTCGACAGGGTCCTCGATGGTTAAGATTTTGCGCGTTGGTTCGTTCAGAACCGAAAGTACAGTGGCGAGGGTTGTCGTCTTGCCGCTGCCGGTTGGTCCGGTGACGACGATCATGCCGTGGGGAAGCGTCAGCAGCCCCCGAAGCTTGGCTTCGTCAGCGGACGAAAAACCGAGCTTTTCGATCGCAAGCAAGCTTTGTTCCTTCGGCAGCAACCGGATCACAGCTGACTCGCCGTGCTGTGTCGGCATAATGGCAACGCGTATGTCGAGGTCGGATCTGGCCGCCCGTACACGCGCCGCGCCATCCTGCGGTAAGCGCCGCTCCGCGATATTGAGGCCGGCGAGTATCTTAACGCGGGAAATGATGGCTTGCGGCAAAACGGCCGCCGGCACCGGGACGATACGCAATAAGCCATCGACCCGCATGCGAACGACCAATCCGGTTCTGAACGGCTCGATGTGGATGTCGCTGGCGCGTAGTTCTACCGCTCTTTCGAGCATGTCGTTCACGGCGCGAACAACTGGCGCTCCGCTAGCCAGGTCGCGGAGGTTCTCGATGTCATCTTGGTAGGCATTCGCGGTCTCACCGCCGTCTGGCGAAGAAACATCTTCGTCGACGAGACGCTGGTTGAGGATCGTCTCAATATCCTCGAACGATGCAATGTTGATATTCACTTCGTCGCCAAGCACGATTGCGGCAGCGCGGACGGCAGCGGAATCGCCCGGATCAGCGACCGAGAGCATGATCAGCCCGTCGGCCGACTGATAGGGAAACACCGTCATTTCACGAAGAAAACGTGCGGAGAAATGTTTTACCAGCGCCGGCGCGGCCAGTAGATCCGGCAAGCCGACTCGGGGAAGTTTAAAAAATTCCGCTGCTTCGTCGGCAAAATCGTTGGCTGAAAGATCGGACGCCTCCCATATTTTGCGGAACGTCCGCTCATCTGGCTCCTGCGTCTGCAGGCTGAGCGCATTCGCTTCGCCCGCAAGATGGTTCTTGCGACGCAGGTAGCTTGCGAATTCACTCGTAAGATCAAACGCCATCGTACTTTGGTACGTTTCCGGTGACACTTTTTCTTTTATATTACACCGACGCGGCGGCCGGTTGCTATGCTTCTTCTAGCTCCAATTCTGGCCACTTTTTGAACTTTCGCAGGCGTTTATGGCCTGTTTATTTATTGGAAAATTATGACACAAGCGCGAACCTAGCCAAGCGGATAAGCGCAGTTTTCCGGCGAGTCTCGCGTTCAGCCGGGATGGCAAGACACTCTACGTGTCCAACCTGACCTTGTACCTGCCTTATGCTACTGGCTCTCCCCAGTCGGCGGCAGTGGATTTGGCATGGACGCTGAAGGTCAAGCATTACACGGTATCCAAGATACGTGTTGTAATTCCTCCGGTCGGACAGGGCCATGATTGACAGGTGAACCGGCAACAGCCCACAGCAAGCAATGAAGTCAGAAATCGAAAAAGGTTACGGGCCCGCGCTGCTCTCTATGAAGGCATGCCAGTCTCTGCCACGCGGGCCTACTAGCTCTCTCACCACAAGATGGTCGCCGGGATTCATCGTGCCCACGTCAACTTCCTTGTTCGGAAATATGACGATTACCCGGTTTTTTATGTAGATGGCCACCTGCTGCTTGGTATCTGCTGCCCTTGTGGCGAATGTCTTGATGTGTTGAAAAAACGGCTCACGACGCCAGGCGGCAGGGTCGCTCGGATCGACATGAATCGCGACCAGATTGCCTTCATGGCGCACGAACATCTTGCATTTATTGGGGCGCCACTCCGGACCCAAAGCCGGTGATGTGAGCTAGGCGCAAAAAAATTGCGGCACTCCGTTGGCCTCGTTTCATAAATGGTGCAACCGCCGCGACCAGGGGCGCAGTGAGTGCACCATACTCCAACCGGCTTGTTGAACGCCTCAATTCTGAGGAGCTTGCAGCACAGCGAGCATTCGCCGCAACTTCGTCCGGGAAGGAGTGGAAGCCGATCGCTCGGGTTGCTCGACATGTGGAAGTAATTTTCCCGGTTTGTCTGAACACAATTCCCAGTTTGAATGCCGCAGCCCAGAACTAAGATGCATTCTGACTAAATTGGTCGTTGCTTGATATAAACCTGATCCGCGGTTTGCGGGTCAAGACGGTAGTCGTCAGGCAAAAATGCGGCAGCGGGCCGCCTTGGGAACTCGCGATCTGCGTTTTCCGGCACTGCATGCCTCACTTCTGCGAGCAAATAGCAAAGGCCGGGGCATTGCCCCGGCCTCCTGTCGCAATTCAGATCCGGAAAGCTGTCGACTATATAATTATCGACAGCCCACGATCGTGACCGTTACGTTCCTTACGCTAGCGATCGCTAGTGGTTTTCATCTTCGTTGCCGTCATCGCCCGTGTTATGTTGGTAGACGGCGACGCATCCACTGTTGCTGCCACAGATGGCTGCGCCAACGCCTGTATCGTCGCCACCGCTTCCAACCACCGACGTAGGCGCAACTTGTGGAACGAAGATGCGGTTGCGCTTGGAGTCGGCTGCAACCGAGTGCGAACTGCGCGATTGCGGGATGGTCTCGATCAGCACACTGGTCCCGTCGACGACGCCGAGCGCAGGCGTCGCTTTCGCAGGGACGTTCCCGCAGGGCGTTCCTGGTGTCGTGCAATTCCTGCTGGCGCCCAGATAGTAGCGATGGTCACCTTTATTGTACCAGACTTCATCCGAGCCTGTGATATTGCCGATGTTGGCATAGTTTTTCGTTTTTGCATTGATAACCAACGTGGTGGTGTTGCTTGGGATGTTTTGCGGGGTGCAGCCCAACATAAGATTATCGTTCGGTCCAAGCGTGGCACCATTCGGACCGCAGTCGTGGAGCTTAACAACTCCGGTGTTGGTGTTCGGATCGAAGGCGCCCTCTACTGCCTTTGGGTTCATTGGATCGGTCACCAACAAGCCGCCCTCGCAGGTAACATCGCCTAGAAGCTGTCCGTAGTTACATCCGGGCGGGTTATTAGCGATGGTCGGGATAGATGTGTAGAACCGCTTGGTTTTGGGATCCCAGGCCGGCTGCTCGATCGACAGGCCGAAGCCCGGCGGAATGATCAAAGGGTCGACCGTGATCTTCTTGATGATCGAGGCGTTCGACATCATGTTTGTCGGGGAATCTCCATTCGCGTGAAGGAGCGTCGCAAAGGGTGGATCTTCGGCGTTGTTGGCGGCGATTAGCAGTTTGCCGTCAGTCGTCAACGCCATTTCGTCAACCCGCGTCGTTCCGCCCGTGTTGATTGACTGTTTTATCGCGCTTGCCGTCGGCGCATTGAGGTCGATCACTTTGAGTGTGCTGTCGCCATCTCCGGCGTAGAGCCAACGGCCGTGAGATGTCACACCATCAGGCCCCGAGATGTTGTTGTTGACGGCAGTGCCCGCGCTATTGAGCTTGACGCCAACAAAGCCTCCGATCGTTCGCTTGAACGT
>Ga0207777_1000210_pt1 | contig 14906 bp, 11 predicted proteins | sample LuqExpMetageno35_FD_187793 | JGI IMG/M metagenome (GOLD analysis project Ga0207777, IMG submission 187793) | Tropical forest soil microbial communities from Luquillo Experimental Forest, Puerto Rico - Sample 35 (SPAdes) | ecosystem: Environmental > Terrestrial > Soil > Tropical forest ...
ACTGGCTGTCGAGAAACACCGGCCCGAGGGTGAAGCCCTGGGCGGCAAAGATCGGCGGCAGCATCTGCGGGCGCGGCCCGTAGGCGGCGAGCATGCCGTTTTCGAGAAAGATCGAGGCGCCGAGCGTGCTGATGATCACCGGCAGGTAGCCGCGGTTGCGCAGCGGGAAGTAGACCGCGCGGTTGAAGGCGGCGCCGAACAGCGGCAGCACCAGGATGGTGAGCGCGATGCCGGCCCAGTACGGCAGGCCGAAATCGATGGTCATGACCACCATGGCGAAGGCGCCCACCATGGCGAAGTCGCCCTGCGCGAAGTTCACCACATTAGTGGCGCGGTAGATCAGAACAAAACCGAGCGCGACCAGTGCATAGATGCTGCCGACGCCGAGTCCCGTGAAGATCAATTGGAGAAGGATACCCATAGTCCCCAGCACGGATATGGGCGGGGCTCTGTGCCCCGCCCAACCGTTACCCCCCTCGAGGGTCAGTCGTTGAAGTCGATACGCTTCTCGATGACAATGTTGCCGTTATCGTTTTTCAAGATGTTGTAGCCGTGTAGGCCGTCACCGTTATTGTCGAAGTTATAGGTGCCTTCGACGCCCTGATAGCCCTTTACCGCAAGCAAAGCCGCGCGCAGTTTCTGAGGGTCGGTGCTCTTGGCGGATTCGATAGCCTTTGCCAGCACGTGGATGGCGTCATAGGGCCAGGAGCCGAAGAAGTCGGCCGGCGACTTGTAAGCCGCCTGATACTTCTCGGCGAAGGCCTTCGCCTGCGGATTGGCGCCAGAAAAGAAGTCGGCGACGGCATAGGTGCCGTAGAGGGCAGGGCCCGCGAGGTTGCGTGCCGTCGTTGTGGTGATCGACGGCGAACCGACCCAGACGAGATCAACGCCGAGCTGGCGCAGTTGCTTGGCGAAGATCGCGAGATCCTGCTCGTAGGTGATGAAGGTCGCCATCACGTCGGCGCCGGATTGCTTCACCTTGAGCGCGACTGCGGTGTAGTCGGGCGAGTTGTTGGGTTGGCCTTCGACCATCACCGGCTCGATGCCCTGCTTCTTCAGGTTGTCGAGAAACAGAGTCTTCGCGCTGGTGCCGAAAGCGTCGGTGGCGTGCACCACGGCCCATTTCTTCTTGCCGAGCACCGTGCCGCCGAAGTCGGCCATCACGCGCACGGTGTAGTTGTCATTTGGCCGGAAGCGGAAGAACCACGGATTGCCGGTGTGCGTGAGCGTCGGATCGGTGCCGCCGATCATCACCGGGATGCCCGCCTTCTGCACAGCGGGAGCGATCGCCTGGATCTGCGTGCTGCGGGTTGGCCCGAGGAACGCGACGATGTTTTTGTCGCCGGCGAGCTTGTTGAAGGCGAGAATGGTGGTGGGATTGGCGGACTGATCGTCCTCGATCACCAGCTCAAGCGGCCGGCCGAGCACGCCGCCAGCCTTATTGACCTCTTCGATGGCGAGTTTGGCACCCTGGATGCCATATTTTCCAGATTCGGCGATGGAGCCGGTCAGCGGAATGACCATGCCGATCTTGATCGGATCGGCCGCGCGAGCGGGCATCCCCTGAAGCAGCATGAGGCTGCCGAGTGCAAGCATGACAGCCGCCCGCGCGCGCCAAAGGCTTGACGGAAAACGCATTTCTCATCTCCTCCCAATTGGACATGCTTTGTTATAGTCGCATGCCATCTCAGCTGGTGAAATGATAGCCAAATAGATTTCGGCTCGCAATGGAGGCGGCTTTGCCGCAGTGTCCCGGCTTAGCCGCGCCCTCGCTTGCTCTACCCGGATGTGATTTTCGGTAAAGACGACGCCCCCATTGTCCAGTTCTATCAATACCTCTGACCTATTGATCTGAATCAGGCCAAAGCGTTCACCATCAGCGTATTTGCGGTTGGCGCTGGGATGCAAACCATCGGAGCTAAAAAGTTTATCTGACCGGGAGGAAATATCATGCGTTTCATTTCGCTGGCCGCGGGACTTTGTGCGGTTTTTGTATTGCAATCATCCACCTCGGCCCCAGCGCAAAACGCGATCCGGATCGGCATTCTTAACGACCAGGCCGGCCCCTATGCCGACTTCGGCGGAAAGACCTCGGTCACCGCGGCGCAGATGGCGATCGAGGATTTCGGCGGAACGGTACTCGGCAAACCGATCGAAGTCGTAGTCGGCGATCACCAGAACAAGCCGGACGTGGCGGCCAGTATCGCGCGCCGCTGGTTCGATCTAGACAACGTCAGCGCGGTTGCCGACTTGACTAACTCGGCGGTTGCGCTCGCTGTTCAGAAGATTGCTAACGATTACGGAAAAGTCACTCTGTCCACCGGTCCAGCGACCACGAGGTTGACCAACGAGGACTGCTCGCCCACCGGATTCCATTGGGCGTTCGACACCTACTCGCAGGCGGTGGGTACTGCGCGCGCGATTGTTGGGCAGGGCGGCAAGAGCTGGTTCATCCTCGCCGCCGACTACGCGTTCGGCCATCAGATGGCCGCCGATCTCGCCCGCGTCGTGAAGGAGAATGGCGGCAGTGTGCTCGGAGAGGTGCGCGTTCCGCTCAATACACAGGACTTCTCATCGTTCCTTCTGCAGGCGTCGTCGTCGAAGGCGCAGATCATAGGCCTCGCCAATGCCGGCGGTGATACCATCAATTCGGTGAAGCAGGCGGCGGAGTTTCGTATCGCAGCCGGCGGGCAAAAGCTTGCGGGCCTCGTGGTAGTCCTCAGCGACGTCCATGCGCTCGGCCTGCCGGTGGCCAACGGCCTGATCTTTACTACCGCGTTCTATTGGGACCTCAACGACCAGACGCGCGCCTGGTCAAAGCGCTTCTTCGATAAGACCGGCCGCATGCCGGGCATGGTGCAAGCGGGGACCTACTCTGCCGTGCTGCACTATCTCAAGGCTATGGCGGCCGCGGGCAGCGCCGACGGCAAAGCGGTTGCTGCGAAGATGCGTGAGATCAAGGTCGACGACTTCTTTGCCAAGGGCTTCGTGCGCGAGGACGGTCGCATGGTTCACGATATGCTGCTGGTCGAAGTAAAGAAGCCGGAGGAATCGAAGGCGGCATGGGATTATTACAAGGTTCTGCGCACCATCCCCGCGAACGATGCGGTGCAGCCGCTCAGCCAGAGCAAATGCTCGCTCGTAAAGAAGTAAGCCTGTCGTTAGTTAAGAGATGCCTAATCGCCCAGGTGAACGATATCCGAGACATCGCGTGAATCTTGTTAGCGCTCTGTCGCAAGAAGAGAATTATTCGTTGCCACCGAGTGCCATAATTAGTCGTGGATCGGTAACGGTCCGAAAGCAGGGGGCGGGATACGCCGCTTCGACGCTGCTTCATAGGCGGAAGCGATTGTCAGCAGGACGTCTTCGTTGCCGGGTTCAGCTCGGAAGACGAGCGAGAACGGCAGGCCAGGTTCGGGAACCATCGTTGGTATGCGTGAGGGCTGCGAAACATAGCGCTTGCCATCTTCGCTCAGTTGGTAGACCGGATCGTAGACAGTGGTGACGTAGCCAGCCGGGATAAGGATCTCCGTCAGTCCGGCATTGGGACCACTTAACGATTCCGGGCGTAGATTGCTCTGAATGTCATATTGATAGGCATGCCCAATCAGGCCAGGTGGCCAAGGCGTGTGCAGCCGCACGAGAGCATCGAGCCTGTTTTCGAGAATGACCATCATGTCAACTCTGCGCAAAAGTTCACGCAGCATTATGCGTTCATTGACGCCCTGTCTGCCATCGAGCGGATTTCGCGGATCCGTTATTTCCTCCCAGTTTTTAAATGCGGCGCGCTGGTCGTCACCCCAGAACTTCGAGCGGCGGTTGAGCTCAGCAAAATCGGTCAAAGTCTCAGTAAAACCAAGCCCCTTCCAGTCGGTTGCGCGGCGGCTCAAGTATTGGGGAATATGAAAACGGAAGGTATTTGCCAGTTCTTGCTGTTGGATCGTCGCCAGATCGAGATTTGACGGGGGCGCGATGCGTCCTTCTGCGAGCGCGACGCAATAATCGATCGGCTGCACGGTGCCCGTGCCAAAGATTTTTCCAGGCATGAATTCGGTAGGAATGATTACCGCTGCAAAGTCCTCAAAGACAGGCCGCCCTTTGGCGCTTAGGCGGAATAGCAAATCGGGCATGAACACCGGTACGAGGCGGGCAAGGGCTCGGCGGAAGTCAACCGTCATTTGCTCGATTTCAGGATCCGGCGTCCATAGCGGGTCACTTGATTCTACCAAGGTTGCGCCAAGATGACCGCCGAGTACGTTTTTTATCTCGTTTGTAGCAGCAGTAACGATCGGCTCTTCGGTCTTCGATTGTGGTGGATAGGCCATCGACTCGCGAATAACGCCGATGCGGATGTTTCTTAGAGAGTCACGAGAACCGTCTCCGATCGCGTGCTTTGCATAGCCGTCGGATAGAACCGAAGAGCGCGGCACCGTCGTATATGCATCACGAGGGTCATAGTAGCCGTTGACTGGATCTTTCAGTGCATCGAGTACTTTGGCACAATCAATAATGGTGCGACAATGAATTCCGGTACGATCGCAATAAATGTCGGCACCGATAGCGCCACCGTCAAAGCCAAGCATAGACTTGTGGGGTAAGATGAGAGCAATGGCATTATGATTGGAAGGGCCGCGGCAAGACGCTCGAGTTTCTTCGCCGAGGCTCGCCATGACCATGTTTGTGCTGACTGAAACCGCCGAACCGGAGCTCGAGCCGAGAGATGCCGACCGTGTGGTGTCATAAGGGTTCGATGGGTTACCGGCCCATGTGCTGCGTTGATAGCCAAGTGTGGATGGCAGCACTTTGTCGGGTCTGTGTTGGCCGCCAGGATCACCGGCGCGGCCGTTGTATTCGGTATTTACCGCCTTGGCGAAAATGATGGCGCCTTTGTTGCGAAGTTGTTCGACAAGCAGATGGTCACGCGCCGGGAAATCGATGTCATACCGTGCATCGCCGCCGCCGGTTGAGCGCATGTCCTTCGTGTCAAATGAATCCTTGAAGGAGAAAACGACGCCGTACATTGGCATTTTTTTGAGATCCGGGTTGCGACCGTAAGTCGCGTCCAGTTCTGCCGCGCGTTCAAGCGCGTCCGGTAAGTGGCGAAAATATTCGCAAACTGGCGGTGCACCGGGCGGTAGCGGTCCCTTTGACGGATGCAAATCGAAGTCGCCACGGCACACCACAGAGCGTTCGCCGCGGATATTTAGTGTTGCGAGTGCGTTGACCTGGCCTGCATTTGGAATACCGGCGATCATTCCAAACTGCTGCATAACCGCTGGATTGGATGCAGTTGCTTCCATCCGGCCATATTCGATGGGTGGACCGGCATACCGGTCGAGGTCAGGCAGTATCGTTGAAGCTTTCAGAGCTTCAGTCGGGAACCTAAACGGCTTTCCAGCGCGCACTGCTCCCTTTGCCTCGGGCACTAGGGCACCATCCTCGGTGATTAATTGACTGGCGACACCGTTGAAGGCGCGCGCTCGCTTTAAATAGTGCTCGACGGTCGCCTTACAGGTGGTTGCACCGGATCGAATTGCCGCATGTAACTGATCAATCGTCGCCTCTTCGAGGCAGAAGGTCCCCACAGGCTTGGTCGAAAATTTTTTCATGGGGCGAACCGAACATGCAGTTTTTGACAGTGGGACAAATTGCGCCGTTTCGGTGTGCTCTCGGCATCGAAATGGTCATCTGGAGGTTAGTGTGGACCGATCCAAATTTCCTGTTTCCGGGTCGGATTTACCTGTTCAGCCGAAAAAAATCCCTGGTGCGCTGTTTCAGGAATTGTACTGCGAAATGCTGAATTTGCTCACACGCCGTTCTGATTAGCCTTTATCCTTTATTGAGTGGTCCGGGTGGAATGTTAGTTTAGAACCGAAGATTTTGCTAGCGGGTAGCGGATCTCTTGTGCTCGATAGCTATCTCCTTGCGCTGCGCCATTTGGTCGAATTGCTCGTGAACGATTCGGACAAGCCAGCTACGCGCAGGTGAAGTTATTTCCACTGGAAGATTGACGCTCGCAATGCGGGTCAGCCCAAGTGAAAACTGGGCTGCAAACATCTCCGACACCTCAGATGGGTTTGACTTATGCTGCGTCCGCCACCAGCGCTTTTAGAAAGCAAGAGGGGGTACCAAATGTCTCGGACTTTGTCGTGTCTGGCCATAAGCCTGATGATGGTTATGTCGGCGCAGGCGCAGCAATATCCCGATCATCCGGTGCGCGTGATCGTCGGCTATGCTGCTGGCAGCGGGCCGGATATTCAAGCCCGCACCGTCGCGGCGCAACTCAGCACCAGCTTTGGCCAGCAATTCTTCGTTGAGAACCGGCTCGGCGCCAATGGCACCATCGCAGCGCGTGCGGTCGTGCAGTCCAAGCCCGATGGCTACACGCTATTGTTCTCCAGTTCGTCGATCACACCGACACCCTACATCTACAAGAATCTCGGCTTCGACATGCGCACCGACCTTGAGCCTGTGGCAAGCGTCGGCATCCTCGACGGACTGCTGATGCTGGTAGACGCCAAATCCCCGATCAAGAGCGTTCCGGAGTTTATCGCTGCTGCAAAGAAGGAGCAGGTACTCTACGGGTCACCCGGCGTCGGCAACATCTTGCATTTGGCGACCGAGATATTTAGCCAGAAGGCCGGAATTTCGATGCAGCACGTGCCCTACAAAGGCGCCTCGGAGGTGATGACTGCGCTGCTCAGCGGCAGCGTGCAGGTGATGTTCGTGACGCCGCCGTCGGTGATGGGTCTGGTGCAGGAAGGCCGCGTGTGCGCACTCGCGTTCACTGGCACTAAGCCGTTCCTGCCGTTCCCGAACGTGCCGCTGATGAAGAATGTGCTGCCCGGCTATGAGCCGATGGGCTCGTGGGGCATGTTCTTCGCACCGGGCAAAACGCCGCCAGCCATCATCGACAAGCTCAACACCGCGATCCGCGAGGGTCTGAAAGCACCGGCAGTGGCCGGCATCATGCAGCGTGATGGTTATGTGCCGGATGAGCGCAGCGCCGCTGAGACGGCTGATTTTTTCTACAAAGAGCTCGACCGCATGGGCCCGGCGGTGAAAGCCGCCAGGATCGAGCCGAATTGATTTTGGCGCATGATTTTATTGGAAAACCTGATCTTATTTTTCGGGATTGTGCATGTCAGCCGACGGCATCGAGCCGCTTGCCTGCGGCGGTCACCGGCTTCGCGCTGATCAGCACGAAGGCGATCACGCAGGGCTCGCTGCCGGGATTAACCCAGTTGTGGATGGTGCCACGCTGCACCAGCACGTCGCCGGCCTTGAGCTTGACTACTACGCCGTCGTCGAGGTGCATTTCGATCTCGCCAGCGATCACGACCGCGTAGTCTATCGAATTGGTACGGTGGTTGCGCGCGGCGACGCCCGGAGCGTAGCGCACGATGCGGAACACCGTGCCGCCCTCGACCGTGGTCTTGAACGAGCCGTAGGTCGGGTCGTTGAAACCGTCATTGTCGACCGGAAAGCTTGTGGTCGACCACACCACGCTGGACGACGCGCCGGGCCGGTTGGAGATGACATTCTTGGCGATCTCGTCGATTTCCACCTTGGCGTGACCGTCGGAGGTGTGCCCGGTTACGACGCGGCGAATTTGCAGGCTCATCGGAGCTTCCTTTCTTATTTGATGCCGCAGCGCCTGAGAAACGCGGCAAAGATCTGTGCCAGGCGCGGTTCGGCGTCGCGCCACTCCTTGCGGTCCCACTCCTTCAGCAGATTGTCGTCCGGGCGCCTCTCAACCACATCTTCGTGCAGTTCACTATTCGGGATCAGGCGAGCGGCCTCGCGGGCGGTCGCCGGCGTATGGATCACGTCGTTGCCCGCGATGATGCAGACCGGAGCCCTGATCGAATTGAGATCGGCTTCGGTGGCGCCGACGATCGGTAGCGTAGCCGATTCGAAAAAGCGCTCGCGCCACGTGGTCATCACCTTAATGAATTCATTGGGATTGCAGGCGAGCAGCCGCTCGCGGTTGGAGGGCCGCGCCTTGATGCATTCGCTAAAATGCTCGCTGTTGCACACGGCCTGCATGCCACCGGTGCGGGCGAGCTTGATGAACTGGCCGTAGTAGGTATCGGCCAGCCGGTCGACCGCCTCCTGGCCACCGGTCACGCGCCAGAGCAGCAGCCCGCGCAAGGTCTGTGGATGTCGGATGGCGAACAAGATCGCTAGCCGTGCGCCGGCCGAGGAGCCGCCGACCACCATCGGCAGTGCGTTGAGCTGCTGGCCGAGCACGGAGAGATCGTCCGCCCAGACTTCGTGCTCGGAAGCCGAGCCGTCGAAAGCGACATCGGACGCGCCGCAATTGCGCCGGTCGTGTAGCAGCACGCGATAGCCGTTGGCGGCGATCGCCTTCGACAGATCCACCAACTCGCCGTAGGAGCGTCGGCTGCCTGGCGTCAGCGCAATCCAAGGGCCGGAACTTCCGATCACCTCGAAATTGATGTGAACTCCGCCTACCACGGCTCCCGGCACGGTCGCTCCATACGCTTAGCTAGGCAGCGTTTTGCAACAAGGCTTGCAAGCCTGCAAGCAACTGGCGCGGATTGGGCGGACAACCGGGAATCGTGAGATCGACCGGCACCACGTCCTTCACACCGCCTGCGACGGCGTAGCTGCCTGCGAAAACTCCGCCATCGGCCGCGCAGGCGCCCACCGCGATCACCCATTTCGGGTCGGGCGTCGCGTTGTAGGTGCGCAGTAGCGCCTCACGCATATTTTTGGTCACCGGGCCGGTGACCATCAGCACGTCGGCGTGGCGTGGCGATGCCACAAAATGCAGGCCGAGGCGTTCGAGGTCATAAAATGCATTGTTGAGCGCGTGAATTTCCAGCTCACAGCCATTGCACGAGCCAGCGTCGACCTGACGGATCGACAGCGAGCGCCCGAGCTTGACGCGCGCGGCGCGGTTCACCGCTTTGGCGAGCTCGACAAGGCCGGTTTCATCGGGCGCGGGTGCCGGCTCGGTGAGCGGGCCATGGGCGAAGCTTTCGAACAACGTCCTACGCATCAGAGGTCATGTCCGGAGTAAGAGCAATTGAACGATTTGTTGCAGAGTGGGAAGTCGGCCACAATGTTGTCCTTGATCGCGACTTCCAAGAGCGGCCATTGGAACCAGGAGGGGTCGCGCAGATGGCAGCGCTCGACCCGGCCCTTGCCGTCGAGCCGCAGCCAGACCAACACATCACCGCGGAAGGCTTCGGCGAGACCAAGGCCCTCGCACGCCTTCGCCTTGGGTTTCACCGGCGTGTAGATCTTACCGGCCGGCAGGTGATTTAGGATCTGATCGATCAGGGCCATGCTCTGTTCGACCTCGCGGATACGGATCCAGACCCGCGCATTAACGTCGCCGGCGTCCAGCACCGGCACGTCGAAGGTGAGCTGGCCGTACGGCGCGCAGCCCGGCATGCGTCGCGCATCGAAACCGCGGCCGGAAGCACGCCCGACATAACCGCCGGCGCCGAACTGGCGCACGTATTCCGGCTTAACGATGCCGGTGGTGACGGTGCGGTCCTGCAGTGAGGCCGTGTTGTCGTAGAGCTCGACCAAGCGCGGGAACGTGCTACGGATTTTGGCGAGCAGTGCCTGCACCTGACCCACGCCGGTTTCCGCGATGTCGCGCACAACTCCGCCCGGCACGATCTCATCCATCATCAGGCGGTGGCCGAAGCAGGCCTCCGCCGCGCGCAGGGTACCCTCGCGCAGGATGCTGGTCTGTGCGTGCATCAGCGCGAATGCGGCGTCGTTGCAAATGGCGCCGATGTCGCCGAAATGGTTGGCGAGGCGTTCGAGCTCGGCCATCAGCGCGCGCAGATAGGTCGCGCGTGGTGGCACGGTGGCCTGCGTTGCCACCTCGACAGCCTGCGCGAAAGCGAACGCATAGGCGACCGTGCTGTCGCCGGAGGTGTGCGAGGCAAGTTGAGCCGCTCGTTCGAGCGGTGCGCCTTCCATCAACGACTCAATGCCCTTGTGCACATAGCCGAGCCGCTGCTCCAGCCGCACCACATGCTCGCCATTGGCGGTGAAGCGGAAATGCCCCGGCTCGATGATGCCGGCATGTACCGGCCCGACCGGGATCTGGTGTAGCCCTTCGCCCTCGACCGGCAGGAATTGATAGGGCTGCGGCTTGTCTGCTGTTGCACGCTTGCCGAGCGGGTGACGCATGCCCCAGAAGCCTAGATCGAGCCAGCTGCGATTGTCGGGTGCACCAACAGCATCCAGCCCGTAGAGGTCGCGGATTGCGCGCTCCAGCCTGCCGGCCGCCGGATGGCGCGCGGACACGCTCGGATAGCTGCCGTCCGCGCAGACGTAGGTAACGACCGCGATCTCCCTGAAATCTTCCGCGAGCAGCGCCATGTGCACCACCGGCGCGTCGCCCCACATTCCAAGTAGCGAGCAGCGCCCCTCGACCAACAGATCGATCGCCTGCCGCCAGCCATCCTCGCCCACGATGGCGCGCGGCCATGGCCGGTGCTGCTTTGCCGTCTCGCGCTGGATGATGCTGTCGAGCAAAGTCATGGCGCTACCCCAACAGCCTCGCGACATTTTGGAAGCCGGCGACCAGCGCTGGCGGCATGTAGATGCCTGCCACGAACACGATGGCGAGATGCGAGAACATCGGCACATAGGAGGCATCGGCTTTGGCGGTGGCACCGCGCGGCTCGCCGAAGGCGATATTATTGAGCCGCAGGAACAAGCCGCCGAGCGCGACGATAATGGCGAACACCAGGATCATCACCAGCCAAGGCTGGCGCGCGAAGGTCGATGACACCACCAGGAATTCGCTCATGAAGATGCCGAGCGGTGGTAATCCGGCGATTGCTACGACGCCGAGCACCAGACCCCAGCCGAGCACCGGATTGGTCACTGTTAGGCCGCCCATGTCGGCGATCTTCTGCGTGCCCTTGACCTGCGCGATGTGACCGACCGCAAAGAAGATCGCCGACTTGGTCAGCGAATGCATGGTCATGTGCAGCAGGCCAGCAAAATTGGCGAGTGGGCCGCCCATGCCGAAGGCGAACACGATGATGCCCATGTGCTCGATCGAGGAATAGGCGAACAAGCGTTTGATGTCGCGGCGGCGGTACAGCATGAAGGCGGCGAATAGGGCTGAGATCAGCCCCATCGTCACCATCAGCGGGCCGGGCGCGATCGCGACCGGATTGAGTGCCAGCAGCATCTTGAAGCGCAGCAGCGCATAGAGCGCGACATTGAGCAGCAGGCCGGACAACACCGCGGAGATCGGGGTCGGACCTTCGGCGTGGGCGTCCGGCAGCCAGGCGTGCAGCGGTGCAAGACCGACCTTGGTGCCGTAGCCGAGCAGCAGGAACACGAAGGCGACGTTGAGCAGCGCGGGATCAAATTTTGCGGCTTTTTTGATCAGGACCGTCCACACCATAGCGTCGACGCCTTCGCCGATCACCGGCCGCGCCGCCATGTAAATGAGAATGGTGCCAAACAAAGCCAGCGCGATGCCGACGCTGCCGAGGATGAAATATTTCCAGGCCGCTTCTAGCGCCTCGTGCGTGCGATAGATGCCGACCATCAGCACGGTGGTGAGCGTCGCCATCTCGATCGCCACCCACATCAGGCCGATATTGTTGGCGACCAGCGCGAGGTTCATGGCGAACATCAGCACCTGGTACATCGCGTGGTAGAAGCGTACGTAAGTCGGCTTCAGTCGCCCGATCTCGATCTCGTGGCCGATATAGCTCGCGCTGAAAACGCTGGTGGTGAAGCTGACGAAGGTGGTCAGCACGATGAAGACCTTGTTGAGGTCGTCGACCAGCAGATAGGGCCCGGAGCGCGGATCGACCACGAACAGCGACACCGCGGTGGCGAACGTGAGGAATGTCCCCAGCACATTAAGCCGCGACGTCAGCCGATAGCCGGGCAGCGCGGCGAGCAGCGCCGCCGAGACGGCGGGAATTAGCAGGACTCCTGCCAGCGCGTCGAAATTCACCGGCGCTCTCCACGGAATCGGTCGAGCGCCTGCACGTCGACGCTGTCGAAGCGTTCACGGATACGGAACAGGAAAATGCCAATCACAATGAAGGCGATCAACACCGAGAAGGCGACGCTGATCTCGACCACCAGCGGCATGCCCTTGGCGCCGGTCGCTGCCAGCACCAGGCCATTTTCCAGCGACATGAACCCGATCACCTGGCTGACCGCATTGCGCCGAGTCACCATCATCAAGAGGCCGAGCAGCACCACCGACAGCGCGAAGGCGAGGTCCTCGCGCGCCAGCGGATCGGCCTCCGCGGTCACCCGCAACATCACCACCATGGAGAGCGCGACTAGGCCCATCCCTAAAAGCATCGCGGGGCCGACGCCGACCACGGTCTCGATCTCGCGGTGGATGCCTAGCCGCACGATGATCCGGTGCAGCGCGGTCGGGATTACAATGGCTTTGAACACCAGCGCGATCACCGCTGTGAGGTAGAGATGTGGCGCATCCTGCACAAAGGCCTGCCAGGCCACGGAGGCCGCCAGCACCAGCGCGTGCAGCGCATAGATATTGAGCAGCGCGTACAGCCGGTCCTGGTAGAGCTGCATGAAGCTCACCAGCACGAGCGAGCCGGCCAGCATATGAGCGACATCGAAGGAGAGACCGCGCATTGCTACAGGCTCCGCGATACGAACAGCAGCAAGGTGGCGAGCAGGCCGAGCATCAGCGCGGCGCCCAGGAAGGCCGGCACACGGAACACCCGCATCTTGGCGATAGCCGTTTCGAACACCGCCAGCAGAAAGCCGCCGACCGTGAGCTTCGCTAAGTATGAGACGACACCGACCGCCAGCGCCTGACCGCCCGAATCGGGGCCGGCAATGCCCCAGGGCGTGAACAGGCAGCCGATCACCGAGACATACAGAAGCAGCTTGAGCTCGGACGACAGATCGATCAGCGCTAGGTGACGGCCGGAATATTCCAGCACCATGGCCTCGTGCACCATGGTGAGCTCGAGGTGAGTGGCCGGGTTGTCGATTGGGATACGCGCATTCTCGGCGAGCGCCACCATGATCAGCGCGAGCAGGCCGAGGCCGAGCGACACGCGCAGGCCTACAGCGGATAACGCCATATGGGCGGCCATGGTGGAGAGCTGGGTGGAGCCGGCGATCAGCGCCAGCGTGAACATGGTCATCAGCATGGCCGGTTCAGCGAGCGAAGCGATCATCACCTCGCGGCTAGAGCCAATGCCGCCGAAGCTGGTTCCCACGTCGAGGCCGGCGAGCGCCAGGAAGAATCGCGCACTGCCGAGCAGGGCGATGATAGCGATCAGATCGGCCGACCAGGAGAATAGCAGTCCGCTGCGGAAAGTCGGTACGAGCGAGGCTGCGACCCAGGTGCCGGCGAAGATGATGTAGGGGATGACACGGAATAGCCAGGATGCGCTTTCCGCCAGCACTACCTCCTTGCGCATCAGTCGGATCAGATCGCGATAGGGCTGCAACAGCGGTGGTCCTTGCCGGCGCAGCAAGCGCGCTTTCACCTTGCGCACAAAGCCGGTGAGCAGTGGGCTGAGTAACAGCACCAACAGCATTTCCGCGCCCTGGAAGGCGAATTCGCGGATCACGGCCATATCGCCAACACCACAAGCAAGATGACCAGTGCCGCAAATACCAACGAGAGATATTGGCGGATGGTGAGGAACTGCAGGGAATTGAGCTTTTCGGTGGCGTAGTCGATGCCAACCGCGACCGGCGCGTAGAGCGCGTCCCAGATGAGGTCGCGCAATTGAACATGGAGCCGCGCCGGTGCGATCGAGCCGGGCGCCGGCATTTCGCCGATCTCGCGCGCCGAGAACATCATGGTGCCGTACACGCGGCGGATCGGCTGGGCGAAGCTCGAGGCGGTATATTGCGTCGCCGGGCTGGGGTCGGGATAACCGCAGTCCCATGCCGGTCCGCGCCGCAATTTGTCGGAGGCCAACCGATGAATAGCGAATGCCGCCAGCGAGCCGGACATCACCACGAAAACGAGCACCAGCAGGCCGTTATAGGAGCTGCGGCTTTCGGCGATCGGTACGATCGATAGCCACTCGACGCCTGCCTGATGTGGCATGGCGGTGCCGATCAAGCTGTTGGCGACCGGCGCCAGCGCGTCGATGAAGAAACCGGGCAGGATGCCGGCGACCAGGCAAAGTGCGGCGAGAAAGAACATCGCTGCGAGCGAATTGGTGTCGGTCTCTTTCGCGGCTTGTGCGGCCGGCCCGCGCGCGCGGCCGAGGAAGGTTACGCCGAAGGCTTTGACGAAACAGGCCGCCGCCAACGCGGCCGACAGCGCTAGCAAGCCGCCGACCGCTGGCACCAGGAATTTCAAGCCCCAGGAGGGCAATTGCGGGCTGAGCAGGATGGCCTGGAAGGTCAGCCACTCGGAGACGAAGCCATTGAGCGGCGGCAACGCCGAGATCGCCACGCAGCCGACCAGGAACACGAACGCGGTCTGTGGCATGCGGTGGATCAGACCGCCGAGATGTTCCATGTCTCTTTCGCCTGTTGAATTAAGCACCGCACCGGCGCCGAAGAACAGCAGGCTCTTGAAGACGGAGTGATTGAACACGTGGAACAGGCCGGCAGTGAACGCGAGCGCCGCGGCGAGTGGCATGTTGTAAGCCTTGAACGCTAGCGCCAGGCCGAGGCCGATATAAATGATGCCTATGTTCTCCACCGTGTGGTAGGCGAGTAGCCGCTTGAGGTCATGCTGCATTAGCGCGTAGAGCACGCCCATTGCGGCAGTGATGCCGCCGACGCCGAGCACCGGCATGCTCCACCACCAGTCGGGCGGTCCGAGCAGGTCGAACACGATGCGCACGAAGCCATAGACCGCGACCTTCGTCATCACGCCGCTCATCAGCGCGGACACGTGACTAGGCGCCGCCGGATGCGCT
>Ga0207777_1000213_pt1 | contig 14832 bp, 12 predicted proteins | sample LuqExpMetageno35_FD_187793 | JGI IMG/M metagenome (GOLD analysis project Ga0207777, IMG submission 187793) | Tropical forest soil microbial communities from Luquillo Experimental Forest, Puerto Rico - Sample 35 (SPAdes) | ecosystem: Environmental > Terrestrial > Soil > Tropical forest ...
CTAAGCTCCCTGGCGCGTCGGTGATTTATAGGATTCCGCCAAACGACCGGAAGCGCCTGGTAAAGGCGCTAACCGGAGAAATACCAATAAGGTCTGAGTCAACGCCACGGCGTACGCTTCTCGGGCAGCACGTTCGGGCGGCGCAAACTTATTTGTATCCCCACCTCAAGCATGGGCATCAAGACTCCTCGTAGGGAACGCTAGGGTTAGGCCGGGGTTTCACTGGTCATGCAAACAAGCAAAGCTAGGCTGGGCATCGTTGCTGCGATCTCGGTCTTGTTGTTTGGCGTGTGTTTTTCTTCGCTCGCGCGGAACGGGATAGAACGTTCCAGAACCCAGGACGTAGCGGCGGCGCTGGTGCAACCGGGAAAGATGCCTTCCGATTTCGAGAGCGAGATTGCTAGGGTCGCTGCGGACATCGACCGGATCGAAGACGCTACCCTGCGCGAGATCAACCGGACCACGTTGGACCGGCAAGGGCAGGTCCGGACGCTTGGCAAGCTACTGCTTTTCGACAAACATCTTTCGGTTCACGAAAACGAGGCTTGCAGTTTTTGCCATACGCCGGAAACGGGCTTCACCGGGCCGATCCAGTCCTTGAACCTGACCACGGTGTCGTATCCCGGATCCGTGCGAACGCGATTCAGCCAGCGAAAGCCGCAAAGCTACATGTACGCCACTTTCGCCCCAGTGCTGCACTACAATGCTCTTCAGGGCGATTTTGTCGGCGGAAATTTCTGGGACATGCGCGCGAGCGGCTACCGCCTGCAAAGTCCGAGCGCTGAACAAGCGCAAGGGCCGCCGACCAATCCCGTCGAAATGGGTTTGCCCGATTCGGCTTGCCTTGCTTACCGCCTTTCCAAAGCCCCCTACCGCAAACTCTTCGAACTCGTCTGGGGCGCGGATTCCTTTGCGATTGCATGGCCGAAAGACGTCCAGAGTATTTGTGGAGTGCCCGGTCCTCCGCCGGACAGCGATGAGTATCCGGTCCATTTGAGCGGTCCGGACCGCCAGCGCAGCAACGCTGTTTACGACAACTTCGCGTTGTCGGTGGCTGCGTACGAGGCTTCTCCGGAAGTAAGTCCATTCACTTCTAAATACGACTTCGTACAGGCGGGGAAAGACAAGTTCACGGCGGAGGAAGCCCGTGGGTATGAGTTGTTCAGGGGCAAAGCCCGCTGCAATGAATGTCACCGCGATGGCGGGCCAGGGGAAGAACCACTCTTTACCGACTTCACGGCCAGCAATCTCGGAGTGCCGCGGAATGCGGCGCTGCAGTTCTACTTCGAAGCTGGGCCAGAGAAAACCGGGTATAGCCCAAATCCGCAAGGGGCGGCGTATACCGATTCGGGAGTCGGATTCTTTCTGCGCAAGCTGAAGAGCTTGAGTGGCCAGCTGAATCCGGATTCGGAGTGGGTCTCCCTCGCTCCGAAATTTGACGGCAAATTCCGGGTCCCCACATTACGTAACGTCGACATGCGGCCGAATCCACAGTTCGTGAAAGCATATATGCATAACGGCTACTTCAAGAGCCTGAAAGAAGTCGTTCACTTCTACAATACGCGTGACGCTCTTCCGTCATGCAAACCGGGTGATCCGGGCGAAAAGATCACCTGTTGGCCAGGGCCCGAAAACCCAGCGAATCTTAATAAGCGGCAACTTGGCAATCTCAAGCTCACCGATCAAGAAGAAGATGATGTGGTGGCATTTCTCAGGACGCTGACGGACAGTTACAACTCCTACAAATCCTCGAAATAAAAAGCTCGAAGTATTCTAAGTTTAGCGGATGGTTTGCCGCTCGGATTCCAGTTCGCTCGCGTCTGGCGACGGCTCCGTCATTTTCATCACGCTCTGGATGGCTCGAACTACCAGTGCGGGGTCGTTCTGCATGATCCAGTGGTTGCTGTCCGAGACGAGCATGTGTTCGGCACAAGGCAAGTTGCGAGCGATGGCGGAGTGCGCTTCGCGGCGCCGCGCGGAAGCGCTGTTGGCCGTCAACATGACCACCCTTTTGTCACAGAAGTGAGGGAATTTCCCCACCTGTTTGGCGCTGACGGGAAGATTCGCTAGTTGGCTGGCGATGGTGAGCGCGAATTTTGGCTGCACCCAAAAAATCGCGGCCATGGTTCTTTCTTCAGGAGGCAGAGCGAAGAACCAAGGGCTGGAGACCGAACCCGCGTTGGCGGGAGTTCCCCGGCTGATGAGACGGACAAGATGGCCGGCCACGTCCTTGAGTGGAGAATTCAGAAGCGCCACAACGAAGCGGATCACTCCTACCCTCGCCAGCACCGCGGCACGGCGGCACACCTTCGCACCGATGCGCGCGTTCCGGGCATCCTGCGCGGATGGCGGATCCCATTCGACTGGCGCGACCGCGTCGATCAGAACCATGCCAAGAACGTCGTTTGGAAAGCGCGCCGCGAACAACGGCATCGTCAATCCACCGAAGGAATGCCCGACTAAAATATAGGGAGGCGCAATCCCAGCCTTCTCCAGCGCGGCGTGCAATTCTTCGACAATTCGCTCGGCGGTGCGAGGCATGGGTCCCAGATCACTCCAACCGAGTCCCGCCCGGTCGTAGCTCACGACGCGAAAAGATTGGGCCAACTCGCGCTGCAGCGCGGACCAGCTCAGCATCGTAGACATGAGTCCGGCTTCCAAAACGACGGCGGGACCTGCGGTTCCAGTCTCGTAAAGATGCAAACGATGTGTGCCTAGATCGACCAGCCGGCCCGGAGAGGGGTGCGATTTCCAGTCCCGGCGCGTGCCGAAGAATTGATAGACGAGTCCAAGCAGAACAACAAGCACGAACGAGCCGAGAATCCAGCCAAATACTTGGATCAAGATGTCACTCCGAGGATGAGCTACCAACGGGTTGGATGCTGTTATGGTGCAGACGGCTATGTATGCTCTGGGCCACTTGAAACGCCAGATCGACGCAATCTCCGATCGATCGCCCCTTTAAGTAGTTACCGGCGAGATAAAGATTGGCAGGAAGCGCGGCAGGTTCGTTGAGTGCGGCCACCGTTCTGGCATGGCCCACGTTGAATTGGGGCAACGCTTGAGGGTGCGACCATACTTCGCGATCCTCGGGTGCGCCGGGGATCGCCAGAATGCGCGCGTTCTCCGTTTCAACAGCCCGCGCGAGAGTTTCTTGCTTCGCCGAGCCGGAATTCTCGTTCGCGTCGCTTCGAACAAAACTGGTGAGCAAGACTTTACCTTCCGGCGCTCGCTGCGGGAATAGCGAAGAATTCCAAAACGTACAGATGGTTCGCAAGCCTTCTTTGCGCGGAACCATGAAACCGAATCCATCGAGCGGATGGCGCACCTGCTGCCGGTCGTAGGCCGCTGCCACGCCATGCATCGGCGCATATTCTATGGACCGGAGCTGCGAAGCAATCGCCGGCGCGCTCGAACGAATGATTCGTGCTGCTTCGTAAGCAGGCACGCAAAGCACTAACTGGTTCACGATGATGCTCTCGCCCTGGGCTGTGCTGATTTCCCAGCACTCCTGGGCTTCGCCAGCGGCATCGTTCGTTTGCCTCGCGCTCTCGACTGCGACTCCGTAGCGAATCTGTTCGCCAAGCACGTCCGCAAGCTTTTCGGGGAGTCTACCCATGCCGTCGCGAAACGAGCCGAGGGAAGGAAGCGCATCCGTGACTTTGAGTGAGCCTGCTGCCTGATTCGAGGGGACCGACGCGGGTCGACTATCAGTCTCCTCAGTTGCTCGCCGTAAAGCACGCGCACGGAGCGCCCCGCGAACCAGACTGCCATGTTTTCGCTCCCAGTCCACCAACGCCGGGAATGCGCTTTGCATGCCCATTTTGTATGCGTCGCCAAAAAAAACTGTCGAGATCAGGGGATCAACCAGATTTTCAAGAGTCTCGCTTCCAAATTTGCGCTGCACAAATTCGGCGAGCGATTCTTCATGCCGTGGAGGCTGGGAATTGCTCAACACCTCCGTGAGAATGCGCAGCTTTGAAGAGAGGCCGAGCAATCCAGTCACCAGCAACCCGGCAGGAGAGAAAGGCGCCAATTGCAGTTGCCCGTTCTTGACGATGTAGCGTTTTGCTTTGGGGTCACCGGCTATGAATTCCGGCTCGAGGCCGATTTCCCGAACGAGCCGCCAAACGCTCGCTGGAAAACGAGGACATTGAGGGCCCAGTTCAAACAAAAATCCGTTTCGCCGCAACGTGGCGATGACGCCCCCGGGACGATCCGCAGCTTCCAGAACGATGGAGCGGATGCCAAGTTGCTTCAGACGGAAAGCGCAAGCCAAGCCAGAGATGCCAGCGCCCACGATGACGACTTTTTGTGTGTATCCCACCGCAAGCAAAACCTATCATAAGAGCATGGAAGTGCTGACGATTGCGGAATCGAACCGATCCCATTTCATAGATGTTGCCGATGCCAGCTGAGTCACTCCTGAGTTTCGCCCGGTGCTATGCGGCGCGTGGCGCTGAGGTTGCCGTCCGGCAACGCCGCGGCTATCGCATGGAGACGTGGACCTACGGGCGAATCGCAGCCGAAGCAAACCGGGTGGCGCGTGAATTGGAGGGCCGGGGAGTCGGGAAAGGCGACGCGGTGCTGCTGTGGGGCGAGAATTCCGCCGAATGGATCGTCGCTTTTCTTGGATGCTTGCAGAGAGGCGCGGTGATTGTGCCAATCGATCACGGCTCGCCCGTTGAGTTTGCGTGCCGGGTTGCTCGCGATGTCGACGCGAAACTCGTTTTTCCGTCGCGGGGCAAAGCGAGTTGCCCAAACTTGCCGTCAATCGAGTTGGAAGCTTTACCTTCCCTTGTTGCTGGCCGCGATTCGTTACCGTACAATGCGCCGCCACTCTCCCGGAACGACGCTCTCGAAATCATCTACACCTCGGGAACGACCGCCGAGCCGCGAGGCGTGGTCATTTCGCACGCGAATGTCCTAGCGAACATCGAGCGGCTGGAACCGGAAATCCACAAATACTTGCGCTATGAAAGGCCGTTCCACCCGCTTCGTTTCCTGAATCTTCTGCCGCTCAGCCACGTGTTCGGGCAAATGCTCGGTGTGTTCATTCCACAGTTGCTCGCGGGAACCGTCGTCTTTCTGGATTCGCTCAAGCCTGGCGATTTAGCGGAAACGATCCGCAAGGAACGTGTTTCCGTAATGGTGGCGGTGCCGCGGTTCCTGGAAGCCTTGCAGCGAGAAATCGAGCGGCAGGAAGAGCGCGAAGGGCGCTTGGAAGACTTCCAAGCGGAGATGGTTCGGGCCGGGAAGGAGCATTTTCTCTGGCGGTGGTGGCGCTTCCGCAAGATTCACGCGCGCTTCGGGTGGAAATTCTGGGCGTTCATCTCCGGAGGAGCGACCCTGCCGGAAAGCACAGAGACTTTCTGGACCAGTCTCGGATACGGAGTGATTCAGGGGTATGGGATGACGGAGACGACTTCATTGATCAGCCTCAATCACCCGTTCTCTTCGACAAAGGGATCCATTGGAAAGGTTTTCCCGGGGATGGAAGTACGCGTAGCCGAAAACGGCGAAATCTTGGTGCGTGGCGAGGGCGTGGCGCGAGCGGTACGGCAAAACGGAAAGACGCAAATGCTGGTCGAGGAAGATGGCTGGTTTCGCACCGGGGACATTGCCGAGAAAGACGAGAGTGGCCGGCTGTACTTCAAAGGGCGAAGCAAGAACGTCATCGTTACGGCGGCGGGGATGAATGTTTATCCCGAGGACTTGGAGAAGATCTTAAGAAAGCAAAATGGTGTTCGGGACTGCGTCGTGGTGGGAATCGAGAAAAGCGGAAATGCGGAGCCTTGTGCCGCACTTCTGCTCAACGCGGACGCGCCGGATCCGGCAGTGATCATCGATGGCGCCAATCAATCCCTGGCGGAATACCAGAGAATGCGCCGCTGGTTCGTTTGGCCGGAGCCTGACTTCCCGCGCACGCCAACGCAAAAAGCGATTCTTCCGCGGATTCGCGAAGCCATTCAGGGTGCCGCGACAGGCGGGACACCGGTGACCATGGGGAGTAATGGCCTCAGCGCGCTTATCTCGCGGATCACCCATCGCGCGGTTCACAGCGTTCCTTCCGGGGATTCTCTCGAAGCCGATCTTGGTCTTACCTCGCTCGACCGCGTTGAGCTGATGAGCGCGCTGGAAGAACAGTATCAGGTGGAACTCAACGACGTTCAATTTCAAGACGTGAACACCGTGGACCAGCTGCAGAAGCTGATTGCGGAAGGCGCTTCGTCCAAGACTGAGCATGTCTATCCGCGCTGGCCGCAGCACTGGCTCGTCAACATTTTCCGCTTGTGCGTGTATTACCTCCTGGCATGGCCAGCGACGTATCTTCTTGCAGCGCCACGCGTGAAAGGGCGTGAAAACCTGGGCGGCCTAGATGGTCCGGCACTGATTGTTTCCAATCATGTGACCTATCTCGACATCGCGTGGATCCTGCCGGCATTGCCAGCGCGATTGCGGAACCGCCTGGCGACCGCGATGGGGGGCGAGCGGCTTGCGCGAATGCGCTGTCCGGCGAAGAGCTTGAACCGGTTCGCGCGCTTTATGGAGCGATTACGCTACGCGCTGGCCACGAGCCTATTTAACGTTTTTCCCTTGCCGCAGAAGTCAGGCTTTCTTCAGAGCTTCCATTTCGCGGGCGACCTCGCCGACCGCAACTGGAACATCCTCGTGTTTCCGGAGGGGCAAACCACGGAAACGGGAGAGATGATGCCATTCCGTGCAGGGATCGGCTTACTGGCGAAGCAATTAAATCTCCCAGTGGTGCCCATGCACCTGAGCGGTCTGTTCGACTTGAAGCGGGACGAGCGCGTCTTCGCGAAGCCAGGGCATGTCCAGGTCGTGATTGACGCTCCGGTTCACATCGACGCAACACAAGATGCCGACGAGATTGCCCGAGAACTGGAGCGCAGGGTACGCGCACTTCAGTCGGCGTGAGATTTCAACCTGCGAACAAAAGGCAAGCGGCGAACCAACAGGTAGACGAGAACCAGCCCGAGTATTGCTGCGAGCGAATGCCACTTTTGATGCAGCACGAAGTCTTTTGCGGTCTCTCCGTATCGGACGCCCAGATAGCCCTCAATTAGAAAACGGATGGCGCGGCCAGCGAGAGTGCCGAATAGAAACGTGAGCAACGGTACTTGAAACACTCCTTGTGCCACCACGAATGGCTTGAAAGGCACCGGGAACGGCGCAACCGCAGGGAGAAAAACGCATGCAAGAGGGTGTTGCTCGACAAACCGCCGGATTTTTTCCGGAGAATAACTCTGGTGCTTGAGATAGAAGGCCTCGCCGCCTTTTCTGGCCAGCCAGTAGATGCAGGTGCACCCGCCCAGGGAACCCAGCGCTGCCATCGCCACGTAAAAGGGCATCCGCAGAGGATGCAGGCTGGACAGCTCCATGACTAACAGATCCGTGACTAGAGGTAGCGGAATGAACGAAGAGTCAACAAAGGAAGCACAGATGATGCCGAGTCCGCCCATCGCCGGCAGCGTGGACTTCAACCACGAAACGATATGGCCAGTACCCACCACCCTTAGCGGCAACAAAACCTAATTCGAATGAACATCGGAGGAGATAGTATCAGGCCGGGTTCACCCCTCGCTAATACCGCCGCCGTTTGATGCATCGAGCCGCCAGAAGGGCGCATGTCTGCTGAAAATTTTTGTGCGGTGTCGGATGTATCTCCCCACTGGCCTTGCGTATCCAAATGGAGTGTAACCAGGGGATTACTTCGTTACGGTCTTAGTCTTGCAGTGCTTTCGCGAGCTCGACGGCGCAGCACTGTAAGACACCGCCACAGATTGAGCGAAGGCCAACTTGCCCCGGCATTCCCAATAGGTGAGGTCGATTCATGTCCACTATCGAACAGCCACCTCTCGCGACTGTTCCTACGCTACAAACTCAGCCGTTTCGCCTGGATGTGCCGTTACATAGTTTACTTCACCAAGCCGCGCAGCGCCCGATGCTGGAACATTCCGAAGATGTCGCGGCGCTACCCGTACCTGTATTTCCCCAGTATCCGGAATTGCTCCATGACCTCAACATGGAGGACATCGCAGCACACGAACACGTGTTGGAGACAGGGAAAAGGCAATGGCCTGTGTCGCGCATTCTGACGACGATGCGCGGCTGGATGGTACCCTACTTCAAATCGCGGGTGTTGCCCGGCGATTTCCAGCCCATCATTGCTTACCTGTTTACCGAGTGGAAATGTAATCTCGACTGTCATTATTGCTGGTCGTACGACAACCGCGTGAAAGGCATGACCGAAGACACCGCGCGGCGCGCCATTGACTGGCTGGAGGGGACGCCGTGCCGGGTATTGGCGCCGACCGGCGGCGAGCCGCTGCTACGACCTGACTTCGTGCACAAGGTCATCTACTACGCCGCCAAGAAGGATTTCTGGGTCTACCTTGCGACCAATGCCCGCTTGCTCCGCCCCGAAGTAACCGACCGGCTCGCCGATGCGGGCATCGCCACAATCAACTTCGCGGTGGACGCGATCAAGGAGAAGCCGGGCTTGCCAAAGGCCTTTGAACACGTGAGCTCGTACTTCGATTATCTTGTGAAGCGCCAGTATCGTTACGGGTACACCGTCTTTTTCAACACCAACATTTGCCGTACGAATATCGAAGACGTCAAGCAGCTCGTTGAGATTGCGCACGACCACGGAATCTCCATCACCTTTCACGTCAACGAAGCGCCGATGATGGAACAATCGCACTTCAAACACTTGCATGAAAACGACACGTATATCCGGCCGCAAGACTTTTCGATGGTGGACGACCTGCTCGACTGGCTGATCGACAAGCAGCGCCAAGGCTACAAAATGGTCGATTCCATACCACGTCTTCAGAACATGAAGGGATTTATGCGTGGAGTCGGGGAGCACTGGGGCTGCCGGGGAGGTCAGAATTGGCTGATCATCCGCACGGACGGAACGCTGGCGCCATGCTTCCCCATGTACAACGCCACCTACGACTGGGGAACGATCGAGAACCATAAGTTTGATCTCAAGCAACTTGCAGAGATGAAGCAAGGTTGCGAGCCGCATTGCTTCTCTACGCTCGGCTACAACGTCGCATATTGTTACGACGTTTCTCGGGTAATGAAGTGGCTCTGGAAGCAGGCACGCCACGGATTCCAGGGCGTAACCGGCAGCTTCGAATAACTAACTTGCTCTGCAGCAATGTCTTCCGGCCTGTTTCTCAGGTTTCCTGAGACCGATGGCAAGGCTCACGCATCTAAGTGCATGGAAGGCAGTTGCCACTGAATTCTGTTGACCGCAGCGAACGTCCATGAACGTCATCACCAGGCAGACACGATTATTTGCGGGGAGGCTGGGTTGGCTCAGTTTGGCTCTCCTGCTTTGCTGCTCGCCGGCAGTGACTCAACAACCTCCCCAGAGTTCTCCTTCCGACTCCACAGAAGCACAGGCGGCGGCGCGCCAGCAGACTCCGCAAGTGACTGGCAAGATCAGCGGCACGGTAGCGGATCCATCCGGCGTCAACATCACAGGCGCCATCGTGAAGCTCACGCGCGATACAGAGTTGACTGGGCAGGAAGTTGCCACGGACGAAGATGGGAAGTTCTACTTCTTCAACGTTTCGCCGGGACCTTTCCAACTCACATTCTCCTCGCCGGGCCTTACCCCGCAGGAAGTTTCTGGTTCGCTGAATGCGGGGGAGTCGTACGTTACTCCGCTCGTCACGCTGGCGATTGCCACGCAAGTGACCCAGGTGCAAGTTACGCTCACGCCTGATGAAATCGCAACCGCGGAGATCAAAGAGCAAGAGAAACAGCGCGTTTTGGGGTTCATCCCCAATTTTTATGTCAGTTACACTCCCAATGCCGCTCCGCTGAAAACTAAACACAAATTTGAACTCGCCTGGAAAACCACGACCGACCCGGTCACTCTGGCTGCTGTCGGCATGGTTGCGGGATTTGCGCAGGCGGGGGACCGTTGGGGAGCGTACGGGCAAGGCGCCGAGGGATATGCCAAGCGTTTCGGTGCGACTTACGCGGACATGGCAATCGGTACTTACCTGGGAGGCGCCATTCTGCCTTCCGTGCTGAAACAGGATCCGCGATACTTTTATAAAGGAACGGGAACCAAGCGTTCGCGGCTGCTTTATGCGCTCGGGAGTGTGGTCATTTGCAAGGGCGATAACGGACACTGGCAGCCGAACTATTCCACTATCGTGGGGAACATGGCCGCCGGTGGAATTTCGAATCTGTATTATCCCGCAGAGGATCGCAACGCTGCGGGCGTTGTGATTGGGACAGCGCTGATTCGAATCGGCGAAATCGCGGTCGCGAATGTGTTCCAGGAATTCCTAGTCCCAAAGCTGACGCCAAATCTCCGTACCCGTGCTCCGTCGCAACCCTGAGTTGCAAGATTTGGATGGTCCCAAGTGGATCATCCGTTTGCTACCACAAGCCTTCTTTCGCGTAAGGCCTCGTCCATAGAGTCACATTCAGGTGAACCGCCTTCGTCCAGGCGTCCTTGAGTTTCTGAAGATCGTCACCGGCAACACCCGCGTCCAAAAAGAATTGGACGCTGAGGGTGACTATGGGGATGAATCCGATCAAGTATCGCAGTGGAACCAATGGTGGTGTGTGCGCTCCATCCGTCTGGTTTTTCTTTTCCGGAGTATGGCGCAAGGCGATCTCTTCTTGATAGTCCAGCCACGCTTGATCATGCGGGCGGTAGCAAACATCGCTCACCCATTGGACAAAGCGCTTCTTCACCTTAGCGGCGTATTCGTCGTCCAACTTGCCGTCTGGTCCGAAGAACCATTTGAGCAGGTGAGGCTGTGCGCGGATTACCGAACGCCAGGAGTCCACCATCTGTTCCGCATGGTTGCTGAAGATGTGCCCATAGCGCTGCAGAATCTGTGCGTCTTGCGCGTTCCAACCGACGCTCTGCTCCAGTTCCTGGAGTTCTTCGAGAGTGAGCGGAGACCGGGCGCTTCCGGCTCGTCCGTAGTCGTACCCGGCTATTGGCTCGGGATGGCTGCTGTTCATGGCGGTGCTCTCCATTCCGTCGACACCTGAATATCACAAGAAGAGCCTCGGCCACGCTGTCTTTGTACCCCCCATTTGGGCAACCCGATTTGCAACAATCAGCGAGGGCGTAACCTCCTCCCGGCTATATTCGGCCGAGCAGCAGAAGCACGACCAAAATGACCAAGACTAAGCCCAAGCCTCCGCTCGGGTAGTAGCCCCAGCTCCGGCTGTACGGCCATGCGGGCAAAACTCCCAACGCGATAAGAAGCAGAATTACCAAAAGAATCGTTATCACGGTTTATTGGCCCAATAGTCGGTAGCTTCGAGTTTCCTCACCAACCACCGCACGACAAGCAGCAGTGCGGGCTCGGGCTCGTAACCTCCAAGCGTATTTGGAACGCAATTGGTAGCGATCGCAATCAAGGCAAATCCTTAAAAGGCGGAGGGACTCAAGTAACGCCGGGCAGAGCTTTGTCCAGATTCAGGTGATAGCTCTAAGGTCATTCCTCTAAGGTGCTAGTAAAAGGCACGGATTGGGAATTCGTGAGCGCCGCGGCACACTCGCGATGGTCACCCGGCCCGGTGAACGGAAAAAGCGCGCACGTTGCGCAAAGGTAAAGGAGAAATAATCAACCATGAAGACGAATTTGCTTTCGGGCGCCCTTCTGGCAGCCCTCGCTTTGTCGGGTTGCTCAAACCAGGCGCAAAAGTCTCCCGACGTGACGAGCGACATTCGTAAGTCCTTGGATCAGGCTGGGCTCAAAGACGTGAGCGTAGATCAGGATCGCGACAAAGGGGTGGTAACTCTAAGCGGAACGACGCAGACGGACGACCAGAAGTTACAGGCCGAGACCATCGCGCGCTCGATTGCCACAACGCAGGTAGTGGCCGACCAAATCGCGGTTCGTCCCTCGGGCGAGGAGAGCACCGCCAGGAAAGTGGACTCGGACGTTGACAAGGGGATCGAGAAGAACATCGATGCCGTTCTGGTGCGGCACAAACTCTATAGCAACGTGAAATATGACGTGAAAAATGGCGTGGTCACCCTCAAGGGCAAAGTGGATTCCGAATCTCGCCGGACCGCGGTAGAAAAAATGGCCGCTGCTGTGCCAAACGTAAAGCAGGTCGTGAATGAACTGGAAGTGCGGAACCGCAAGGCAACCTCTTCGTCTTCGTCCGACTGACCATTTCACCGAAATTGAAATTCGGATATGCCGGTCATCGGAGCCATGCCGATATGGAATCGACTGAACAGTTTGCGCATGTGTTTCTGTTTCGTTGCCCCGCGTGCGGCAGTCCCTTGGCCTCTGCATGCGTCAACGCGGAGCAGAATCTTGAACAAGCCGACGCTCATCGCTTCGAGTCCCATTGCCACTGCGGATGGAAGCAGGGATTAACGGGCTTGATGGCGGTCAAGCATTGGGTCGAGCCCTGGGAGGGAGCGCCCGCAAGCGAGAATTCGAGTGTTTGCGATGAAGAAGCCTTGAATTAAATGAAAGTACGTACGCCGGTGAATCGATTGTCCGGAATTGAATCTTGACATTCGTCGAACAAAACTCAAGACTCTCGGGATGCAAGCGGCCCGCCCGTTTGCGATCCATCGGGAGAGAAGGCAATGCCTGTCGAGATTTTGGTGGCGGATGATCATGAAGTCGTACATCAGGGCATATCCCTGATCCTCCAGGCTCGGCCGGAGTGGCACATCTGCGGGCGTGCGAACAATGGCGCGGAAGCCGTGCAAATGGCACGCGAACTGAAGCCCGACGCGATCATCATGGACGTTACCATGCCGGTGATGAACGGGCTGGAAGCGACGCGGAAAATCGCGAAGCTTCCAGAAGTGCTTCCCGTCATCGTCTTTACGATGCACGAATCTCCTGGCCTGGCCGAGTCCGTACAAGCGGCGGGCGGCCGCGGATTGGTGCTGAAATCCCGTGCCGCTCAAGATTTGATCGAAGCGCTTGACCGGGTTCTTGGAGGCGGCACTTACTTCAAATCTGATGGCAAGGATGGCGAGAGCGTGTCGACCAAGGAAAAGTCTGATCCCGGCTCGCTTCGCTGCCAACTGATGGAAGCTGCTCTTTCTGTAATTTTTTGGTTCCGCACTCGCCGCGCCGCGTTTTCCTCCGTCATTCCTAACTAGGGTTTTCCTGCGTAAACAAATCCGTGTAAGAGCCGATGGTGGTGTACGCGGGAAACGCCGACACTCACGTTGAATCGCGGGAAGTCATCTCTATCAACCACACTATCGGAGTTTTCGCATGCCAAAAACGACGGCCGCACCGAATTCGAAGAAGTTGCTCGCGTTTGAGAGAACCTTGCAGTCTAAAGGCGACGATCTGCGTAGACTCATCGACCGCCAGCGCGAAGAGATGACACTTCAAAGGGACCCCGACGACGAAGGAGCCGCGGCGCAGTGGAGTGTCGACCGCGATCTGGCGATGATTAACCTGAACCGCGCAATTTTGACGCTCTCGGAAGTTGAAGCCGCGTTGCACAGCATTGAAGAGGGCGAATATGGCGTCTGCCGCCGTTGCGAAGAGCCAATCTCGGATGCCCGGTTAAACGCTTTGCCTTGGACGCGCCTGTGCCTGGAATGCGCGGGCGGCTAACCTCGGCAGCACCCAAGTCTCTTTAACCTCTTACGCCTAGGGCCAGGCGGACGCCGCACTAAAAAGTATCCCTGAGTACGCAAATACAGCGAAAGCTGTAGTGGAACCCAAAGTCTTTCGTGCTATTACCTCAAGTTCATGTGCGTATTGGCCTCAAGTAATGCCTTGGTGCGTCAAACGGTCGTTTACGGCGGCCGCCGTCCCCGCTTGTCCGCTTTGCTGGATAGCAGCCAGGAAATCCCGCGGCACCGAGCCAACTCATCTGGTGATCGCATTGGTCTTCGAATCGTGACCTGGAGTAAAGCATGAGAACCGCCACTCGCAAGACGCCACCGTCCGGCGCGCCGCCACCTGCCGCGACAGGCCTGGGAAACAATGGAGCCGCTCACACGGTTGGCGATGCCAACGAGTTTGACGCTGCCGTCGTCTTGATGGCCCTCAGCAGCATGCGCAACGGAGATTTTTCCGTGCGGCTTCCTGGCGCCTGGACCGGATTGGGCGGAAAGATTGCCGACACATTCAACGACATCGTCGCCGCCAACCAGCAAATGGCGCAGGAGCTTCGCCGGGTTGGTCAAGTGGTCGGAAAAGAGGGACGCACCCGGGAACGGACCCGATTCAACGAAGCGCGCGGCGCCTGGGGCGAGATGGAGAATTCCGTAAACACCTTGATCGAGGATCTGCTGCGCCCAACCGCGGAAGTAACGCGCGCCATCGCCGCGGTAGCGCAAGGAAACCTGGCCCAGACGGTCCGGCTCGACGTGGATGGCCGTCCGTTGGAAGGCGAGTTCCTGCGATCGGCCACGATCGTCAACACCATGATCCAGCAGTTGGGCGTGTTCACTTCGGAAGTGACCCGCGTGGCCCGTGAAGTTGGCACCGAAGGCAAACTGGGAGGGCAGGCTCAGGTTCCGGGAGTGGCGGGCACCTGGAAAGACTTGACGGTCTCCGTGAACTCCATGGCCAGCAACCTGACCGGGCAGGTGAGAAACATCGCGGAAGTCGCCACGGCCGTGGCGAGCGGCGACCTGTCGCTGAAGATTACTGTGGACGTCCGCGGCGAAATCCTGCAGTTGAAGGAAGCCATCAACACGATGGTGGACCAGTTGCGCTCCTTCGCGTCGGAAGTGACGCGTGTGGCGCGCGAAGTCGGCACGGACGGAAAACTCGGCGGCCAGGCGGTGGTGCCCGGCGTGGCGGGTACCTG
>Ga0207777_1000214_pt1 | contig 14762 bp, 13 predicted proteins | sample LuqExpMetageno35_FD_187793 | JGI IMG/M metagenome (GOLD analysis project Ga0207777, IMG submission 187793) | Tropical forest soil microbial communities from Luquillo Experimental Forest, Puerto Rico - Sample 35 (SPAdes) | ecosystem: Environmental > Terrestrial > Soil > Tropical forest ...
CACCTTCGCGCTGAATTCCACCGAGGAATTGAAGCGCTGGGCGGAAGGAAAAAGCAAAGCGTACATGTACACGCGCGACGCGAATCCCACGTTGGATGCGGCGGCGCGAAAAATCGCCGCGATGGAGGGTGCGGAAGACGCGGTCGTTTTGTCGGCGGGAATGGCGGCGGTGTCGAGTTCGCTGCTGAGTGTTTTGAAGCAGGGCGACGAAGTCATCTCCACGTCACAGGTGTATGGCGGAGCGTACCGTCTGATGCGGGACTTCTTCCCGCGATTCGGCATTACGGTGCGCCAGGTGGATTCGTCGCTGGAAGGAATTGAAAAGCTGGTGACGCCGCGGACGCGTTGCCTGTACGTGGAAACGCCGACGAACCCGACTTTGTATCTTGTGGACTTGAAGAAGGCGGGCGCGTTTGCGAAGAAGCACAACCTGATCAGCATCGTGGACAACACCTTCGCCACGCCAATTCTGCAAAATCCAGTGAACTACGGTTTCGATATGGTGGTGCATAGTGTGACCAAGGGGCTGTCGGGCCACTCCGATCTTTTGGGAGGCGTGGTTGCCGGCAGCCACAAGTTCATTGAGGGCGTGCGCCACGTAGTGAGCTATTTCGGTGGGGTGATGGACCCGGACGTGGCGTTCTTGCTGATGCGCGGAATCAAGACGCTCGGCGTGCGCATCGAACGTCAATGCGATACGGCCATGCGGGTGGCCAAGTTCCTGGAAAAGCATCCGAAAGTGGCGCGCGTGCATTATCCGGGGCTGAAATCGCATCCTCATCACGCTTTAGCGCGCAAGCAGATGCGCGGCTTTGGTTCAATGCTGGCGTTCGACGCGAAGGGCAGTCTGCCGGCCGCGCGGCGATTCTGCGACCGCACGAAGATCTTCATCCTGGCGGCGAGTCTGGGCGGCGTGGAATCGCTGGTGATTCTTCCGATTTACGGTTCGCACTACAACATGAGCCCCGAAGAGTTGAAGAAGGCGGGCGTTACCCCAGGAACGGTGCGGGTCTCGATCGGGTTGGAAGATCCTGAGGACCTGATCGAGGATCTGGAACAAGCGCTCCGCTGATTCGGCGGTGCGGCGCGCTTATACCGCGGGCACAAGCTCAGGCGCGGGCACTTCTTCGGGGAACATTGACTTCACGATGTCTTCCAGTTCGTGAGCGCTTTGCACGTGTTCGGGATAGTTGTGTGCGGTGAGGTCGAAGCTGCAGTTGAAATGCGCGCGAACGTTCTGCAATTCTTCCTGGAGGCGCACGGCGACGCGCTTGGCGTTCAGCGTATCGGTTTCCGGAAGGACGACCCCGAACATATCCTCAGCCAATCGATAGATAGAATCGCCGGGGCGCAGCTTTCGGGACATCGCTTTTACGGCGCCGCTTAGCGCGGCGTTTGGATCACTATCGGTCTTGCGGTTGCGCTTCACTTTGACTACCAGCAGTGACAGATTCTTTTCCATGGTCTGCGCCCGGCGGAACTCCATCGACAGGCGATCCCAGAAGAAGTTGAGGTCGGGCATGGATTTCAGCAAATCGGCGCTGGCCTGGACCTGCAAGGCGACATTGCGTTCCAGCTCGGCGAGCAACTGGTCTTTTAGCTTGTGAAAGGCGCGCTGGCGTTCGAAAAGATAGCTCAAAAAGAGAATTGTCAAAGCGCAGAATCCGAAGAAGGCCACGCGCAGCGTCCACTTGTTTCCTTCGGGATGCACGAACACCAGCGGGTACATGAAAGTAGCGAGACCGCTGGCGAGAATCAATACAAACACGGAGGACAGGATGGTGAGTTGGAGCCCCCGCCGCTCCAACCGGTCGAGCTCTTGCCGATCAATCGTAGCCATGAAAGCACCTATCCGCGCGCACCCGACCTGCGGCCCCTGGGACGGCGGGACTCACTGTAGATTCGGAGGAATCGGCGCGTTCGGCAATAGACTGGCGGTACTCCGTGTGATGAAAAAGGTATGGAGAAGACGCTGTCGCGATAGCGACCTGTCCGAACGACCAGCATCCCTTGAGAACTCAGTTGGGGCTATTGAGGATCGCTTTGCGTGGAGTATTCCGTCTGATCGACGAATTGCGCGACCAGGCCTTTCGGGCCCACCGCCCAACCTTTTCCACTGATAAAGGTGATGGCATTGAGGCTGGGACCACCGATCTGTGTCCAATGCGCGCCATCACGGCTGGTTTCGGCACCGTTGGGTCCCACGGCGACGAACCCGGCGTCAAAGGTGTCGACGCTGGAGCGGTAACCGGCAGTCATCTCTTCCGCGAGTTTCCAGGTTTTGCCTTCGTCCGGCGAGTAGGCGGCGGCTTTTTCTTTGCGATCCGGATCTGCGTAGTCGCCGCCCACAGCGACAACGGTTTCACCGGCGCGAACCAGTGAGAAAATCCCCTGCGATGCTTTGCCGCTGAGAACCGGCGTCTCGCTGACAGTCCAGGTTTTTCCAAGGTCGCTGGAGTGGAACACACGAGCGGCGGCCCCGCCAGTCGCAAAGTAAATCTCGGTCTTTCCGAAGAGCAGGAGAGCTGAGTTGCTGGCGGCGAACGAACCTTCCTGGGGAAGTGCCGCGGGCATGTGATCGCGAGGCAATTCGGTCCAGTGTTCGCCGTCGGAAGTGGCCAAGAGCAGAAATTTGCCGTCCACCGGGTCGCTCAGCGCAAAACAATGGTTGGAGTCGGAGCAGGCCAGCGCGTCGAGGAAAAATCCCTTGCGCTTGTCCGTGTATTGGAGCTTCCAGGTTTCGCCGCCATCCGCCGATTTGTAGATGCGGGATTGCCCGCCATCGCCGCTGGACATCACGTAGACGGCTTTGCCATCGAAAGTCTGCACACCACGAAAATCCAGAGTCCCCGCGTCGTCGATGCGGACGGGCGTCCAGGTCTGACCGGCGTCGGTAGAACGCAGAATAGCGCCTTTGGAACCAGTGGCCCACAAGATGGTGGCGCTGCGATGCACCACGGCGGCGATACCGCGGAGATTCGTGTCCACGCTGGTGAATTGCACGGTCCACCAGGAACCGGTGGGACCGGCAAGAGGCAGGACACACAAAAGCAAAAATCGCATTGCCTTGCGAGTTTAGCAGGAAGTTGCTGCGGTTACTTCTTGTAGGGGGAAGGAGAAATTGCGGTGGAAATGACGCTGCGAGCCTCGGGATGTTTAGGGCTCCAATCTTCTGGAGGAAAGGTCACACGCCAAAAGGCGGGCCGGGGTTCGGAGAATTCAAGGCCGATTTCCGCTTTTCCGGAGCGGACGGGGCCAAGAAAAACCACGTGGCATTCCTGCTCTTCCTCGGTCTGCTTGTGTTTCATGGTTACCGTGCCGCCACTGGTGAGCCGGGCCTGCAACTGTATCAGCGCCCCGTGCGCATTGATCGCTAACGTGCTGGCCTCTTCTTCAAAGGACTTCCCCTGGGCGTCCATGCCGCGGATGCGAACAGAGACTTGCATCAGAACTCGTTGGCTTCGTCGACGGGGACCTGAATGGTTGGGAGAACCTGGAATTGTGGCCATGAGAGCCTCGAAAACCCAATATACAACCGGTTTAACGAATGTCGAGTAAAGTTCGGCGCGGCGTATGCAAAAGACTACGCCAGTTTAGAAAATCTTAAGTTGCAACACGGAAAACACAGAGCTTACGAGCGCTGCTCCATCGGCACGTACGGGCGCGTGTCATGTCCGAGATAGATTTGCCGCGGCCGAGCGATCTTCTGCTCGGGATCAAGCAGCATTTCTTCCCACTGCGCGACCCAGCCGGACATGCGCGGGATGGCAAAGAGCACCGGGAACATAGTCATGGGGAAACCCATTGATTGGTAGATGAGACCCGTATAGAAGTCTACGTTCGGATAGAGCTTACGCTTGATGAAGTATTCGTCTTCGAGCGCAATCCGTTCGCATTCCAACGCGATTTCCAGGAGCGGGTTCTTGCCCATGAGGTCGAAGACTTCATAGGCAATGCGCTTGATGATGCGGGCGCGCGGATCATAGTTCTTGTAAATGCGATGGCCAAAGCCCATCAGCCGGGTTTCGCCGGCCTTCACGCGCTTGATGAATTCCGGAACCTTCTGCACTGAACCGATTTCCATGAGCATGCGCAGCGCTTCTTCGTTGGCACCGCCGTGCAGCGGGCCATACAGTGCGGCTGTAGCGGCTGCGGACGCGCAGAAGGGGTCGACGTGGGAACTGCCCACACCGCGAATGGTGTTGGCGGAGCAGTTCTGCTCGTGGTCGGCGTGCAGGATGAAGAGGATGTCCAGCGCCTTCTCGAGTGTGGGGTTCGGGCGGTAACGCGTCTCGCTGGTGCGGAACAGCATGTTCAGGAAATTGCCGGGATAGCTGAGTTCGTTGTCGGGGTACACGTACGGCATGCCGAGAGTGTGACGGTAGGAGAACGCGGCGATCGTCGGCATTTTTCCGATGAGCCGGTAGGTCTGGCGCTTCCGAGCCTCGGAATCGAAAATGTGCTTTGCGTCAGGATAGAAAGTCGAGAGCGCGGCGATGGTCGAGATCAGCATGCCCATCGGGTGCGCGTCGTAGTGGAAGCCATCGAGAAATTTCTTGATGCTTTCGTGAATGAAGGTGTGATGAGTGATCTGGTGTTGCCAGTCTTTGAGCTGCGCGTCCGTCGGCAGTTCCCCGTGGAGAAGGAGATAAGCGGTCTCGAGATAAGTGGATTTCTCGGCCAACTCCTCGATCGGATAGCCCCGGTAGCGCAGGATGCCCTTATCGCCGTCGATATAAGTGATCCGGCTGATGCAGGAGGCGGTGTTGTTGAAGGCCGGATCGTAGCTCATCATCCCAAAGTCGTTTTCGTCCACCCGGATTTTCCGCAAGTCGCTGGCGCGAATGGTGTCATTGGTGATGGGGACGTCGTAGGTTTTGCCGGTGCGGTTGTCGGTGATGGTGAGAGAGTCCCGTCGGGTGGAGGGAGAATCCGTCGAATTTGCCTGTGCGGTTGGAATTGCGGAGTCCATGCAACGATCCTCGATTCAATCGGCTGGAGCGGGGCCGTGATAGCTTCCCACTGTACACCAAAGAAAGGGGCCGGGGGAAATCGAGCCGACACAGTCCAAAAAGGAGAAGAGCGGAGTTGGTGGCGAGGGAAGGGGCTGGGGGCGAGGGGAGGAGGGGCGGCCATGCATTACACCTCTTGACAATAGTCGTCATAACAAGTATTATACCGCTGTTCTTGAAGGAGGACCTCAATGATTGCCGTCCGCAAAAGCAACGACCGCGGCCATGCCAACCACGGCTGGCTGGATACCCATTTCACTTTTTCGTTCGCCGATTACTACGATCCCAAACACGTGCATTTCCGGACTTTGCGGGTAATGAATGACGACCGCATCGCCGGCGGCGGGGGATTCCCCACGCATCCTCATAGCGATATGGAGATCGTTACGTACGTGCTGGAGGGCGCGCTGGCCCACAAAGACAGCATGGGCAACGGGTCGGTGATCCGGCCGGGCGACGTGCAGTACATGAGCGCAGGCACCGGGGTGGCGCACAGCGAATTCAACGCCTCGGACCGCGAGACCGTGCACATGTACCAGATCTGGATGTTCCCGGACAAAAAAGATTACGAGCCAGCGTACGACCAGAAGCACTTCTCTTCGGAAGACAAGCGGGGGAAGCTGCGGCTGGTGGCGTCGCCCGATGGCCGCGACGGGTCAGTGAAGATCCGGCAGGACAACGAGCTGTATGCTGCGGTGCTTGCGCAGGGTGAATCGGTGAAGCACGCGCTGCAGGCCGATCGACATGCTTACGTGCAAGTGGCGCGAGGCAGCGTGACGCTGAACGGCAAGCAACTGGAAACTGGTGACGGCGCGGCCATTTCGGCGGAAAAGCAAGTGGAGCTTACCGGAGTGAAGGACGCAGAAGTTCTGCTGTTCGACTTGGCGTAAGTCAAGTAGCAGCAGGTAGCAGTGAGAAGAGCGGACGGCCTCCGAAGGCCGTCCCTACAAAAACCTAGACTTCACATGGCGGCGGTGGGCCGGGAACCCCAGGCTGTTGCAGCGCAAAGCATGCCGATCACGATGCATCCCAGAAGAATAAAGAGCGAAGTAACGAGAGTTTCTGGTTTAGCGGTCATCAAGTAGACGATGCCCAGGGCCAGGATCGCGCGGACACGAATCAGCGTGACAAGCATCGGGTCCTGGACGCGCGCCAGGCCAGCCTGCGAAAGGGGGGCGTCACCCTCCGGCAACGCCGCCCGGAGCGCCTTCATCTTGGGCAGAATGAACACAAACCCAATTCCCAAAGCGAACACGATTCCGAGCAGCGCCGCGGAAATCCAACCTTGCTTCATGCCGCCACTCAGCGAAGCGAGGTAGCCGCCACTCAGAATCAAAATGAGCAAGCCGGGACCGGAGATAGGCAGCGAAAGGCGGTAGATGCGCAACCACGAACGCGCCTGGTCTGTGGTGGAGGAGCGGCGGAGCAAGGAGGACGCGGCCCATTCCAGGCCGTATCCGACGAAAAGGCCCACCATTCCGAGAAAGTGGATGAACAACCCCATGGCGTAAGTTGTCATAGCGAAAGTAGTGTACAGCGAAAGCTCCCCTCCGGGGTGTTGGCTCAGAGCAAACCACACAAGGCAGAAGAAGAGAGATTCCTCACTTCGCAGACTCCGCTCGGAATGACAGCTTTGGATTCTCCCAGGCGAAGAGAGGCTTCTCGCTTCGCTCGGAATGACAGAGAAAACTATCACCGAAGCGCAAAATTAGCCCCGAGTCCGCTGGAACTCGCGCATGTAGGCGACCAGCGCTTCGACGGAGTCCTGCCCCACAGCATTGTAGAGCGAGATGCGCATGCCGCCGACGGAACGGTGACCGGGGGTGCCGACGAGGTTTGCGGCTGCGGCGCCTTTGCCAAATTCCTTTTCGATGGCTTCATCGCCACCTGCCACCCGGAATACAACGTTCATCAAGGACCGGGAGGATTTCTCGACCGGACAACGGTAGTAACCGTTGCTGTTGTCGATGGTGTCGTAGAGGAGTTTGGCCTTCGCTTCGTTGCGCCGCTGGATGCCTGCCAAACCGCCTTCGGCAGCCATCCATTCGGTTACCAGGCCAAGGATATACACGGCCATGGTGGGAGGCGTGTTGTAGAGCGACTTTTCCTTGATGTGCGTGCGGTATTGCAGCACGGTCGGAAGGTTCTTGTCGGCACGCTCGGCGAGATCTTTGCGCACGATCACGACGGTGACGCCACTGGGGCCGAGATTTTTCTGCGCACCGGCGAAAATCAGGCCGAACTTCGAAATGTCCAACGGGCGTGAGGCGATGTCCGACGACATGTCGGCCACGAGCGGCGCGGCGCTCTGCGGCATGGTGTGGTACTGCGTGCCTTCGATAGTGTTATTGGTGCAGAAGTAGGAATAAGAGGGATCGGCGGAGTGACGGATTTCGTCGTTGCGCGGCACGCGGATGAACTTCTCCGGTTCCGTGCTGGCGGCAATGTTGTGCAGCACGCCCTTTTTCAGTTCGCCGATGGCTTTGGCGGTCCACGCCCCGGTGTGCAGCACGTCGACAGGCTTTCCGGGAAGTGCCAGATTCATCGGCACCATGCTGAACTGCAGGCTGCCGCCGCCCTGCACAAAAATCACCGCGTAATCTTCGGGGATCGCGAGCAGCTTGCGCAGATTTTGCTCGGCCGCGTTGTTGATGGCTTCAAACTCCGGCGAGCGGTGGGACATTTCCATCACGGACATACCGCTGCCGCGATAATCGAGAAGTTCTTCGCGGATACGCTCGAGAACGGGGAGCGGTAAAGCGGCTGGTCCGGCATTGAAATTGTGGGCGCGCTTCGCGGGACGCGCTGGGGCACTAGTGCTCACGATAGTCAGACCTTTCGAGACAATTTGGCGGTGCGTCCGAAGCAGAGAGCTGAGGAGTGAACCGCCAAATAGGATACCAGAAGTGGCCGCGAGGGCGAGTCAGGAGGCTGGGAGGTTGGCCCTTAGCTTGCAGTTCTGTATACGGCGCATCGCCCGCTTGGGGGTGTCTGTTTCGGGTTTGAACACTGCGCTGCAACGATTGCGACTTCATGAACGCGAGAGAGCCAGAGCCGCGCACCGCCGTGATGATTATGGTGGAGGCCTCGTGGGCCGACCAAAATGGAACACTGCATAAGTGCAGCGCCAGGATGGAAAACACTTCGAGATCGGGTGCGCGAATTCGTCTGCGAAAAGCAATCGCAGCGGGGACAAAGATCCAAGTGCAATGGCGGTGGGAGCAGTTCACTGGCGAGACACGGTATTGCCGGGGCGAGGGAAAGGATTACGTAGTCGGAATTCAAAAGGGACCGGAAACGCGCACGTTGGCGACGGCAGCCGCCGCGAAAAGCGCGCTCGCCGAACCCCTGAGCCGACGACAAGGTGTCTCAGAACTCGTGCGCGCTCAGAGCGAAACTCAAAGCCAGACCGATTCGCCGACGGTTGAGGCGGGGCCACGGGTCCCGGTTAGCGTGCCTGCTCGCATACCGAGCTCGCAAGCCCTGTGGCTGCGGCGCAGCTCGAAACGCCCGCGATGGCATCGGCTGTAGTTTTGCCGCCGGCACGCACGCGAGAAGGAATTGAGATTGGCAAAGAACAACAGGGTCACACGCGAAGTGAAAAGGCACGACAGGAGAAGAAACCAATGCGGCGCAAATGGTTCGGTTTGGCACACACAGAAGGAAATAGCGAAGAAGATGGCGCAGGAATCGAGCACCAGGACTTCTCGAATAGCGAGGTGGTGGACAAACCGGTCCGCGCGAGTGCGGACCGTCCGGATTCGGGGCAGCAGCGCAGCGATGATGCAGGAATCGAGCTGCTCGCGATGTCGGACATTTACCAGACCGCTGGAATTCGCAATCCCCGCAAGGGTTACAGCATACACAAGGTGGTGGAGAGCTGCGGAGCGAACATCTGCACGGGCTATCGAAAGAAATGAAACGGGCGACGATCCTGGTGGCGCTCGATGCCCCGGGAATTTCTGTCGACGAGGTTGCGGAAGACGCGAAAGCGCGCATGGAAGCGATCGACTCGTACGAGGCGACCCAGCGAAAACAGTTTGAGGCGCACCTGGTCCGGCGCGCCGAAGAAAACCAGCAGATCATGGCGGAGCTGGAGCGCGTCAAAGCTACTTACGCCGACCGCTTGCGTCGCAACCTGGAAGGCGTGGCGCGGGAGAAGGCCACGTTTGGGAACTGGCTGACCACCAAGCAGCAGGAGACCGCGAACATCGCGGAAGCGTTGGAGTTGTTTACGACGCCAGCCGCGGCGGAACCGGCCAAGGCGGAGATCGATCCGAGCTTGATCAGCACGAAACCAGTGTAGAGGCGACGGCTCTTCCTAAGAACCACAATCGCCCTAGTCTTGTAAGGGCTGAATGGCCGTTACCTGCATCATGAGAATCCGCCAGCCGTCGTCTTCCCGAGTCAGGACGAAACTCATACGATGCATCCAGATCCGTTCCATGCTCGCGAGGACGGCGTTCTTCCAAAGAACACTTGCAATAAAAAATCCGTACTCATCCGCGAGAGTCTCCTCAACCATGGGAGCGGCATTCTTTTTTGCATAAGGAGCGAACAGCGTCTCAAAACTCTTGGACATTTCGTCGCGATTCCAGCGTTTCCCGAAAACGTCTACCAATCGCGCATTCAACGCGAAAGCCTCCACTAAGTCTGCCGAGTTGCTCCGCTTCAGAGCAGCGAGAAAGCTATCCAACGCAAGCTTCGCGTCCGCCGCTTCCGCATCGCGTCTGTCCGTGGCGGGGACGCTCACTTGCTTGGTCTTCTCCACAAGCTTAGAGCGTACCTCGTCCGCTTTGACTCCTCGTGCCGAGAGCAGGCGAGCCGCGAGCGATTCGTCGACGCGCAGGAGCCCGAGCAGAATATGCTCGGTCCCAATATGGCGATGACCGAGTCGCTCTGATTCTTCCGCCGCAAGGGACAAAACTCTTCTCGAATCGTCCGAGAGCGGCACCTCAACTGAAGTAGGTATGCGCTCCCCGGGCACGATGACGCGCTCAATCTCTGCACGAACCTGCCCCAAGGCGGCGCCCTGCCGAAGTAACGTTCTTGCAAACGCGCGGTCTTCACGAAAAAGGCCTAACAGCAAGTGCTCAGTTTCGATGTACGGACTGCCATACCGGCTGGCTTCGTAGCGAGCGAAAAAGACGACCCGCCGGGCTTTCTCGGTGTAGCGCTCAAACATAAGAGAGATTCCTCGCTCCGCTCGGAATGACGGTGATTCGGGTGGAAGAGGGATTCCTCCATTCCTCACTCCGCTCGGAATGACGGCAGTTTACTTTTGCGCGACGGTTCAGCCTGCAACGGAGGCGGCAACCGGAACGACGACCGCAAATTCGACCCGGCGGCGCATCGGGTCGATGCGTTCGGCACGCACGCGAATGCGGTCGCCGAGTTTCCACGAGAAAGCATTGACCTGACGACGTCCGCGGCCACCATGGCGGCCTTCCCCGCCACCGACAGCGACGATGGCGTGATCGCGCTCGCGATAGACGCAGCGTGCTCCGGCGACTTCTTCGAATGCACCGATGGGCACGAGGCCCTCGACAAACTGGTCGAAGAGTTCCACATACGCGCCGTACTTCTGAACGGAGATAATCAGCCCTTCGTACTCGTCGCCAAGATGCTGCTCCATGAATTGCGCGGTCTTCCAGTTGACCAGTTCGCGTTCGGCGGAGGCGGCGCGGCGCTCGGTCTCCGAAGTCTCCGAGGCGATTTCTTCCAGATGCTTTTGTGAGTAGAGCGACGCCTCGACGCCGAGCGCCGGCTTGATCAATGAGGGAGCCTTCGCATCGGGATTCGCGATCGCCCATTTCAGGATGCGATGGACGATCAGGTCCGGGTACCGGCGAATTGGCGAAGTGAAATGGGTGTACTCGTCGAAACCGAGGGCGAAATGGCCGAGCGGGTCGGCAGCGTAGCGCGCCTGCTTGAGCGAGCGCAGCATCAGGTAAGAAATGATGCGTTCTTCGGGCTTGCCGGAAAGTTTGTCGACCAGCCGCTGATAGTGTTGCGGCGTAATGGCAATGTCGTTGGCGGGCAAGGCGACACGTTGCTGGCGTTCGCGGCCATGGCCGCGCGTTTCGGGCCGGCCAGCCCGCGCCGGGGAAGGCACCTTGCCGTGACGTACCACGACTTCACGCTGGTGCAAGTCTTCCACGCCCAGCGAGTAGCCAAAGGCGTGCGCGATTTCCTCGAATTCGAGAACCTTGCGGACGTCGGGCTTCTCGTGGACACGGTGCAAAGCTTTTAGCCCACGCTCGAGCAAAAAGTGTGCGACGGCGCGGTTCGCGGCCAGCATGAACTCTTCGATAATGCGGTGCGCCACATTGCGCTCGCTGCGCGTGATACTGGTCATCTGCTGCTGAGCGTTGAATTCGATGACCGGCTCCGGCAGGTCGAAGTCGATGGAGCCATTTTCTTCGCGGCGCGCATTGAGCAGTTGCGCCAAGCCCTTCATTGCCCGGAAATGATGGTTGAGATGGGCGTAGCGCTCGGACATTTCCGGATCGCCATTGAGGACCTTGTTCACGTTCGTGTAGGTCATGCGCTCGGCAGAGCGGATCACGCCCGGAACCATCACGGCGGTGGAAGGCCTGCCGGCGGAATCGAAATGCATGATCGCGCTCATGACCAGGCGGTCCTCGCGCGGATTGAGGGAGCACATGCCGTTGGAAAGGGCTTCCGGCAGCATGGGTACGGCGCGGTCGATGAAATAGACGGAATTACCACGCAGGCGCGCTTCGCGATCGAGTGGCGATTCCGGCGTAACGTAGTGCGCGACATCGGCGATGTGTACTTGGAGCAGCCAGCCACCGTCCTCGCGGCGTTCCACGTAGACCGCGTCGTCGAAATCACGGGCGGTCTCGCCGTCGATGGTGACGATGGGTAACTCGCGAAAATCCTCGCGGCTCGCGCGTTCGCTGTCGTTGACTGGGCGCGCCAGACGTTCCGCTTCTGCGATGACCGGCGCCTCGAAGACGTGCGGCAGATGGTGCTTGCGGATGATGATTTCGGTGTCGACGCCCAGGTCGCCCGGGCGGCCCAGGATTTCCATGACGCGGCCGACCGGCGCGGCGCCGCCGCGTCCATAATGCAGAAGCTCTGCGTTCACAACGGCGCCGTCCAGCTTCGGAATATGCGGCAGGCGTTTGCCGCGCCCAGCGGGCTCTTTCTTCCCTGCCGACAACTGCTCGCGCAGCGCCGGGGTCAGTTCGTCGCCCGGCACCAGTTCGATTTCGTGCTGAACGCGCGGATCATAAGGCGCGACGACACAACCGCGGGAGGTATAGCGAAACAAGCCGACGATCGACGGATGCGCGCGGCCAATGATGCGAACGATGCGTCCTTCGGCGCGACGAGCCGAGGGCAAACCGCTGAGCCGCGCCAGCTTCACGATGACGGTGTCGCCGTGCATGGCGTCTTCGACGAAATCGCGCGGAATGAAGATGTCGCCATCGACGTTGGGTAGAGCCACATCCGGCACGACAAAGCCGTAACCGTCCTGGTGCAGGACGAGCCGTCCCTTGATTTCGTCGCGGGCCGCCACTTTGTGCTGCGAAAATTTGTCGGCTGAAGTTTCGGCTGCGGCAACGGGACGTCTCTTTCTCTCCGCGGCAGCCGCTTGTGGGCGAGGCGTCTGGCGGTAGAGGTAGCGCCCGTGGCTGAGTTCTTCCACAAGCCCTTTGCGTTTCAGTTTTTCAAGCATTTGCACCAGGGGACGGCGCAGCGTCTTCTTCAGGCGCAGCGAGCGAGAGAGTTCGTCGAGAGAGACGGGATCGTTTCTAACCTGCAGAAAACGAAGGACATCATCAATACTAAGATGAGCGGGGCGAGGCATGCGAAGCCCCTTTCTGGGAGCGAAGGTATTCCCACAGATTCTAGTCATTTTCCCCAAACTTTTTGTAACTTTTTTCGCCTGCGGGGAGTTTCATAGGCAGGCCAACACACGACCGATTAGCCGCCCTCCGTCAGGCTAATCGGATTCCCCGAAAGGGGAATACCGGGGAGGCGGGAAGACCTGGCCTGCCTCCCCTTCTTTTCTTCTGATCACCCGTAGCAGTTCTCAAAGACCCGCTTTGTGACGAAGTTCGCTAACTACGAAGTCCACGAAGCCCATCGCATCCTGCTCTAGTTCCGGAGTAGTGGAACCACAGACCCTCAGCCGATTCTCCCGAGCGCGACGAATCACATTGCGCTGCGCAGGTGGAACCGTTTCTAATGCCCAGGCACTCGCTTGGTCTTTCGAGATTAGAGTTCCGTGCCACGCACTGTAGAGGATGCGGCACGCGGTTAAAATTGAATAGGAATTGTGAATAAACGCTTTGTCGGTTCGGCGTCCGGCGTTGGCAGCCAGGTCTTCTTTAAGGTATTCCAGTTCCAACTGCAACGCACCCGAGAGGCATTCAGAGGTCACCTGTGGCGCGATTGTCTTCGCGTCTTGACCCCACAAGGTGATGCCTGACGTCCCGATATTGATCCAAATAATTGGGTTACCGTCCGATCCGTGGCGGGTCAGCTTGTCGAGATAGGAATAAAAGCCGCAACATCGTGAATTTTTGTCCAGAAACTCGCCAGCAATCACAAAACGCATGTCAATTCGTTTCACCCATGCGTTTCTCTTCCCCGTTTCATAGAACCACTGATCCACTCTCGAAAACTCGCGCTCATCGAGATCTCGCCTGATGACCGCGACGAGGTCAACATCACTGCAGATCTCGTCGAAAGCCTCATAACTCAGCGAACCCCAAACGTAAATTCCGACGAGATTAGAATCTAAGAGGACAGGAAAATCCTTCGCCATCCCGTCAAGCAGCGCGGAAAGTTCGTCAGGGACATTGCTGAGCAGGTTTGGCACTTCTGAATCAGGATACCAGCTGTTGCGAAGGGCCCCGGCTCGCCGATTGTATGGGCAGCGCCTTTGCGATATTGTGCTGGCTTCGTGGTGTTGGAGATTGAGGGTGAACAAAGCGATTCGAGTGTGGGTGGTGCTGTGTGCGCTGTTGTCTCTATCCGCAGCGCGCTCCCGGGCGCAAGCGGGACCGGAACGCGCTTCGAGCGAATGGCAGGTATGGACGAGCGGCGGGCACGGAATCAACGGCAGCACGCAGGACACGGGGGTGTGGAACCTGGGCCTGCGCTACGGATTGATCCTTACTTCGCCACACGGCCCGGGATTTCTTCGCGGTCAGCTGGAATATGCGTTTGACGTGGTGCCGGTTTGGGTAATCACGCAGAAAACAAATACCGCGTACGGGGGAAGCGTCGATCCGTTCGCGTTCAAGTGGATCTTGAATTCGCCGAAAAAAGTGAAACCGTATTTTTTGATCGAAGGCGGCGCTCTGTTCACGGACACAAAAGTTCCGGAGGGCACGTCGCAGATCAATTTCACGACCGCCGGCGGTTTTGGCGCGCATTTTCTTGGGGAGAAACACAACTTCAGCGCCGAGGTACGTTTCCAGCACATTTCGAACGCGGGTATGACCAACCCGAACCCGGGAATCAACACGATTCAGGTGCGCATCGGGTTCGGTGCGTTTCGAAAATAGCGAGCGCCCGGCTACGCAGTTAAGCGCGACAGGAGCAGGCGGAAGAATTTGTCTGCGTCGGCTTCGACCGCGACTTTGCAGTTGGGCTTGAATTCGGCGTCGGGGCTGTCTGGAGCCGGCAGGCCTGTGTTCATCGGGGGCGAGGTTCGCGGCGCGCGGGAGAAGGCGACGGATTCGCCGGCGGTGAGTTCGCCGGTGGTCT
>Ga0207777_1000218_pt1 | contig 14716 bp, 15 predicted proteins | sample LuqExpMetageno35_FD_187793 | JGI IMG/M metagenome (GOLD analysis project Ga0207777, IMG submission 187793) | Tropical forest soil microbial communities from Luquillo Experimental Forest, Puerto Rico - Sample 35 (SPAdes) | ecosystem: Environmental > Terrestrial > Soil > Tropical forest ...
CTCCGCCAGCCGGTCAGGTCGGATCTCGCACAGGTGCAGCTTGTCCACCAACGCCGTGCGCGACAGCGTCTCCGCGCGCGTGCCGCCTACCCATCCAACCCCGATTACCGCCGCTTCAACCGTTTTCACCGGACGTGTCCCTAGCTAACTCGTTGATTTTCCACGGCCGGACGGCCGCGCGGGCGGCACACTAGCCTAGGGCCGTCGCGGTCGAAAGGGCGTGCCGTCATGGCGCCACCGCGGATTTGCCGACCCCGAAAACCTGCGCCGCGAACTGCGGATAAACCTCTGCGAGTTGCGGTGCGACCACCTTGCGGAGGAGCGTAAGTGTTTCGGGAGAGGGCGGCGGCGTCTCCTGCACGCTGGCCGGCCGCTCAAAATCGAAGCCGGTATTGGTCACGACCTCCTCGACATTGTGGCCGGGGTGTACGCTGGCCAGCGCGAAGCGGCCATCCATGAAACTGAACAGGCAGCGGTTGGTGACCAGCGCGATCGGCCCACCCGGACGGAAGACGTTGGGATTGCTGGAGCCTGGCGCGCTGATGAAGTCGACCTTGGGCACTAGCGTTCGGCGTGAGTGCTCGGTACGGAACAAGATCACCTTCGGCACCACGTAATACAGGTAAGCCGAGCCGAATGATCCGGGGAAGCGCACTTTGGGGCGCGCGTAGTCGCCAGTCGATACCAGATTGACGTTGCCTTGGCCGTCGATCTGCCCGCCCGACAGGAAGAACACGTCGATGCGGCCTTGCCCGGCGCAGTCGAACAACTCGCGCGCGCCGTCGGTGAAGAAGTTGTGCTTGCGGCTTTGCAAGAGCGAAACGTAGGGGCGACCAGCCCCACGCTCGCGCGCCAGTAGCGCGGCGGTAGCTGGAATCGGCGAGGCATTGCCGACCGCCACATGCCGCACGTCGCCGATCAGTCGCGCGATCACGTTGGCGAGCAGCTCTTCTTCGCGGAACTTAAGCGGCGCGGTGCTCATACACAAACCGATCAAGGTACTCAGCAAAACCTTCCTCCGTCGCCGCCATACGCGCGTAGAGCGCGAGATGCTCGGCATCGGCGCCATATTGATCCGGGAGCGGAAGTGGCCAGGCACCGCGCTCTGCCACCGCGGTGCGCTCGACATAGAAGCCCGGCAAGGTGCCGGCGGCGAGCACCGGATCTTCGAGCAGATTGCCTTCGTGGATATTCTCCACAGTCGCGATCGTGCGCTTGGCCGCATGCGCCATGGTGGCGAGCTCACGCTGACATCCGATCCAGACATTGCCGAAGCGGTCCGCCATTGGCGCATGGATCAGCGCGACGTCCGGTTTAATCGCCGGCAGCAACACGATCGGATCGCTGTTGCCGAATGGGCTATTGATCACTTTCCAATCGTCGCGATATTTCAGTACGTCGGATCCGATCAACCCGCGTAGCGGCATGAACGGCACGCCTTTCTCCGCGGCCTGCAATGCGGCATGTAAGGCAGGGCAGGTGGTGTCTTTCATCGTGATGACGCCGGCGGTGATCGCCGCGCTAAAGCGTGGCGCCGGGCCGAACTCACCCAAGCTGACCGCACTGGTCTCAAGCGTGTCGATGCAGCCGGCGCCGATCAGCAGATCCGCCTGTAGGCTCGAAGTCGGCAGCGCCACCAGATGCAGGCGCTTCACGTCGCGGCGGATCAACGCGCGCGTCGCGGCCATCGGCACGCCCGACACTTCGCGCGGCACCACGAGCAGGCATCCGTCGCTGATGCAGGCAAGTGCGTCGTCAAGGGAGGTGAGGGGCGAAGACATACTAGCTTTTTAGGTCATTCCACGACGGCGCGAAATGCTCCTGCCATGGCCGGTTTTGACCGGCCATCCCGCTTAACGAGGCTATGCTATTCTGATCGGGATTACCGGGACCGTCGCTTCGCGGCAGCCCGGTGACGACAACCGAAGATCAGCTCAGCGCTGCCTTCACCCCGTCGCGCACAGTGCGTGAAGGAATGCCCCACACGCCAAATTGATGATAGCTTTAACGCGGGTAATAGACGTCAAAAATAACCCTCGGATCGCGGAGGAGGAACCGCACGATGACGATCGCGAAACAGCGCAACGCGCTAGTCACCATCCTTGCCGCTGCAACGCTGGGCGCGCTTGCAAGCTCTGCTGCAGCGCAAGAGAAACTCTGGCATCACGGCCTGATCAACGCCAAGGCCGACGCCGGTATCTTGCTGATGGTGTCGACGCGTGACTTCGCTGCCAAGCAGGGCCTCAAGTTGCAGATTTCTCAGTTTAAGGACGATCAGCTCGCTCTTAAGGCGCTCATCGCCGGCGAGCTCGACAGTTTCGAGGGCGGGCCGCAGGGTGTGTTCGCCGCCGACGCCAAGGGCGCCGATGCGAAGATCCTTGGCTGCCACTGGGTGGTGGTGCCGCACGGCATCTACGCTAAGGAGGGGATCAACAAGGTCGAGGATCTCAAGGGCAAGCAGATTGCGGTATCGGCGCCCAATTCGATGCCCAACATGTTGGCGATCGAGGCGCTGGCGAAATACGGCATTTCCGACAAGGACGTGAAGCTGGCGGTGGTCGGCGGCGACCGCGAGCGCTTCCAGGCGCTGGCCGGCGGTGTGGTCGAGGCCGCGGTGGTTTCGAACGAATACGAACCTATCGCGCCCAAGAACATTCACCTGCTGGTTGCTGGCCGCGACGCCGTACCGAACTTCCTGCGTGTCTGCATCGTCTCCAGCGCGAAGAAGCTGGCCGAGCGTGGCGATGACGCGGTGAAGTTCCTCGCCGCCGAGATGAACGCCTTGCGCTTCGCGCTCACGCATCGTGACGAGACGGTGGCGCTGACGCACGAGCTGATCCATGCCAAGTCCGACGATGCGCGCCCGGCGTTCGTCTACGACGATGCGGTCAAGCACAAGGCGGTCGACCCGACGCTGCCGCTTCCGGCCGCGAAGATTCTGTGGATCCAAGAACAGATGGCGAAGGCCGGCAAGCTCGCGAAACCGCTCGACGTCGCCACCGTCACCGCGCCCGAGTATCGCGATAAAGCGCTCAAGCTGGTCGGTCCGTGAATTGACGATCGCGTTGGAGAAGTTGAATGGGTGAGGTGAGTTTCGTTGACGTATCCAAGCGGTTCTCGCTGCGGGTAGAGGGCGAGTTGCATCACGTGCAGGCGCTCGATCGCGTCAGCTTCAAGGTCGCCGACGGCGAGATCGTGGCGCTGATCGGGCCGTCCGGCTGTGGCAAGACCACGGCGCTGCGCGTCGCCATGGGGCTCGATGCTTCGAGTTCCGGCCGCGTCACCGTCGACGGCCGCGAGGTCAATGGCTGCGGCCATGACCGCGGCATGGTGTTCCAGCACGCCGAACTGCTGCCCTGGCTGTCGGCCTTGCAGAATGTGATGTTCGGGCTGGAGATGAAGGGCATGAGCGGCGAACCGCTGCGCACTACCGCGGAGAAGTATCTTGATCTGGTCGGCCTTAGCCATTCGAAGAACCGCCGCCCGCATCAGCTTTCCGGCGGTATGAAGCAGCGCGTTGGCATCGCGCGCGCGCTCGCCATCGATCCGTCGGTGCTGCTGATGGACGAGCCGTTCGGCGCGCTCGACGCGCAGACACGCGAGTCGCTGCAGGCCGAGCTCTTGGACATCCATGCCCGCACCAAGAAGACCATCCTGTTCGTCACTCACGATCTCGACGAGGCGGTGCTGATCGCCGACCGCATCGTCGTGATGAAGGAAGGCCGCGTGGCCGACATCATGACGGTGCCGCTGGCACGTCCGCGTCCCGATCTCTCGATCGTGCGCGGCCTGCTGGAATTTGCTGAGACCCGCTACAAGGTCTGGCGCGCGCTGCACGACGAACAAACGTTGCATTAAATGGTTGATATCTCCGATAAGCACAGCGACACGGCGCCGCCGCAAGCAGAAATATCCGAGCGGCGGCCACTGCCGCGCTGGCTGATCACCTTTGCGTCGATCGCCGCCGTCTTGATCTTCTGGGAGATCGTTGGCCGCCAGATCAACCCGGTATTCGGGTCCTATCCGACCGCGATCGCCGTGGCGTTCTGGGAGCTATTGGTCACCGGCCAACTGTGGACGGCGCTATTCGAGAGCCTGAAGCCGTTCGTGGTCGGCTATGGCCTGGCAATCGTTATCGGCGTGCCGCTCGGCCTGTTGATCGGCGGTTTCCGCGCGGCCGAGGCCGCGCTCGGCATCTATGTCACCGCCGGCTACGCTATGCCGCTGGTTGCCCTGGTGCCGCTGCTGATCCTGTGGCTGGGCTTAGGGTTTGCGGTGAAGGTCGCGGTGGTGTTTCTGATGGCGCTATTTCCCATCACCATCAACACCTGGCTCGGCGTCGTTGCCGTGCCCAAGACGCTGATCGAGGTCGGCAAGTCGTTCGTAGCGCCAGACTTGGTGATCCTGCGCCGCATCGTGCTGCCGGCGACGCTGCCCTACATAATGGCCGGCGTGCGCCTCGCCGTCGGTCGCGCGGTGGTGGCGATGGTGATCGCGGAATTCTTCACCACTATTTCGGGTCTGGGCGCGGTGATCATCAACTCGGCCAATAATTTCGACACAGCCACCATGTTCGTGCCGATCATCATCTTGATGCTGATGGCGGTGGGCTTAAACAGCCTGATCGGGTTTGTCGAGCGCACCGTGGCGCCTTGGCAGGCGGAGATCAGCGGGCGGGATCGGGAGTAATACGCCGCAGTCACCCCCACCTTCGCGGGGACGACAGCGTCAGACAATCCGCCGCACCGCCTCGATCAAATCCCTGCACTGCGTTTCCGAAATATTGCGCGTGATGAACACCACGCGGCTGGTGCGGTTGCCGTCCGGCCAAGCTTGCAGCTCGACCGGTGGGTGTGCCAGGTGCTGCACGAACTGCACAACCACCGGACCTTTGCAGCCTTCGACGTCGAGGAAGCCCTTCACCCGCAAGAGATCCTTGCCGCGCAGCAGCATGAGGGTATCCATGGCGCGCGCAAACACCGGCCACGGCATCGGCCTGTCGTCGGTCAGCACGAAGCTGCCGATGCCGTCCGAATGCGCGGCCTCGGCGATGAAGACGTTGCGCTGATCGCCGGCCGGCTCGGTCAATCGGCGCGGATCGAGCTCGCCGTTCACCGCCTGGTCGATTTCGGCGCCCAGATTGAGCGCCCGCAGTTGCGCGGTGAGCGTGTCCACCGCGCCTTCGCCGGCGATGTCGGTCTTGGTGATCACCAGCCGGTCGGCCAGGATAGTCTGCTTGCGTGCCTCCGCCGACCACCGGAGCGTCTCACCACCGGTCTCGGCGTCGACCACGGTCACCACGGCCTCAATGTGGAACACCTCGCCCAGTGCGCGGTCGGTGGCGAAGGTCTGCAGGATCGGGCTCGGATCGGCTAGCCCCGAGGTCTCGATCACGATGCGCTTGAAGTTGGGCAATTCGCCGCGCTCGCGCTCCACCACCATCCGGCGCAGCGCCTGCTGCAGGTCGCTGCGCGTGATGCAGCACAGGCAGCCATTGCCGAGCAGCACGGTCTCGTCGGCGCTGGATCGCACTAGCGCGTCGTCGATGCCGGTGGCGCCGAATTCGTTGACCACCACGGCGGTTCCTTGCCCTTCGGGCGTGCCAAGGAAGCGCTTGAGCAGCGTGGTCTTGCCGGCGCCCAGGAAGCCGGTGACCACGGTGACGGGAATGCGCGCGCCGCGCTCCCGCTTGAGCCTGCGCCCGAAGCGCCCGGCGGCCGGGGAGGGGAAGAGTTTGTTCAGAAATCCATCTCCAGCGTGTACAGCCCGCCGCTGAAGCGATCCTGCGTGTAGACGATTCCGCGTTCGTCGACGAACACATCGTTGAGCTGGATCGACCCGGCCGGCGAACCTTTCGGCGCCGGCGGCACGAAGGTGGCGATTTCCTTCGGCTGATAGGGATTGGAAATGTCGTAGGCGCGCAGACCGCCGTTGAAGAAAGTCCCGAGCAGGATCTGGTCCGACTGCCAAGCAGTCGACACCGGCGGATTCTCGTGCAGATTATGCGCGCCAAAGCGGCCGCCGCGATCCTTGTAGGCGTCGAGCGGTGGCATCGGGCAGGTGGCGATGGACACCAGGTTCTTCTCGTCGCGCGCGTCGACGATCCACACCAGCTTCGGCCAGTCCTTGGCGTTGTTCTCGGTCGACTCGTCGGTGACGATGATCAGCCCACGCTCGAACAGCGGGATCGCGGTGTGCATGAAGCCGGTATAGGGCGGCGAATTGGTCCAGTGCGAGATAGCCTTCGGCTTCGACTTATCAGCGATGTCCATTACGAACATGCCGCCGTCGATGTAGCAGAGATAGAGCCGGTCCGGCCGCTGCTTGTAGACGTTGGTGTTGTGCGCACGATAGCCCTTGTCGAGCGCATGGCGCTGCGGCGGCGGCGCGCTGTCGCCCTGCATGGTGCCGGGCATCCACCAGCGGCCGACCTCGACCGGCTTCGACGGATTGCGCACGTCGATACAGCGGTAGAACTGGTCGTCGAGCGGGTGGCTCGGCTTGAAGTCGGGCGCGCCCGACGCCATGTGCACGTATTCGCCGTCGCAGAACCACAGCTGATGCACGCCGCGTGAGGTTGCGCCCGAGCAGTCGAAGAACGAGATCGAGCGCGGCCTCTCCGGCACCGACACGTCGAAAAGCTCTAACCCGGCCTTTTGCTGGCCGACCTTCTGCGTTTGGTAGGCTACCGCAAGGATGTCGCCCGACAGCTCGAGCGAGTTCGAGCGCATATGGGCGTAGGGCAGGTCGGTCTGCGCCACCATTTTCGGATTGCGTGGATCGGTGACGTCGACCGCGGTGAAATTCTTCGGCGCGCTCTCATGCGCCAGCCAGATGATGCGCCGCCCATCCTTGGCGATCTGCACCGCCATGCCTTCGCCCATGCCGCCAAAGCCGCCGAGGTCATTCTGCGCAAGCATCTTGAAATTCCAGGTCGTGGGCTCACCTTTTTGGGCGAGTGGATTGGCAGCGGACATTCCGGTCTCCGTCATTGAGTGCGTGTGGGAAGACCGGCACGGCCGCGCCGGCCTTGGATTCATAATAATGCGCTAAGCGCTGGCCTGCTTGAGGAATTCCGTGCGCAAGGCCTTGTTCCAATCGGGCATCGCCTTGATCTTCTTTTCATCGATCAGGATCTGCGACTGCTTCGTCATGTAGTCCTTGATATCGGCCGGCCAGCCCGGCTGCACCTCCACGCGCGCTAGCGCCTGGGCGAAGGTGTCTTGCGACAACTTGTAGCCCTTCGAGGTGTAAAAAGAATAGATTGTGTCGGCGACCTTCTTCGGCTGCTCCTTGAAGTCCTTGGCCACTTCCAGCCACGCCTTGAGATAAGCCACCACCGTCTGCGGGCTCTTCTCGACAAATTCCGGCGTCGCCGCCATGAACACCGGCAGCCGGTCGAAGTCGGTGTATTCCGAGATCGTTACCGCCAGACCGTCGGCTTCCGCGATGGCGTTATAGGGCTCGACGTTCGCCATGGCGTCGACGGTCTTCGCCGCCATCGCGGCAACCATGTCGTTGACGTTCATGCGGATTTCCTGATAGTCGCCCTTCTTTAAGCCGGCCTTGGGCGCGATCTGGTCAACGAAGATGTTGCCGGTCGATGATCCGGTTTGGTTGGCGACCTTCAGCCCCTTGAGTTGCTCGACCTTGGTGATGCCTAGGTCCTTGCGCGCCATCACGCGCGCGGTCTTGCCGACATATTCGATCATCGCGATGGCAACGAGGCCACCTTTGTCGTGACCGATGGAGAACGAGGGGCCGGCATAGGTGCCCATGTCGACCTGGCGCGCAACCATCTGCTGCATGGTGAGGTTGCCCGACGGCACGGCGAATTCCTCGAACTTCACGCCGTGCTTTTCCAGATAACCCGAGCGCAACAGGTAATAGGTCGGCATACCCCACATGTTGGTCTGGTAGCCCTGCCGCACCGTCTCCAGCGCGCTCGCGCTGCGCACGCCAAGTCCGAGCCCCAGCGCGCCACCGCCAGTTGCTGCCAGCATGTGACGGCGCGAAATTCCCTTATGCAGTCCGGTCATTGCCTGATCCCCCCTTAGTTCGCCGGTCCGTTGCTTGTGACTTCATCGCTGCCTGCCACATGGCCGAGATAGCGCAGCAATTCCTTCTGACATTCGAGGAATTCCACGCTCAGCGGATCGCGCGGGCGCGGCAGCTCGATTCTGATGTCGGCTGTCACAGTACCGGGATGCGGGCTCATGACGATCACCCGGTCGGCCAGATACACCGCCTCCGCCACGTTGTGTGTCACATAGATCACCGTCTTTCGGGTTTCCCGCCACACATCGGCGAGTAGCCGCTGCATATCGTCGCGGGTGAGCGCGTCGAGCGCGGCGAACGGCTCGTCCATCAGCAATACCGCGGGATTGTACGCCAGCGCGCGCGCGATGGCGACCCGCTGCTGCATGCCACCGGACAGATGGTGAGGATAGGAGGCGGTGAACTTCTCCAGTTTCACTAGCCGCAATTGCTCGCGCGCGATTTTTTCGCGCTCCTCCTTAGGGACCCCTTTCATCTCCAGCCCGAACGAGACGTTGCCGAGCGCGGTGCGCCAGGGGAACAGTTGGGCGAAGTCCTGGAATACTACGCCACGATCCATGCCGTGCCCGGTCACAGGCTTGCCACCAATCAGGATTTCTCCGGCGGCTGGTTGCAGGAAGCCGGCGATGATGTTGAGCAGCGTGGACTTGCCGCAGCCGGACGGACCGACAATGCAGATGAATTCGGAGGCGCCAACATTGAAGGTGACGTTCTTGACGCCCGGCACCTTGCCGCCGGGCGTGTCGTAGACGAGCGTCACGTCGTGGATTTCGATCGGGAGCATGCTTGCCGTCTAAACCTTCGCCTTCGCCGACTGCCAGCGCGGCGGACGTTTTTCCAGAAACGCACCCAGGCCTTCTGCTGCCTCGGCCGATTGCCGTTTCGCGGAATGGCTTTCGACCAGCGCTCTGAATTCCGCTTCGTCGAGATGACTCCAAGCCGAGCGTAGCGCGCAGATCTTGGTCTGCGCGACCGCATCCGGCCCGTTGCTCAAGATGTGGCCGACAATGCGCTCGCCTGTGGCAGCGAGATCGGCGAGCGACACTACCTCGTGCACCAACCCGATGCGGCGTGCCTCCTGCGCGTCGAAGCGCTCGCCGGTGAGCGCGTAGCGGCGTACCTGGCGCAGGCCGATGGCATCGTTGAGTTGCGGAATGATGATGGTGCCGGCCACCCCGACCCGCACCTCGGCGATCGAGAAAATGGCGTTGTCGGCCGCGATTACGATGTCGCAGGCGGCTACGATGCCGGTGCCGCCGCCGAAGCAGGCGCCCTGCACAAGCGCGACCGTCGGCACCGGCAGCAGGTTGAGCCGCTGCACGGCATCCGCGGTCATGCGCGAGGCCTTCAAGTTCTCCGCGGGTGAGGACTGTCGCACCGCATTGAGCCAGCCAACATCGGCGCCGGCCTGAAAATTTTTGCCGCTGCCCGCGATCACCACTGCGCGCAGGTTTTTGCCGCCGAGCACGTCATAGGTCGCATGCAGGCCGCCGATCAGTTCGCCATTATAGGCGTTGTAGACCTCTGGCCGGTTGAGCGTGACATAGGCAACGTCGCGTTCATCGACACGCCAAAGAACCGGACCGCTAGTTCCGTCACTCATTGCGCTTCTACCCTTTCGCTGAGCGCATCATGCCCCAGCGCAGCACGGTGGCGTGCTCGATCGAACCAAAGACGAGGCGCTCGAACAGATAGCCAATGCCGCCAATGACCACGAGCGCGGCCAGCATGGTGTCGGTGTTGAGGAATTCCTTGGCGTCGAAGATCACCCAGCCGAGCCCCCAGTCGGAGGCCGCGATCATCTCAGCACCCACCACTGCGATCCATGCGCGCAGGAATGATTGCCTCATGCCGGTGATAATGAACGGCGAGGCGCCCGGGATAATCACCTTCCAGAACAGACTGTGCTCGTCGGCGCCCATTGCGCCGGCCGCGCGCAGCCAGAGAGGATTGACCGAGCGCACGCCCGACCAGGTGTTGAACAGCATCGGGAAGGTGGCGGCGTAGAACACGATAAGGATAGTGGTCAGGTTGCCGATGCCGAACCACAGCATGAACAGCGGCACCAGCGCGAAGGAGGGGATAGGCATCAGCGTGCTGACCAGTGGCAGAAAGAAGTTTTCCACCGCGCGGAAGCGTGCCATCAGAATGCCGAGCGGAATGCCGACCGCAACCGCGAGGCCAAAGCCGAACATCACGCGGTACAGTGTATAGATCGCGTGTTCGATCATGGTGCCGTCGGAGATGCTGGCAACCAAAGTCTGCGCGATGTTCGGGAGCGTCGGAAGCAATGCCGCGGCGAAATAGCCGCTGCGCGCCAGGAGTTCATAGACGCAGGCCGCGGCCGTCAGCGTCATGACGGCGCGCAGCAGCGAGCGGGTGCGTTGGCCGGTCTCGGTCATGCGGCGACCATGCCCCAGCGCACCACGGTGTAGTCCTCGATCTTCTGGAACACGAGTTTCTCGAGCGTCAGGCCGATGATGCCGATGACGGCGATGCCGGCCATCATGACGTCGGTGTTGAGGAATTCGCGCGCGCCGAAGATCATCCAGCCCAGCCCCCAGGGCACCGCGGCGAGCATCTCGATGGCCACCAGCACGCGCCAAGCCTGCGCCAGGCCGAGCCGCAGGCCGGTCAGGATATAAGGCAGCGCGCCCGGCAGGATGACATGACGGAACATGCGGCGGTCGTCGGCGCCCATGGCGTGCGCCGAGCGCAGCCAGATTTCTTTCACCGCCTTCACGCCGGTCCAGCTGTTGAAGATGATCGGGAACGATGCGACGAAGCCCACCAGCAGCACCGCCGAGATATTGCCGAGCCCGAACCAGAGCAGGAACAGCGGCGCATAGGCGAGGCCAGGGATCGGCGCGCCGATCGACACCAGCGGCAGGAAGATATCCTCGGCCGGCCGCGAGCGCCCCATCAGTACGCCGACGGTGACGCCGATGACGGCAGCGAGCGAAAAGCCGGTGAGCAGACGGATCACGGTCTCGATCGCGTGGTGCGGCAGGATACCGGCCACCGTGAGATTGACGAAGGAGAGCGCCACTTCCTCCAGGGTCGGAAACAGCCGGCGCGGGAAGATGTCCGCCCAGGCGACGATCTCCCAGAGCGCGCCTACCACCACGAAGGGAAACACGTTGCGCCCGATCAAGCGGAGGCGTCCGGCGGCGTCTGCACGGCCGCTCTGGCTGGTCACCGCAATGGTGGTCACCGCATCTTGCATTGTGGCGCCGTTCCTCCTGACGTCTGGCCTCTTGAATCTGGGCCTTTTGACCTCAGGCGGCGGCAGGATAACGCTTTGAACGGCGGCCACAAGCGCGGGCGGCGGGGCATTCCCGCCGTGCGGGACGCCACTGGCGATTTTACGGCAGAACGGGTAAAGGCGGCCGCAAGTCCGCCTGATCGCGGCATGCATTCAACGGGAGATTTTGGGGATGTCGAAGACTGCACAAAAAATCGGTTGGATCGGGGTTGGGCGCATGGGCACGCCGATGGTAGAGCGGCTGCTGAAGGCCGGCCATGAGGTGTCTGTCTGGAACCGCACCCGCGCCAAGGCCGAGCCGCTGGCCGCCAAGGGCGCCAAGATCGTCGATAAGCCGGTCGAGCTGGCCGATTGCGAGGTGGTGTTCGCCATCGTGTCGACCGGCAAGGACGTCAAGGAAGTCGCGTTCGGCAAAGACGGCCTGCTGTCGGGCGCCAAGAAGCCGAAGATGCTGGTCGACTGCTCCTCGATCTCGGTCGAGGAATCCGCCGAGATCCGCAAGCAGCTGGCCGATAAGGGCGTGAGCTTCATCGCCGCGCCAGTGTCGGGCAACGCCAAAGTGATCAAGGCCGGTAAGCTATCGTCGGTGGTGTCCGGCCCGGAGGCCGACGCCAAGATTGCCATGCCGCTGATCGAGGTGTTCGCGCCGCGCGGCGTCTCTTACGTAGGTGACGGCGAGCTCGCGCGCATCTGCAAGATCGCGCACAACGTCATGCTCGGCGTCGTGATCGAGAACCTGATCGAGATCACACTGCTCGCCAACAAGATGGGCGTGCCGCGCCACGCCTTTCTCGCCTTCATGAACAACGGCGTGATGGGCTCGATGTTCACCGCCTACAAGACACCGGCACTGGTCAATCTCGACTGGACCACTACGTTCACGCCGGAGCTGCTGCGCAAGGACCTCGATCTCGGGCTCGAGCTTGGCCGCGAATGGGACGTACCGATGCCGGTGACGGCGGCGACACGCGAGGTGCTGCAGGCGCATTTCGGCGCCGCCATGCTGCAGAAGAATCCAGAGGAGTATCTGCAGAAGGACTTCGCCGCACTAGCCGAGACCATGGCTTTGGCGGCGGGCATGAAGCTCACGCCGGAGAATAAGAACGTCGGGACTGGGCTAGAGTGATCCTCGGCCCAGGCTCACCGCCGGACCGTCACAAATAAAAAAAGGGCCCCTTGCGGGGCCCTGTGTGCATAAGGTGGAGGATTCACGCCGCCGTCTAAGCCTAAAGGGAGGAAAACGGCGGCAGCGCACGAGGTGCAGTGAAGCCGCTGCGCCGCCTGCTGCCAAGTAAATTGCTCATAAATTCATTCAATAGGCATGCGGCGGCCCGCCCAGCGAGCTTCCGCCAGCGGTGCTATGCACGGGTTACCGCCGGTGCGGACCTGAGGGAGCGACAGCATGACGCCACAGATCACCGCGTTGATCGGTAAGATCCGCGCGCTCGAAAGCGAGCTTGACGCGGAACTCGCCAAGCGCCGCGCCGAGCTGCGTATCGGGTTGGAACACGGCCGCATCGCGTTCGAGGAAGAGCTGCTGCGGCGCCATCGCGAGTTGCGCCAGAAGTTGCTGCCCTATCTGTTCGGCGCCAACCCGCTGGTGGTGCTGACCGCGCCGGTGATCTATGCCGGCATCATGCCGTTCCTATTGCTCGACCTCTTCGTCAGCCTCTATCAGGCGGTCTGCTTTCCGATCTACGGCATCGCCAAAATCAAGCGCTCCGACTATCTAGTGTTCGACCGCCACCATCTCGCTTATCTCAACGCGCTCGAAAAGCTCAACTGCGCCTATTGCTCCTATGCCAACGGCATCATCGCTTTCACACGCGAAATTGCGGCGCGCACCGAGCAATACTGGTGCCCGATCAAGCACGCGCGCCGCGTCATTGGAACGCATGCACGCTACGCCATGTTCGACGACTACGGTGACGGCGAGAACTATCAGGTGCGGCTCATCGAGTTGCGCAAAGCCCTGGCCAAGGACGATTGAGCGGTGACAGACTGCTGTCCGACCAGGGGAGGGAGTTGTTCATGGCCTTCAAGCTCTACAACGCGCCGCAATCGACCTGCAGCCAGCGCGTGCGCTTCGTGCTCAACGCCAAGGACCTCGATTTCGACGAGATAAAACTGAACCTGCTGGAGGGCGACCAGCTTAAGCCGGACTATCTCAAGCTCAATCCAAATGGGGTGGTGCCAACGCTCGACCATAACGGCGCCATCGTCATCGATTCTACTGTCATTACCGAATATCTCGACGAGGTAGAGCCGGACGTAAGCTTCACACCGGAGGGCCCGGTCATGCGCGCTCGCATGCGCGCACTAATGCATTTCATCGACGAGATGCCGGCCGCCGCGGTGCGGGTGCCGACCTTCAATCTTGCTTTCCTGCCGAGCTTCCAGAAGATGAGCCGCGAGGCATTCGCGGCTATGGCCGAGTCGAAACCACTGCGGCGCGAGTTCATGATGACGATGGGGCAGACCGGCTTTCCCAAGGCCGAGATGGATGCTGCCCTTGCTCGGCTGCGCCGTGCCTATGAGCGCATGGACGCCGAGATCGCCAAAAGCGGCGGGCCGTGGCTACTCGGCAAGGACATCAGCCTCGCCGACGTCGCGGTAATGCCGGCGCTTGTGAGGATGCACGACCTCGGCATGCCGGGCTGGCAGGACCTGCCGCGCATCGTCACCTGGTTCGACAATATCCGCGCCCAGCCGGCCTTCCAGCCGACCTATTATCACGGCTCGCTGCTATCCGAACGTTTCCCGCATTTGCGCGAGAAGGCCGCGCAGCCGGCCTGAGGTTACGCTAGCATCGAAGCCAACGACGGACATTGCCCGTGCATGGCAAAAGCCGTCCGGCCACGCGCCCGCCGCGCGCCAATGCTGAGGCTTGCCCATGAATCCGATCACGCTACTGGTGACCGTCATCTTCGCCGTCATTGGCGTCCTGCTGTTCGGCGCTGGCATGCCGATGCCCGGGTTTGGTTTCGGCATCCTCGCCGTGCTCATGCTGTTCGCGCTCAAGATGGCCAACAACTGGGAGCGTTTCGTCATCCTGCGCGCCGGCAAGCTGTCGAGCGTGAAAGGGCCGGGATTATTCGTCATCATCCCTGTCATCGACTCCGTCACCGCAGTGATCGACGAGCGCATTCAGACCACCGGCTTCAATGCCGAACAGGCGCTCACCCGCGACACCGTGCCGGTGAACGTCGATGCCATCGTGTTCTGGCATGTGCACGACGCCCAGCGCGCCGCGCTCAACATCACCAATTACCGCGAGGCGATCGACCGGGTGGCACAGACCAGTTTGCGCGAGATGATCGGCGCTTCGCATCTGTCGGCGCTCTTGGCCGAGCGTAAGGCGGCCGACGAGGTGCTGCGCTCGGAGATTGCGCG
>Ga0207777_1000219_pt1 | contig 14710 bp, 11 predicted proteins | sample LuqExpMetageno35_FD_187793 | JGI IMG/M metagenome (GOLD analysis project Ga0207777, IMG submission 187793) | Tropical forest soil microbial communities from Luquillo Experimental Forest, Puerto Rico - Sample 35 (SPAdes) | ecosystem: Environmental > Terrestrial > Soil > Tropical forest ...
CTGCCCCTGCCACGGCTCGCAGTACGACACCGCCGGCCGTATCCGGAAAGGCCCGGCGCCGAGGAATCTGGAGGTGCCTCCCTACACCTTTGTCTCCGACACCAAGATCCGGATCGGCTGATCATGAGCGGACCATCGATTTACCAGCCGCAGAGCAAGGTTCTGCAATGGCTCGAGAAACGGTTGCCGATCGGCGGCCTGATCCATTCCTCGTTTATCGCCTATCCGACGCCGCGTAATTTGAACTACTGGTGGACCTTTGGCGGCATCCTGTCGTTTATGCTGGGGGTGCAGATCATCACCGGCATCGTGCTGACGATGCACTACACGCCGCAGGTCGACCTCGCCTTCAAGTCGGTCGAGACGATCATGCGCGACGTCAACTACGGCTGGCTACTGCGCTACGTGCACGCCAACGGCGCCGCGATGTTCTTCCTCGCGGTCTATATCCACATGTTCCGCGGCATCTATTACGGGTCCTACAAGGAGCCGCGTGAGGTGCTGTGGATCCTCGGCGTGATCATCTACCTTCTGATGATGTCGACCGGCTTCATGGGTTATGTGCTGGTCTGGGGCCAGATGAGCTTCTGGGCTGCCACCGTGATCACCAACCTGTTTTCCGCCATCCCCGGCATCGGCGAGCCGATCGTGAGCTGGCTGTGGGGCGGTTATGCGGTCGGCAATCCGACGCTCAATCGATTCTTCTCGCTGCACTACCTGCTGCCATTCGTGATCGCTGGCGTGGTGGTGCTGCATGTCTGGGCGCTGCATGTGACCGGGCAGAACAATCCGACGGGCGTGGAGCCGAAGTCGGACAAGGACACGCTGCCGTTTACGCCCTATGCCACCGTGAAGGATGCCTTCTTCATGGCTTGCTACTGCATCGTCTTCGCGTGGTTCGTGTTCTACATCCCAAACTTTCTCGGCCACGCCGACAATTACATCCCAGCCAATCCGGCGGTGACGCCGACACATATCGTGCCGGAATGGTACTACCTGCCGTTCTACGCAATCCTGCGTGCCATTCCCGATAAGCTGCTAGGCGTGCTCGCACTCGGCGGTTCGATCGTGATCCTGGCCTTCCTGCCCTGGCTCGACACTTCGCCGGTGCGCTCGGCGCGTTATCGGCCGCTGTTCCGACAGTTCTTCTGGCTGTTTGTGATCGTCTGCGTGGGCCTTGGCTGGCTCGGCTCGAAGCCGCCGGAAGGGATCTACGTTATCCTCGCCCGCATCTTCACGGTCTACTACTTCGCGTTCTTCATCATCATCCTGCCGCTACTCGGCATATTCGAGAAAACCAAGCCGCTGCCGAATTCGATTTCGGAATCGGTGTTGGGCGCCAAAGCGTGAGCGGGAGGATCGTCATGAACAAGACCATCATCGCTCTCTCGCTCGCCGGCTTGATTTCCGCCGCCGTTCCGGCCGCGGCGCAGGAGAGCGACACCCCGCAGCCGCCGCGGCTGAAATGGTCGTTCTCCGGCCCGTTCGGTAAGTACGACGAGGCGCAGCTCCAGCGCGGCTTCAAGGTCTACCGCGAGGTCTGTGCCAACTGCCATTCGATCGAAATGCTGTCGTTCCGGAATCTGTCCGACCCAGGCGGGCTGGGCTTTTCGGACGCGCAAGTGGTGGCGGTGGCGGCCGAATACAAGGTCAAGGATATTGACGACCTCGGCAATCCGGTCGAGCGCGCCGGTCGGCCGGCCGATCACTTCCCGGCGCCGTTTGCCAACGAACTTGCCGCCAAGGCGCAGTTTGGTGTGGCGCCGCCCGACATGTCGACGCTGGCCAAGGCGCGTACCTATGAGCGTGGCTTCCCTTGGTTCTTATTCGACATGATCACGCAATACCAAGAGCAGGGGCCGGACTACATCGCCGCCCTGCTCAAGGGCTATGAGGAGGCGCCCAAGGACTTCCAGCTGCCGCCCAACGGCAACTACAACAAGTTTTTCCCCGGCCACAACATCGCCATGCCGCCACCGCTGCAGGCCGGCCAGGTTACCTTCGACGATGGCTCGCCGCAGACGCTCGAGCAATACGCCAAGGACGTTGCGGCTTTCATGGTGTGGGCGGCCGAGCCGCACATGGTCGCGCGCAAGCGCATCGGCTTCCAGGTCATGATCTTCCTGATCGTGCTGGCGGGCCTCTTGTATTTCAGCAAGAAGAAGGTGTGGTCGGGCGTGCACTGAGCGGCACAAAGTCTCTTGACGCCGGGGCCCGGTTTTGGGCCCCTTTGTTATTGGCGAGCACAAACTGGGGCGGACGATGACCAAAGCAGTTCTCGGTATCATCGGCGGTAGCGGCATTTATGATCTGCCCGGGCTGCAGAAGGTGCGCGAAGAGCGCGTTGCCAGCCCCTGGGGCGAGCCTTCCGGCGCTTTGCGCATCGGCGAGATCGAAGGCCTCCCGGTGGTGTTCCTCTCGCGCCATGACAAGGGCCACCGCTTGTCTCCCTCCGACATCAACTACCGCGCCAATATAGACGTACTGAAACGCGCCGGCGTCACCGACCTAGTGTCGCTGTCGGCCTGCGGCTCGTTCAAGGAGGAACTTCCGCCCGGCACGTTTGTGTTGGTCGATCAGTTCGTCGACCGCACCTTCAAGCGCGAGAGCTCATTCTTCGGCAAGGGACTGGTGGCGCATGTCTCTATGGCACACCCGGTCTCGCCGCGTCTGCGCATCCACATCGCGGAAGCCGCGCGTGCGGAAGGCATCGCGGTCGTGCGCGACGGCACTTACGTATGTATGGAAGGGCCGCAGTTCTCGACGCTGGCCGAGAGTCTGACTTATAAGCAACACGGCTATTCGGTGATCGGCATGACCAACATGCCGGAAGCCAAGCTCGCGCGCGAAGCCGAGCTTTGCTATGCCACCGTCGCCATGGTGACTGATTTCGACTGCTGGCATCCCGACCACGACGCTGTCACCGTACAGGACATCATCAAGGTGGTGCACGACAATGCTGAACGCGCGCAGCGGCTGGTAGCGCGGCTGGCCCGCGATTTTCCCCGCCAGCACGAGCCCTGTCCGATCGGCTCGGATTGTGCGCTTGATCATGCACTGATCACGGCGCGCGAAGCGCGCGATCTCGCGCTGATCAAGAAGCTCGACGCGGTGGCGGGCCGAGTTTTGAAAGGATAGCTGCGATGACTTCCGCTGCACTGGAAAACGACCTTAAGGGCGCGGTCCGTACGATTCCCGACTATCCCAAGCGGGGCATCATGTTCCGCGACATCACCACGCTTTTGGGCGATGCGCGCGCGTTCCGCCGCGCCGTCGATGAACTGGTGCAGCCCTGGGCCGGCATGAAGATCGACAAGGTCGCTGGCATAGAAGCGCGCGGCTTCATCTTGGGCGGCGCGGTGGCGCACCAGGTCTCCGCCGGCTTCATCCCGATCCGCAAGAAGGGCAAGCTGCCCCACAAGCGGGTGAGCATTGCTTATTCGCTTGAGTACGGTATCGATGAGATGGAGATGCACGAGGACGCGGTGTCACCGGGCGAGCGCGTGATCCTGGTGGATGACCTGATCGCTACCGGCGGCACTGCGGAAGGCGCAGTCAAGCTGCTGCGCAAGATGGGTGCCAATGTGCTGGCCGCGTGCTTTGTGATCGACCTGCCGGAGCTCGGCGGTGCTGACAAGTTGCGCAAGCTCGACGTTCCGGTGCGCACGCTGATTTCGTTCGCGGGGCATTAGCAACAGCTGCTAGCCGAAGCGTATCGGCTATCCCGCCCGATTGAGGGTCTCCACGAGCACATGCGCCGCCGCGTAATCCGGAGATTGCGTGACGGCTTGGTTCCGAATCCGGTCAGTCACGGCCGCCGATGACTGGCGGTCCGGCACGCCAAAAATGAATGGCAGCACGCATAGGTTAACGTGGGGAAGTTCAGCCGCCTCTGCCCCAAGGGCCGCCGTTCGGCGCGGGCTGTTGCGGCTCTGCGCCCCAAGGCCCAGCCGCGGGCGGTGCGGTGATCTGCGCACGCTGCTCCGGCGCTTCCAGTGCTAGCGGTCCGGGATCGTGGCCGCCGGCGAATTTAACCAGAGCCTCGACGCGTTTGTCGATCGGCGGGTGGGTATCGAAGATATTGGAGAAGCCCTCGCGGGGATTGTCGATACACATCTCCATTACCGCCGAATTGGCATTGGCCAATTCGCCCCGGTTTTCGATCTTGCGCAGCGCCGAGATCATCGCGTCCGGGTTCTTGGTAAGCTCGACCGAGCCGGAATCGGCGAGATATTCGCGCTGGCGCGAGAGCGCGAAGCGGATCACGATGGATAGAATCCAGGCCAACGCGATAAGTGCGAATACGATCACGATGGCCGCGCCAGCGCCACCCTTCCGATCTCTGTCGTCGCTGCTGCGGGAGCGCCCGCCCCATGAGCCCTGAAAGAAAATCCGGACTATCAGTTCGCCGAAGAACGAGATGACGCCGGCGATTACCACCGCAATTACCAGCATGCGCACGTCGCCGTTGCGGATATGGGTGAGCTCATGGCCGAGCACGGCTTCGAGCTCTTGATCATTGAGCGCCTCTATCAGTCCGCGCGTCACCGTGATGGAATATTGCTTGTCGTTTAGGCCGGTAGCGAATGCATTGAGTGCCTCGTCGTCGGCAATGCGCAATGTCGGCATAGTGATGCCGCGCGAGATGCAGAGGTTTTCTAGTAGATTGTAGAGTCTTGGTTCCTCCTTTCGGGCTACTGTGCTGGCGCCGGTCACCGCGTCAATCATCGACTGGTGGAACTTGTAGGCGATCACGATCCAAATGATGGTGCTCGCGGTGGCAAAAGGCAGCGCCTTGATGAAGTCGAACCATGCGGCGCGAAGCAAGTAATCGAGCGGCGCATCGCCGTACATAAGAACTTCGGCGACAAGCGCGCCGGCGAACACCAGCACGTAGACCAGAAAGAACAGGCCGACCAGCAGCACGACCGAGCGGCGCTTGTTTGATTGAATATGAGTGTAGAGACCGTAGGCGGCCATTGGAACTGCTCGGCACTCCACGCGTTACGGCTGGGCTCGTCCCCGGCCGTCCACGTCTTGATTTAAGTAACGCATGGATGCCCGGCACAAAGCCGGGCATGACGGATGTGAATTAGCCTCACGTCGGCCCCACTGCGTTCAAAACTTCACGCTTGGCGCCTGCTCGAGCTGGACGCGATTTTCGCCCAGATCGAAGAACGGACGTTGGCTGAATCCGAAAATACCGGCGAAGAGCGCAGCTGGGAACTGCTGAATGCCTGTGTTGTACTCCTGCACCGCGCTGTTGAAGAAGCGGCGCGAGGCGGCGAGCTTGTTCTCGATGTCGGACAGATCGCTCTGCAATTGCTGGAAGTTCTGGTTGGCCTTGAGGTCGGGATAGGATTCGGCAAGCGCAAACATCTGGCGCAGCGCGCCGGTCAGCATGTTCTCCGCCGCTACCTTCTGCTCGACACCTGGCGCTGCCATCGCCGCGTTGCGCGCCTGGATCACCGCCTCGAGGGTCCCGCGCTCGTGCGCTGCATAGCCCTTCACGGTCTCCACCAGATTGGGGATTAGGTCGTGGCGCTGCTTGAGCTGTACGTCAATGTCGGCGAAGGCCTGATTGGTCCGCTGCCGCATGGCGACGAGACTGTTGTATACGCTGATCGCCCAGATCACGATTACGACAACGACGCCGAGAATGACCCAGCCAGTGGTGGACATGGAACTGCTCCGACAAGAAAGTTGGATTGCAACTAGCCTATCCTAGTTGAGTGCCAAGCGGGCAAGGCCAACATCAGCGCCGTGGTATAATTTCTGTGGCAGCGCCGGCCAGCGCTGCTCGTAAGTTATTGCGGATAAAGAAAAAAGGCCTCAAGCCTGTGCTCGGAGCCCGTCGCCAGACGGCTGTCGGGGGTAAGGGGAGACGCCCGATTAAAGAGTTACGCGGCAATAACGCCGCCCGTCGGAATTAGGTCCGGTCGAATTGCGGCGTTTGCATAAACGCCTCCACAAAATCGGATCGGTCTCAGGAGCATCACGATCCTTGGGTTCCATGACCGCTGGGGGTCAAATACGGAGGTTTGTTATGAGCACGATCATGATTAGGTGCCCGTCACCGGCCTTTCGGTTTCGACTGCGATTGAAACCGAACCGAGCGTGTTCCGCCGCCTGCGAAAGGCGCCTCGCGCATGGATCGCCCGGCCTACGGTCACGAGAATATCTGGTGGACGACTTCCGCTTGTTTGTCTCGGGCAGCCCGCGCCTGGTCGACACAATGCAACAGGCCGGAACGTCGGCTGCTTAGTTTAGTTTACGTGTGATCGTTTCCAAAATCCGGTTCCCACTTTTCGGATCACTCGCTAGCTCGCCTCGCGGAACCGCACCGCGGCTTCCAGATCGACGGAGACTAATTGTGAGACGCCGCGTTCCGCCATGGTGACGCCGTACAGGCGGTTCATGCGCGCCATGGTGATCGGATTGTGCGTGATGATGACGAAGCGGGTGTCCGTCGACTTGGTCATCTCGTCAAGCAGATCGCAGAAGCGCTCCACGTTGTGATCGTCGAGCGGTGCGTCCACCTCGTCCAGCACGCAGATCGGTGCCGGATTGGTGAGGAACACCGCGAAAATCAGCGCTAGTGCCGTCAGCGCCTGCTCGCCGCCCGAGAGCAGCGATAGTGTGGCTGGCTTCTTGCCCGGGGGCTTGGCCAGAATCTCGAGGCCGGCTTCCAGCGGATCGTCGCTTTCGATCAGCTGCAGTTCCGCGGTGCCGCCGTTGAACAGCCGGTTGAAAAGCTGCTGGAAGTGTTTGTTGACTTGCTCGAACGAGGCCAGCAGCCGCTCGCGCGCCTCGCGGTTCAGGCTCTGTATACCGAGTCGCAGCTTCTTGATCGCCTCCACCAGGTCGTCGCGCTCCGTTGTGAGGGAGGTGTGTTGAGTCTCGACGTCGCGCAATTCCTCTTCGGCGCGCAGGTTGACTGCGCCCAGCCGTTCGCGCTCGCGGCGCAGCCGCTCCAGCCGCTCCTCAATTTCGCTAAGATCAGGGAGTGGCTCGCCGTCTTTCAGCTCGGCCAGAGCTGCAACGCCTGACGGCTCGATTTCCAGCATGTCGTGGATTTCGCGGCCGATGTCGCTGAGCCGCCGCTTAGCGCCTTCGAACTTTTCCTCGGCGCGTGCGAGTTCCTCGCGTGCGGTGCCAGCTGCTTCGAGCGCCGTGCGGGCGTCGCGGTCAGCCTCGGCCAGCTTGTTCTCGGCCTCCTGTAGGCTGTCCGCACAGGCACGCCGCTCGGCATCAGCCGCCTCGATTTGACTGATCAACGCGTTGCGTTTCTCGGCAAATAGCTGCGGGGCGTTTTCCAGTTCCGCGCGGTCGCGCTGCGCCTCGGCGATGCGGCTCTCCAGCGTGGCGATCTGATTGCGCGCGCCGTCCTGCCGCTGCAGCCACGCGGCTTCGTCGGTGGCGAGTTGCGAAAGCCTGCGGTCGGCGATCTCCGCTTCACGCACGATCGCCTGCTGCTCGGCGCGCACTGCAGCGAGCCTGGCGCGTTTTCCCGCGATGTCGTCGCGTACGCCCGCGAGTTGAGTTTCGAGATTGGCGGCGGGGGCGAGGGCGCCAAGCGCACGCTCGGCCTCGCTCTTCGCTGCGGTCGCCTCGTCGCGGCTGGCGGTGAGGCGCGTGCGCGCTTCGGCCAGCGCCGATTGGCGGGCGGCATGACGGTTGGCCTCGCGCTCGGCGGCTTCGTGGCGGTCACGCGCCGCGTGGGCTTTGCGCTGATGTTCGCGCGCGGTATTGCGGGCCTGCGCCTCGGTACTAGCCGCGCTCTGCACGGCGGCTTCAGCCGCCTCGGCCAGTCCACGCGCGGCTTCGGCCTCGGCGCGTGCAACTTGCAACTCGGCCCCGATATCGGCGAGGCGAGTGCGTTCCGCTAGTCGGCGGGCGGCTCCTGTCGGGGCATGCGCGGCAGCGGCAAAACCGTCCCAGCGCCAGAGGTCACCTTCCGGCGAAACCAGACGCTGGCCGGGCCGCAGCATCATGGAGAGGCGCGCGCCATTGTCGCGGTCGACGACGCCGATCTGTTGCAGGCGACGGGAGAGTTCGGTCGGTGCCTGCACGTGCGCCGACAGCGGCGTGGCGCCCTCTGGCAGCGCGGGGTCGGCGGCATTGACCGCCGAGCCCATCCAGCGCATCGGCGCGGAGTGGTCGATCGGTGCATCGAGATCGTCGCCGAGCGCGGCCCCGATCGCCTTCTCGTAACCCTTCTCGACCGAGATGTGATCGATCACCGGCGGCCAAAGATTCTTGTTCTCGACCGCCAGCACCTTGGATAGAGTCTTGGCCTCGGTCTCCAGTCGCTGTACACGGCGCTCGGCCTCGGCGAGCGGTGTGCGCGCGGCCTCGAGCTGCGCGCGCGCTGCGGTATGCGCGGCCTCGGCCTCCAGCGCGGCGGCTTCGCCGGCGGTGATGGCGGCCTGTACCTCGTCGACAGCAGCAGCAAGCGCGGCAACGGCCGGACCACCGGCCGCCTGCAGCGTGGTCAGCTCAGCCTCAATCTCGCCGATTTCAGTTTCGAGCCGCGCGGCACGTTCGCCATTCTCGCGTGCGGCGTTCTCCAATTGGTGGCGCTGCGCGGTGAGGTCGGCGAGCATCGCGGTCAGCTCGGAGAAAATTGTCTCGGCTGCCGATAATTCACCGTCGGCCTCTGCCACCTTGGCGTCAACCCCGCTGCGGCGGCCGGCGCTTTCGCGCGCTTCCGCTCGGATGGTCTCTTCCTCGGCGGTGAGCCGCGCCAGCGCCGCTTCGGCGTCGGCTGCAAGTTGCCGCTCGCGCTCGCCGTCGGCGGCGAACTGCCTAAGCCGCAGCTCCAGCTCGGCGACGCGGTCCTTGGCCCGCTGTTCCTCGCGATCGAGGTCCTGACGGGCGACATTGAGGCGGTGCAGGGCCGCCCCGGCGCGCGCCTCGGCCTCGCGCAAGCCGGGCATCTCTGCCGCCACCAGCGCTTGGCGCTTGGCGGCCTCTGCCTGAGCCGCGGTGCGGTTGGCCACCTCGCGCATGCAGACGTCCTTGGCATGCTCGGCATCGGTCACCTCGATGCTGGCCGCAGTCCAGCGCAGGTGATAGAGCGTCGCCTCGTTCTTGCGCACCTGCGCCGACACGGTGCGATAGCGGATCGCCTGCTTGGCTTGCTTCTTCAGGCCGTCCATCTGGGCGGCGAGCTGGCCGATCACGTCTTCCAGGCGCAGCAGATTGGTTTCCGCCGCTTTCAGGCGCAATTCCGCCTCATGTCGGCGCGCGTGCAGGCCAGCGACGCCGGCAGCTTCCTCCAGCACGCGGCGGCGCTGTTCGGGCTTGGCCTGAATGATCTCGCCGATGCGACCCTGGTGCACCAGTGCCGGCGAGCGCGCGCCTGTAGAGGCGTCGGCGAATACGATCTGTACGTCGCGGGCGCGCACCTCGCGGCCATTGATGCGGTAAGTGGAACCGGCTTCGCGCTCAATGCGGCGGGCGATTTCGATGGCGTCCTGGTCGTTGAAGGCGGCCGGTGCGGAGCGCTCGGCATTATCGATTGCGATCGCCACTTCAGCGTTGTTGCGGGCCGGCCGGGAATTGGAGCCGGAGAAGATCACGTCGTCCATCGAGGAGGCGCGCATGGACTTGTGGGAGGATTCGCCCATCACCCAGCGCAGCGCTTCGACTAGGTTAGACTTGCCGCAGCCGTTCGGTCCGACCACGCCAGTGAGGCCCGGCTCGATCAGGAAATCGGTCGGTTCGACAAACGACTTGAACCCGATCAGGCGCAGCCGCGTTAGCTTCATGCTTCAAGTCTCGTTTGTCTTCGCTTAAACATGATGACGTCCGAAAACGCGGTACGCACTTTATGGAATCATGCGCAGCGCAGGATGGAAGCCCGGAATCCTGCCTGGTATTGCCTGGTGCAGTGTCGTGATTCCGTTCCGGACTGGGCCCGGCCAGTGGTTACGCGTGTCGACCGGAGAATGAATCGCCGTGCGCACTTGAGCAACAGAGTTGCGTGCGGGCGCAGTGGTTTTCCAGACCTTTCGGCGAGTCGGCGGGCAAAATTATGGCGCTGGGGAGGCTCGGCCGCGACCCCGGCGAGGCAAAAAACCCTTATCAGCCCTTGAGTTGCGGGTCGATCAGCTTAGCCATATCGTCGATGGAAAGGGCGCCCGGCGCTTTGGTGCCGTTGATGAAGAAAGTCGGCGTGGATTCCACCTTGAATTGGTTCACCGCCCGCCCGCGCACGGCTTCGATGCCGTCGAGCACCTTCTGATTCGCCAGGCAGGCGTCGAAGGTCTGCTTGGTGAAGCCGGCCTGCTTGGCGATGGCGAACAGCGGCTCCAGCGGCTTTTCGACCGCCCAAGTTCGCTGCTGGCGGAACAGCGAGTCGATCAAAGCAAAATACTTGCTGCTGTCGTCCTGCGCCGAGCAGCGCGCCAGCATGAAGGCGGCGGCGGCCAGGCTGTCTAGCGGGAATTCGCGGAAGATGTAGCGAACCTTACCTGTATCGATGTAACGCTTCTTGAGTTCCGGGAAGGTCGTCTCCTGGAAATGCGCGCAGTGCGGGCAGGTCATCGAGGCATATTCGATCACGGTGACCGGCGCCTTGGCGTCGCCCATCACCATGTCAGGTAGCGCATCTGGCTTCATCAGGTCGGACATCGACACCGTTTGCGCTTGGGCCGCAGTCGGAAATAGCGACAGCGACGAGGTGCTGAGTAGGGCGGTAGCCAAGGGCGCGACTGAGGTGCTTTGGCAAAACTCACGACGAGTGATATGCAAATGAGGCTCCCTAGGCTGCAAGCCGGTTGGTTACTCGCTAACTGGATAAGAGAATTGTGGCAATGGGGTGCCCTTCTGCCGAGACATCGTAGAAGCTCACTTTTGCTTGACGGCGGCCCCCAGCCGGGCCAGTGCCTGGCGTAAGTTCTCGTCGGCGATGTCTGGCAGACCGTCGGCGATGCCGGCGGCCACTTCCGGAGCAGGTGAGGCGGGACGCTTGCGCTCAACGCGGCGGCGTAGTGGCGCCTGGCGTAGCGCCAATCGGCCGACTGCCTGCCAGCCGAAGAAGCGGTTGACCCGTTCCACAATCACCGCCGAGAGGTGCTGGATCTCGATCGCCGCTGGGCCTTCCACCCGGAGCACCAGTGTCGCTGGTTCGGCGGCCGCTTCGCCCTGCATTCGCGGCCAGGTGATCTTCAGCGGCTCGCTATGGGCGGCGATCTCGGGACCGACGATGTCGCCCCAGCGCGCTAGGATCTCGGCCGAGGCGAAACCTTGCGACTTGAAGGCATCACTCAAGGTGGCGCCCATCAATTCTGAAAGCCGCCGGGGAAAACTGCGCGCGGGCTTGCTCATGACCGTGCATCTCATGGCAGTGTTGGCGCTATGACGGTAGCAGTCCGATTGCCGAGGCGGAAGAAAGAAGCAAGCACGCCCGATCCGGCCGATCTACTCGCTTGGTACGACCGCCACCGCCGCGTGCTGCCTTGGCGGGCGCGGCGCGGCAAAAGGCCCGATCCCTATCGGGTCTGGCTGTCGGAGATCATGCTGCAACAGACCACAGTGAAAACAGTGGCGCCCTATTACGCGCGCTTCCTCCAGCGCTGGCCGACGGTGACCGCGCTTGCCGAAAGCGATCTTGAAGACGTGCTACGCGCGTGGGCAGGGCTCGGCTATTACGCGCGCGCCCGAAATCTGCATACCTGTGCGCGCGCAGTGACGGAGCGCCATGGCGGCATTTTCCCGCGCAACGTCGAGCAACTGCGCGAACTGCCGGGTATTGGCGATTACACCGCGGCGGCGGTGGCGGCAATCGCTTTCGACGCTGCGGCCGTGCCGGTCGACGGTAATGTAGAGCGCGTGGTGACGCGGCTGTTTGCGGTCGAGGACGAGTTGCCGCGAGCGAAGCCGAACATCAAGCGGCTAGCGGTGTCATTGCTGCCGCAGCACCGCGCCGGCGATTTCGCGCAAGCGCTGATGGACCTCGGCGCCACCATCTGCACGCCGAAACGGCCGGCCTGTTCGCTTTGCCCGTGGAGCGACGCCTGCACGGCGCGCGCGCGCGGTGATCAGTCTGTCTTCCCGCGCAAGGCTCCAAAACGCGAACGCTCTCTGCGCCGCGGCGCCGCGTTTGTCGCATTGCGCGCCGATGGGCGCGTGCTGCTGCGCAAGCGGCCGGACATAGGCCTGCTCGCGTCAATGACCGAAGTGCCTGGCAGTGAATGGACGCGTGATTTCGATGTCGCGCGCGCACTTGCGGCCGCGCCGCGCCTTGGTGGGAAGCCGCGGTGGCGCAAGCTTGCAGGCGTCGTCACCCATGTGTTCACGCATTTCCCGCTCGAGCTTGCTGTGTTCGTCGCGCGGCTGCCGCGCTCAACACCGGCGCCTGACGGTACGCGCTGGGTTGCGATCGCCGAACTTGCTGGCGAGGCACTGCCGAATGTCATGCGCAAAGTGCTGGCGCACGCGCTCGACAAAAGCTGATCCCACCGCTGGTATCCCCGCAGGAAGGCGTTTTCCGCACGCTCGAGACGGTTGTACAGCGAGCGCTTGCCCGCGGCGGCTTTGCGATTGATCTTGCGCTTGGCGATGCCGTTGAGCTTCTTGTCGGGTACTTTCTTATTCTTGACGTTCGTGGCGAGGAACTTCACGACATTGTAGTGGCATACGAGCAGTGCTCATGACGCCAACGCGCCGTAGCGCGCGATCGCGTAATGTTCGACCGCCTGCGCCGCGCCGATCAGCGCGGCATTCAGCATCCCCTTGTCGCCGACTTCGCTGGCGAGGTCGTGGCGTGACAGCTAGGCTTCGGCCATCTCGGCGCGCACCCGGGCGCGCAGCTCGTCGATGAGCCGGAGACCGTTCGGCGTCTCCAGATGCCAGAAGGTCCAGCCATTGCAGGCTTCCAGCCCCTGCGCCAGTGCGCCGATGCGGTGGATCGAGCCGACCGTGTCGCCGAGCGCGACCGCGCCGTCGGCCCGCACCAACGCCTTGTGCCGCTTCTTGGCGTCGGTGAGCAGTGCGCCGGGCGAGACCAGCCCGCGCTCGATCAGCGCCGAGAACGGTACACGCGGTGCCTCGCGCGCGGTGATCCATGGCGCGATCGACGGCGAGGGCACGACTTGCACGCCGGCGATGCGCTTTTGCGCCGCTTTAGCATATTTGGCTTCGCGCTCGATGCCGATGAAGCGGCGGCCGAGGCGCTTGGCAACCGCGCCAGTGGTGCCGGTCCCGTTGAACGGGTCGAGCACCAAATCGTCTGGCCGCGATGACGACAAGATAACGCGGGCGAGAAGCGCTTCCGGTTTCTGGGTCGGATGCAACTTTTTGCCGTCAGCGCCTTTCAGCCGTTCTTCGCCGGTGCAGAGCGGGAAGAACCAGTCGGAACGCATCTGGATGTCTTCGTTGCCGGCCTTCAGCACCTCGTAGTTAAAGGTGTAGCCCTTGGCATTGTCGCGTGAGGCCCAGATCAGCGTCTCATGCGCATTGGTGAAGCGGCGGCCGCGGAAATTCGGCATCGGGTTGGTCTTGCGCCAGATCACGTCGTTGAGGATCCAGAATCCGAGATCCTGCATGATCGCGCCGACGCGGAAGATATTGTGGTAGGAGCCAATCACCCAGATGGTGCCGGCCGGCTTCAGCAGACGGCGGCACGCGGCGAGCCAGCGCTTGGTGAATTCGTCGTAGCTTGCGAAGCTGTCGAATTTGTCCCAGTCGTCGTCGACCGCGTCGACGCGCGAGTCGTCTGGCCGCTTGAGCTCATTGGCGAGCTGGAGATTGTAAGGCGGGTCGGCGAACACTAGATCAACGCTGGCCGCCGGTAGCTTTGCCATCTCGGCGACGCAGTCGCCGATCAGGATGCGATGCTGTTGGGGGTCAGAAACTCGACGGGGCGCCCCTGAGGGCGCCCCGCGACGCGACACAACCATGACTCAGTACTCTGAACTCAGGCGACGCGGTCGGCGACGCGGGACCTACAACCGACGATCCACACTATGGCCGCGCAAGGTGAAAAAACGGTTTATGGATTTGTCGCGCTACTGGGCAAATTCTGCCTACCGTACCGAGACTTAGAGGCTCCGCTCGCATTCGCACGCGGGCTGCGAATTGGACGGCAACCATGCGCTTCGGCAATGATCGCGGGAACTCAATTCGGGGGATCTTAAATGCGCTGGGATGATTTCCGCCGCAGCGACAACATTGAAGACGATCGCGACGCCGGCGGCTTCGGCGGCGGCGGTTTCGGGATTCCGATGGGCGGCGGCGGTCTCGGCATTGGTACATTGATCGTGCTCGGCCTGATCGGCTGGGCGCTCGGTATTGATCCGAGCTTGCTGATTGGCGACACCGAGATGGCGAGCAGAGGCGGTTCGGATTACCAGCAACCCTATCAGCCAAGCGGCCGGCGCACCGGCGCGCCGAAAGATCAGATGGGCGACTTCGTTGCCGCCGTGCTCGGCAACACTGAGGATACCTGGAGCAAGATTTTCCAGGACGCCGGTCAGCAATATCGTGCCCCGCGCCTACGGCTGTATCGGGGCGGGGAGGAAGGCGGATGCGGTCTTGCGCAATCGGCGATGGGACCGTTCTATTGCCCAACCGACCGGCGCATCTATCTCGACACTTCGTTCTTCCGCGATATGCAAGTTCGCTTCCGTGGCTGCTCAGGCAAGGCCTGCGAGTTCGCCGAAGCTTATGTGATCGCGCACGAGGTTGGCCATCACGTGCAAAA
>Ga0207777_1000225_pt1 | contig 14545 bp, 11 predicted proteins | sample LuqExpMetageno35_FD_187793 | JGI IMG/M metagenome (GOLD analysis project Ga0207777, IMG submission 187793) | Tropical forest soil microbial communities from Luquillo Experimental Forest, Puerto Rico - Sample 35 (SPAdes) | ecosystem: Environmental > Terrestrial > Soil > Tropical forest ...
CCCGCTAGTTATCAGTCAGAGGCTTTAATCCTGGTGGAGCAGCAGAAAGTTCCTGAGCACTATGTGGTGTCGAACGTCACGGAGGGCCTGCAAGAACGCCTGCAAAGCATGACCCAGCAGATTTTGAGCCGCGGGCGCCTGCAATCAACCATTGACCGCTTTCATCTTTATGCTTCACGTGCCGGCTTGCGCAGGTTTTTGCAATCCGAAGACCCCGTGGAACAGATGCGCAGGGACATCAAGATTGAAGTTGTCCAGGGGCAGGTGGGAACGACCCCCGGAGCGGGAGCGGGACGACCGAACGAACTTACCGCGTTCCGAATCAGCTACGAGGCAGGGTCTCCAGAACTTGCGCAGCAGGTGAACGGAGAGCTTACTTCACTCTTTATCAACGAGAGTTGGCGGTCTCAGCAGCAACTTTCCGAAAGCACGACGCGTTTTCTTGCCAGCCAGCTGAAGGAAGCAAGCGACAAGCTGGAAGAGCAGGAAAAATTGGTGCGGGCTTTCAAGGCTAAGCACCTCGGGGATCTCCCCAGTCAACTGCAGAGTAATGTAGAAATTCTGTCCGGCTTGCAATCTCAGCTTCAAAATATCCAGCATGCGATCGATAGCGCGAAGCAGCAGAAGCTATATCTGGAATCTCAGTTGCAGCAACTCCAGTTGGCACAGGCAACGATTGGCGGCGGAGAGGCGGGTTTGACATCTCTCGAATCGCTCCAAAAACAGTTGCTGGATTTGCGGACCCGTCTGTCCGACGCACGTTCCCGTTATACAGAGGACCATCCGGACATAGTTGCTCTCAAAAGAAGTATTGCCGACACAGCAGCACAGATTAAGGAGTTCGAAGGTAACCCGACCTCGGGGGAAAAGACGGAGGAGGAATCCACCATTGCAAACAAGGACTCAGCCGAAGCAGAACATCAGATCCCATCGAGCCCACTAATGCAGGTACGGAGCCAACTCAAGGCCAATGACTTTGAGATTCAGAACGACCAGCGGCAGGCGGAGAGAATCCAGGCAGAAATTGCTGCCTATCAAGGTCGCTTGAACCTGACTCCAGCAACGGAGCAGGAACTTGAAAGGATTTCGCGCGGGTACGAAGAGTCCAAAGCCAATTACAACTCCCTCCTGCAGAAGCAAAACCAATCGCAACTAGCGACGAGTCTTGAGGAGCGCCAGCAGGGAGAACAGTTCCGCATCCTCGATCCGCCCAGCCTGCCTGACAAGACGAAATCACCCAATCATCTTTTCTTGAGCCTGGCCGGGTTAGGACTCGGAAGCGCGCTGGGACTTGTTCTTGTCGCGCTCCGAGAGCTGACCAATGCCCGCATCTGGAAGACCGAGGATCTTGACGGAGCGATTCCGGCACGAATCCTGGTGCGAATTCCGCATATAGACACACCTTGGGAAGGTCGTTTGCGCGGTCAGACGCGCTGGCTCGAAGTCGTGGCGGTTCTGGCTATGGCCATTGTGATTGTGGTGGGAAACCTCTACTCGTTTTACAAAGGATAAGAGCGATGTATCGGACGTTCAATGGTCTGACACGAAATCCTTTCAAGACGAGTCCATATCGGTGTTTTTATTATCCGACCACGCGACACAACGGGGCGCTTGCCGCTCTGAACTACATTTCCCGCCATTTCACAAAGGAAGCAGGTGACAGGACTGTATGAGCCGCATCTACGACGCCGTACGTAGAATGGAGTCCGAGCGTTCCACGGGCGGTGTTGCGCCCGAGCAAACTCAGCGCGCCGACTTCCTTCAAAGCGATGCCCTCGTCGACCTCCGAGGAGTTCCATCGGTCAAGTTGGACGTTTCCGTGGCCTCGAGGCTAGTGGCATTGGCCGATCCACAGAGCTTAGGTGCTGAGAAATTCCGTGCTCTGGCGACCCGCCTCGAAAACCAACGACATCAGCGAGAACTAAAATCGTTGCAGGTCACAAGTAGCGTGGCCCATGAGGGCAAGACCTTGGTCTCCACAAATCTGGCGGTGACCTTGGCGCAGAACTCTGGCTCTAAGGTTCTGCTGATAGAAGGCGATCTGCACTTACCGGCGGTACAGGGGCTGTTGGGCCTGACCGGACTGCGAGGCGTAAATCACTGGTGGACGGGACGGGACGAAGAAATCTCGCCTTACCTTTACAGGTTGAACGACATGCCTTTGTGGCTTTTCCCTGCGGGAAGTGCGTGCGACCAGCCTTCGAATATTCTGCAATCCCCGCGTTTTGTGGAAGCCCTGCTCCGGCTGGTCGATACTTTTGATTGGGTCATCGTGGACTCAACGCCGCTCTTGCCATTTGTGGACGCCAATCTGTGGTCACGATTGCTCGATGGCATGCTCCTTGTGATTCGCAGGGGGGTCGCTTCGATTAAAGCTTTGAAGAAGGGGCTCGAGGCGATCGACAACCCCTGCCTGGTCGGAGTTGTTTTCAACGATGCTCCCGATTTCGACGAGGGGAATTACAACGAGAAGTATTACGTCCGCCAGAAGCAAGAAAAAGGGCGGTCCCACGGCAATTGATCGTCAGCGAGGCCATTCTTTGATCCGGCTCTTAAATGCCCATTTCCCGGCGCGAACGCTCTTTCTTGGAGTCTCAGAAGCGTGCTTGGTAGGGCTTGCGTTCGTAGCCGCCACGATTGCACGCTTGGGCGCGAACGATGCCAGCATCGTGCTCAACTACGAACAGGGGCTGTTGAAGATCCTTGTCGTGTCGGCGGCGTTTGTCACCTGCATGTACTATTTCGATCTTTATGACTCCACGATCCTGAGCAACCGCCGAGAGGTGGTTACCCGGTTGATTCAAGTACTGGGCGCCATGTGCTTTCTTTTGGGCGTTGTTTATTATGTTTATCCTTCCGTTGGTTTGGGCCGCGGAATATTTCTGATTGGCCTGCTTCTAGTTGCGTTGCTGCTTTTCCTCTCGCGGCGTTTGTTTTTGACCCTGAACACTCTGTCCCAGTTTGCCGAGAGAGCGTTGATCCTCGGCGAGGGTGAGCTTGCGGAGTCACTTGTATCGGAATTGCAATTACGCAATGAACTGGGTGTTCGCGTTGTCGGACACATTAAGAGCTTTGAAGGGAGGAGTGAAGGGCTGAACTTAGCTCCTAATGGAGGAGAGTTCGATGAGATTTTGCAGTCGATCGTGCTTTATCGGCCCGACCGTATCATCGTGGCGATGGAAGACCGGAGAGGTAAACTGCCCGTAGAGGATTTACTCAAACTCAAAAGCCGCGGTGTCGCTATTGAAGATGGCGCTGAAGTGTACGAGGCGGTACTGGGAAAGATCCCAATCCAATCGCTGCGTCTAAGCTGGCTGTTGTTTTCTCCCGGTTTTCGCGTTGCTAGGCCGTTGCTGACATACAAGCGTATTTGTTCGATACTGTTTTCCGCTTTCGCGCTCATTTTGACCTTGCCACTGATGATTCTGATCAGTTTGGTGATTCGGGCAGACTCAGAAGGCCCAGCAATCTTTCAGCAAAAGCGCATTGGAAAGGATGGCAAGGTCTTCACGTTATTTAAGTTTCGCACCATGGTCGACGGCGCCGATCAGCACGCTAACCATCGACCGGCGGCGAGAACCGATAGTCGCTTCACTCGTGTCGGCAGGGTACTGCGAAGGACTCGTTTAGATGAGCTGCCGCAGCTTTTCAACATTCTTCGCGGGGATATGTATTTCGTGGGACCACGCCCTTTTGTTCCCGATCAGGAAGATGAGTTCATACAAAAGATCCCACATTACCGACATCGCTGGGTCGTCAAACCAGGAGCAACGGGTTGGGCGCAGGTGAACCGGGGATACAACGTAACAGTTGAAGATAATGCGGATAAGCTCGCTTACGACCTCTTTTATATCAAGAACATCTCGATTGGACTGGATTTGCTGATCCTGTTTAAGACAGCGAAGATCCTACTGCTTGGCCGTGGTTCGCAGTGAACATCATGACGCACCTTGCGGTGATTGTTTTTTGGCTATGCTGCAGCCTGCTTTGCTACACCTACTTTGTGTACCCGTCCATTTTGTTCGTGTGTTACGCGTTTGTTCAGCTGTGTAGTGACTTACGATTTCTATTGGGCCGTCGCGAGCGACGAGTAACACCGGTCGGCTCAAATGATATTCCTGGGATCAGCTTCGTTATCGCTGCGTATAACGAAGAACGCAATCTTGCAGCAAAGCTCACCAATCTAAGGCAAATGACATACCCGGCCGAGAAACTTCAAATCATCTTCGTGTCCGACGGTTCGACCGACGGCACGAATAAGCTCCTAGAATCGGTCTCCGACGCCTTCGTGGAAACGATTTTCCGCCCCGAGCGCTCGGGTAAGCCGCTGGCTTTGAATTGCGGCGTGGAGCATGCCCGATATGACATTTTGGTGTTCTCTGATGCCAGTACATTGTTTGCTCCGGAGGCAATTGCAAATATGGTCCGACACTTCCGTGACCCGAGAATTGGCGCCGTTTGTGGCTCGTTACAATTGTTAGGAAACGACGAGTCGGAGCGCACTGAAGGAACTTACTGGCAATTTGAGCGCGTCCTTCGACTGATGGAATCTCGGCTGGGTGCGACAGTGAATGCCAGCGGGGCAATCTACGCGCTGCGTAGGAAATGTTTTGTTCCACTAGTGGCCGGTGATCTGCTTGATGATCTTCTGATTCCCATGAAGGCTCGAAAACTCGGCTACAAAGTGATGGAAGATCCAGAGGCAGGCGCGACCGATTGTTCTGCCGATACAGTGAAAGGCGAATTTACCCGCCGCACGAGAATAGCTGTGGGGAGTTTCCGGGCGTTGCGAAGAATGGACTTCGCGGCCTTGCGTGGCTTCACCGGATTTGCGTTTGTTTCGCACAAACTCCTGCGATGGCTGCTTCCGTTTTTCTTGATCTTTATGCTGGTGAGTAACGCGTTTCTTATGCGGAAGTCGTTCTACGGAGCAGCCTTCGTAGCGCAGGCAGCCTTTTACTTGTGGGCATCGTTAGGTTTTCTTTTCCACAAGCGGATGAAGCAGACTAGGATCGTTTTGCTCCCGTATTTCCTTTTGACGGTTCATCTGGCTTTTCTGGTGGGATTCTGGCGCTGTTGTTTTGGTGAGTACCAAGCCACTTGGGAACGGGTTAGTTAGGATCCACCGTCTAGGTCCAGAACGAGCACTTTTGCAGGCACCCAAGCCGTAACGAATTGCCGCGCGGCCAATCGGTAAAACTATGGACTCTCGAAGAGTTCTACTGACACTGATAGTCGTGGCCATTCTTGGAACGAGGACTGGGGCAAAATGTACAAAACCAAGCATATCGAACGTAAGCGTCACGCCAGGCAGTGACGGCCAGGAGATCACGATTGCATGGACAACGGATGTCCCGGCGGACTCGCTTGTTGGCTATGGTGTCTTGAACCCCGGCACATTTACTGCAGTGACCGATACGGCTGGTGTGACTAGTCATTCGGTAACTGTTACAGGTTTGCAGCCTTCTACACAGTATGCTTGGGGAATACGTTCTCAGGCTATCGATGAAGGGGCAGGATGTGGCGCAGGATACTATGCCTATCGCACAGGAGAGACGGTTAGGACGCACGCGCCGCCAGCCGGGCCGTTCACATACAAGATCATTCCTGTCGGCCCCACCTATGTGACCCAGGGCTATGGCATCTACATTCAGATTAGGCTTGTTCCGCTCACTGGGACCTATACCCCGCATTCTCTCAGAATGATTTTGATCGGCCTCCCGGAACATGCCATTGTCCGTTGGAGCGACGACCAACTTTGGAACAATGACGGGGACACACTTTCAATCACAACGGTTCCTGAAGATACGATGTCGATCAATACCTTTGACTATAAGGAACTGTATATTCGGACGAACGCAGGCGGCACTACTCGCCCCGGAAAATACACCATTACAGTTACGGTCAGCGGAGATGGTGGTCCGACCGAAGTGGTCAGTTGGCCGCTCAACGTTGTTCCCATTTCTATTCCCTTTAGCGGCGTTGCCTTTCCTTCCGGGACTCCTACTGCCTACCCGCCGATCCCCAACCTCTCGACGTATCTAGATTCAGCCAATACGTATGGTGTCCAAAATTGCGCTCAGGACCAAGACTCCAGCCCTCGCACGATACGAGCAAACAACCCATCGAATCTGACTCCGGTTGCCGCGTGCTGCACTTATGGCTCCTGGTTCTACGACGGCGTATTGGTCTATTACAACGTCGAGAATCTTTTGAAGAATGGGAAGAACTGGGAGCAATGTCGAACCAATGTGAAGCAGGTCTATAGAGACAGATATGCCCTCGTCAAGCCTATTCAGACGTACATGATGTTTAGCCGTGGGTACTACTTGGACTATCTCAAGACCTCTGACCACGTCGACCTGGAGCTCATCAACAAATTCAATGGCCAGCTTCAATATTTTCAGCATGGGTCGTACGTGGACGTCTCTTACCTCCAGCGTGAAGTGGCCTACGTGTTGAGGAATGAAATCTACGGCGTCGCTCTGGGACAAAACGTTCCCGTGCTTGGACAAACGTCGGCTTTCATGCGGGACTACGCAGAGGAGCACGTTCTCGGCATGATTGATGAGATTTGCCTAAGCAGAAACGCCCAATACTGGGAAAATTTTATGGCTGGGCTTCAAGCTGAAGCACTCATCGAATACTATGACTTGGTCACCAAAGACCCGCGCATCCCTCCGGCCATCGCATGTCTGGCCGATTACCTCTACGCCAATCAATGGCGGGCCATCGACGCCGGCTCATTCCCTTACGACAAATATCAGTGGAAGATGGATTTCAGTAATGCGAATGGCAACACGAGCTGTATGAACACGCTGAACAACCTGATCTCTCCGATGTACGCGTGGCTGTTCATGATGACCGGAAAATCTGAGTATCAAACGGAAGGAGACGCGATCTTCAGCCACGGTGCGTTGTTCGATTGCCCGGGATCGGGATCATCTGGCCCTTCTGCCTTCTTGACGTTTCCATTCGGCAGCGACGGAAAGTTCTTCTCTCAGCAGTATTATTGGGGGACGAGTTACGTTACCTGGCGAAGCGCACCCACAACCACCAAATCGGAACGCGTGCTCCCTCCTTCCGGAGAATCGGCAACAGTACACTAAATCCGGTCCAACTGATGCAAGAGGCCCCGACGGTTCTAAAGCGGGCTTCTATCGGGCTTTTAAGAGCTGATCCGCTTAATCGACGCCTTGATCCACCGTACGAATCTTCGAATGGCAGGTTTCAGTCCTGTGATCTCTGCTTTTTTTGACTGCACCACTAATTCGACCGCATGTTTCTGCTCTGGTGTCAAATCAAGCTTGTCGGACAGCCTCTCATATAATTGTATTCTCCGACGAATCTCCTGATCTGGGGAGCACTCGGCTGTCAGGCTACCCGCTCTCTTCCGATAGCGCACGAGTGGCTGGGAATACGGAAGGAATTTGTAACCACCGTGGGCAATTCGGAGCCACAGATCCAAATCTTCAGCGTAGCGAAGGTCTTGGTCAAATCCGCCCACCTGCAGCAGAACTTCTCTCCTCACGATGCAGCTGATGACAAATACCCAAGCTCTGCTGAATAGGATCGATTCAAAGGTAATCTCCTCTTGAGGGGGGAACAGATTCATCAGCGTTTGTCCCAGGGAATCGGTAAGGCCGAAGAGAACGGCGTCCGAGTAGACAACGTCAGTACCCGGGTTTTTCTCAAACAGGCCCACCAATACTTGAAGAAAAGTGGGTTCCCAGACGTCGTCAGAATCAAGCAGAGCGATCAGCTCTCCGCGCGAAGCCTGGATACCATTGTTGCGAGCTACGGAGAGCCCGCAGTGTTCGGTATGGACATACGTGATCTTGTCCCGCCAAGGTGCCAAGGCCTGTTCGAGTTCGGGCGTATCGGGAGATCCGTCGTTCACAACGACGACTTCGTAGTCCCTGTAAGTTTGGGAAAACACAGATTCCACGGCCTCGGCTACGAATCTGGCTGTGTTGTAGCAGGGAATGACGACGCTGACGCGAGGGCTGCGCGCATCGTCCCGCTTTACGGGATGGTTTTCAGCCACATGGTCAGCCGATTCCATCAAAATAGTTTATCCCACCAAATGATTTCCAGCTGGGAGAATGGAGGCTATACACTAAAATATTTGGATAACAGTTTGAGCGATTTTCCTTATAGCGAATCCAGTTTGGAAAATCTCTATTTGAACCCCACGTCGTCTCGGGAGTGCTCCCAATCTAGCCGAGCGCGCCTGCGGCTAACGCCCTAATGGGTTTCCTCTTGCTGTCCAAGTCGTTCCTTAGCATTTCATAGGCTGCCCTGCTGGCGGCTAGTTGAGAACTGGCGGCATCCAGCAATCGAGGGCGCACCTGTTCGGCAGAATTCCAAGCGGCGAGAATCGCCGACCTCAGGCGCTCCTGGACGTTGCCCTCGTCGAGAGTCAACACTTCGCATCCGGCCCCAAACTGGTTAGCTAGCCCGTACAGTTTAGCAGCGAAATATTTCGATTTCAGCCAGGCAACAACTGGAATGCCCTGTGCCAGCGCAAATACCGCACCGTGATAGCTGGTCGTAATGACAACCCGGCAGCGGCCAATTTCCTTAATCATGCCTTCGACCAGCGTCAGGTCGTGAGCCGGCTCGGAGACGGTCTCATAGCCTTCGAACAGATAACCGCACACTGCGGAATCGTCTTCCTCGGGATGGCGCGAGATCGGGATCTGAATCAACGGGGCTCCGACTTCCCTCGCAATCGCCTGCAGTGGTTTGCGTAACGTACTGAGCATTTCGATGGGAATCTCGGAATATCGGGCCATGCGCAGATTTACGCCAATTGCATTGCCCAGTCGGGTGGGACGATAAGAATACACCGTGTCGATGGAATCATCTCCAGTGACGACGACATGTTCGCGCGGAACATGTAGCTGATCTAGGAGACGCAGGCTGGTAATAGTCTCTCGAACGCAAATCAAGTTCACTCGGGGGAGGACCTTGGCAGCGCGAGTATGCAAGCACGCATCATCAATGGGCCCGACCCCTTGACCGAAAATGGCCGTCGGAATTCCGTGCCGCATGGCCATCTCCAACGTATTAAGAATCAGTGTTGCGTGCAGGCCGAAACTAGTAGTGATGTGGCCGGCTCCGCTGGCGACCACCAGATCGCAACTCTGCACGAGATCTAGAAAGCCTCGAACTTTGGACATGTTGGGTTCGTCACTACGAGGCGCAAGCAGTTTCTCGACCGCTGCCGGCCAATGTTGACGCCAGCTAACGTCGAGCTCGGATAGGGCCGGCATCGACAAACGTCGTCCAAGGCGAGTCAGGATCGCTGCCGTCGTGTAGTACGCTTGTCGCCCCGTCGAGGGCACCCGTTTAGCGGTCGGACAGTGGAGCTCGAGCAGCTCCTGGGCCTCATTGAACACGCAGATTTCGGCATCTGGCCAGAACTCACGAAATCGCCTGACGGTGACCTGCAGCATTGCAACATCGCCGAGATTCAGACAGTGGATCGAACTAGGATCGACAAGAATACGCATACGCGGATGATCCAATTCGAGAGCAGCCAGAAGGCCGGGCAAGGCGCGAACTAATCGATAGATATCATCCCACAATTACTGCCGGACGATGAGCACGGTGTCCTACCATTGAATTTCCTTGGAAAGGCAATTCGCAAAATTCGAGTGATAGGGAAGTTGCCGTTCAATCTTGATCCGCGTGACCGGCAGACTTGGGCAAGTGGCGAGATTCTCTTTCAGACTGACCGCGAACATCCCGAGAAACAGTGGATCCTCCATCCCGTGTACCAGGATCCTGCTGAGCTCTCATTCGTCAACGGAAACATCAATTTTCATGTGAAAGCGGCAACCCATGATGAGTGGGCTTATGTGTACATCGATCCCAGTCAATGCCCGTGGAGCGACTATTCTTGGCAAACCAAATTTCGTCGGATGACCACATTCCAGGAGTACGCCTTCAACTTTAGATACGTAGATTTCGATAATCGTTATCGTTACCGTTTCGAGGACGACTTGCTATTCTTCGATTCCAAGATTCGCGGCAGATGGTGGGCGCACGCAAGGATGCCGTTCCCCATGGCACTGGGTGCGTGGTATGACCTTCGTATCGATACGCGAGGAGACCGGCACCGCTGCTACGTGAACGGAATGCTGATGATGGACAACCGTGAGCCGTCGATCGGCAATGGCTCAATCTCGATTATCTTGTGGGAAATTGACAATGCGACGGACGCTGTCGCTGAGGTTGGTCCTTCCACTGTTCGCCGGCTTCTCTAGTGGATCATTACGCTGGAGCTGCGACAGCTCTCGGGAAAGAAGCACATGCAAAGAAACCTCTGGCGTCATCCGGTTCTCATCGGGAAGAAGGCAGTTGGGAGACTGCGGCGTCGATTCGCGAAAATTCCAGATACCGCGCTCATCGGTACCATAAACGGAAGCGTGCGCTTTGAACATCGATGGCTGAATTTTCTGCACGAAGATGATTTTCGCGCAATGCTTACTGAATCGTACGACATCATTCTGTGCGAATACCTGCGAAAGCATTTATCTCCGGGAGATATTGTTCTCGATGTCGGCGCCAATGTTGGCTATATTTCAGCGGTCGCCTCATCCTATGTGGGTACTTCGGGCGAGGTTCATGGATTCGAGCCGTTGCGCGAATGCTACGCTCGGTTAGAGAGGCTGCGTGAGTTAAACCCCCAGCTCCACCTCGTTTTCCGCAACGTCGCACTCGGAGAAGAAGAGGGGCTAATGCCAATCGCATTTAGTCTTCAGGGAGATTCAAGAAACGCAAGCTTGGTTCCGGGTAAGGAAGCCGCTGAACGTCGCGACGTGCTGGTCTGGCGGCTGGATGACTACATCTTTCGTAGCATTCCCACTCCGGAGCGCATCAGGATCATTAAGATCGATGTCGAAGGTTTTGAATTTGCGGTGCTGAGGGGCCTCAATCGGTTTCTGGCGGGAACGCCCAATCGGCCGCTGATAGTTTGCGAGATTAAGCCGTGGGAGGTCCCTAATCTTGGAGCCACCCTATCTGAGTTCGAACAGTTTATGAATAAATACGACTATCGGACCTACCTCATCACGAATGAAGACAATCCAGTTAGGCTGTCTGCGTTGACGGAAATGGAAGTGGTCGTTTTCAGCGCTGGCTGAACTGCCGAATTGCGAGCAACGTTCCTTCTTCAGTCGCAATTTCGCCGACCGCTAGGCTCTCATCTCAGCCGAGGAGAGTGGAGATTCTGTCAGCTACACCTCGATAGGTACATCACCTTTTCGGAGAGATTTCATGTTGCGGAAGAGCCTTGCAACTCGATCGCGATGAAAGACAAGGAGTGCTCCAACGTAAGTAGCCGCGCCGGCGATAACCGTTAACAAGAGATTCGGTAGCGGGCGCATGGTGGGGGAAAACACAAACCGACTTGCCAAAATGCATATCGCCATAATGGCTGTAGCACTCAGTGCCGGCATGATTGCGGACAGATAGTCTTTCAGCTGTATCTCCAATCGAGTGAACGTCTGGATGTAGAGTGGAATCAACATCACCGGATAGACCGTCATCCAGGCGGTGGCAATCCCGTTTATCCCCCAGTGGCTGCCGGCAAAGAAAGCGATGGGCATAACAACCGCCAATCGGGTCGTGAACCACATAACGAATCTGGCTTCTCCGATGGAGGTGAGCAGAGTAGAAAGCAGGGTTGCTACTGATCGTACCGCTACAAAGACGCTCAACAACCTGAGAGGCCCTATCGCATCCTTCCACTTAGGGCCCAGAAGAAGTAATACCAGGGAATCGGCCACCAGCGCGAGACCAATGCTTGCCGGAATGGTGACCAATGACAGCGCCTCCGTGAGTCGAAGCAAGTACCGCCGAAGTTCGGGCTTGTTGTTCTGAATCGCAGAGAAGAAAGCGGGAGTCACTCCCGTAAAGAGAGAAGAAATCTTATCTACCGGAACAGAGGCGATACCCCAGCCGATCGAGTAGGCACCAAGCTGCACAGGTCCTAGGACGCGCCCGGCGACCGCAAAATCAGCATTTGCATATACATATCCCGCGATCCCGGAAAACATCACCCGACGCGCATATCTGACCTCCTGACGCAAGCCTGCAAGGTGGGGTTTGGCGAATTCATGACGCATCCAGTACAGAGTCAACAATGAGTTGATGAGACTTCCCGTGATGCTTCCAAGCACAAGGCTCCAATAACGAAACTGCAACAATGCCAATGTGACGCAACAGAGGGCTTGGCAGAAAAAGCGCGTGGTCTCGATGGTTGAAAGCAATTTGAAGCGCAGCTCCTTTTGCAACAGAGCCTTGGGCACCACCTGAAACGCATCGATGGAGTAAGTGATACTCGCTACCAGAATTACGGCCCGTAAAGGTGGCGAAGAAAAAAAGCGAGCGAGAGGAGCGGCCAACGCGCATGTGAACGTAGTGAGAAACAGCCCCACAATTATGGAAACGGTGTTCAGTTCCGCGATTTGTCGCCGCTTGAGGTCACGGGCATAAACGACGGTATTTCCAATCCCGGCCTGGCTGACGACAGTGGCGAAAGTCAGATAAACACCCGCCATGCCTACTAATCCATAGTCATATGGTGTAAGGAGGCGGGCAACGACAATAGTCGAGAGCCAGCTGAATGCCTGGGTAAGCGATTTTGCCGCTGTATTCCAAGCCAGGGCGCGGGCCATGGACCGGTCGAGAGAATTTCCCGCTGTCATTTTGTCGTCCCCGGGCAGCTAGCTGCTTCCGCACGAAGTATCGGAGGAATGGCGTCCCGCAAATACCATAACGAGTTCAGGCCATCGACCGTGACTCGGCTTGAAAGGGCAGCGGCGGTTCACCCTTTGCTGGACGCAACCGGCTCTTGTTTCTGCCTCGAAACTTGGCTATTCGATCTGGAGCGAGTCTAGCATTTTCTTAAAGTCTCTGACGTAAGCCACTTCATCGAACTCAGCGAACACCCTGTCGTACCCGCGCTGACCTAGACTTGCTCGCAGTTCTTTGTCGTTTATCAGATGAACTATCTTCGCCGCAAGTTCTTCGATGTTTTCCGGCGAAAAAAGCAGTCCGTTTTCATTATCACGGATGTAGTGGGGTACACCTCCGACGTTTGAGGCTATGATCGGCCTGCCCGCGGCCATCGCTTCCAGGAGAACTCGCCCCATGCTTTCTGTCCGCGATGCCAGCACGTAGATGGTGCACGCAGAGATTACCTTAAGAGCCGCTTCGTGAGGGCGTGCAGCCAGAAATTCGATTCGCGGGTGACTCTCCGCAATTTCCTCCAAAACATTGCGATCGGGGAAGTAGCCCATGAGCTTGAGCTTAAAAACAGGATATTGTTTGGCAACCAGTCTGAAGGCTCGTATCAGGATGTCCACACCCTTCGTGTACCAGGGGTAACCAACGCAAAGGATGAACTGTTCTTTCTCTTCTTGTGCGGATGACACACATCGAACGGGAACAAAATCGTGAAAAACGGCTACCTTCTTCCTTTGCAGGCTGGGATATTCTTTCAACTGAAAGGGATAAAGTAGTTTCAAGCAGTCGGCTGCTCTTCCCACGAATACTAGGAGCACGTTTGCAAGTAAGCGCTTGGCACGTGCTAGCTTGCCAGGAGTTCGGACATCGTAGCGAAACGCATTTTCCGGCACGCCCGGTATTTCCACGATGAGCTTGGCCCCGGTCACCCATTTCAAAATTGTCCCTGCTAGGGCTGGGGTGTTTGTTCCGTAGGTAACGATCACGCCGAACTTCTTCTGACGGTGAAGACGAATGCCGGATGTTATGTACCACAAGAAGGACGCGGGTTTCCGAAAAGCTCGAGGGAACTTATAGAAAGGTAAAAAGTGGTAGCTGAACCTGCCAAGCGCGTAAACAGGGAAACTCCGCTTCAAATGTGGGTCGGCCTGGTTCGGCGAACGCCACCACACGGGAAGAAGCACTTCGCCTTCACAGATCTCTGAGAGGTAATAAAACTTATCTCGAGTGGGGTCGGAAGCCGGCGGTATAAGTCCCGGCAGGATATAAAGCAAACGGGTCATCGGCAGTCAGTGTACATCCGTTTTCCGCGCTCGCAACTTGTGACCTAGCCATCTCAATTCCGGTTGTTTGAGGGTACACAGACCTAGGGTTTGGCCTCAGAGAGCATTTGCCGAAATAGAGTTTCATAACGATCGGAGACCTTGTCGCTGGTGTAATTGTCCACTATGCGCTGGCGGGCTGCCTCTCCCAGACGTAAACGAAGTGAAATGTCCTTGAGGAGGCGGGCTATCGCCACGGATATTGCCTCCGGATCGCCTGCGGGAGTCAAGAATCCTTGCTTCCCCTCATCGATCAATTGACGATTCGCGTGAATATCACTGACAACGCAGGGAAGCCCTGCTGACATCGCTTCCGCCAGCGCACAGGGAAAACCCTCGCTGAATGACACCAGGGCAAAAACATCGGCGACGTTCAGCCAATTGCATACTTCCGTCGGATCAACTTGGCCCACAAACCTGACTTTGTCGTTCAGTTGAAGTTGAGTTGCTTGCATTGTAAGTTC
>Ga0207777_1000226_pt1 | contig 14535 bp, 16 predicted proteins | sample LuqExpMetageno35_FD_187793 | JGI IMG/M metagenome (GOLD analysis project Ga0207777, IMG submission 187793) | Tropical forest soil microbial communities from Luquillo Experimental Forest, Puerto Rico - Sample 35 (SPAdes) | ecosystem: Environmental > Terrestrial > Soil > Tropical forest ...
CGCCGTCATCCTCCCGGGGGCCCAGATCGGCGAGCACGTCGTCGTTGCTGCCGGCGCCGTGGTGCGCGGGACGGTGCCGCACCGCTGCGTGGTCGCCGGTGTGCCGGCGCGCGTCGTGCGCCGCTGGGTCGACGGGGCGGGCTGGGTCGACGAGAGGGACGTCGTCGCGCCGTGAGCGCGACGCCGCGGCGATGAGCGCCGCCACACCGCCGCCGTTCCTCCTCACGGTGAGCGGCCAGGACGGCCCCGGCATCGCGGCGAGCGTCTTCGGCACCCTCGCCGCGCACGGCGTGGGCGTCGAGGACGTGGAGCAGGTTCGGGTGCACGGCCGACTCCTGCTCTGCGTCGAGGTCGCACTCGCGGCGGCGGCGTCCGTGGACGTGCTCGCCGCGCTGCGCACGGCCGTCGCCGGCACGGGCGTGGAGGTGGCGGCCGGACCGCTGCGCGAGGCCGAGATCGATGGGGACGGCGAGCGACTCCTGGTCACCGTGCTCGCGGCCGACATCGACGCCGCCGTGCTGGAGGGCGTGACCGCCCGGGTGGCGGCGTGCGGCGGGAACATCGAGCGGATCGTGCGGCTGTCCGCGTATCCCGTGCACAGCTACGAACTGGCGGTGGCGGGCGCCGACCTCGAGCGGCTGCGCCGCGAGCTCGCCGCCGAGGCCGTACGCGACCAGGTCGACATCGCGGTACAGGCGGCGGGCCTGCACCGACGGGCCAAGCACCTGATCGTGATCGACGCGGACTCCACGCTGCTGCAGGGCGAGGTCATCGACCTGTTGGCCGAGCGGCGCGGCTGCGGACACGACGTGGCGGCGGTGACGGCGGCGGCCATGGCGGGCGAGGTCGACTTCGAGGACGCGTTGCGCTCGCGGGTGCGGCTGCTGGCCGGCCTGGACCGGGCGGACCTGGCGGCGGTACGCGGCGCGATCGCGCTGGCGCCGGGAGCCCGGACGCTCGTGCGCACCCTGAAGCGGCTTGGCTACGAACTGGCCGTGGTGAGTGGCGGCTTCACCCAGGTCATCGCCCCACTGGTGCACGAGCTCGGCATCGAGCACCTGGCGGCCAACGAACTCGTCCTCGAGGAGGGGGTGCTCACCGGCGATCTGCGCGGCCCACTCGTCGACCGGGCGGGCAAGGCGGCCGCGCTGGTGCGCTTCGCGGCGGCGGCCGGCGTTCCCGTGGCGCGGACCATCGCCGTCGGGGACGGGGCCAACGACATCGACATGCTGGCGGCGGCCGGGCTCGGCATCGCCTTCAACGCTAAGCCGGTCGTGCGCGAGGTGGCGGACACCGCGCTCAACGTGCCCTATCTCGACGCCATCCTCTTCCTGCTCGGGATCTCCCGGGCCGACGTGGAGCTGGCGGACCGCATGGAGCACGTGGCACGGTCGGTGGCGACGTGACCGTGGTGGCCCAGGGCGAGCAGGGGCGACAGGCAGACAACCGCGGCACGCGCCCGTTGATGCGGGGATGGCTGCATCTCGGCGCCTTCTGCGCCTGGCTGGTCGCGGGACCGTTCCTGATCGCCGCCGCGCCCGACGCGGCGAGCAGGGCGGCGCTGATCGTCTACGTCGTGGGGATGCTCGTCATGTTCGGCACGAGCGCCGCCTTCCATCGCGTGCGCTGGTCGGCGACGGCCTGGCGTCGCATGCGCAGAGCGGACCACAGCGCGATCTTCGTCGGCACGGCGGCGACGACCACCGCCGTCGCGGTGCTGGCCTTGTCGGGATGGGCCGAGGCCCTCGTGCTCGCACTCGTGTGGTGCGGTGCGGCGGCCGGGATCGCCATGCGCCAACTCTGGCTCGACGCGCCCCAGTGGGTGGTGGCCATCCCCTACGTCGCGGTGGGGTGGCTGCCCCCCCTTGTGGTGCTGCCGCAGCTCGTCCGCAGCCTCGGCTGGGGCGGCTTCGCGCTGATGATCGCCGCGGGCGTTGCGTACACGTGCGGCGCGCTGGTCTACGCGCGCAAGAAGCCCGATCCGTGGCCGCGCGTGTTCGGGTTCCACGAGGTGTTTCACGCCTGCACCCTGGTAGGCGCCACACTCCTCGCGATCGTCATCGCGTTCATCGCGCTCCCTCGGTACTGAACGCGCTCGCGCGCGATCCGGCGGATCAGCCGAGGACGCCCTCGTCGCGCAATCGGGCCAGTTCGTCGGCGTCGAGCCCGAGCTCGGTCGAGAGCACCTCCTCGGTGTGCTCGCCCAGCCACGGCACGCGGGTCTCGGGCCCCTCGGCCACCTCGCCGAACTTCACGGGCAGCCCGGGGATCAGCACGGGCGGACCGCCGTCGGGACGCGGGTGCTCGACCAGCATGTGGCGGCCCGCCAGGTGGGGATCCTTCACGACCTCGGCGTCGGTGGAGACCGGGCCGGCCACCAGTCCCGCGGCGTTGAGCGCGTCGGCGGCCTCGCGCTTGGTCAGCGGGGCGGCCCAGCCCTCCACGGCCGGCCGGATGTCGGACTCGAGGTGGTCGAGCCAGCCCTGTGGGGTGGCGAAGCGCGCGTCGTCGGCCCACTCGGGTCTCCCGATCGCGCGCGCCAGGTCTGGCCACTGGTGCGCGCGCAGGACCTGGAGCATGAACCAGCCGTCGGCGGCGCGGAAGCCGTGCAGGATCCCGGGCCACGGCGTTCCCATGGGCATGCCCATGGACCAGAAGTTCGGCACGACGTCGAGGACGGCGACCATGGCGTCGAGCATGGCGACATCGACCCGTTGGGCGCGGCCCGTGCGGTCGCGCTGACGCAGACCGGCCAGGGTTCCGATGACGGCGAAGAGTGCGGTGACGATGTCACCCAGCCCGCCCATGGGCGCGCCGACGGGGGGCTGCCCGGGCGGACGCTTGAACTCGTAGGCACCGCTCATCGCCTCGACGATGGCGGCCAGCGCGGGCCAGCCGTCGTAGGGCGAGGGCGGGACGCCGGCCGGCACGGCGCGCCCGAAGCCCGAGATGGAGACGTAGACGACGGTGTCGTGCACCGCCGCCACGTCGTCGTAGGCCAGGCCGAGCCGCTCCGCAGCGCCAGCCCGGAAGTTCTCCGCGACGACGTCGAAGCGCGGCGCCAGGCGCAGGACGAGGTCACGCCCGGCCGGGTGCTTCAAGTCGAGCACGATCGAGCGCTTCGAGAGGTTGTTGCGCATGAAGGTCGCGCCAACCGGGCGCCCAGCCGGGTCGGGCATGGCGGGCATGGCGGTGCGACCGAGGTCACCGGTGCCGGGCGCCTCGACCTTGACCACCTCGGCACCGAGCCGCCCGAGCAGCTGCGTGGCGAAGGGGAGCGCCTGCATCTGCTCGAGTGCAAGCACGCGGACCCCCGACAACGGCTTGCCCCAATGCGCCGCCTCGGGGTGGACGACCTCGCCCAGCCTCACGCGCCGTTGAGGCCGAGCATCTCGATGGCGTTGCCCCGCATGATCCGGTAGACGACGTCGTCGGAGAGGCCCTGCACCATCTGCTCCGCCACGGCCCGCGTCTCGGGCCAGGTGGAGTCGGTGTGGGGATAGTCCGTCTCGAAGGTGATGCGGTCGGCGCCGATGACCCCCAGCGAGTCCAGACCGTGCTGGTCACGGAAGAAGCAGCCGTAGACCTGCCGGTGGAAGTAGGTGGACGGCGGCTCGGGGACGATGTCCTTGACGCCGCCCCAGGCGCGGTGCTCGCGCCAGACGTCGTCGGCGCGTTCGAGGATGTAGGGGAGCCAGCCGATCTGACCCTCCGAGTATGCGAGCACGAGGCGCGGAAAGCGGATGAGCACGCCCGAGAACAAGAAGTCGCACAGTGACGACATCGCGTTGCCGAAACTCAGTGTGGCTGCGACCGCCACCGGGGCATCGGCCGACGTCGCCGGCATCCTCGACGACGACCCGATGTGCATGCACACCACGGTCGACGTCTCCTCACAGGCGGCGAAGAAGGAGTCCCAGTACCCGCTGTGGATGCTCGGCAGACCCAGATGGGGCGGGATCTCGCTGAAGCACACGGCGCGCACCCCGCGGGCCGCGTTGCGCCGCACCTCCGCGGCGGCGAGCCCGGCGTCCCACAGCGGGACGATGCACAGCGGCAGCAGCCGGCCGCCGCTGTCGCCGCACCATTCCTCGACCATGAAGTCGTTGTAGGCCACGACGCAAGCCGCGGCGAGCTCGCGGTCCCTTGCCTCGAGAAAGGTCTGTCCGCAGAAGCGGGGGAATGTGGGAAAGCACAGGCTGGCCTCGACCCAGTTCGACTCCATGTCGGCGACGCGGGCCACGGGGTCGTAGCAGCCCGGGCGCATTTCGTCGTAGGTGATCGGCGACATCGTCATGTCGTCGCGGTCGAAGCCGACGGCGGCCACGTGGCGCTTGTTGATGTAGACGAGGTCCTCGTAGACCCAGCAGTCGGCCAGGAGGCCGTCCGGGTCGAAGGTCTGGCGGTAGGTACCGCCACCGATGTGCTCCATCTCCCCGATGCCGCGACGCTCGACCCTTGGGCCGCGGTCGCGGAGGCGCGCCGGCAGCCACCGTTCCCACAGGTGCGCGGGCTCGACGATGTGGTCGTCGACGCTGATGATCTTCGGGAGGGGCGTGGCTCCGCCCAGCCGCGGGGCAGTGTCCTCGATCAGGTCCGTCATGGTTGCTCCAGTGTGGCCGCGAACGCGACGAGGGGCGCCAGGGCCTCGAGCTGGGACAGCATCGAGGCCTCGTCACCGGCGCCCAGACGCAGCACGACCTCGTCGATGCCGAGCCGGGCGTAGTGCTCGAGCTTGCCCTCGTCCGCCAGGGTGCCGAAGGGCACGACGTCAAGCGATGCGGGGTCGCGGCCCGCTCCCTCCGCCTGCGCCCGCAACCGCGGCAACGTCTCGCTGAGCCCGCCGCCCCCGATCGGGAGCCAGCCGTCGGCGAAGCCGACGACGGCGGCGAAGACGGACTCGCGGGCACCCCCGCCGATGAGGGTGCGCACCCGCGGCTGCTGCACCGGCTTGGGCCACGACCACGACGGCCCGAAGTCGACGAACTCACCGTGGAACTCCGCCTGTTCGGCCGACCAGATGGCCTCCATGGCGGCCAGGTGCTCGCGCACCACGAACCAGCGGCGGCCGAAGTCGACGCCGTGGTCCTCGGCCTCAGTCCGGTTCCAGCCGACGCCCACCCCGAGCGTTACTCGTCCACTCGAGAGGTGGTCGAGCGTCGCCACCTGCTTGGCCAGCACGATGGGATCGTGCTGGGCCGCGAGCAGGATGCCCGTGCCCAGCCCGATGCGGGTGGTCACGGCGGCGGCGGCCGACAGGGCGACGACGGGGTCGAGACACCGTTTGTAGTCGTCGAGCCGCACCCCCTCCACCAGCGCGGGCGGGACGTCCTCGCGCACGGGGAGGTGGGTGTGCTCGGGCACCCAGAAGGAATCGAAGCCGAACGCCTCGGCGGCTGACGCGCACGCGGACGGACCGAGGTCGCGGTCGGTCAACGCCGCGGTGACGCCGAGTCGCACTGCGTCAATCGCCTTCGGGGGCTCGGGTGGCGAAGTCGGCCAGCGTGCCCGACTGCACCGCGCCGCCGAGCAGCGATGCGAAGGCGTTTTGTTCCCGCCGGTTGGCCTCGGCGACGGCGTCCCGCCTCGCCTCTCGCATCAGCGAGACGATGGCGCGGGTGGCCCGGCGTGGGTGCGCGGCGATCCGGGCGGCCAGGTCCACCGTCTCACCGACGACGGTGCCGGCTGCGCAGGTTCGCAACGCGAGCCCGAGGCCGACGAGCTCGTCCGCCTGCACCCACTCCGACGTGAGGAGAACCCGCGCCGCCCTCTGCCAGCCCATGGCGGCCGGGAAGAGCAGGCTGCTGGCCGCCTCGGGCGGGACGCCCAGCTCCGCGAACGGAACCCGCAGGCGTGCAGCCTCGTCGACGAGGACGAGGTCGCAGTGGGCGAGCAGGGTGAAGCCGAGCCCCACGGCGACCCCGTTCACCGCGGCCAGTAACGGGACCGAGGCGCCGACGATGCAGTCGAGCAGCCCCATGAAGCCCTGGCCTGCGCCCTCGATCGCCGTCCCGGTGGCGATCGCCGCCATCTCGCCCAGGTCCTGGCCCGACGTGAAGGCGCTGCCGCGGCCGGTGAGGACGACGGCGCCCACGGCCTCGTCGCGGTCGGCCGAACGCACGGCGTCGGTCACCTCGAGGTACATCGCCGTGTCGAACGCGTTGCGCACCTCGGGTCGGTTGAAGGCCACGAGCCGGACGCCGGGAGCAGCCTCCTCGATCTCGACGCGGCTCACGGCCGCATGACCTGCCCGCCCTCGACGTTGCTGACGGCCCGGGTGATCCATTGCGCCTCGTCCGAGGGAAGGCATTGGCACGTGCCGACATGATCGTCCGCTGCGGAGGCCCGCCCGATGCCGCTGCCGGCGCCGGTGACGATGGCCACCTTGCCGGAGAAGTCGAACGCCATGTCAGTGTGCCGCTGTGTCGTCCGCCGCGGCCTTGGCGTGGTGCGCGATGGCTTGCTCCGCGACCTGGTTCATCCCGGTGGACAGTGGCCAACCGATGTAGTGCGTCAGGTGTACCACCATCTCGCGGAGCTGGTCCGCCGTGAGCTCGCCCCGTTCGAGTGCGGCATTGAATTGGATGTCGAGGAGGTCGGTTTTGTCGAGGGCGGCCAGGACACCGATGGTGAGCAGTCGCCGGTCGCGCACCCCGAGCTCGTCGCTCGTCCACACCGTGCCGAAGAGATGGTCGACCGTCATTTCTGCGTAGCGGCCGGGCAGGGTCGCCGGGTCGACCGTGAACCCGTAGACCTCCATCATCTTGGCCATGCCGGCGGCCCGCTTGTCGGCACCGCTCTCTGCGCTCATCTGTCTCTCCTCGCCTGACGTTCCCACTGAGCCCTTGCGTTCCCACGGAGCCCTTGCGTCGTCCGACCCTACAGACGGGCCGGATGACGGCTCAGCCCGGATTGGGCAGCCCGAAGATGCGCTCGCACCGGGCGTCACTCAATGCGGCCACGGGCGTGGCGACGCCGAGCTCGTCCCCGAGGGCCCGGGCGGCGGCGAGGTCCTTGTGGGCGAGCAACGCCTTGTCCCGCAGGAACGTGAGCAGGTTGGCGTCGGTGTCGGCGGGCCACGGTTCGGCCGTCGGACGGAACATCAGGCGGGCGGCGCCGCCGATGACCCGGTCGCTCTCGCGAATGGCCTCACCCAGCTTGATCAGGTCGACGCCCGCAGCCTCAGCGAGCTCCTGTGCCTCTTGCGCCGCCAGCCACGAGCCGTATTGCACGACGTTGCGCGCGAGCTTGGCGGACAGCCCGGCTCCGGGCGGCCCCATGTGGAGCACGAGAGAGCTGAACACGTCGAGCAAAGGGCGGACCCGGTCCACCTCCTCTGCGATCCCGCCGACCATGCACACCAGCTCCCCGTTGTCCGCACCCGCCTGGCCGCCACTCACGCCGCAGTCCACGACGCTGACACCATGACGCGTCCCGGCGTCCCGCATGGCGGTGACCGTCTCGGTGGTGATCGTGCTCACGACGACGACGGTGGCGCCGTCGCCGGCGCCGGCGAAGACGCCGTCCTCACCCTCCAGCACGCTGCGCACCTGCTCGTCGTTGAGCACCGCGACGAGCACGACGTCGGCGCGCTCGGCGACCTCCCGGGGTGAGGCCGCCACATGGGCGGCGGCGCGGTACGGGGCGGTCGCCTCCGCGCGGACGTCGCACACCGACAGGGCCACGCCCGCTTTCACCAGGTTGCCGGCGAGGCCGCCGCCGATCTCGCCGAGCCCGACGACCCCGGCGCTCGGGACGCTTGCATCGCTCTTCGCCATCTCGCACTCCTCGCCGGTCCCTGGTGCGCACCCTCGACCTGGACATCTGTCTGGATTATTGTCTAGACACATGATCGACGGCAAAGGCGACTACGCGGGGGACTTCGACCCCGCATTCGACTACGAGGACCTGTCGAAGGAGGCGCTGGTCCGGCTCGTGCGTGAGTACGCACTGATCGTGCACCTGCTCGACCGCTCCATGTGCGCCGCCATCGGCATGCGTTACGGCGCCGAGGCGGTCAAGGAGCTGGCGATCGAGGAGTGGTCCGGAGCAAGCCCGGTCTACGGCGAGCGGTTGCGGCAGATCATGCGGATCGAGGGTGACGGAGTGCCCGCCATCTTCAAGGTGCTCCAGCTCGACCCTGGCTTCCCGCACCACTACCTCGACGTCCATTACGAGGTGGTCGACGAGAAGCACGGCTACTTCGAACTCGCGTACTGCGGTGCACTGATGGACGCCGAGCCGTTCGGGGACACGATGGTGACGAACATGTGCCACCACATCGAGGACGGCACGTTCGACGTGACGGCGCAGGCGATCAACCCCAAGGCGCGCATCCGGCACGTGCACCGGCCGCCCCGCGTTCCGTCGGACCGCGTGCCGCACTGCCGCTGGGAGGTCGTCATCGACGACGACACCGAGACGCTGCCCGAGAAGGACATCACCAAGATCACACGCATGACGACGGCGGCGACGTTCGCCTTCCCCGACATGAAGGACGGCACGCCGCACGACCCGTCCGCCGCGCCGTGAGCTCGTCCGACGCCGCGGACGCGGACGCGGACCCTGCCGCGGGACCACCGGGGCGGCGCCACCTGTCCGAGCGCCAGGCCGAGGTGATGGAGCGGCTCGTCGCCGCGGCCGCGGACGAGGCAGAGGAGCGGCCGTACGGGGAGATCTCGGTGCGGTCGATCGCCAAGCGGGCCGGCGTGGCTCCCGCGACGGCCTACACCTACTTCTCGGGGAAGGACCACCTGTTGGCCGAGGTGCTGTGGCGGCGAATGCAGTCCTCACCTCACCTGGTCGACGTCAATCTCCCCCTGGGGGAGCGGGTGGCGGCGACCGTGCGCACGATGGGCTTCGGCACGCTTGAGACGCCGGCGGTGGCGGTGGCCACCACGGCGCTGCTGGGGGACGGGCCCGACGTCAAGCGTGTACGCACGCGCATCGGCGTCGAGATCGGCCGCCGCCTGGGCGCCGCCCTCGGCCCGGGCGCCGACGCGGACGTGCTCGGCGTGCTGCAGGTGACCTACACGGGCGCCATCCTGAGCGCGGGGATGGGCCATCTCGCCTTCGAGGCGGTCCCCTCGTTGATGGCGGAGGCGGTGGCGCTGATGACGCGGGAGGACGCCGCCTCGTGACGACGGTGGCCCCGCTGGCCTACAGCCCCTACGACTACGCCATCCACGAGGACCCGTACCCGACTTACTCCCGGCTGCGGGCCGAGGCGCCGGTGTTCTACAACGAGCAGCTCGACTTCTTCGCGTACTCGCGCCACGCCGACGTGCTCGCGGCGTTCCGCGACGTCGACCGGTATTCCAACGCGTACGGGGTGAGCCTGGACCCGGCTGCCTTCGGACCCGACGCGCACCGGGCCATGTCGTTCCTCGCCATGGACCCGCCGCGCCACACCCGCATGCGCTCGATTGTGGGCAAGAGCTTCACGCCGCGTCGGGTGGCCGCCATGGAGGGCGACATCCGGCACCTGGCTCGGGCGCACCTGGAGCCGGCCCTCGAGCGCGGCAGCTTCGACTTCATCGGCGACTTCGCCGGTCGCCTGCCCATGGACGTGATCTCCGAGCTCGTGGGCGTGCCGCCGTCGGACCGGGCCGAGGTGCGCCGCCTCGCCGACCTGCTGGTGCACCGCGAGGAGGGGATGGACGACATCCCCCAGGCCGGGCTGGACGCGGCGCTCACGCTGGCCGGCTACTACGCCCAGATGGTGGCGGAGAGGCGCCGCCGTGAGCGCGACGACCTCACGTGGGCGCTGCTGCAACATGAAGTGGACGGGCAGGGGCTGACGGACGACGAGGTCATTTCGTTTCTGTTCTTGCTCGTGGTGGCGGGCAACGAGACCACGACGAAGCTGCTCGGCAATGCGTGGTATTGGGGCTGGCGCCATCCCGACCAGCTGGCCCGGCCCATGGCCGAGCGAGCACGGGTGGCGGACTGGGTCGAGGAGACGCTGCGCTTCGACACCTCCACGCAGATGCTCGTGCGGGTGACGCGGGTACCCGTGCGGGTGCAAGGCGTCGACATCGACGCCGGCCGGCGGGTGTTGCTGCTGCTCGGCTCGGCCAACCGCGATGACGCGGTGTTCACCGAGCCGGAGACCTACGACCTCGATCGCGACACCACGGACCTCATCAGCTTTGGCGGGGGGCGGCACTTCTGCATGGGCGCGGCTCTGGCCCGCCTCGAGGCCAGGGTCGCGCTGAGCGAGCTGTTGGACCGGGTGAAGGATTACGACATCGACGAGGCGGGGCTCGTGCGAGTCCACTCCATCAACGTGCGCGGGCTGGCGTCCGTGCCGACCACGGTAACCCGGCGCTGATGCCGCGCTTCGACCCCCAACCGGAGCGCCGGCCGGCGGTCGTCACCGGCGCGTCGTCGGGCATCGGCGCCGAGACGGCGCGCATGCTGGCCCGCGCCGGCCACCCGGTAGTGCTCGGGGCCCGCCGCGTCGAAGTGTGCGACGCGGTGGCCGACGAGATCCGTGCGGCCGGCGGTGAGGCCGCCGCGCTGCGTGTGGACCTCGCCGACCCGGCGAGCATCGAGCACTTCGCCGCGGAGGCCGAGCGCACCTTCGGGCCGGCCGAAGTGTTGGTGTCGAACGCGGCGCGGATCGAACCGGGAAGCGCGCTCGAGACTGAGCCCGCAGACTTCGAGGACGTGTTGCGCGTCAACGTGGGCGGCGCCCACCGACTGGTGCGAGCCTTCGGCGCCGGGATGGTGGCGCGGCAGCGGGGCGACCTCGTCTTTGTGACCTCCGACGTCGTGGCGCACCCGCGGCCGCGTATGTCGGCCTACGTCGCCTCCAAGTGGGGACTCGAGGGTTTCGTCACCGCGTTACAGATGGAGCTCGAGGGCAGCGGCGTGCGCGCGGTGATCGTTCGGCCCGGTCCCACCCTCACGAACATGGGCATGGACTGGGACCCGGATGTGACGGGCGAGGTGCTGGCGGAGTGGACGCGCTGGGGCCTGGCCCGCCATTCCTCCTTCTTGCGCCCCGAAGGCGTCGCGCTCGCCATCGCCCACGCGGTGGCTGCCCCGCGCGGCACACATCTGAGCGTCGTGGAGGTCCAGCCGGAAGCACCGCTGAGGAAGGGAGCACCGTGACCGTCGACACAACCTTGAGGGAGCCGCCGCGGGTGTCGGGGGGCGACGGCCCCAACGCGCACCTCGACGAGCTGAGCCGCGACCCGATCGCGTTGATGGCGCGGGTGCGCGCCGAGTGCGGCGACGTGGGAGAGTTCACCATCGGCTCGCGCGACGTCGTGCTGGTCACCGGGGCGGACGCCAACGAGTTCTACTTCCGGGCACCCGAAGAGCGGCTCGACCAGGCCGAGGCCTATCCCTTCATGACGCCGATCTTCGGCAAGGGCGTGGTGTTCGACGCACCACCTGAACGGCGACGCGAGATGCTGCACAACCAGGCCTTGCGCGACAAGTTCATGCGGGGCCACGCGGCGACCATCGCAGCCGAGGTGGAACAGATGGTGGCCGAATGGGGCGAGCAAGGCGAGATCGACCTGCTCGACTGGTTCGCCGAGCTGACCATCTACACCTCCTCCGCCTGCCTGATCGGCTCCCGGTTCCGCCGCGAGCTCGACGGCCGCTTCGCCCGTCTCTACCACGATCTCGAACGCGGCACGGACCCCATCGCGTACGTCGACCCCTACGCGGATATCGACAGCTTCCGTCGCCGTGACGCCGCCCGGGCCGCGCTGGTGGAGCTGGTGCAGGGGATCATGGACCGCCGGGCGGCGGGGTCGCCCGCGCCGGAGGGCGAGGCCGACCTGCTCGACGTACTCATGTCCATCCGCGAGGAGGACGGCTCGCTGCGCTTCAGCGCCGACACCATCACCGGGATGTTCATCTCGATGATGTTCGCCGGCCACCACACGACTTCGGGCACGGCGGCGTGGACCCTCATTGAACTGCTGCGCCACCCCGAGGAGATGCGTGTGGTCACGGCCGAGCTCGACGCGCTCTACGCCGACGGCTCGGAGGTCAGCTTCCAGGCCCTGCGCGAGATCCCCCGGCTGGAGTCGGCCATCAAGGAGGCGTTACGCCTCCATCCGCCCCTGATTCTCCTGCTCCGCGTCGCCATGGAGGACCTCTCCTACGGCGGCTTCCGCATCGCTCAGGGCAAGTTCGTGGCCGCCAGCCCGGCCGTCTCCAACCGCATCCCCGAGGACTTCCCCGACCCCGACGCCTTCGTGCCGACGCGCTACCTCGAGCCGCGCGAGGAGGACCGGGTCAACCCGTGGACGTGGATCCCGTTCGGCGCCGGCCGGCACCGCTGCGTGGGTGCCGCCTTCGCCATGATGCAGCTCAAGGCGATCTTCTCCGTGCTCCTGCGGGGCTGGGAGTTCGAGCCGGCACAGCCGCTGGCCTCGTACCGCAACGACCACTCGAAGATGGTCGTGCAGCTCGAGCAGCCGTGCCGGGTGCGCTACCGCCGTCGTGCCGCGGTGGGAGCGCCATGAAGATCGTCGTCGACCGCGACCTCTGCCAGGGGCACGCAGCATGCGAGGGCGAGGCGCCCGAGGTGTTCAGCGTCTCCAAACAGGGGGAGCTGACCATTCTCCAGCCGGAGCCGCCCGCCGACCTGGAGGCGGCCGTCCGGCTGGCGGTGAAGTACTGCCCCACCCACGCCCTTTCGATTGAGGAGGACTGAACGATGCCCGCCTATCGACGCGCCGAACTGGAAGAGATGGTGCAGCGCTGGCTCGAGGCCAACCGAGCCGGCGAGAAGAAGCAGGACTGGCGCCACATGGCCGACCTCTACACCGAGGACGCCACGTATGGCTGGAACGTCGGGCCGAACGACGAGTTCATGGTCGTCGGCCGAGAGGAGATCCGCGAGGTCGCCCTCGGTCTCGAGATGGTCGGGCTCGAGGGTTGGACCTACCCCTATCAGAAGGTGCTGATCGACGACGCGCAGGGCGAGGTCATCGGCCTCTGGAAGCAGGTGGCCAACGCGCACAAGGCGGACGGCACCAACTACGAGATCGCCGGTCTGGGCGGCAGCTGGTTCCGCTACGGCGGCAATTTTCAGTGGTCCTGGCAGCGCGACTTCTTCGACGTCGGGAACGCGGGCGCCGTCTTCATGGCGATGATCGCCGACGGATCGTTGCTGCCGGGCATGCAAAGGCGCATCGAACGGGCCATGTCCGGGGAACGCCTGCCTGGCCACTACCCGCTCGGTCAGGCGCCCGTCGGGCTGTGGGAGGTGCCCGAAGGGGCCTGACTCGCAGACACCCTTGCCAGTCCGGGTGACCGGGAGGACGCACCGGGCCGTGCCACGCTGAGCTGGTGAGGTGCGGGCGAGCGGGCGCGTTGGCGGCGCTGTGCGGGGTGCTCGTGCTGTCGGGCTGCACGGGGCTGCCGTCGGGGGCCCGGTCCACGGCGCGCTCGCACCGGGCGGCGACGAACACGAGCACGAGCGCCAGTACGAGCAGCACGTCGTCGACGACGACGACGAGCACCACCGAACCGCCGGTCACGCCCCTCAGCTGGGCGCCCTGCCTCGGCGACCTGCAGTGCAGCACCCTGGTTGTGCCCCTCGACTACGCGGACCCCGGCGGCCCCACCCTCCCCATCGCCGTGGCGCGTCATCCGGCCGAGGTCCCCTCGGCCCGGCTGGGTTCCCTGGTGATCGACCCCGGAGGGCCCGGGGTGTCGGGCATCGACGACATGGCGAACGAGCTGCGGGCGCTGAGCCCCACGCTCCTCGACGACTTCGACATCGTGACCTTCGACCCGCGAGGCGTTGAACGCAGTGGCCCGGTGACGTGCGGGGAGACGCCGGGTGCGGCGCCGTCGACGCTGCCCGACCCGGTCCCCACGACGCCGGCGCAGCAGGCGGTCACGATCGCCGGCCTGAAGGCGTACGCCGCGGCGTGCGAGAAGAACAGCGCCGTCGTGCTGCCGCACGTCGGCACGGCCGACGTGGCGCGCGACATGGACCGGCTTCGCGAGGCGCTCGGCGACCCGGGATTGACCTACATGGGACAGTCCTACGGCACGCTGCTCGGCCTCACTTACGCGTCGATGTTCCCCACCCACCTGCGGGCCATGGTCCTCGACAGTGTGATCGACCCCGCGCTCAGCTTCAGTCAGTTCACCCTCGGGCAGGCAGAGGGTTTCGAGGCCCAATTGCAGTCGTTCTTCGCGTGGTGTGCGGCAATTGGCGGCGGGGCGTGCGCGTGGAGACCGCCCGGCGATCCGACCGGCGCCTTGCTTGCGCAGATCACCGCGAGCGCGACGTCGCCTGTGCCCGCCGGCGCGGGGAGAGTGGCCGGCGCAGGGGAGCTCTACGACGCACTGCTCGACGCGCTCTATGCACGCTCGGAGTGGCCGCAGCTGGGCGACGCCCTCGCCGCCGATGCGGCCGGCAACGGTGCGCAGGTGGTCGCGATGGCGGACCGCTACAACGCCAACGGGTCCACGAACGGTTCGGACGCGGAGGTTGCCATCGACTGCCTGGACCACCCCACCACGCGCGACCTGGCCGCCTACGGCTACCTG
>Ga0207777_1000227_pt1 | contig 14530 bp, 11 predicted proteins | sample LuqExpMetageno35_FD_187793 | JGI IMG/M metagenome (GOLD analysis project Ga0207777, IMG submission 187793) | Tropical forest soil microbial communities from Luquillo Experimental Forest, Puerto Rico - Sample 35 (SPAdes) | ecosystem: Environmental > Terrestrial > Soil > Tropical forest ...
TCTTTGAAGCGGCAAAGCAGTCCCCACGCGTTCTCACGAACGAAGAAATTCGCGCTCTGTGCACATCGGCTACTGCCACGTGAGGTAAAATGCGGGGCGACGCTTCGATGCCTGCGACTTTTGCACGTTTTTTTGTTCGCCACACTCAACAACTGTCAATTGGTACAGTGAAACGCATTGCGGTTTGCGCTATTCTTTCGGCTATGCCCCTTCGCTCGACCGCCGCTCCCGCTCCGCCAAAGCCTCATCGTGGATCGATTGCGGAGTTGGGCCAGGTGCGTTCGGCACTGAACTGGTTCGACGAAAATGTTGGCTGGGTCACCGACCTGCAAATTCGACTCACCGAAATTCCCGCGCCCTCCTTCCAGGAAGAAAGAAGAGCTGAGGCCGTGGTGGCGCTCCTGACGGAACAGGGCCTGTCCGTGCAGCTGGACAATCTCGGCAATGTGATTGGCGAGTTGCGCGGTTCGAACGATGACGAGATCGTTTTGCTCACCGCGCACCTGGACACGGTTTTTCCGATGAGCACGGATGTGAGAATTAAGCACGAGGGCGGACGCATTCTGGCTCCCGGGATTTCCGACAACGGAACCGGGCTGGCGGCCCTGATTGCTGTCGCCCGTGCGATGCATCTCTCGAAGATCAAGCCGCAGGAAACGATTCTGTTCGCGGCAAATGTTGGCGAAGAAGGCGAAGGCAACTTGCGCGGCATGCGCGCGCTCGTGGATGCTTACCGTTCTAAGTTGAAAGCAGTGATCGTTCTGGATGGCTCGGGGATTGACCATGTGACTACCCGCGCGCTGGCTTCGAAGCGCATCGAGGTGGTGGTCACCGGCCCGGGCGGTCACAGTTGGTCGGACTTCGGTCTGCCGAATCCCATCAACGCGATCGTTCGTGGGTCGGTCCGCTTCATCAATACCAAAGTTCCCACTTCGCCTCGCACGACATTCAATTTGGGCCAAATCGAGGGCGGCACCTCGGTTAATTCAATTCCGTACGAGGCGCGGCTGAAAGTGGACCTGCGCTCGGAAAGCGAAGACGAAATCGTACGCATGGAAAATGCCCTGCGCGAATGCATGGCCGCGGGTGTACGCGACGAAATGGACAATGCCCGCGAGCGCAGCCGGGGCAAGCTTGACTGGAAAATCAATCTGATCGGCAGCCGGCCGGGGGGCGAGTTGGGTGCAAATTCGGAGTTGCTTGCCGCATTGGGTGCAGCGGACGAAGTCGTCGGCAACAAATCGCGCATCGAGCGGTCATCGACCGACGCGAATATCCCGCTTTCTATGGGAATCGACGCCATAGCGATTGGCGCGGGCGGAAACGGTGGCGGAGCGCACTCCCTGCAGGAATGGTACGACCCGAGTGGCCGGGAAGCCGGGCTGAAAAGAATTTTGCTCACCTTGCTCGGCGTTTCCGGTGTCGCACCGGAGAAGAGTAAGTGAGGGCATCGTTCAGTCAGGCGGGTCACAGCTTTCGTCTCTTAGTCTGCGTCGTTAGCTTATTTCCGCTTGGCAACTCCGTCGCGCAACAGCCGCCCGCAAGCAGCTATCCCACCACCTACTATCTGCACGGCCGAATCTATACCAATGATCCGAAGAATCCGTGGGTCGAAGCCTTGGCCGTGCGCGACGAAAAGGTTTTTTGTGTTGGGACGATCTCCCACATCATGCTCGATTGCGGCGGCGCCGAGTCTCAAGACCTCGTGCAGCTGAAAGGGCTGTTCGTTATGCCCGGATTCAACGACGCTCACGCGCATCTTGGCGGCGCAGCCCGGGACAAGCTGAATGTTCAGCTGAATGGCGTCGCCTCCATTGGCGAACTGCAAAAACTAATTAAGGACGCCGCGGATCGTCACAAACCAGGCGAATGGATCCTAGGCAGTGGCTGGGACCAGACGCGCTGGCCCGACCAGAAGTTTCCGTCGCGCAACGATCTCGATCAGGCGGCCCCCAACAATCCCGTTTATCTCGATCACGTTTCCGGGCACATTGCGGTCGTCAATTCATTGGCGCTGAAGCACGCGGAAATCACCGCCGAGACGGCTAATCCGAGCGGGGGCGAGATCGAGCGCTTCGCCGATGGCGAAGCTACCGGCCTTCTAAAAGAGAACGCCAAGGAAATGGTTGCACAACGCATTCCGAGCCCATCCGACGAGGAGCGCATCAAAGGAATCCAACTCGTGCTGGAAGAATTGGCCCGTAACGGCGTTACTTCCGTGCAGGACTTTTCCGAGTGGGACGACTTCCGCGCTTATCTCGACTTGAAACGGCAAAAAAAACTCACCGTACGCATCGCGGAATGGCTTCCGTTTACCGCGCCAGTAGAGGACTTGCAGAATATGCGTTCTGAAGCTGGCATCACTGACCCGTGGCTTCGCACCGGCGCCTTAAAAGGATTTCTCGACGGTGCGCTGGGCACGCGGACAGCCGCGTTGTTAGCCCCCTATTCCGACGACCCGACAACCAGTGGAATCGTTACGATCGACCCGGAAAAGCTGAAGACCATGGCGATTGAGCGAGATCGCTTGGGTTTCCAACTGGCGTTTCACGCTATCGGCGACAAAGCCAATCGCACCGCGCTCGATACGTTCGAATCGCTGCTGCGCGTGAATCCGCCGCGCGACCGCCGCGACCGCATCGAGCACGCTCAGGTCGTCGCTCCGGAAGACATTCCGCGCTTCGGCCAACTGAAGATTATTGCTTCGATGCAGCCGTCGCACGAGACCAACGAGATGCGCTGGGCGGAAAAACGCCTGGGGCCGGAGCGCTCCAAAGGCGCGTATGCCTGGAACTCCTTGCAGAAAGCGGGCGCCAGGCTCGCCTTCGGCACCGATTACGATGTGGAACCGGTTGACCCGCGCCGGGGATTGTATGCTTGCGTCACCCGCGCCGGAGTTGACGGCACGCCCGCAGATGGCTGGATTCCAGCGGAAAAGTTGCCTCTTCCTGATTGCATCAGTGCTTACACGTCCGGTTCTGCTTACGCCGAGTTCATGGACGGCAAGAAAGGCGAATTAAAGGTCGGTGAATTCGCGGATTTTGTTATTCTTTCGCAGGACCTGACAAAAATACCGCCGTCGGAGATCCTCAAAACGGAAGTGCTGCGCACGGTGGTCGGCGGCAAAACCGTCTATCAGAAAAACTGAACCGTCCGCAAATCGCCGGCGTAGGGCTTGTCCTCCGTCGGGTAAAAGAACAGCCTCGCGCGCTTGCCCTTCCACTCTGTGCAAGCCGGCGCTTTTCCGGAGTCCTCCGTGAGTCCTTCAACAACGGTCAGCTTCGCCAGGCTCGAATAGATAAATTTCATCTGGGAATGATTGACGGTCAGGGTGACCCGGCCAGTCGAATTTCCATTGCATTCGGCGTCCGCGATCACTCCTTCCGCCATGTATTGAGTGCGTTTCTCTTTCGGTTGAGTGCGGACTTCTTCAATGTTTTTGGGTTCTGCCAGAGCGGATTTTGTGGCGGTGGACGGCACAACGACTGCCGTTGCAGCCATTGCTTGCGTTTCCTCGAGGCGCCGCGCGCGCTCCGCCGCCTGTCGGGATTGCTCCTCGTAATCCGTGATGCTGAGGAGCAGTTGCTGCGCGTTCGTTTTATCCCTCGGAGTCCAGGCGGTTTGGTTGATGCGCACCGCCATTGTTTTGGCTTCTTCGATCTTTCCCGCATTCAACAACACGTGAGCGAAGTTAATAGCGTACTGCAGGTTTCCGGGATCCAGGTCGACCGCTTTACGGGCCAGTTGAATCGCCCTGGCGCTGCTCTCGGGCCGCATCGAATAAAGCGAAGCCAGATTCGTGAACGCCGGTGCAAACAGGGGATTCATCGCGACGGCCTTCTCCAGGCTGGCGATTACCTGCTGATGTTCCACTTCTGACGCAATCCCGGCGCGCAACCGGCTGACACCTTCGAAGTAATATGCCGAAAAGGTCGCGCAGTCCAACGCCACGGCCTGCGCGAAGGATTTGGCCGCCGGCGCAAATTGCGACTGCGTGTATGCCTGCAATCCCTGTGCCTCGTAGGCAAGCGGCAGCTGCGGATTCAGCTGCAGCGCCTGGTTGACCGCCGCTTCCGCCTCCGCGGGTCTCCGCGTATGGATGTAGAAGAGGCCGCGATAGGCAGCCAGCTCGGCGGGAGGCAATTCGCGGGTTTCGAAGCCTTTCGCGTCGCCACGAACTGAGGTCTTTACGCCGCCCACCATGAATTGCTGTTTGCGCGCGTACGCCTCCATGGTCTGCGAGAACCGCTTCAAGTCTCCGAACGCCTGGCGGGCGGCCTCGACCTGATCCCCGCTTGCTTCCCAGGCCTTGATGAAATTCAGCAGTAATTGCCGCTGCCTCGCGTCCGGATCGAGGAGCAGGTAATGCACCATGGCCCAAGACTCGGCATAGAAAATGGAAACACGGTTCTCCTCGTTGTAATAAGGTGACGACTGGTCGGCCGAGAGCAGTTCTTCGATGGGAATCAAGCGGCTCTGTTGCAGAGTCTGCAGACGATAGGGAGCGGGCACGCCGATCTCCACGTCGTTGTCGCGAATGCGTGAGTTCCCAAAGTACTCTGCCAGACCTTCGCTCAACCAAACCGGCATGTCGCGAAAATTGAGGTTCAGGATCGCGTGTGCGTATTCGTGGTAAATGATTTCATACGGATTTTCCCCTTCCGTGTTGGTGCGCAGAGCGACAAAGTGCCTTTCTTCTCCCGAAACGTAGATTCCCGCCGGATGTGCCCGGCCTTTCACTTCCCAGTAGCCCGGCAAAAGCGCTTTCAGCGAGTCTTCATTCTTCAGACCGAAGATAATCAGGGGACAGCCAAGGTCCAGACGCAGATTGGGAAAAGCGCTGCGGAAGACTTCGCGGAATTGCTCGAATTGGTCGGCGATTCTGCCGGCTTCCTTGTCGCCGGCATTGCTGATGACCGTGAAATGCGGAGAACGCGCCTCGACCCAGGTTTCCTTGGCGAAAGCAGCACGGGAACTGCTTGCGAACAGCACGAGCGGAGCGCAGGCCAACAGAATGCATCGGCGGCGTGGCCCGCGGAGGTCCATGGTCGAGGATTCAATGGACTGCCGCGGGCTGTCAAGGCGGTGTTCGTGCGCCGCTCATTTACGGATAAACTGAACTTAACGCGGTTCGGAGCTTCCTTCGTTGGACCAAAAACTGAAAGCGGACTTATCGCTGACGTTCTGCTCGCTCATCTGGGGAGCCACGTTCGTCGTTGTGAAGACTGGCCTGGATCATTCGTCGCCCTTTCTCTTCCTTGCGGTGCGCTTTTCCATCGCAGCGATCTTGATGGCGCTGTTCCGCCCCCAGGTACTCGGGAGGGTGGAAAGGGAAGAAGTCTTCGCCGGCATGCGGCTGGCATTTTTCATGTTTGCTGGCTACTGCTTTCAGACCGTCGGCCTGCAATACACCACGGCGACGAATTCCGGCTTTGTCACCGGCTCCAGCGTGGTGCTGGTTCCGCTGCTGCTGGGTATTTTCTGGGGCCGCACGCTCACGAAGTGGATCTATGTTGGCGCGATTGCCGCGTTAATTGGGCTCTACTTTCTAACTGTGCCCGCCGAAGGTATGCGTTACCTGAATCGCGGTGATGTCATGACACTGGTCGCCGCGGGATTCTACGCCATCCATATCATTCTGGTGGGCGAATACTCACAGAACCATTCCATTTCCGCGCTGAGCTTGATTCAGGTGGTTGGCTGCGCGCTGATGGCCTGGCCCTTGACCGCATTCTCCGCCGCCATCCACTGGCAACCGGTTCGCCTTGAGTGGGGCTGGTCTCTCGCGGTCTCCATTGTCATCTGCGCGGTCTTCGCCACGGCCGTTGCATTCACCGTTCAGCTTTGGGCGCAGCGATACACTTCGCCGGGTCACGCCGCAATTTTGTTCGCGCTGGAGCCCGTGTTTGCCGTCATTACCTCATTTTTGTTTTTGCACGAATATCTGACCGCGCGAGCCTGGAGGGGAGCGGCGCTAGTGGTGGGAGGAATTTTGCTAGCGGAATTGCTGGCCGAACCGGCCGCGCCGGAAGCGCCGGAGCCGATCTTCGAAGGCCGGATTTACTTCAAGCCGTGGTGGAGAAAGATATGACGAGCAAGTCGGTCGTCAGCAGCAGTTGGTCGTGAGGGGAATTCCACGACGGTTAGGTACGGCTGGCTAGGGACAACAGGCTACCGACCGTTGGAGTAATACTTCACATCCACGGTCTCGTACATTTTCGCCGTGGCCGTGTGGCCCTTCTCGTACGCATCGATGGCGGTTGCATGTAGCAGCGATTGCCCGATGTCGTCCAAGCCCTTGAGCAGCACTTCTTTCCGCGCAGGTGCAATTTCGAAGTTGTACTTCAATCCGTGTTTGTCAGTGATCGTCTGGCTAGGCAAATCGATCGATAGGGAATAGCCTTCCTCCGCTTCGGTGCGCGTAAACAGTTCGTCGACTTCTTCTTCCTTCAGAATTGCGGGAAGAATGCCGTTCTTAAAGCAGTTGTTGTAGAAAATATCGGCGTAGCTTGGAGCGATGATGGCGCGGAATCCGTAGTCTTTGACGCCCCATGGCGCATGTTCGCGGCTGGAGCCGCAGCCAAAGTTAGTGCGAGCCAAGAGAACGGAAGCGCCCTGATAGCGCGGAAAGTTCAGCACGAAATTCGGATTCGGCTTTTCGCCCGGGAAATAGCGCCAGTCATAAAAAAGGATCCGGCCAAATCCTTCGCGCGTCAGCGCCTTCAAAAACTGCTTCGGCACCATCTGGTCGGTGTCGACATTTACCTTGTCGAGCGGCATCACCACTCCGGCATGAGTAATGAATGGCTGCATATTCGGATTTACTCCACATGCGCGACATCGAATTCGCGCACATCGACGAAGTGACCTGCGATTGCTGCCGCAGCGGCCATGACCGGGCTGACCAAATGCGTGCGCGAATCGCGACCCTGCCGCCCTTCGAAATTGCGATTCGAAGTGCTGGCGCTGCGCTCCTGCGGCGGCAGAACATCCGCGTTCATGCCGATGCACATGCTGCAACCCGCATCGCGCCATTCGAATCCCGCCTGCGTGAACACCTTATCGAGTCCTTCTTTTTCCGCCTGCGCCTTGATTCCTCGCGAACCCGGCACGATCAATGCCTGTTTGATGTTCTTTGCTACATGCTTGCCGGCTACCAGGTGGGCCGCAGCGCGAAGATCATCCAAGCGCGAGTTGGTACACGAGCCGATGAACACGCGATCCACTGGAATGTCGACGATGGGCGTCCCGGGTTTCAAGCCCATGTATTTCAGCGCGCTTTCGGTCGCCTTTTGATCGTTTAGGTCCTTGAAATCGTGGGGATCCGGCACGCGGCCAGCCACGCTGGTGACCATCCCCGGATTGGTGCCCCAGGTGACCTGCGGCCCGATCTCCTCGGCTCGCAGTTCGACCGTCATGTCGTACTTGGCGCCATCATCAGTCTTAAGCAATCTCCAACGCTCCACCGCTTCCTGAAAATCCTTGCCGCGTGGCACAAACGGTCGCCCTTCCATGTACGCAAACGTCACATCATCCGGCGCAACCATCCCGGCACGTGCGCCGCCTTCAATGGTCATGTTGCAAACGGTCATGCGCCCGTCCATCGAAAGCGCGCGGATCGCTTCGCCGCTGAACTCCGCGACACAGCCGGTGCCGCCGCCGATCCCGATCTTTCCGATAATCGCGAGAATGATGTCTTTCGCGGTAACGCCTTTAGGCCGCTTCCCCGTGACCTTGATATTCAGCGTCCTCGATTTGCTTTGCACCAGGCATTGCGTCGCCAGAACGTGCTCCACTTCGCTGGTGCCGATGCCGAAAGCCAGCGTGCCAAACGCGCCGTGCGTCGAGGTGTGGCTATCGCCGCAAACAATGGTCTGGCCAGGTTGCGTGATGCCCAATTCCGGGCCAATGATGTGCACGATGCCCTGATTCTGGCTGTGCATATCGAACAGCCGCACGCCGGTTTCCGCGCAATTCTTTGCCAGCGCCTCGAATTGCAGTTTCGCGTCCTGATCGACGATCGGCAACAAGCGATCCTTCGTCGGCACGGAGTGATCCATCACCGCGAAGGTCAGGTCCGGCCGCCGCACCTTGCGGCCTTCGGCTTTCAATCCCGCGAACGCCTGTGGCGAAGTGCCTTCGTGAATTAAATGCCTGTCAATGTAAATGAGCGACGGTTTTCCCGGCTCTTCGTGAACGACGTGGTGATCCCAGATTTTTTCGTAGAGAGTTTTTGCGGTCATAAAAGTACCCGACTAGTTTAGCACTCCGAAAAGTTGGGGCAAGCCGACGGGCCAGCAAGCTCAAGCGTCAAGGGCTATTTCTTCGCAAACTCCTCGCGCACATCCACTTGGTAATGACGCACGTGATGATCGTAGGAAGTGAGCAGATGAATTGCCTCGTCATCCACCACCGCTTGCTCCCGCTCCGGCCCGGCGAAGCGATCAATGGCTTCCAGCGAAGACCACAGCGTCTCCACAATGAACTGCACGACCACACCGTCGGATTGCGAGAGAACGCGCGCCTCCAGGAAGCCATCCACAGCGCGCAGTTTCGGCAGAACGCGCACTTCAAAATGCCGAAGGTACTCCGGGAACCAGACCTGCGTCGAGCGTGCGGACCAGAATCGCACCACCATCTCCGCTCCCCCTGAAAAGCGACAACTCTTTTGCGCAATAGCCTACCACGTGTTGGACGCGCGACGGTTTCTCCCCGTTGCGTTTGCGCCGTCGCAGCGCTTTACGTGTTAGGCTAGCGCCATCGCAAAGCGTAACCGCTCCCTGCTGCCGGAGTCCGCGAACAATGAAAACGCTTTTCAAGTTTCTTGGTCTTGTTGTCTTGGTCTTGCTTGTTATCGTCGTCGCAAAGACCTATCTGGGACCCTCGAGGCAGATCTTTGTGACTACGCGTTGGGTTCTCCCTGACGTGATTGACTCCCAAAAAGCGGCTCACGACCTCTCCGGCGCCGTTCCTTTTCAAACGATTTCCTGGGAAGGCGGTGGCACCGCGGAACAAAAGAGGGCCACGCACGATGCTTTCGATGTGTTTCATGCTTATCTCGAAAAGACCTTTCCCCAAGTCTACGAAAAGCTTCAACACGAAACCGTCGGCCAGGAAAATCTTCTATTCACCTGGAAGGGAGGCGATCCCTCGCTGAAACCCATGCTACTGACGGGCCACCAGGACGTGGTGCCGATCGAACCGGGCACGGAAGCGAGGTGGACGCAGCCGCCTTTCTCGGGCGCCATCGCCGACGGGTTCGTTTGGGGCCGCGGCACCATGGACGACAAGGTCACGGTCGTCGGGATTCTCGAAGCGGTGGACGCGCTGCTCTCGAAAGGCTTTCAGCCAAAGCGCACCGTTTACCTCGGTTTTGGCCAGGACGAAGAGGTCGGTGGGTTCGAAGGCGCCGAGAGAATTGCGCAAGTCCTCAAATCGCGCGGCGTGGAACTGGAATTTCTCCAGGACGAAGGCGGCTTGATCACGAAAGGCATGGTTCCTGGAGTAAAAGCCCCCGTCGCGGTGATCGGCACATCCGAAAAGGGCTACCTCAGCCTTGTCCTTAGCGTGGACATGGAGGGCGGGCATTCCTCGATGCCGCCGAAAGAATCGGCCATCGGTATTCTGAGCGAGGCGGTGCACCGAGTCGAAAAGCACCCGATGCCACCACATGTCCACGGACCCGTAGGCGATTTTCTGGATTACGCGGGCGGAAATGCCTCGCTTCCGTTGAACATCGTATTCAAGAATTTGTGGCTGTTTGGTCCCGTGGTTCAACGCGTGTTGGCTGCTGCTCCTGACACCAACGCGCTATTGCGCACCACGTCGGCGCCCACGATTTTTCGTGCCGGCGCCAAAGACAACATCATGCCGAGCCAGGCCGAAGCGGTCATCAATTTCCGAATCTTGCCAGGCGATTCGATTGCCAGCGTGACCGAACATGTTCGCGAAGTGATCCACGACCCGCGGATAAAACTACAGCCGATTGCAGGGGAGCCGCCAGCGGAGCCGTCGAAGCAATCCAGTCCCGATTCGCCGAATTTCAAGCGCTTACAATTGACCGTGGCGCAGATTTATCCGGATTCCGCCTCGGTGCCGTTTGTCTACATCGCCGCGTCGGATACCAAGCACTACGCACCGATTACGAAAGATGTGTATCGCTTCCTGCCAATCCTGGCCGAACCCAGCGATCTCGACCGCATCCACGGAACCAACGAACGCATCGCCATCGATAATTTCGCCAAGGCAGTGCAGTATTACGCCCAGCTCATCCGCAACTCTTCGGAATAATTACGCTTGAGGGCCCGGGAAGGCTCAGCCACCAGCAATCGAGGGCACAAGCAACAGCTTGTCCCCGTCCTTCAACGTCGACCCTTCGCCGCTCAAGAAGCGAATGTCTTCATCATTCAGATAAACATTCAGGAATTGCCGAATCTGCCCTTGTTCGTCGCGGACATGCCGCGAAAGAGCAGGGAAGCGCGCCGTCAGGTCGTTCAACGCTTCCGATACGGTTGCGGCGCCACTCGACACATGCTGCTCCCCATCGGTGAAGCGCCGGAACGCCGTCGGTATTTCAATCGTCACTGCCATATCCTCTTCCCCTTTTCTTATTTCACTTCCAACTTGCCGGCCATCATGCCGGGAGCCAACTCTCCCGAAGACCCCCGGCACCAGGTTACCGATGGCACGCGCGGAAGAAGCTCAGGAATTCACGCGAACGCCCACGTTCTGTTCGAGTTTCTGTGCAATAAGCGCCTCGAACGCTTCCAGTTTTGGCGCAATGGCCTCGGTCGCCGGGAAATCGGCGGCGATGGCGTCCGTGGTCTTCAAACCATTTCCAGTGATGCAGACCACCGTGGTCTCGTCGGGCTGGATGCGTCCATGCTGAATCAGCTTTGCGGCAACTCCAGCGGTAACGCCGCCGGCGGTCTCCGCGAAGATGCCTTCGGTCTGCGCCAGCGATTTGATCGCGTCGATGATTTCGGGATCGGAGATATCCTCGGCCCAGCCGCCCGACTCGCGAATCAAGCGCAATGCGAAAGGGCCGTCGGCGGGATTGCCAATCGCCAAAGAGCGCGCGATGGTGTTCGGCTTCTGCGGCTCGAACCGCGCCAAATTGCGTTTCACTCCATCCGCAATCGGCGAGCATCCCGTTGCTTGCGCCCCGAAGAACTTCACCTGCTTCGGTTCCACCCAGGCAAGATGCGCCAGTTCGCAGAATGCCTTGGCAATCTTTCCAATCAACGACCCGCCCGCCATCGGCACCACGACGTTGTCGGGCAGTTCCCAGCCAAGCTGTTCGGCAATTTCGTAGCCGTGCGTCTTTGAGCCTTCCGCGTAATACGGCCGCAGGTTCACATTGACCAGTCCCCACTGAAAGCGATCCGCGATCTGCGTGCACAGCCGGTTCACATGATCGTAGTTGCCATTGATGCGCACGATCTTCGCGCCATACACCGCGGTATTCAGCACCTTGGCCGGTTCCAGGTCGGCGGGAATGAAAACGGTCGTGTCGAATCCCTGCTGCGCGCCTTGGGCCGCAACGGCATTCGCCAGATTTCCGGTGGACGAGCAGCCCACAGTCTTGAACCCAAACCGCCGCGCCGCCGCCAAAGCGGTTGCCACAACGCGATCTTTAAAAGAAAGAGTAGGGAAGCACACCGCGTCGTTCTTGAAGTAAAGATTCTTTACTCCCAGCGCAGCGCCGAATTTCTTGGATTTGACCAGCGGAGTGCCGCCGATATCGTGCGACGGCTTGAAGCCTTCCGGCAGGGGCAGCAGTTCCGAATACCGCCACATGTTGAAGGCGCGGTGCGTCAACGCGTCGCGCTTGGCAATCTTCCCGAGCGCGTCGTAGTCGTAGCTTACCTCCAGCGGCGAAAAGCATTCCTCACAGAACGATTGCGGGGTGTTGGCGAACTTCTTGCCGCATTCCCTGCATCGCAGATAATAGAGCTCCTTCATAAGTCACCTCGCGATAGACCGCGCCGCATCCAGGCCAGGGCGAGCCTATGGTTGAAATGACGTGACATTGACTGAGGGCAGCAAAGAGGGGCTAAAACGAAAAACCCTCCGTGCCAAAAAGCTTGGAGGGTCTCAGAAGTTGCTCTGTAGAACGCTACCAGCTCTTTAGCAGTTTTTTACGTGGAGCAAGTCGCCCTAAATCGCCACGTGTTACCGCATAAACGACTCCCATCTTTATGCCGTATCCCGCCGCCCCTGTCAAGCCGAATGTTATCCGCAGTTCTTGCTGTTCCCTCAGCGCCGTGACGCTCATAAGCTGCCGGTGCCCCAGGTTCGGGTTGTGAACTCGGGTCTTGGGGTCAACTATCCCAATGTACTTGAGCCCAAACAAAACACATTATTTGTCATCCTGAGGAGCGCCCTTTGCGACGAAGGATCTCAACCGTTCCGTCTCAGCACTTACGCCAAGTCTTGCGATGGAGAGTTAGGGAGGAAATTGTCATCACGACCAAGCTAAGCAACGTCTCCCGGGACGTTTTAACACTTTTCGACACAAACCGGGACTGCGACTACGAGGTGGAAGCACGATTCGAAGGAGGAGAGTCCGCAACGCGAACTGAGTATTTCCGCCAGTTAAAATGCGGCGGAGGTAAGCTCGAAGACGGCAGACGTAAGCTATTGGCCCTCAAGCCCAATGCGTCGGCGGAAGACGAAATCGTTTTCAATAGGTTTTACGAATTAAGTCGATCTGGACAGTATTCGATAGTCGTCTCTCGCAAAGTCCCAAAGGAAATATGGGAAAGCCCGATCCGATCGAATACCCTCGTACTCAATCGCAGGGACTAACTTGAGTCTCCTGTCGGGGACGGGTGGCCAACAGGGTGCGGATTTTCTCTTAAGGGTCTTCCATTTCCAGAGGGGTGATAGCAATCACCCTCTTTCGCCGATGAAGTTGGGAAGGCATGGCGGGAACGGAGTTCACCGTGAATTCGGACGCAACGATTGCGCGCGGGAATCGTTCTAAAAATGGCAAGCGCCGGTACCGACTGGTAGTGAACCGTCGACTCGGCTCACCTAACTTCTTTGTTTCTGCCGCATCAACTGCCCACAGGACATTGTGTTCAGGAGCCACTCGGCGTGCCGCAAGCCCTCGGGCAAACAATTTGCTACTCTCTTGCGTCCAATGATTTCGTGTAGCAATTTCCGTTATCAAGACCCGGCCAAATGGCCAGTTAATCGCCACGTGCATCTATGTAGGAGAGAAACTACCCTTCGTCCCGGGTGTTATACTTTCCGCATGTGGGCCGGGCCACGGACATAGATAGGAGTAAGACAGAGATGGACCAAGTAACTCATTCGGGTGATTGGACGCGCCGCCGCAAGCTGGTGGTCGCCGGGCTAATTTCGTTAACCCTCGTCATCGGCATCATGATCGGCACGGTTGTCTCGGGCAAAGTGTCCGCCATGCGGACCTTCTCCTTCGGCGGTACCAATGCCGCTCCGCTTGCCCTTCCTGACCCCATCCCCTCATCGAATTCATTCTCCGGAATCGTCAATCGCGTCGAACCGGCGGTCGTCAACATCGCTACGACCCAGGTGATCGACCACAAGTCGCGCAAGGGCCGCCGCGGCCAGGACGACGATCCGAGCGACGACTTCTTCTTCCACTTTTTCGACGGCCGCCCGGGTAGTCCCACGCAGCCTCAGGCCGAACGCAGTCTCGGCTCCGGCGTGATTCTCGACAAGTCGGGCTATATCCTCACAAATAATCACGTGGTCGACCAGGCTTCCAAGATTCAAGTGCAGCTGAACGGTGATCCGACGAAATACACCGCGAAAGTCATCGGCACCGACGAAGACACCGACCTCGCCGTGATCAAGATCGACGCCGGCAAGGAACTACCGTTCGCGAAGCTCGGCAATTCCGAAGGCGTTCAGGTTGGCGACTGGGTGCTCGCGATCGGCAGTCCGTTTGGTCTGAACGCCACGGTTACGGCTGGCATCATCAGCGCCAAAGACCGCGGCGGCATGGGCCGCCAGTTCCAGCGCTTTCTGCAGACCGACGCCGCGATTAACCCCGGGAACTCGGGTGGGCCGCTCGTTGACATGGCTGGTCAAGTGATTGGCATCAACACTGCAATTCTAACCGGTAGCCGCGGCTACGAAGGTGTTGGCTTTGCCATGCCGTCCAGCACGGCAATCAACGTCTACGACCAGATCATCAAGAGTGGCCGCGTTACTCGCGGATCCATCGGCGTCAGCTTCCAGGAAGAACTCGGCACCAACCAGATCACGCTGAAATCCCTGGGCGCGCCGCACGGCGTCGTCATTGAAGACGTGGCTCCTGGCAGCCCAGCCGAGAAGGCGGGACTCAAGCCTGGCGACGTCATCAGTTCGGTCAACGGCCAGAACGTGAAAACCGGAAACGATCTTGTGAACCCGATTGCCTCAGCGCCCATCGGCAGCAAGGTAAAGATCACTTACTATCGCGATAAGCAGGCCAAGGAAACCACTGCGACGGTCGAAGATCGCACCCACGTGTTCCCGAACACAGCCGGACGCGTCA
>Ga0207777_1000234_pt1 | contig 14406 bp, 11 predicted proteins | sample LuqExpMetageno35_FD_187793 | JGI IMG/M metagenome (GOLD analysis project Ga0207777, IMG submission 187793) | Tropical forest soil microbial communities from Luquillo Experimental Forest, Puerto Rico - Sample 35 (SPAdes) | ecosystem: Environmental > Terrestrial > Soil > Tropical forest ...
CTTGCCGATTACTCTGACTTTGAACGCGTCGCGCACTTCGAATACATTCCGCTGCCGGGCGGAGCCGCGGCAATCCATGAGCCCTGGCGCACCGCGGTCAGCTATCTCACCAAGCACTACGGCAACGAACTGACAGGAATTGATGTGCCGTTCTTGCGGTCTGTCGACGCGCGAAAGCTTCAGGTCGTGCAGCAGATGATCGATAGGCAGATCCATTCGCCGCGCACGTCCAGTTGTGGCCGGCTCTTTGATGCTGTCGCCGCGCTCGCCGGCATTCGCTCGGTCGTCAATTATGAAGCCCAGGCGGCCATTGAATTGGAAATGGCAGCCCACGATTCGACCGATGAGGGCGCCTATCCTTTTGATCTGATTCCCGACAGCGCACATTGGCAAATCGGCACGATGCCGCTGTTTCAGGCGTTACTGCGCGATATTCGCCGCGAAGAGCCCGTAGCAAATATCGGCCGCCGTTTCCACGCCGGTTTGGCATCCATATTCGTGGAACTCGCTGAGAATATTCGTGAAGAAAGCAAGCTCAACCGTGTCTGCCTGAGTGGGGGATGTTTCCAAAACGGCTTGCTATTTGAATTATTGCGCGAAGGCCTGAAGAACAAATCGTTCGAGGTTTACTTCCATTCCGAAGTACCTGCGGGAGACGGCGGCATCAGCCTAGGCCAAGCGCTGATTGCTGCTCACCGTCCGAAGATCTTATAAGGACCGCCGTCTGCTTGCCCTGAGTTGCGAAGGGAGGCGGTCCGTGTTCATTTTGACCCGTACTTCCGACTGCCCGTGACTCCCTTGCCTTCCGTCACAGTAATCGTCTGCCCTGCATCTACGTTCGAGAGCTTATCCACTTGGCCGCTGGGCCAGCGAATCTCCATGCTTTCCGCTTTATCGTGTTGCCCGAGCCCGAAGGTCAGCACCAACTCGCTCGCCGACAGGTAACTCGAACCGCTCCTCAGCATCTCGCCTTGGGTCTCGCCGCCAGAAGTCACCTTCACGACTGCGCCGATTCCGTCGCGATTGGATTTCACGCCGGCGAGTTTCACGCGCAGACTCTTGCGCGATGCGGCCTCGCCGCTCGCCTCATTCACGAACAGGTAAGCCGGCCCTCCGTTCGTCGAGAGCAGCAAATCCAGCCGTCCGTCATTGTTGAAATCGCCGTACGCGGCGCCGCGGCCCACACGCGGTGTGTCGAAGGATGCTCCCAGGCTCTTGGTCACTTCCTGGAAATTGCCTTTTCCCAAATTACGGAACACGTGCGGGGGCATCGCATATTTCACATTCGGCTGAACGCGCTGGATGTCGCTGTCGATATGGCCATTAGCGATGAAAATGTCCGGCCAGCCATCGAGGTCATAGTCGAAGAAGAAACACCCGAACCCCAGCGTCAGCAAGGTCGTTCGGCCAATCGCCGATCGCGGCGCCTCATCCACGAACAACCCTTTCCCTTCGTTGTGATAGAGGGAAATCATCTGGTTCGAAAAGTTCGTGATCAGCAAGCTTGGCGCGCCGGAGCGGTCGTAATCCGCCGCGTCCACGCCCATGCCTGCCCGCGCGACGCCGTCTTCGCTGAACGCTACGCCCGCCACAACCGCCTTTTCCGTGAACGTTCCATTGCCGTTATTTCGATAGAGCTTGTTCGGTTGCGTGTCATTCGAAAACAACAGGTCCGGCCAGCCATCGTTGTCGTAATCAAGAACCGCGATTCCCAGCGTCTTCGAGGTCGGATCGCCCAGCCCCGCTTTTTTCGTTACATCCTCAAACGTGCCATCGCCGCGGTTGTGCCACAGCCGCACTGAAGTTCCTTTATAGGATTCCGGCGTGCAATACGATTTGCTCTTCCCATCCAGCGTGCAATACAAATCGCCATCAATCGACCACTGCACGTAGTTCGCGACCACCAGGTCCAGCTTGCCGTCCTTGTCGTAATCGACCCACGCCGCACCGGTGCTGAACTCTTTCGGGCCCATCAGCCCGGCCTTCTGCGTGACATCGGTGAACGTGCCGTTCCCGTTGTTGTGAAACAGGTGGCTCTGCCCCATCGCGGTTACGAATAGATCGTCATAGCCATCGTTGTCGTAGTCGCCCACGGCCACGCCCATGCCGAATATCTCCGCATCCAGGCCGGCTTTGTGCGTCACATCGGTGAACGTACCATCGTGATTGTTGTGGTAGAGCTTCGGTGTGCTGTGTTTTGAAGGGTGACCTGGCCAGTCCGTGCCGTTCACGAGGAAGATGTCCGGCCAGCCGTCGTTGTCGTAGTCGATGAAGGCGACGCCGGGGCCCATCGTTTCCGGCAGGTATTTCTTTCCGTAGGCGCCGTTATTGTGGATGAAATGAATGCCGGCTTTTTGCGTTGCGTCGCGAAACTGGATCGTTGGTGCCGACCCCGTGTCGCCTGTTGCGTGCGCCAACACAATCCCTGAGGCCACCAGAAATAATAAGAGCGACATTACACAAAAAGTCCGTCTCACGCGTTCTCCGCTTTCCCCTCGCGCCCGACACCCAGCGCGTCGGCGACCCGGTTGATGTAGTTGAACCATGAAGCGATCAGCGTAATTTGCAGAATGCCTTTATCCTCAAAGCCGGCGGTTCGTAATTTCACATGGTCCGCTGGGCTGCACTGAGTCGCGTCCTTCGTGAGCTTCACCACGTACTCCAGCATCGCTCTGTTTTGCTCGCTGATGGGCGCGGTGCGGAAATCCTTTCGTAGTGCTTCCACCATCTGGTCGTCCAAAGTCACCCTGCGCAGAAACTCTGCGTGTGACTCGATTCAATAGAAGCACCGGTTGGTGACCGACACCATGGTCGCGATCATTTCGTGCTGCTCGCGATGAAGTGGCAACTCCGGCGACATCATTGCGCCGAATGCTGCAAAGGAGTGAAACAGCACATCCGGCAGCAAAGTGTGGGAGCCTACGATGCTGTTTTCGAAACCTTTGTCGACGATGGGGACAGGCGTGGCGTATTCCTGCGGATACAACTTTCGCTCTTCCATCACAGCGCTCAGCACGCGCTCGTCTTCTTCCAGCCGGAACGTTTTGATCCAGGTCATTGCCCTGTCCTTTTCCTGTCGGTGGTTGGTCGAGAGGCCTGCTCTATCGGCCTGCCCCTGCTGCCGCGGAACTCTTTTTCACCGCCGCCGATTTGGAGCTCGCCGCAGCCTGTTTTGTTGCCGGCTTCGCTTCGAGCGCTACACTGACATGCTCGTGGACCGGTTGGCGCTCGTTATTGTCCTCGGGATGTGCCTGGCGGTAAGCGCCGGTCAGCGCCTGCGCGGCCTCATCGGCTTTGAATCGCAGGTAGCGATCCTTATGCTCGGCGGCCATCTTTTCGTCGCCCAGCCCGGTGTAGCACAGCATCAGGTTGTAGTTGGCTTGCAAATCTTCGGGATCGATCGCCAGCGTCTGCTGAAATTCCTTCACCGCATCCGCGTAACGTTTCTGAAGAAAATAGACGCGTCCCAATTCGTTGTGCACCACGCGATCGCGCGGAAACTGCGCCAACACGCCCTGCAACGCTTTTGCCGCTTCGTCGTACTTACCTTCTTCCTTCAGTACGCGCGCGTAGAAGAAATTCGCGCGCGGCAATCCCGGCTTCAGCGCTAGCGCCTTCTCCAGGACCTGCTGCGCGCCTTCGATCTCGCCTTCTTGCACTCGGACGCGGCCGACATTCGTCCAAGCATCGAAGTTATCCGGCGCCTTGTCCGTGATCTCTGTGAACGCCTGCTCCGCACCTTTTAGGTCGCCTTGGAGGAATAAGCCGATGCCATAGTCGTTCCAACGCGTCCAGTCATCTTTCACCCACTCGATTTTGGGTGTTGGCGTTGCGGCGGTGTGCGGCAACACGCGGACCGTCTTGGTGTCTTCCGCTACAACGATAATTGGCAGGCTCGGGATTTCTTTCTTATTGCTAGACACGTCCGACAGGTCCCCATCGAAAGCCCATTTGCGATCGTCGTAATCCGGCGTGTGCTCGGCTTTTTCCGTCGCAGCGTCTTCTGCGCCGCCGAAAGAAAACTGCGTGTTCCACCATTGGAATTTTCGGTAGTTCAGTGTTGAGTGCAACGTGATTCTTTCGCCTGCGTTCTCAGGGACGTGCATCCGGAAATGCACGGTGTCCGCGGCTCCTGGTGGGATCAAGCGCACATACACCACAGCGCGGCTGGCCCAAGCGTTGCGCTTGTTGATGGGGTGCCCATGGGCGTCAATCTGCAACGACTTGTAGAAATGCGCGCCCGGTTCGACGGGCCCTTTCCCGTTGTCCTCGACCTTGCCGCTCCAGAAAATCGTGTGCCCCTTTTCATCGACCGCCTGCAGCTCCAACCAGACGTCAAACGCGTCCACGGTTCCGCCAGGAAAGAAGTGCCCTACCTTGCGCGTCCGCACCACCACATCCACCAATACATCGTCGCCGCGGCGCACCGCCGGGTCGGCTCGATCGAGTGGCGCGGTGATCGGCCGCGCCTCCCCTGCCACTCCCTTTGGCAACGAGACATCGGCTTCTTCGCCGACCGCAAAGGTTGTGGACAATTCCTGTTTCGGATAGTCTCCGCCGGTCACAAATGTATTTTTCCCTGCGGGAGAAATCGCAAAAATATCGACGGTCAACTGCTTGTCTTGCAGAAAGTTCTTGCTCGCTTCCATTTGCGTCGCGTCTTCATTTGCCACCGGCACAGCGGTGTTCGCTCCAGGGAAACGATGCGAATGCACGTAGCCGTCGATATTCCCGTCGTCCTTGGAGGGCACCATCGGCATGTGGCAATCGGCGCACATCATCGATGCAGCCGGGTAGTAAAATGCGCGTGCTCCCTGTCCACTTACCCCGCTGCCTTGCCAGTTGTCGTATTCATTGAAGCCGCGGATCCATCGGTAGTGATTCATCGGCGCGTCGAGATGCACTTTATGGCAGCCGGAACAGAACTCTGGGACTTGTTCGCGCATAAACGGCTTTAGGAATACGCGCCGGTGTGGCTCCGGGTTCAGGCGCACCATGAAATCGTGCAGACCTCGCACAACCGGGTTCGGGCTCGCCGCCAACTCATGCAACTTGGGGTACTCCAGCACGAAGTCACCCTGCCCCATCGTGCTTTTCACTTTCACGATGCTGTGGCACATCATGCAGCTGAGCCCGGCTTTGGCTTCCGGTCGGTCCACGATCTGCTTGATCGGTGTGTCGAACATCCCGCTGAACAGCAGCGCCGGATCGTGGCAACCCGCGCACCATTTCGACGGCTTCACGCCTTGGACGTCCTGCATGTACTCAATGCTTTTGCGGTACCACTGGTTGTTGAACGACGAAAAATGATGCATCGAGCTGTACCACTGCTTGTAAATATCCGCGTGGCAGCGCTCGCAGGCTTTCGATTGCATGAAATAGTCGGAGGGGATGGTGTTGCCGTCTTTGGTCTGCACCGAACTGGGGAAGAATCTTCCTTGTGGCCCGTCGCCCTCTTCATCCATCGTTGCCGGAGAGATCGCGGGATTGTTGACGCGATACGCGTTCGTCCAGGCTACATTGCGCGCCCACCACGCGCCGGCAGAAATTGCGGCAACGGCGACGCCAGCTACTGCAAATCCCGCGGCCTGTGCGGCAAAACTCTTTCCAAACCACTCACGCTCGCTCAGCCACGCCGCCGCCAGGAGCACTACCGCCAGGCAACACAACGCAATATGCGCGTATAGCCAGGCCTTTAGCCGGTGCGGCGTGCCGATCCAAATCAGAATCACGCCCAACGCGCCGCCAAGGAACAGCGCCACCCATCCCACGCGCGCCAGCAACCCTTCCGCCGTCAATCCCCGAAACAGAAACACCAGCAGGCCCAGGGTCGCGAATACACCGACACCGGTGTGCAGCAGAACCGTTCCTGCATACAAGATTGTTGCCGTTGGATATGCGTAGAGATAGACCGCGGTCAGCGCGAGGACCAAAACGCTCAGGGAGCGCCAGCGTTTCATTCCCAATACCCCCGTCTTATTCCCTCAACTTGATCTACCGCATGCCTTAAACAAAAAAATGCGGCCGGGGGTCGTGACCCGGCCGCCGAGTTTGTTGGGGTGCTTCCCGTGTCGGCGAAGGCTGTGCCTTGAGTGGAAGCAAATCTAACGTTGCCCTTTTATAGAGTTAGTGGCGATTGTTGACAATAGTACGAACATATTAAAAACGAAAATCTTCCGTAATACCTGTGTTTTCAGTGACCTGGAAGGCCTTACGAGAGGCTAGATTCTTGTATTCCTCGGTCTTTCCGCTGGGCCAATCGATCACCACCCGCTCAATCTTATCCAGTTTTCCAACGCCAAACGTCACCGGTAGCTCCGATTGCGACAGGTAGCTCGACCCGCTGCGCACCATCCGTGTTTGCTGCCTTCCGTCGGCGAACAGATGTGCCAGCGCGCCAATCGCGTCACGATTTGATTTTGTTCCAACCAGCTTGAAGCGGATGCAGCGATTCCCATTCGAAACGTCATTGCGATACAAAAACGCCGAACCGTTGTTCGTAGTCAGCAGGACATCAAGATCACCGTCGCGGTCGAAATCGCCCACGGCCAACCCGCGTCCGACCTTCGGCTGGTCGAATCCCCCGCCAATTTCATTGGCCACGTCGCGAAATTTACCGCCACCGAGATTTTCGAACATTTGCGCCGGCTGCGCGTAGCCGACGTTTCCGCGAATATTCCGAACCGTCTCATCGATATGACCATTGGCGACCGCAATGTCCATAAGACCATCGAGATTTGCGTCGAAAAACACGCAGCCAAATCCCAGAGTGTTCCGCGAAGCGTTCCCCACGCCTTCCTGCATGGCTACGTCGTCGTAACCTTTTCCGCCATTGCGGTATAAGCCGATCATTTCGTTGTCGAAATTCGTGATAATAATCCCAACCTTGCCGGAATTTTCAAAATCCGCGACGTCGACACCCATACCTGCGCGTGCTTTTCCCTCGGCGCTGAACGCCAGCCCGGCCTCGACGGCGACATCCTTGAACTTCCCGTTGTGCAGATTCTTGTAGAGCTTGTTTGGCTGGGTGTCGTTTGCCACCAGCAGATCCGGCCAGCCGTCCTGGTCGAAGTCCAGCATCGCTACACCCAGGGACTTCGAACTGCTGTCGAAGATCCCACTCGATGCCGTCACGTCTTCAAACGTGCCGTCGCCGCGGTTGTGATACAGCCAGCAGGTGTCGCCGCGATACGCTTCCGGGGTGCAATAGGATTTGTTCTTGCCGTCGAGACTGCAGAACACATCATGCTCCGCGGACCACCGCACGTAGTTGCACACAAACAAATCCAAAAAGCCGTCGCGGTCATAATCGAACCACACGGCCGAGGTGCTCAGCCCCTGGCGACCCAGCAGGCCTGCCGTCTTGGTTGCATCGACAAACGTGCCCTTGCCCGTGTTGCGGAACAATCGGCTCTGACCTACGCAGGTGATGAAAATGTCAGGGAATCCATCGTTGTTGTAATCGCCGACCGCCACGCCCATCCCGTACATCTCTACGTCGAGCCCGGCGGCCTTGGTCACGTCCGTGAACGTCCCATTCCGATTGTTGTGATACAGCTTCAGCGTGGTTCGCTGGCGTTTGTGTCCGGGCCAGTCCATCGAGTTCACCAACAGGATGTCTTGCCAGCCGTCCGCGTCGTAGTCCAGAAACGCGCAGCCGGAACCCAGCGTCTCCGGCAACAGTTTTCCGCCGTACGCCCCGCTGTTGTGCTGAAAGCGAATTCCCGCAAGCCCCGTCACATCGGTGAATCGAAAGCCCGGCCCCGCATCAACAGCTCGCAGCAACGGCGGCATGCCGGCGCCCGCTAAGAGTCCCGCCCCAATTCCTTTCCAGATGAATTCGCGCCGCTTCACGGAAGTACCGTCACGGAAGGTTTACCAGCCCATTGCGGATGGCGTAGACCACTAATTCCGCCGTCTTGTGGATGCCCAGCGCGTCCATGATATTCGCGCGGTGCACGGAGACGGTATTCACACTCAAATTCAGCTCCGTCGCGATCTGCTTGTTCGATTTTCCCGCCACGATGTGCTGCAGAATTTCCAATTCGCGGGGAGTCAGTCCCGCATCGCGTTCACCCTTGAGATTCCCGCTTCGCGTGATCTGCGGATCGAGCACGGTTTTTCCTTCCGCTACTTTCTTAATCGCGCTCACCAGGTCCAGGTCCATCGCATTCTTCAGCACGTAACCCTTCGCGCCAGCTTCCATCGCTTGCCGCACCAGAGTGTCTTCTGAATGCATGCTCAGCATCAGGATCGCGACCTCTGGCTGCCGTGCCAGGATTCGTCGAGAAGCCTCAATGCCGTTGATCTGCGGCAGCGCGCAATCCATGACGATCACTTCGGGGCGCAACTGCTCCGCCAACTGCACGGCCTCGAGTCCGTCGCTCGCCTCGCCGACCACCTGGAACGACGGTTCATCTTCCAACATGCGGCGGAATCCACGCCGCACCAGCGCGTGATCGTCCACCAGCAGCACTTTCAATTTATTCCCCATGCGCCTCCACCTTCGACCGCGGTACCCGCAGTTTTACCAGCGTTCCGGTGCCATTCGTCCCAGCCGCCGCGATATTCGAAACCGCCAGCGTGCCACCCAGCAATTCCGCGCGCTCCCGCATGGCCACTAGCCCGATTCCCGGTTGTCCGCTTGCCGGCGTCATTCCTTTCCCATGATCTTCCACGTCCAGTTGCAATTGCTCCGGAGCGAATCGTAGTCGCACCCAAGCCTCTTTCGCGCCGGAATGGCGGCTCACGTTATTCAACGCTTCCTGCAGCACGCGATACACTTGTACTCCCGCGCCGGTTTCAATCGGGAATTGCTCTCCAGACTTTTCGTAGTGAAGCACAAGCCCGGTCTGTCTTTCCACCGTGGGGATGTACCAGTCCAGCGTGCTCTCGAGTCCCTGTTCTTCGAGGAGCACCGGGTGAAGCGCTTGCGACAAACTGCGAATATTGTTCAGGGTCGATTGCGCAATTTCACGAACCTCCTGCAGATCCCCGTGCAGCGGCGAATCGTCGGGCACATGTTTTGCTGTTCGCTTTAGCAATGACCCGATCGCCGTTAACACTTGCCCAAATTCGTCGTGCAGTTCGCGAGAAATGTGCCGCAGCGTCGATTCCTGCGTGGCAATCAGCTTTTGAGCCAAATCGCTACGCTGCGATGATAGTTCCTCGACGTGCGCAAACAACCGCCGGTTATTCCGGATCAGATACAGGCTGGTCACCACAATCGCCAGCAGAATCGCCGCCAGGAAAAAATAGAGCTGGCGCTGCACCCGATCGTAGATTCCCGCGATTCGCGTGGCGGCCTGCTCTTCCGCCTCGTTGTTTTGCACCAGCAACCGCGCGATGGCCGACGTCAGCTGTTCCCGCTGCGGTTCCAGTTTGTCGCGAATCTGTTCCCGTGCCGCATTCTCGTCAGACTGTGCCAGCGCAAACATCTGGTCGCTCGCAGTCCAAAATTGTTCCACCAGTTGGAACATGTAGCGGCGCTGCTCGTTGGTGGGCGCCACCACGGTGAGCGCTTCTTCTTTGTGCAGCGCGTCCTCTAGGTCCGTGCGAATGCGGCCGAACTGTGCGCTGAACGCCACGAGCGGATAAGCGGGCCCGCCGTCCAGCATGTCCTGCATTGCCAGTCCCAAGGAGTTCAAATCGTTTTGGATGCGCAGCAGTTGAAGCGAATCTTTGCGGTTACGGTCGACCATTTCGCTCTGCAGCCGCCGCACACCCGCAAACTGGATCGTGATGTAAGCCGCATACACCAGCACCGCGAGTATCGTCACCACCAATCCCAGATACAATTTGTTCGCCGGACCTGGCTGTGTTCCCGCGCTTTTCTCCACGCCAGCAAGGATATAACGCGTGAGTTGCTGACACCAACTCAGCGGCATAGTCGATGGTAGACTTCATTTTCCACACGGGGATGCAAAATGATTGATGTCGGGTTGATTGGGTTTGGTCTGGCGGGCCGCTATTTCCATGCGCCAGTGATTAATGCGGTACCAGGGTTGCGCGTCGCGGCGATTCTGCAGCGCACTGGTGATTCCGCCACGCAACTTTACCCGGACGCGCGAATCGTCCGCACGATCGAAGATCTGCTCGCCAGCGACTCCCTGAAACTGATCGTCATCGCCACGCCGAATGAATCGCATTTTCCGCTCGCCAAGCGCTGCCTCGAAGCCGGCCGGCACGTCGTTGTCGACAAGCCGTTCACGTTAAACGTCGATGAGGCTCGCGATCTCATCGTTCTAGCCCGCGCCAAAAATCTCGTACTGACGGTCTATCACGACCGCCGCTTCGACGCTGATTTTCAGGGCCTACGGAAAGTCGTTGATTCCGGCGAACTCGGCCGCATCACTCGTTTCGAATCGACTTACGATCGCTATCGTCCCACGCCCAAGGCCGGCGCGTGGCGCGAGCAACCGACCCCCGGTAGCGGCATCTTCTTCGACCTCTCGCCTCACCTCATCGATCAATCGTTCACGCTGCTGGGGATACCCGAAGCCATCACTGCGGATATCCGCATCGAACGCACCGGGTTCGCCACCGACGATGCCTTCGATGTGCTGCTCCACTATCCCCACGGTACGCGGGCTCTTCTGCGCGCCACAATGCTTTCGGCCGCTCCCCGACCGCGTACGGTCGTTCTTGCCGAAAACGGCAGCTATCTGAAGCGCGATTTCGATCCACTCGAATTGACTCTGCGGGCCGGCCATATTCCCCAAAGCGACAATTGGGCTCTCGAAAAAGAAGAAAATTGGGGTGAACTGACATTAGTCAAAGACGGCCGCACTACCACGCGCCGCGTACCCTCCATCGGCGACTGGCGCGATTTCTACGCCAACGTTCGCGACGCCATCCTCGGCGTTGCGCCGATCCTTGTGACTCCGCAGCAAATCCTCAATGTTATGGTGGCCATGGAACTCGCTATACAAAGCAGTCAAGAGCGCCGCACCGTTCCCTGGCGCCACTTCAACGCCTAATCCGCCTCGTCGTATACTACCAACTCAGGCCAGGAGCGCCTGCCGCGCATGCCTATCGAACTCGTGCCCTCGATTCTTTCCGCCAATTTCGCGCAACTCGCCGCTGACGCGCAGCTCGCCATCGACGGTGGCGGCACCGTGCTTCACGTCGACGTGATGGACGGCCACTTCGTTCCCAACATCACCATCGGCCCGCTCGTAGTCCGCTCCCTGCGCAAGCTCATCAAGGTACCGCTCGATTGTCACCTGATGATCGAGAACCCCGATTTGTTCATTCCCGAATTTGCCGAAGCGGGCGCTGACTGGATCTCCGTGCATGAGGAAGCTTGCGTGCATCTCGACCGCACCCTCCATCTAATTGCGTCACACAATTGCAAACCTGGTGTAGTCATTAACCCAGCCACTCCCGTCGAAATGCTGACGGAAGTGCTCGACATCGTGCACCATGTTCTCGTGATGAGCGTTAACCCCGGTTTCGGCGGTCAGAAGTTCATTACCAATTCGCTCAATAAAATCGCTGCACTGGCCCGCATGCGCGCCGAGCGCAACTTACATTTTCGGATTGAAGTGGATGGGGGAGTAGATCTGGACACCGTTGGGGACGTGGTGAAAGCAGGTGCCGAACTTCTCGTCGCTGGCAACGCCGTCTTCGGCCACGGCGACATCCGCGGCAATGCCGCCAAGCTCCTCGAGGTCGCCCGCACCGCTACTCTCACCCGCGCTTAGCTGGCCGCGATTCAAAACGTCGTCATCCTGAGAAGCACATCTGCCCGCGAAGCAGGCAGGCGACGAAGGGTCTCAACTGCCGTGCTACGCCCCCTCAGTCCGCGACTCGATTATTTCATTCGCAGCCGTTCCGCTAACGCCTTCACCTGCGCGCGCGTTTCGTCGATCGTCCCGGAGCAATCAATCCTTTCGGTCGCATACCTCAACTTCTCCTCAACCGGCATCTGCGCCTCAATCCTCCGCCGCGCTTCCGTCTCACTCATCCCACGCGCCAATAATCGTTCCAACTGCTGCCCTGGCCGGCAGAACGCGACCACGAGTCCGTCCAGATTCTTCACAAAGCCAGCCTCTACCAGCAGCGCCGCCTCGACGAACGCCGCATCCCGCACACCATCCTTCGCCCACTCCGCGAATTGGCGGAATGTCGCCTCCTCCACCCGCGGATGAAGAATTCGATTGAGCTTCGCTAACTTCGCGGGGTCCCCAAACACAACAGTCGCCAGCTTCCCCCGATCGATGCGGCCCCCGGCATCCGCTAAATCCGCACCAAACTCCCGCAAGATTTCATCATGCGCAGCCTGCCCGGGTTCCATCAATCCGTGCGAAACCAGATCCGCCTCGAGCACCGGAAATCCCAGCTCCCGCAGCATCGCTGCCACGGTGCTCTTCCCGCTCGCAATTCCCCCTGTCAGACCCATTCGCCGCATCGGGTATTCTCGAATCCCTTTTCCTTAGAGGACCGGAGTTTCAGCTCCGATATTAAGACAGCGCAAATCGTGGGCTTTAGCCCCTGAAGAAATGTTCTTTATTTTGTTGCCACCACCGACACTTTGCCACGTCGCAGCTTGGCTGCCTTCACCGTATTGCTCATCAGCATGGTAATCGTCATTGGGCCCACGCCGCCGGGCACCGGGGAAACCGCGCCCGCAGTGAGCACCGCATCCGGATGCACGTCGCCAATCAGCACATTGCCCTTGGCCCGGAATTTCTCCAGCCGCTGTGGAAAATTCTTCAGCAGCCTCTCCGCCTCGGCCGCGTCGGTCACTTTGTTCGTGCCGACATCAATCACCGCCGCTCCTTTTTTGATCCAATCCGCCTGCACAAATCCGGCTTTTCCCATCGCAGCCACAACAATATCCGCGCGCCGCACCACGTCTGGCAAATTCCGGGTCTTTGAATGGCAGATGGTCACCGTCGCGTTTGCGTGCATCAATAGCAGTGCCATAGGCTTTCCGACAATGTCGCTCCGCCCCAGCACCACCGCATCCGCGCCTTCAATGGGAATTTTGTACCGGCGCAACATCTCCATGCACCCCGCCGGTGTGCAAGCGACCAGTCCCGGTCGATTACTAACCAACCTGCCCAGGTTCACGGGATGAAAGCCGTCCACATCTTTCGCGGGGCTCACCGCTTCCAGCACGCGCTTCGAGTCCACCTGTGCGGGCAACGGCAGTTGCACCAGAATCCCGTCCACGTTGTCGTCGGTATTCAAGTCGTCTACCAATTGCAGCAGGTATTCCGTGGACGAACTCGCCGGAGGCGTATGCAGCCAACTCGCCAGTCCCAATTCCTCGCACGCGGCAATCTTGCTCTTCACATAGAGTTGCGACGCAGGATTCTCGCCAACCAGCACCGCGGCCAACCCGGGCCGGATCCCTTGAGTCGCGAGCCGCGCTACCTCGTCCTTCAACTCGGCAAAAATCTGCTCGCGGATTTTCGTTCCATCCAAAATCTGTGCGGTCATGCGCCCAGAATATCACAGCGCCTGAACGCCGATTCAGCCCACAACCTCCCGGGCAATTCGAATCATTGCGGCAAGGCTCTTCTCGACGTCCTCATCCGCCGTGGCCCACGATGACACGCTGATGCGCATCGCCGTCCGCCCTTTCCAGACAGTTCCGCCGCACCAGCACGTGCCGTCCTCTTGAATTCGGCGCATCACCTCTTGCGTTTTTTCGGCGCTTCCAAATGACACCAGCACCTGGTTGATCACCACGTCGTTCAGGATCTCGTAGCCCGCCGTCCGCAAACCCTCAGCAAACCGCCGGGCGTGCGCGCAGGTCCGCTCAATTAGATTCGCCAATCCACTCCTGCCCAGTGATTTCAACCCTGCCCATAGCTCGATCCCACGCGCCCGACGCGACGCCTCCGGGGTTTGCTGGTTTGGCTCGCGCCGTGTTCCCTGCTGCAGATAGGCGGCGGTGACGCTCATCGGTGCTCTCAGTGCGGCCGCATCTCGGACGAACACAATGCCGCTATCGTAGTTGATGTTCGGCCACTTGTGCGCGTCCGCAGCCCAGGAGTCGGCCAGGCTAAAGCCCTCTAGCAAATGCGCGTATTTCGGCGAAGCGGCAGCCCACAACCCAAACGCACCGTCCACGTGCACCCACGCTCCGGCTTCTCGCGCCCGCTGGCAGATCTCCCGCGCCGGATCGTACGCGCCGGTGTTCACGTTCCCGGCCTGAATGCATACCAGCGCGTTCGCGGTAAGCCGAGGCAGTTGGTCTGCCCGCATCCGTCCCTGTTCGTCTGCTTCCACGATGGTCACTCGCTTGCGTCCGAAGCCCACCATGCCAAGCGCCTTCATTACCGAGGCGTGTACCTCTTCCCCAACAACGACGTCGATCGGCGGCGCCCCAAACATTCCGTCTTCCTCGACGTTCCATCCTTGCTTTGCGAGCAGCGCGTGCCGTGCCGCGGC
>Ga0207777_1000235_pt1 | contig 14399 bp, 16 predicted proteins | sample LuqExpMetageno35_FD_187793 | JGI IMG/M metagenome (GOLD analysis project Ga0207777, IMG submission 187793) | Tropical forest soil microbial communities from Luquillo Experimental Forest, Puerto Rico - Sample 35 (SPAdes) | ecosystem: Environmental > Terrestrial > Soil > Tropical forest ...
AAACTCAGCCTCATATAGGCCCACTCCGCGCCTTGGCGATGTTTAGCCACTTCATCGGCCGGCGATTCAGCGAAAACCATGAAAGGTTACGCGAATTTCCAGCCCGAAAACCGGTAAACAGGGCAAGCCAGAGCCCGCCCTGTTTTCTTCGTCGGCTCAGAAGCTACGGAGCATTTCGTTGTAGCCGAGGCTGCCACCGCCCGTATTTTGTGGGCTTTCCGAATTAACGCCCGAAGCAGGGCCCGGAACCATACCGAAGGAGTGTAGCCCGTTCTGCCGCGCCGCAATTTTGTGGTTGTGGGGAGCAGTCGGAGTCCGTGCGAATGGCAGCGCATTGCCGGTACGGTCGAACGACTGAGCAAATGTCGGCGTTGCAAAGGCGGTCAGCACCGCGATGGTGGTTAGCAGCTTCTTCATGTCACATCTCCTGTGGTTGAGACTTAGAATTGTCGAAAGTGTTCACACACCGGAGGAGACCGCAGAACGGTTGGAATATTCCTTTGCGGTCGTTTTTATGAGACGAGTTTGGGAACGTTTTTGGGAATAAAATTCTTCGAGAACCTAAATCCGCAATGAACTTTTGGCTCGCAGTTCGGAACGGGCATCGCACACCTTTGTGATGTTACTCCGGCAGGAATAAATCGTCGTCGCGCTCAGTCTCACTTGCGTAAGCGCAAACTCGTTGCAGGAGACTGCAGCCAGGACTGACACATCATCACAGGGTTGTTGCCCCAAGCATCGAATGGAGGCCCTAAATGAGCGCATTTTTTGATTCATACGTGGCGAGAGTGTTACTGGCGATCCCGGCGTCAAGGCCCCGCTTTGCCACTGCCACTCGGCGACCGCGCTGGTTCGCGCCGTCTTTATTCGATTCATACCAGCCCGAGCTCCACTATATGCGGGGACCAGGCCCGAAATGGCGAGCGAAACGCGCGCGTTCCGCCGAAGGTTAACTCTGTCAGATCGCGCCGGCGACAATCGAATTTGATCAAGATACCCTGCATACGTTCAAACAGAAAGGAGCAGCAGCCATGCTTGCCATTTCCAGAATGGATTCATCCAAATGATCACCGGCGACTAAATAACGGCGGCATTTTTTGCATCTGGAGTTAGACTCGATGAAAGAACCGCGCTCCTGCTTCGGGGCACGGTTCTACTTCTCGTTAGATGATAAACTCTCGCAGAGTCACCTCGCAGCTATGGCTTTGGAGTTAACAATATTCACTTTGCCAGGTTAAGACGCCAACTATTTCCTCTCCTCCCGCTATTTCCAGCGCCTCATCGGATACGTCGTACGTCGGGAGGTCTTCGTCAAAGTTACTTGGGAACTTCATCATGTTTCTTCTCCTGTGATTGAACACCGCATCAAAAAGACTGCAAAACCCTCCGCAATATTCCCGGTGGTTGGAAGCCAGTGGTTCACTTTTGGATAACGAGATTGGGAAGACCGCCTGCCAATGAATATCTGGTATGTTGTGGGGCACTAAGCGGACATTAAATACGCTGCGCTCATGAAAACGTGATCCGGAGTGCGGCGGCGATCATTGGCCGCTGGGAATAATTGCAAGAGGTTTGCAGTCTTGCACTGGCAGATCGGTTTCAATACCGCCCTGCGCCTAATTTGGGGTGACGCAACCCGTTTGTGAATCACACCAGTTCCGGCAATAGGCAAGGCTCATGCTATGAAGAAATTTGCGGCGCCAATTACGCTTGCTTTAGCTTGCATCGCTTACGGTCTCGTTGTGGGTTACGCATTCTACTTCACGGCTCAGGCACAAGGTGCGACTAACGTGTGCAATCCCGACTGCCTTTTGCAAAAAATGGATGCGCTCAATCAAAAAAACGAAGCGTTGGAGCGTACGGTCGGTGAGCTGGCACTTCAGACCAACAAATCCATAAGAATAGGGCAAACAGTAACCCTTCACACGCAAGGAGGACATGGAGTCCTGAACTTTGACCAGCGTATTAAGCGTTGACTTAACGTCGCTCCGAAAGTTGCGGCTGCCGCGAGGTCTCCCCTTCGGATTGCCGCTTTGCCCCCGCTTAAAGCGGGTCCGCCGTGGTGGATTGCGGTATCCAACTTCCTCAACGCCTGGTGGTTTATCGCGCCGATCTGAACTCATTTTTGATGCACTCCATCTGTCGCGCATTCCAGCGGCACGCAAATGGCGCGCCCGCTCAAGAGCGAGCGGAAGCGCTATGCGCGTTGGTTCAGATTTTGGGGATCGCCCTACAGCGGGGCGACGCTACGTACCGGACGGCTGCCTTCACGTCGGTCCGATACGATTATCATTACCGTTAAATGGTTGATTCGAGCAAGGGCCCCACAACAAGTGTACCCGCTGGCGGGAAATCCCTGTTGTCGAGGCGGAAATTCCCTGTTTTGCGGCTGACTTCACACCTCCCGTTGGGCGCGCACCGTTTCGGAAAACCCCTGATTATTGGGTGTTTTTTGACCCACCCCAGATGATCTAAGACCTCAGCGCGATTTTCCCTGTATTTTTCCCTGTTAGCGGGATCCAAAAGAAAACGCCGACCGGAAGTTGCCGCTCCGGACGTTCACGGCTGGCGAGGTCCCGAAGCCACGCATCGCCGCGGGCGGAAAACGCCGGCCGGCTCGAACGGCTTAGCGACGATTGTGCACCGAGCACCGCAGTCATCGAGGCGATCAAGACTTACACCTAAATGCGGTGATCGCGCAGAATGCGTGGACGCTTCAAAGTTCGACGCCGGAAAAGTCGGTAAATTCGTTGCTGTAACTACCGACTTGAAGTGTCGACTCCAAGAAGCTCGCTCGCGATGCGATGCGCCTCGTTGGCTGCCGGAACGCCACAATAAAACGTCACGAGCAACAGGACTTCCTGTATCTGCTCGGCCGTGCAGCCGTTCTTGATTGCTCCTTTCAGATGCACCCGGAGTTCATTCATGTGTCCTGTCGCGGCCATCATCCCGACCATAACGAGGGATTTCATCGCAATGGACAAAGCCGTGCGGCTCCAGACTTCGCCATAAACGTTGGCGTTGATGATCTTCTGCAAAGGTTCGCCTAACGAGCCGAAGGCGCGCATGCGTTTTTCGACGTCCTCGCGGCCAAACATCTCCATCCGAAGCTGCAATCCGCGCTCATAGCTCGACTGTTCATCCATCAACGTAACTCCTGGTCGCGTGTGGCATTAGGTTGCGGACGTCGCGAGCGCCTATTGGCGTTCGATGTGCGCAGCTTCGCGAACGGCGTCCCATCGCTTGTATTCGCTTTGCATGAATGCGCCGAACTCGCTGGGCGTCGATCCCTTAACAACAACTCCCACGGTTTCCAGCCGCGTTTTAACGTCATCCTCGGCAAGGATCTCATTGATAACCTTGTTCAGCTTCGTGACGACTTCGGGCGGGGTACCTTTGGGGGCGAAGACGCCATACCAGGTGGTCACGTCGTAACCAGGCAGCGCGCCGGATTCTGCTGCGGCCGGTACATCAGGGATTGGCGGGAAGCGATCCTTTCCGGTGACCGCCAGTGCTTTGAGTTGTCCCGCTTTCACCTGCCCGATCAACGCGGAAACAGTATCGAACAGGATGTCCGCGTGGTGACCGATCACAGCGTTGAGAGCCTCCGGAGTTGTCTTGTACGGTACGTGGAGCAACTCGATCCCGGCAGTTTGCTTGAATAATTCGCCGGCGAAATGTTGTGTTGCGGCAAAGCCGGGGCTTGCAAAGATGATTTTGCCGGCATTCGCTTTGGCCTCCGCGATAAGGTCTTTGACATTGTTGGCCGGAAAATCCGGTCGGGTTGCGATCAGCAGGCTTGCTGTTGCGACCTGCGTGACCGGAGCAAAGGCAGTGTTGGTGTCATAAGGCATGCTCTTGCGGGTTGCCGCAGCGATGATTTGCCCAGCGGTCATGATTCCGAGGGTGTAGCCGTCGGGACGGGCTTTTGCGACGATGTCGTTGCCGATGATTCCACCGGCCCCAGGTTTGTTCTCGACGATCACCGGCTTGGCGAGTTTCCGTTGCATAGCATCGGCGAGAATGCGCCCGATAATATCCGCGCCGCCTCCGGGCCCGAACGATACAATGAAATGTATCGGTTGTTGTGGATATTCTTGCGCCCGCCCAGGACTGACGAGCGCTATCGCAACGGTTAGCGCCGCAAGACAGCTTGCTAAAATCCTCAAAGTGCCCCCTCCCAACGTTTCACATGACCTTGTCACACAAGCATCGTGTTGAGCCCGCAGACGGGCAAGACCAATGGGCGTAGGCGTTCCAAGGCTCGATCGGTTACGCCACTGCCACGGAGCGGTCCTCTAGCATCGACGTTAGCGCAGCCTCGAATGCGCTGATCACGTCCAGCATCTGCGACGGCGTGACCGGGAAGGGAGCCTTGCCCTCGACCGCATCGGCGAAGCGCTCCAGCAGCACACGCAGCGAGTCGACCTGCTCGAAGGAACGATGTTCTGTCGCGCCGCCAATTTTGGTCACGATCAACTCGTTCTCTCCGCGCGCCTCGGCAGAACCGGTTGTGCCAAACACGTGAACGCGCCAAAACATTGGTGCGGCGCGCACTGTTGCAAACAGCCCCGTAGCGCCGCTTTTGAATTCGACAAGACCAGCAACTGCATCGCGAGGGTCCGGCGGCGGCTTTTTTGTTACCGTGCGCGCGTGCACGCTGCGCAAAGGGCCCCCAAGGTTCACGAAGGCATCGAGAATATGTAATCCCGCGCCGGTCATCCCTCCGCCGGGCGACTCGGCCGGATCGTCGCGCCAGCCGCCCGCTACGCGCGTGCTATGTTCATTCGAAAAATGCCCCTCGATGTGTAAGATCTCGCCCAACTCGCCGCTGCGGACGATGCGCGCGAGCTCACGCATCGACGCGAAGCACCGCTTGTTGTTACCGGTGGCGAGAGGCACTCCTGCAGCTTGAGTGGCAGCAATAGCGCGTGCGGCCTCCGCCCGCGTGAGCGCGAGCGGCTTTTCACACCAGACCGGCTTTCCTGCCGAAGCGGCCATTCTGATCTGTTCAACGTGCAGCGAGTGAGGTGTGGCGAGCAGGACGGCTTGCACCCCCGGATCGGTGAGCGCGTCCTGCAGATCGGTGGACATGCGGAAACCGTAGCTGCGCGCCAGCGGTTGTGCGAGTTCCGGCTCCTTACTCACGCCGTGAACGACGTGAAGCCGGTCGCTCTTTCCCTGCACCGCGGTAAGGATCGTCTGTCCCCATCGGCCAAGTCCTACCACCGCGATATTGAGCATGCGAATTTCTCACAGATGCTGGCTCCGGTTGCAAGAGGGATTCACACCCAGAGGGGTTGAACAGGCGGAATTGAACGAAAAATGACGACATCGACCTTCATTGCGACGTGCCAAATCCGGCGGATTTGATCATGACCACGATCAGCCCGGTCGGATTCAGAATTGCCACACCTGCCCAGGTCGCAACACCAGGAAACGCTCGGGCGAAATGCCCGCGGCCTGCACCGCCTCGTTCAGAGCGAGATACGGCGCATCAATGGCTTCGTCTGTTAGTTGAAATGTGCCGTGATGATGGGCGAGCGCGACTGCGCCTCCGCAATCGGTTAATGCCTGGACTGCCTCGGCTGGATTCATATGGTGGTCGCGCATGAACCAACGCGGCTCATAAGCGCCGATCGGGAGAATCGCCAGTTTAAATGGGCCGTGACGCTCTCGTGCATGGCGAAAATAGTGACCGTCGCCGTAGCCGGAGTCGGCGACGAAATAAATACGTCCACTGGGTGCTTCGATCACAAACGAGGCCCATAGTGCCAGGTTGCGGTCCGACAACTTGCGCGCCGACCAATGACGTGAGGCAACGAGGGTTATCGCAATTCTGCCTCCAATCTCGATCCGATCGTCCCAGTCGTAGGCTTCCGCGGCAATGGCCGGATCGTAAGTTCGCATGATGACGTCGTTGCCGAGTGGTGTGATCACGCGCGGCCGATGCGTGGCCGCCAACCGCGACAAGGTACGGACATCCAAATGATCGTAGTGGCCGTGCGACACCAGCACGAGATCGATAGGCGGCAGGTCGGCAAACACAATTCCCGGCTCATTGACCCGCTTTGGCCCAATGAAGCGTGAAGGCGACGCTCGCTTCGACCACACCGGATCGAGCAGGATATTTAGACCCATTGTCTGGATTAGAAAGCTGGCGTGGCCGACATAGGAAATCCGCCAGCTCGGGCCATCGACTCGTGCTGGGGGACAGTCAGCGTACGGTGAGGGCGCCCGTGCCGGCCACTTCGCTCTCGTGCCGCGTCGGCGACGATCGACCAACCAGCGCAACAGGTCACGTCTGCTTCTTGCAGCCACCCCGAGCGGATCGAAAAAACGTACACCGTCGAAGTGATCGGAGATGGGGCCCGTGTAATAGCGTGGCGGCATGATCGCTTAGTTCTGTGTTTCACCGTATGACCCGGCGAGCCGGTGATTGCGTCTGACTATTGAGTCTCGATGAGGCGATCCAACGTGATCGCAAATTTCCGCGGGCGTATTCCCTCGTATGCCATACGGAATTCGCGACCGCACCCGCTGAGCCGGTGATGCCAATTTCGCCGACGCCCTTGATGCCAAGCGCGTTGACGTTCTGATCATGCTCTTCGATCAGGATTGCGTCCAGTGACGGCACGAGGACATTCGACCCACGGCCGCTTGGATGCGACCGATGATGACCTCGCAGTGGTGCAAGCAAAGAACGCGACAGCTATTTGATAGAGTCGGTTTGTCATTGGTGACTCCATTGAGGACCGCATGCGGCCAAACTTGCCGTCGCCCTCTGAATAGAGGGTACAGCTCGCGCACAAATGTGGTCCGAACTGTGGCGTCTCCACCAGAATAACGCGATACTTAGCAAGGCGCAGGGGCGCACGACTTGGCGAGTTCGACGAAGCGCTTCACCTTTGCCAAATCTTTAGAATGGCTCCCGGTCTTATCTGTCTTGGTCTTTGAGTCGACTCCCGCTGGTCCGACCATGTCGATGGCCTCCAAGACGTTATCCGGTCCAAGGCCGCCAGCCATAATGACTGGTGTGCGTGTGTTTTCGACGATCTTCCTATCGAGAGCCCAACTGTGCGTCACACCGAGAGCTCCGATCTGGGTATCGCCGGGCCGATGACTATCTAGCAGCAAGATATCGGCAAGGCCTTCGTAGCTCTTCGCAATGGATAAGCTCGCCTCATCCACAACGGGAATGCTGCGCATGAGGACGTCAGGCTGCAATCGTGCCTTCAGTGCCGCGACGGCTGGCGGCTTCAGCAGATCTGTCGAGGCGCCGAGATGTAGGATTGAGGGCCTTAAGTCGCGAGCAATCTGCTCAATGAGCGAGACGATAGGGGAAAGGATCAGCACGGAGCCTCTCGATGAATTCGGGAGCGCAGAAAGAATTTGTCGCGCCTTATCAACCGACTGCTCGCGCGGAAACGATCCGTCGCCCACCAGAACGCCTATGTGATCCACTCCAATTTCGCCTAACGCCCGGGCTTCCTCGGGTGTAGAGGTCTCGTAAATCTGCACGATCATTTGCCGGAACCGATATTGCGGTGCGCTCAATCTGAGCATACCGCGAGCGCAGTCGTGTACCAGGGAAGGCTCGCTGCCATGCACCACGTCATCGTACCCGTTTCGCAACGCGCAAATCCATGCTGTAGTCGCGTGAAGGGCTGACACTTTAGAGAGGAGCCCGTGCGGATTCCGATTTATCCTCGTTTATTGGCCGCCATCGGATTGTGCAGTCTCGCACATCTTGCGGGGCTTTCGGGTCCTATTGGCAATTCGGGTTTCGTGTCTGTCGCGCTGGCTCAACCCGCACTCACAAAATCGCAGTCGGATGTGCTCGATGCCTATAACAAAACACTGCAGGACTTCAAGTCGATCCTGAGCGAGCGACGCGCACAGATCAATTCCAATCAAAGGCTGCCGGACGTGCCGGGACAGGCGCTCTATCTTGCGCGCGTCGCCATGATGGGCGCTTACAAGGACCTGACCGACGCGCTGCCTTCCAAAATCGGCAGGCCGAATAAATACAAAATTCCTCCGGCGTATTTCGATGCCGATAATGAGCCGCTGTTCGACGAGTACAAAGAGCTTTTTCGCATCATGCAGGCGCCACCCGTCAATGCGCAGAGCTCGGAGACGCCATTTAGAGATGTTGTCGACCTCGGGAACGCTATTGCACGGATCAAGGGCCTCGATGCAGCGCATGCCGAGGCAGCAGGGCGCATCAGTCTCGGTGTCTTCTTTGCCGAGACGGACGGCCATCAAAACATCGGCAATGCGCGATCGAACTCCTACAAAGGAAGTTTCCAGACAGGGGTGTCCGAGGATAAAAATGGCCGGAAAAAATGGGGGGCCATCAAGAAGTCCGTTGCGGCCCTCGATCCCAAGCTGAACGCGCGCGACGACAAGGAAGAAGCACGGGTCGGCAAGTCGGATCAGCGGTACAATCACTGGACTGCCGTGAGGAACGGCCTCATGAATGCGCACGCCGACCTTTTTCCGAAAATACCGGCGATCATTAAGGCACTGCCGGACCCGATCGACCAAATGCGATTTTTTGAGCTTATCCAGATAATTCCCAGTCCGGCCAAAGCCGCGCTCAATTCGGGCAACCTGCTAAATTACAGAATTTCCGAGCCACGAATCATGGGATATCTGCGCAACAATAGCATGTTTGCTTTCGGAAAAGCCGACCGGGCGAAGACATCCGCGACCATGCGCGAAATTCTTAACTCGATGTGGCTCTTCAATGATACATTCGAGCGGGCGCTGGCCAAGTTCGGCGAGGTCAAAGCGCAGGAAAAGTACTGAACATCGGGCAGCAGGGCTTCGGGGGCAATGTCGATCGTATCGAGACGAACATTCAGCACGGGTGTGCTTGCGAGCGCTTTGCTGCCGGCTCATTCGGCGATCGGACAACCCAACGATCCGGCAAGCATCGCCATTATCGACACGCCGCATAACGCGGCACGAGTCGCGTCGAAATTGGCGGCCCAGAATGTGAAGGTTGTGGTGCGATTTTTCGCGCGAAAGCCACAGCCGTGGCTGCACGAGAAGGTAATGGCCTCTGATGGCAATATGATTGATGGAGTCCGCGAGCCGGCTTTGTTGATCAGACATGGCCTTTCGATCGTTTCCCTCTACCAGTATCGAAATGACCTGCCTGAGAAATTTCTAAAAGGGTTAGAGGATGCCGGGTCGGCAAAGGCGGAAGCAACAGCCGATGCAAAGGTCGCCCTGGATCAGGCCAAGTTGGTCGGGCAGCCCGAAGGATCTGCAATCTACTTCGGCGTTGACTTCAACGTGACCCGCGCCACCGTGGACCCCGTTATCGAGTACTTTCGTATCATCGGGCGGACGGTCGGGAGCCATTATGCGATTGGGATCTACGGAAACGGGTTCGTCAACCGGATTCTCCGCCAGGAGAAACTCGCGGTGTACAATTGGATATCCGCATCGCGGTCACACGAAGAAACCGTCGATTTCTATAACAGTGGACAGTGGCACATGTTTCAAAACCAAGTTGACCGACGCTGGTTTGGGGCGCCCGGAAAATGCTCAACTGGGCTCGATATCGATACCAACCTACAGAACCCCAACGCGTCCGGCATCGGCGCGTGGGGAACGGGAGAAGTAGACAAAAGCCGGAACCAGAAGATTTTCGACCAGCGCCGCTTCGCTATCCGCACAACGCCAGTCGTTCAGGAAAACAACGGGAATTCTCGAGGATGCAAATCTGACACTCGCGTCCCGCGAAACGCCAATATCAGAATTCTCGTACAATCCGGCGTCTGGTCCGACGTTGACATCGACGAAGATGGCAACGCCGACGGTCGGGTCAGGACCGCCGATCTGACGTCCAATCTCGCGACGATGCCCCCCTGGGGACCGTCATGAGATGGGCGCGAGCAGCCAGTCCCGGCATTGCTCAGACCGACATTGACAGCCGCTACTGCGCCCTGCTTTCGATTAACTCAGGGCGATACTCAAAGTGCATGGTGTCGTAATGGTACCAGCGACCTCCCCAAATGAAACCGTGCTTCTCGAAAATCTTCACGATCTCGTACGGAATTCTGTTTTGCCATACCGGATGCGCTAGACGGCCTTGCCATCTCCAATAATTCGACTGCTTGACGTTCAAATCGACAGCAGCACCATAGGCATGCATCGACCGGTTGTTTGTCCCTGCAACAAAACGACACTTGTAGGTGCCAGCAACTGGAATCGCATATGTAGCGATGTTGAGTGCAAGCTGATCGATCTCTTCGGATACGGCCTCCAAAGCCCGATCGACACCGTTTACTCGGGTAACTTGAACGGATTGTCCGCCGTGCCGGGGAAGCCACCTTATCGTGCGAAGCCGATTTCCTACCTCGCCTTTTTTGCAATCTCCGTACATCGCGACAAATAGGGGCGTGAAGCGGACCCTACCCGGGTCAACATTTTTGCCTGGTTGTGTCGGAGCCTCGCCTGCCGGATAATTAGCGTAGAACATGTCGTCGATATCCGGTCTCGCGAGCAACTCGCTGAATGTCTTATGCGTATTCCCATCTGAAATCGGATACCTTGTCCCATTCTTCATATACAAGAATCGAGAATCAAAGTGGTCAACGACTGTAGGATAGGCCGCAACCAGCCTGCACAGATAATGTTCGATATTAGAGGGCACCGTCCCATAGTTATTGTCGAGACCGGCAGCTCCACAGCAAATCGCGCTCGCCAGAAGTTGCGCTAATTCCAACTCAATCGAACAAAGAACTCGGGACCACCTCATCATATTACGGAGTCTGTTCTCCGACTGCTTCGCGAGAGTAAGGGACAACAATGTAGCTGGTCGGTATTTAAAGTGCGATGGCCACTTTACAGGGAGGACGGGTGACCGGTTGTGGCCTGTCTCGGCCCAAGCCGAACTTGCAAACGGCGTCTGCTCTGAGGGGCAGAGCGGACCTAGACGCGGGGCGAGCTAATGGCGGCCAATGACCCAAAGCGGACATAGGGTTTGATACTTAACGGCGATTTTATGCATTGTCGCTGAAGTAAATCGGTACGATTGCCTGTCCTTCGCCTCAGGGAAGGCAATGAGACGGCGCGAGTTCATCACACTTGTCGGTGCTGGGGCGCTATGGCCGCTCGCAGTTCACGCGCAGCATCCGGAGCGGATGCGGCGTGTCGCCGTGCTGTTTGATCTCGGCGAAAAGGACCCAGAAGGGATCAGCCGCACCAAGGCATTCCGGCTAGGTATGCGCGATTTAGGGTGGATCGAAGGGCACAACGTTCAGATCGAATACCGGTTTGCCGGGAGCAATCCCGAGTTGATCGATAAGTATGTGGTTGAGCTGATCAAGCTAGCGCCAGACGTCATGGTCGCAAATGGCACTCCGGTTGTTGCGGCGCTGCGCTCGGCGACAAGCACTATCCCAATTGTAGTTGCGCCGTTGAACGATCCAGTCGGTCAAGGATTCGTTTCGAGTCTGGCGCACCCAGGGGGCAATATCACTGGGTTCGCATTCATCGAACCTGAAATACTTGGTAAGTGGGTCGACCTGTTCGGCGACGTCAAACCCGATCTGTCGCAGATCGCTTTGATTTTTAACCCGGATACGACCCCCTACTACGATGCTTTTCTTCGGTCATATAAAGCGTCGGCGCGTAAGGCGTCGGCAGAGGTGAAGGCAGTCGCTGTGCGGAGCGCTGCTGAAGCTGAATTGGCAATCGCCAAATTGGGACGCGAGCCAGGCAGCGGTTTGATCGCTGCGGCAGACCCTTTCATCCTCGCCAGCCGCGGCGCAATCATGAAAGCGGCGGATGAGGTCCGGTTGCCGGTGATTTCGCCCTATAGGCAATTCGTCATTGAGGGAAGTCTGATGTCCTATGGGCCCGATACCGCCGATATCCTCCGGCGTTCAAGCTCATACGTTAACCGCATTCTAAAGGGCGAAGCGCCGGCGGATCTGCCCGTGCAATCACCTGAAAAGTACGAACTTGTCGTCAATCTGAAGACGGCTAAGGCGCTTGGCCTGTCGGTTCGAGAATCGTTCTTGCTGCTAGCCGACGAGGTGATCGAATAAAGACGATATCTGCTGCGCTGCATGAGTCTGCTTTTGGCCCATGTCGGCCTAAGGCGGTGGCGCGCCGGCTACGTCTGCTCCGGCCACGTCTGCTAATGCTACGCGATAATGCGCTGATAGCCGGCAATGACCCAGAGCGGATATTTTGAAGCCCTTTCAACTCACCGGCGCTAGTTGGTACGATGCCGCTTCCAAGCCTTGGGGGCGATAATGCGGCGCCGCCTTTTTCCGCCGTCCTCGCTCGAGAGCCGCCTGAAATGTCCGCAATGCGGTTCGCGCCGGATCGTGATTATGTTCGAGCCTCCCCCGTGTAGGAAGCGTGCTGCAGGGTAGTTCAAGCACATGGCCGCGACGCCTCATCCTCCCCGAAACATCCAGAAACCGCACCAGACCCCCACAACGCGAGCTTACGACTTTTGGCTGGCGCGGATCGCTATCCTCGTTGTCATTCTTTTGCAGCTTGGGTTCGTCAACGACCTGACACTCGGCCCAAGATGGCTCGCGCCATCATTTGAGTTCGCGCTGTTGATTCTCTTGTCCGTCGGGACCGCATGGACACAGAAAAGAGCTACGGGAGCGACCACCAGCGACCATTGGCTACAGGTCGGAAAAGCGCGCCGAGGCGTTCGAGTACTGGCTGTCGGGTTGACGGCTATTGTCACCCTTATGAACTTAGGGGCTCTGGGGCGCTTAATCGAAGCTATTTTGGCAGGCCATGCGGCGGCGGGTAGAACTCTTCTTTTAGACGCTGTCAATATATGGCTGACGAACGTTGTGATCTTTGCGCTTTGGTACTGGGCGCTAGACCGGGGTGGTCCGACCGGCCGTGGCCTGGTGAAGCACCCGCAGATCGATTTTCTGTTCACTCAGCAACAACCAATCCTGAAGAACCCGGAGTGGGTAAATTGGTCACCGGGCTTTATCGACTATTTGTTCTTGGCGTTCACGAATGCGACTGCTTTTTCTCCCGCCGATACGTTCCCGCTTACGGCAAGAGCAAAGCTTCTGATGATGGCCGAGGCATCGATTTCTTTGACCACAATCGCAATTGTTGCGTCTCGGGCAGTTGGGATTCTTAGCTAACATGGACTGATGTGCAATCTCTATTCGGTCACGAAAGGGTTGCGCCGTCCGCGTGCGCCCCCAGCACTCTCAGCCACTCGCAAAGCTATACGAACGTGTGTGCGTGTGTAAATTTGCAATGTCCGCTGTCGGCCCATCTCGGCCTAAGGCCGGCCACGCCTGCTGTGAGTGGTAGAGCGGACCTAGACGCGGCACGGGCTAATGGCGGCTATTGACCCAAAGCGGACACTGCGATTCGGCTTTCAGCTTGAAAAAGTAGGTCAGGCAGCAAGGTCGCGAAGTGCAACATCCAGCAAGCGTTCGCGATTGCGTTCGCCTTTAGCGGCTGTTTTAAGGATGCGTTCAGCCAGAGTCGTCTTGAGCATTGTAGCTTGCCGCTCACGAGGGAGGCGGCTCCAAGCTTCATCCAGAATTTCCCTCAAGGCGCTGACGGTCGCTGGATCAAAATAGACAGGCTCTTTGAGAACCATGATGCACCTTTCATGACTGTTTCTGGCAATCACCTACTTACCCGTCCGAGGTGGCGACAGTCTGACAATAGGATGACCTCAGCTCACATCCGCCTGACAATAGGATGACCTCAGTTCACATCCGCGTAATTGCCGCAGAAATTTCACGCGATTGCTCGCATATAAGCGCAAAGGTAGCTCAGTTCACACTGATAATAGTGACTAGCCCCAACCTGGAACGAAAATTCTGCGTCGGTGTTAGCCGAAGCCGATCACTAAGATCGAAAAATAATTTGATGGGCGAATGGGAACGCGACGGGGGTGGGCTCCTAACGTCAACTGAGGAGCACCACATGAAAATGATTTTCGCCACCGCGACGTTGCTGAGTATCATCGCGACACCGATTCTTGCACAATCGTTCGACCCCGACGAGGGTACCGGAAACCTTGACCTCAATTGGCAAGGCGGAAATGTACTTGCGCAGTCGCCTGCTATCTATCCTCGCGCCGAGGCGGTTCATCTCCCGAAGCATAAATCGGGCCACCAACCGAAGAAGGTCCACAGAAACGAAGGCAACGACTAGCCGTTCGTTGTTCATAGCGCTGGCCGCCCGCCTCGGTGGTTCCATACAAGCCGATCGCGCATCCTCCGCTTCTGCTACTGAGGGTAAAGCGGATATCGCTTACGTACATGCGGTTTTATGATGGGGTGGACGCCCCGCCGACGGCATCGATGTGCCAAAGTGGAGGTGTTGAGCACCACTTTAAGGGAGGCGTCCGTGTCAGAGGTTAGCAT
>Ga0207777_1000237_pt1 | contig 14340 bp, 13 predicted proteins | sample LuqExpMetageno35_FD_187793 | JGI IMG/M metagenome (GOLD analysis project Ga0207777, IMG submission 187793) | Tropical forest soil microbial communities from Luquillo Experimental Forest, Puerto Rico - Sample 35 (SPAdes) | ecosystem: Environmental > Terrestrial > Soil > Tropical forest ...
ACCATCGCAACGGTCTTGAGCGTGCGATGCACCAGCCCCGGCAGGTCGCTCCAGCGGTAGTCGCGGTAAATGAACATCGTGACGAAGAACGCCCAAATGCAAGCCACTGCGCCGGCTTCGATCGCGGTAAAGACACCGAGCAGTATGCCACCAATGATGATCACGATGGTAATCAAGCCCCAGGCGGCGTCGATGGTAATGCGGACGGCGTCACGGAATGGCACCGCCTGGCCCGTCGGATGGCCGTCGCGGTAGGCGATGAATAGGCAAAGCAGAATGAGCGCAATGCCGAGCAGCAGACCCGGCACCACGCCCGCCATGAACAGGCTGATGATCGAAATGGTGCCGCCGGTTGCCAGCGAATAGATTACCGCGTTGTGGCTGGGCGGCACCAGGATCGCCTGCAGCGAACCACTGATCGTCACGTTGGTGGCGAAAACACGCGGATATCCGACCTTCTCCATCTGCGGGATCATCACCGAGCCGATCGCCGAGGTGTCGGCGACCGAAGAGCCGGAAATTCCGCTAAGGAACGTCGTGGCAAGGATGTTCACCGCCGACAGTCCGCCGCGCACGCGCGCCATGCCGACAATGACGTTGGCAAGGCCCACCAGCCGGCGCGCCATGCCGCCTTCCGCCATGATAGCCCCCGCCAGCACGAAGAATGGAATGGTGAGCATCGCCACTTTGCTCACGCCGTCGGAGATTTTGAGCATGACCGCCTCCGGCGGGATGCCTATCCACAAGGCCCCCGCCAACGCGCCGATGCCTAGCGAGTAGGAGATCGGCATGCCGATCCCGAAGCACAAGAACAACGTTCCGAGAAGAATAAAGAGATCCATGTGCGGTTATTTCACCGGCAAATGCGGATCGGCCGCGGCCGCCGGCCGGCCGATAGCGAGATGTTCGATGATGAACAACAGCGTAAATGCGCCGCCGAGGGGAATCGGCGAATAGACGACGCCGACCGACAAAAACGGGAATTCGGCAATGGTATTGTACCAGGTCGCCTCGCATAGCCTGATGCCGTAAACCACCATGAACAGCGCCATCACCAACATCAGCAGTTCGACGAGGAAATTCGAAATACGGCGAAAGCGTTCGGGGAGCATATCGACGACGAGGGTGACGTTCATATGCAAGCCGAGCCGATAACAGGCGGCGGCACCGAAGAACGTCAATACGATGGTGAGAAGAACCGCCGTGGTTTCAGGCCACGAGGCGGCGCTGTTGAGAACATAGCGGGTGAAAACTGCCCACGGAATGATTGCAGAAGTCAGCACAAGTGCAGTGCCCGCGACCCACACGCAGACCAGATACGCCCAATCCATCGCTTGCCGGTATAACGCCGCCATGGATCCCTCAAAGCCGGCCGAACGCCTCAACATGATCGCGCCACACCTCTCCGCCCGGCGAATGGGGCTGGCGGAAAAAGCGTGGCGTAATTGTCGTTTCTTATTTCACTTCCTGGATGCGCTTGACCGTGGCCTCATATTTCGGACCGTATTTGTCCCAGACCGGCTTCACGGCATCCTGGAAGGCCTTCTTGTCGGCGGTGGACACCTCGATGATTTGGATGCCGGCTGCCTTGGCCTTGTCCATCGCCTGCTTCTCATAGGCTTCCCAGAGCTTGCGCTCTTCCTGCTGGGCTTCCTTGCTGAACTTCACCAGCAGCGCCTGATCATCCTTCGACATCGAGTCCCAGATCTTTTTCGACATCACCAGCATTTCCGGTACGATCAAATGCTCGTCGAGGGTGTAGAATTTAGCGACCTGATAGTGGTTGTCGAACACGAAGCTGGGCGGATTGTTCTCGGCGCCGTCGATTACGCCTGTCTGCAGCGAACTGAATACCTGATCGTAACCCATGGCGACGCCATTGCCGCCCATCGCGTTTGCCATATCGACGAAGATCGGATTGCCGATGACGCGAATCTTCATGCCCTTGAGGTCGGCGACGGTCTTGATCGGCTTTTTGGTGTTGTAGAAACTGCGCGCGCCGGCATCCATCCAGCACAGGCCGATGAGCCCCTTGCCGCTGTTAGTGACCTTATCGAGCAGGTCCTGGCCGATCGAGCCGTCGATCACGTGCTGCATATGCGCCGTGTTGCGGAACACGTAAGGCATATTGAACACGTTGAGATCGTCGACTACCGGGCCGAGCGCGCCAACGCTGACACGCGCGAAAGCGATGGCGCCGACCTGGGCCTGCTCGATTGCCTCCTTCTCGCCGCCGAGCTGCATGGCGGGATACATCGCAATCGTGATGCGGCCATTGGTGGCACCGGCAAGTTTTTTGCCCATATTCTCGACCGCGACGACCGTTGGATAACCGGCTGGATGGACATCCGAGGCCTTAAGAACCAGCTCTTGCTGTGCGTGCGCGGAGCTCGAGGCGCAAACCCCTACGGCGACGAGCAGGCCGGCGGCGATTAACCTGATGTAGCTATGCATGGCGGACGCTACCTCCCCGAATTCGTTTTTGTCGGCGAAACGGACGGCGCGGCACGTCAGCCGCGTACGGCCTTCGTCAGCGAACAAGATGACCTCATCGCCTGGTGCGCCGTCAAGGCATCACTCGCCGTCGGGATCCGGATCAAGTAACGTCGCCGCTGTGGAACCACCGCGGCAATCGTCACGAGAGCACGATGGAAAAAATCCTGATTACCGGAGCGGCGGGCGATGTGGGCTCACGCCTGCGCAAACTATTGAAGGGCGTCTATCCGACCATCCGCTGCAGTGATATCCGCACGCCCGCCGATTTGGGCGCGGGCGAGGAATTCATCGCCGCCGACCTCGCCGACTACGGTCAGGTCGAAAAGATCGTCGCCGGCATCGAGGGCATCGTTCATCTCGGCGGCCATTCGGTTGAGGGACCGTGGCAGACAATCCTCAACGCCAATATCGTCGGCTGCTATAATCTATTCGAGGCCGCCTACCGCGCCGGCGTCAAGCGTGTGGTTTTCGCCTCGTCCAACCATGCGGTCGGCTTCTATCCGCGCGATCAAAAAATCGGCGTCGACGTAACCGCGCGTCCGGACAGCCGTTATGGCGCGAGCAAGGCCTTCGGCGAGGCCCTCGGCTCACTCTACGCCGACAAACACGGACTACGCGTAACCTGCATCCGCATCGGAAATGTGAATGATGCGCCGCTCGACAAACGGCGAATGTCGATCTGGCTGAAGCCAGAGGACCTCGCGCAGCTGATCCGCATTGGGCTTGATCATCCCGGCATTCGCTTTGAGATTTTCTACGGCGCGTCCGACAACGCGGCCGCTTGGTGGGACAACAGCAATGCACGCCGCTACGGCTACAAGCCGCAAGGAAAAGCCGAGAGCTTCCGCACCGAGGCCATGGCCGCGCAGGCCGCGCTCGCGGTCGATCCGGTCGGCGAGCGCTATCAAGGCGGACCCTTCTGCAGCGCGGAATACGACGCTGACCGCGAGCGGTAAATGCCAAAGTGGCGCGTTGTAATCGTGGCCCGCTGACGCCGACTCAGTTAGCCCTTTGCCAGCGCAGCCAATATCCGCGCCCAGGAGCGGATGCCCTTGTGGTAGCAAGTCAGGTCGAACTTCTCGTTCGGCGAATGTACACGGTCGTCATCGAGCGCGAAGCCGACCAAAAGCGAATCCATCTTCAGCACGCTCTTAAAGTCGGCAACGATCGGGATCGAGCCGCCGGCACCCACTGTCACCGCCTTGCGGCCCCACTCCTCAGCCAGCGCGGTGCGCGCCTTGCTGAGCGCCGGATTGTCGAACGACAGTTGCAGCGGTGGCGCCAGGCCGAAATTGCCGAACGCTACCTGGCAGTCGGCCGGCAGCCGGGCGCGCACGAAAGCACGGAAGGCGTTACGGATTTTCGTAGGATCCTGCTCGCCGACCAAGCGGAACGAGACCTTCGCCTTGGCTTCGCCCGGAATGACGGTCTTTGCACCCTCCCCGGTATAGCCGCCGACGATACCGTTGATCTCGGCTGTCGGCCGGGTAGTGATCTGTTCGATAAGCATGCGGTCCTTTTCGCCGACCGATGCTTTCAGACCGATCGGCCCCAGGAATTTTTCCGGCGTGAGATCGAGAGCCTTGAGGTCGGCTTTGATGTCGGCAGGCAGTTCCTTGACCCCGTCGTAGAAGCCCGGAATGATGACGCGGCCGTTGTCGTCCCACATCGCCCCGAGGATCTTGGCGAGCAAACGGAGGGGGTTTTGTGCCGCCCCGCCGAAGACACCGGAATGCAAGTCGCGGTCGGCACAGATGACCTTGACGTCCTCATAGACCAGCCCGCGCAGCGAGGTGGTGACGGATGGGGTTTTCTGGTCCCACATGGCGGTGTCGCAGACCAGCGCCAGGTCTTGCTTAAGCTCAGAGGCATTTTCGCGCACAAATTCAAACAGATGCTGTGAGCCGCACTCCTCCTCGCCCTCGATCACCATGGTGATCGGCAGGGGCAGCTTACCGGTGACCGCCTTGAAGGCGCGGCAGGCTTCGATAAAGGTCATAGCCTGGCCTTTGTCGTCGCAGGCACCGCGTGCCACGATGACCTTACGGCCGTCCGGCAGTGTCTCGATGCGTGGCTCGAACGGCGGCGTCTTCCAGAGATTGAGCGGATCGACCGGCTGCACGTCATAATGGCCGTAGAACAGCACCCGCAGCCCAGCGGCGCCATCGGCCTTACCGACCACCACCGGATGGCCCTCGGTCGGCCGCACGCTAGCCTCAAAACCGATCGAAGTCAGGTCGGCGGCGACATGCTCGGCGGCGGTCCGGCATTGCTGCTTGTACGCCGGATCGGTGGACACTGACGCAATGCGTAGCAGCGCGAACAAACGCTCCACGCTCTTGTCCACGTCCTGATCAATGTGGGCCAAGACAGCGTCAAGTGTCTTCATAAGGAACTCCTATCAAGGTAGGACCTACGCTAACAATGCGGTCGCAGCCCGAAAAGCGCTGATTGTACAACCCGCGACCATACTTTCCTCAGCATCTTTCAATCGTTTTCGGGGATGACCCGCAATACAGTCGCTGGCCGAGAAAAAGCAAACGATTGTAGTTTCGCGAACTATTCTGCGCAATTCGCGCGATGATTGGCGACAGCATTCGCCGTTGCAGGGCGGTTGGTCCATATACCAACACCGCACCTGGACGTCCTTGACTCCTTGACACAAATCAACATCACAGCGCGCCCTACCATTCATTATATCGTTTGTTTGGCGCGCGCGACGACCGACAACCGCAGCGAAAAGTAACGTGCGTGATGAACAGACGCTTGTCATTGTCGCGAACAGCGCTCAATATGCCGGCAACTCGCCACCAGTGCGGGAGCGTGAGGGAAACATGGATGAGTTGATCGGGCGTCTCGTCGCCAATGTCGGCGTCGATCAAGTAACCGCCGAAAAAGCCGTCAGTATCATTCTAGACTTCCTGCGCAAGGAAGGCCCAACCGACAAAGTCCAGGCGCTCATCGACCGGCTCCCCGGCGCGGACGCGCTGTTGCAGTCTCAGCAAAGCTCCGAAACCAGCGGTATCGGAATGTTCGCCATGGGCGGAATCATGGGCGCCGGCACGAAATTGATGTCGGCCGGGCTGACCATGGGCCAAGTTCAAGGAGTAACCCGCGAAATTATCGGTTACGCCCGTGAGCGAGCCGGCGAAGATGCGGTCGGCGAAATCGTCGGCGCAATTCCAGGCCTAAGTCAGTTCGTTTGAATGTCCCCTCTTGTTTTTCAACCAGGTAAAATAAATGCAAGGAGAAGCGGATGTCCTATCCCATCACCGATATTGACGGGATCGACGGAGACGCTGCCTCGACTTTCAGGGCGGCGGGCATCCGCTCAACCGAGCGTCTGTTGGAACAGGCGCGCGACGTGAAGGGGCGCAAGGCGCTCGCCGAGAAGACCGGCTTTGACGAAAAACAATTGCTCTGCTGGGCCAACGTCGCCGACCGCATGCGCATCAAGGGCGTCAGTAGGGAATATGCCGAGCTCCTGCAGGCCGCCGGTGTCGATACCGTGAAGGAGCTCAAGTATCGCAACCCGGCCAACCTTGCCAGCGCGATGGCCGAGGCCAACAGCAAGCGCAAACTGGTCCGCCTGCTGCCTTCCGAGAAGCTCGTGTGCCGTTGGATCGAGCACGCCAAGAAGCTGCCGCTCAAGATCAGCTATTAGTTTTATTTCAGCGGCTTGACAGCTTGCGCGCGACCGCGCAAAGCCTCAGCTATGAGCTACCTTGGCGAACCCGCGGCCACCACTGACGTGATCGCCGACACGCCGCCATCCTGGCTGGCTGGCTTGCTAGCGCAGAGCCGGCCGCTGGTGATGGGCGTTCTCAACGTTACTCCCGATTCATTCTCTGACGGCGGACGCTTCATCGATCCGGAGCGCGCAATCGCGCAGGCTCAAAGCATGATTTGCGCAGGCGCCGACATCATCGACATTGGAGCTGAATCCACCCGCCCTTACGGCGGCACGATTCCGGTTAGCCGTGATGAGGAGATTGCGCGGCTGCGTCCGATGATATCCGCGGTGGTCAAACTCGGCACACCGGTGTCTATCGACACGATGAAGGCCGACGTCGCCCAATGGGCTTTCGACCAGGGTGCAGCCATGGTCAATGACGTCTGGGGCCTGCAGCGCGATTCGGCCATGGCCGATATCGTCTCAGCAAACCACATGCCGGTCGTGATCATGCACAATCGTGAGATCGCTGATCCGGCAATCGACATCATGGCCGATGTCGCAATGTTCTTTGAGCGTTCACTCGCGATTGCGCATCGCGCTGGCATCGCGCGTGATTGCATCGTGCTGGACCCAGGCATCGGTTTCGGCAAGACGCCGGAGCAGAGTATGATCTGCATTGCGCGCTTGGCCGAGTTGAAGCGCTTCGGCCAACCGCTGTTGGTCGGCGCCTCGCGCAAGCGTTTTATCAACGCGGTGTTTCCTTCGGCGCCGGATCAGCGCATCGGCGGATCTATCGCCGCCCATCTGATGTCGGTCGCGCACGGCGCCGCCATTGTGCGCGTGCATGACGTAGCGGAGACTGTACAGGCGCTGCGCGTTGCCGCAGCGATCGAGGGAATGTAATGACCGACCGCATCTTCATCAATGGCCTTTCGCTGCACGCCTACCACGGCGTGATGGCGCATGAGGCCAAGGTCGGGCAGAGCTTCACCATCGATCTTGCACTCGAGATCGATCTGTCAGCGGCGGCGTCCTCGGATAAGGTGGCCGACACGGTGTCTTACGACAAAGTGGTCGAATGCGCGAGCGAGGCGTTTCGCGCGCGGCGTTTCCGGCTGATAGAGGCCGCTGCCGGCAGCGTAGCCGAGGCAGTGCTAACGAGATTCCCGCGCGTGCAGTTGGTGGCGGTGACGATCCACAAGCCACATGCGCCGATCGCCGCCACTTTCAGCGACGTCGGCGTGTCGCTGATGCGTGCGCGCGAGTCATGACCGAGGCGGTGCTGGCGCTCGGCGGCAATGTCGGCAATAGCCGCGCTATTCTCGATCGCGCCGTGGCTCTGCTGTGTGACGGTGACGAGGTGCAGCTCTTAGCGCGCTCGTCCGACTATCTCACGCCGCCCTGGGGTTTCAAATACCAGGCACCTTTCATCAATCTGTGTATCGCAGTCGAGACCACGCTCGGCCCGCGCGAACTATTGGCGCGCGCGCAGGCGGTAGAACTGAAACTCGGCCGCGACCGCGCACACGAAAAGCGCTGGGGCCCGCGCACCGCCGATATTGACATCATCGCCTACGATGATCTGGCGGTCGCCGAACTAGGGTTGACCTTGCCGCATCCGCGCCTGTTCGAGCGCGCCTTCGTGCTGCTGCCGCTTGCAGAAATTGCGCCAGAGCGGATCATCAGCGGCCGCAAGGTGCGCGAGGCGCTCACCACTGTTAATACCGCCGGGATTGAGCGTTTGCTGCCGCTCCCGGGCTCATAATTTGCGTTATCTCAATAGCGCCGCCGTGCCGACTGTGCCATTTTCGCGCCGATGACTGACAAGTTCCCCCTCGCCGCCGAGTTCCCCCCGACCACGCAAGCCGAATGGCGTGAGCTGGTCGAGGCAGCGCTGAAGGGTGCCTCATTCGATAAGCGGCTGGTGAGCCAGAGTTACGACGGCTTGCGCATCGAACCTCTCTATGCCCGAGCCGCTGGGGCGAGATCGGTCGTCGGGCGAAAGCCCGGTGCGTCCTGGGCGCTGATGCAGCGCGTTGACCACCCCGATCCGGTGGCGGCCAACAAGCAAGCGCTGACCGACCTGGAAAACGGCGCGACGGGGCTGACGTTGGTCTTTGCCGGCTCGATCAATGCGAATGGCTACGGCTTGGATGCTTCGCCCGCGACGCTCGAGCGCGTGCTTGACGGCGTGCAGTTCGATGCCGGCATCACGATTGACTTCAATCTCAGCGGGGCCACGCGCAGCGCCGTGCAGCATTTCGTCGCGTTGGTGAAAAGCCGCAAACTCGCGCCTGAGACCGTCGAGATGCGTGCAGGCCTCAATCCGCTCGGCGGCTTTGCCGTAATCGGTACGACCCCGGGTCCCTGGAGCGTGCTTTCGCGAATTTTTTGCGAGCGAGTGCGCGAACTCGGAGAGCATGGCTTCGGTGGGCCATTCGCCGTCGGAGATGGACGCATCATCCACAATGCCGGCGGGTCAGAGGCGCAAGAACTGGCCTTCGCGATTGCAAGCGGCGTCGAATACTTACGCGCACTTGCGGCAGGCGGCATCTCGCTCGATGCCGCATGCGGCATGATCTATTTTCGGATGGCGGCGGACGCCGATCAATTCTTCACGATCGCAAAGTTTCGCGCTTTGCGAAAGCTATGGGCGCGTATTGAGGAGGTTTGCGGCCTGCCTCCGAAACCCGCTTACGTCGCGGCCGAGACCGCCTGGCGAATGATGACCAAGCGCGATCCGGACGTGAACACGCTGCGCACGACCATCGCAGTTGCTGCCGCCGGACTTGGCGGCGCCGACAGCATTACCATGCTGCCGTATACTGCTGCGCTCGGTCTGCCGGATGCTTTCGCGCGCCGGCTCGCACGCAACACGCAGCTCATCCTGCTTGAGGAAGCGAACCTTGCGAAGGTGGCCGACCCAGCCGCTGGTTCCGGCGCGATCGAGGACCTGACCGCCAAGCTCTGTGCCGCAGCTTGGGCACAATTCCAGGAAATCGAAACTACCGGCGGCGCCTGGGCAGCGCTCGAACGTGGTTTCATCCAGAAAACGGTCGCGGCCGTGCGCATCGAGCGCGCGACGGCGGTTAGCCGGCGCAAAAATGCGCTCACTGGCATCAGCGATTTCCCCAATCTGCAGGAAAAGCCGACGGCGGTACTCGACGTTCCGCCAGTCGCGCCACCACAAGAAAGAGCCGCTGCGATCACCACCGAGCCGCTGCCGCGTATTCGTCTGGCCGAGCCGTTCGAGGCCCTCCGCGACGCCTCCGATCATATGCTGGCGAGAACCGCCGCGCGGCCGAAGGTGTTCCTGGCCAATCTCGGCAAGCTTTCGGACTTCACCGCGCGCGCTACCTACGCCAAGAGCTTCTATGAGGCCGGCGGTATCGAAGCCCTTAGCAATGACGGCTTCAAAGACCGCGCCGAGATGATAGCGGCGTTTAAGTCGTCGGGCGCAAGGCTCGCCTGCATGTGCTCGTCCGATAAGGTCTACGAGAGCGAGGCCACCGATACCGCCCAGGCGCTCGCAACGGCGGGGGCAATCGTCCATCTCGCCGGCCGGCCGGGCGACCGTGAGGCGAACTGGCGGAAGGCCGCTGTGGCCTCATTCATATTTATAGGCTGTGACGCGCTTTCGACCTTGCAGGCCGCCCATGATATTCTGGTTGTGAAATGAAACAGGTCCCTAATTTCGCGACCGTTGAATTCACTGACACCGGGCCGGTGCCGAGCGCTGCAGCGGTGCTACCCTGGGCCACGCCGGAAGGCATCGCGGTGAAGCTGAGGTACGCCGAAGGTGATCTCGGGGGCCTAGACTTTCTCGATACCTATCCGGGCAAGCCGCCATTCCTGCGCGGTCCCTACCCTGCGATGTACGCGGCACAGCCGTGGACCATCCGGCAATATGCCGGCTTCTCGACCGCCGAGGATTCGAACGCCTTTTACCGACGCAATCTCGCCGCCGGGCAGAAGGGCCTCTCCATCGCCTTCGATCTCGCCACCCACCGCGGCTACGACAGCGATCACCCGCGCGTGGCCGGCGACGTCGGCATGGCGGGCGTGGCGATCGACTCGATCTGCGACATGCGTACGCTGTTCTCCGGCATCCCACTCGACCAGATGAGCGTGTCGATGACTATGAACGGTGCGGTGCTGCCGGTGATGGCGCTCTACATCGTCGCCGCCGAGGAACAGGGTGTGCCGCACGAGAAGCTCTCGGGCACAATCCAGAACGACATCCTCAAAGAATTCATGGTGCGGAATACCTACATTTATCCGCCTGGCCCGAGCTTGCGAATCATCTCCGACATTTTCGCCTACACCTCGGCCGAGATGCCAAAATTCAATTCGATTTCGGTGTCCGGCTACCACATGCAGGAAGCCGGCGCGACGCAGGACCTCGAGCTCGCCTATACGCTCGCCGACGGCGTCGAATATGTGCGCGCTGGCATCAAGGCCGGCCTCACTGTCGACCAGTTCGCGCCGCGCGTATCGTTCTTCTGGGCGATCGGCATGAACTATTTTATGGAAATCGCCAAACTGCGCGCCGCCCGCATGCTATGGGCGAACCTGATGAAGCCCTTCAAACCGGAGGATGCGCGTTCGCTCTCACTGCGCACGCATTGCCAGACCTCCGGTTGGTCGCTCGCTGCGCAGGACGTGTTCAACAATGTCACGCGCACCATGATCGAAGCGATGGCAGCAACGCAAGGCCAGACGCAGTCGCTGCACACCAATGCGTTGGATGAAGCGCTCGCGCTGCCGACCGACTTCTCAGCACGCATCGCCCGCAACACGCAGATTGTGCTGCAACAGGAAGCCGCCGCCACACGCATCATCGATCCCTGGGGCGGCTCTTATTACGTAGAGCGACTTACGTATGAGTTGGCGCGCAAGGCCTGGGGCCATATCGAGGAGGTCGAAGGGCTCGGCGGCATGGTCAAAGCGATCGAAGCCGGAATCCCCAAGCTTCGCATCGAGGAAGCCGCTGCCAAAACGCAAGCGCGCATCGACTCGGGGCACCAGTCGGTCATCGGGGTCAATAAATATCAGCCGGACGATGAGCCACCAATCGACGTCTTGAAGATCGACAATTCCGCTGTCCGCCAGATGCAGCTCGAAAAACTCAAGCGGCTGAAGATCGAACGCGATCCGGCTGCGCTCAAGGAGGCGCTCGACGCGCTCACACGCGCCGCTGATCGCGGCAACGGCAATCTGCTGGCGCTTGCCGTCGACGCTGCCCGCGCCAAGGCCACGGTCGGCGAAATTTCGCTCGCGCTGGAGAAGGTATTCGGCCGCCACGTGGCCTCGATCAAGGCCATCACTGGGGTTTACAAGCGGGAGGTCGGCATGACCGGCGCAGTCGAACGGGTGCGCGTTGCCGTGGAAGCCTTCGAAGCCGCCGAGGGCCGGCGGCCTCGGCTCCTAGTCGCCAAGATCGGTCAGGACGGGCATGACCGCGGTCAAAAGGTGATTGCATCCGCGTTCGCCGACCTCGGCTTCGACGTCGATATCGGGCCGCTGTTCGCAACGCCTGCGGAAGCTGCGCGCCAGGCGGTGGAGAACGACGTGCATATTCTCGGCGTGTCCTCGCTCGCGGCCGCGCATCTGACGCTAGTGCCCGAGCTCAAGACTGAACTCGCCAAGCAAGGCCGCGACGACATCATGATCGTGGTCGGCGGCGTGGTGCCGCCGCAGGATTACGATGCGCTGATAAAAGCCGGCGCCGAGGCGATTTTCCCGCCCGGCACGGTGATTGCGGACGCCGCCGAGAAACTGCTCAAGGCGCTCAAGAAGCGGCTGGGGCACGGACAAGAGGCTGCCGAGTGAACTCCATCATTGCACCACCGCGACCGAGGCGCACAAAAGCGCTGGCCTGATCTTCTATTATTCTCCCTTATTTGGTCGGCGCCTATGTCGATGGCTCCTACTCGGTGTTCGTGCTCTGGACCGAATTCAAGGACAGCTTGTGGCCCGAAGGCGCCAGCCTATTCGGTGGCGAGTGGCCGAACGACGATGCCGATTGATCAGGCAACGACTTTTCCCCAACCGCGCGGAGGCGCCGCGCTACCGGTTGCGGCCAGGGAAGCGTAACGTCTGCGCATGAAATTGGCCACAGCCCCGGTTGCCAGTCTTGCCGAAGGAATCCGCGCGGGCAATCGCGCTACTTTGGCGCGAGCCATCACTTTGATCGAAAGCAAGCGCGCCGACCACCGCCGCAACGCCCACCATCTGGTGCAGGACCTGCTGCCCTTCACCGGTAAGGCGGTGCGGCTTGGCGTTACCGGCGCGCCCGGCGTCGGCAAATCCACCACCATCGACGCCCTCGGCAGCTATCTTACCGGCCTCGGCCACCATGTCGCCGTACTCGCAGTCGACCCGTCCTCAACCCGTACTGGCGGCTCGATTCTCGGCGACAAGACCCGCATGGCGCGGCTTGCCAGCGACCCCAATGCCTTCGTGCGTCCGTCGCCCTCCTCCGGCACGCTCGGCGGCGTCGCCGCCAAGACGCGCGAGACCATGCTGGTCTGTGAGGCCGCCGGCTACGACGTGGTGCTGGTGGAGACCGTCGGCATTGGCCAGTCGGAGACCGCGGTCGCCGACATGACCGACTTCTTCCTAGTGCTAATGCTGCCAGGTGCGGGCGATGAATTGCAGGGCCTAAAGAAGGGTATCGTTGAGCTCGCCGACATGATCGCGGTCAACAAGGCCGACGGAGACAATATCGAGCGCGCCAAAGTGGCGGCGGCGGAATATCGCGCTGCGCTCAACATCTTGGTGCCACGCTCCGCCACCTGGTCGCCTCCGGTCACCACTTATTCGGCGCTGACTGGCAATAACATCGCACAACTGTGGGCGCAGGTGCTGGCGCACAAGGAGAAGATGACCGCCTCCGGCGAGCTGGCGGCGCGCCGGCGCGAGCAGCAGGTGAAATGGATGTGGACCATGTTGGAGGAGCGGTTCACCGCCCGCCTGCGCAGCGACCCTTCGGTGCGCACCAAGCTCCGCCAGGCGGAAGCGGCAGTCGCCGCTGGCAAGCTGGCGTCGACGCTTGCGGTGGAAGAGATCGCGCAACTGCTCGGGGTGTGATGGCGATCACCGTCCTGGTCACCGGCTTTGGCCAATTTCCGGGGGGGCCGGTCAATCCGACAGTGATGCTGGTCAAGCGGCTGTCGCGGCTGCGGCGGCCGGTGTTGGCGGACGTGATGATCGTGCCGCATATTTTCCAGACTAGACTATTTTATTTACAGCGCGGTCGACGAGGATTTGTCGCGGTTGCTGGCGCGTCACCAGCCGGAGGCCCTGCTGATGTTTGGGTTGGCGACGCGAGCGAAAACTATGCGCGTCCAGCTGCGCGCGCAATTCGCTATTACTGATTGCTGACGCCAGCGGCACCGTGCCGCCGGGTCGCGCGATCGCGTCCAATGCAGCGCCGACCATGGAGATGCGGGCACCTACGCAGCGGCTGCTGGCTGCTATCCATGCCGCGGGCGTCCGCGGCGTGCTGTCGCGCGATGCCGGCCGCTATCTGTGCAATTACCTGTGTTGGCGTGGCGTGGAAGTGACCAAGCGAACCGACGGACCGCGGCTGGCTGCCTTTATCCATGTGCCGAGAATCCGGGGCGGCAACAGCCACGCAAAGCGGCTCACCATAAACGACCTGACACGCGCCGGGAGTGGCGCTCTGGCTGCGCTTGCCGCCGCAGCACGGCGTTAACCTCCTCCGGCCCGAGATGCCCGCAATACCAATCGGCCGCCGAACCTTGCTCGCCAGCATCGCCATTCTAGTCGCGCCATTGTCTGCGCATGGGCTCGACGCCGCGCCATTCGGCGTGCGGCCCGGCGCGCTCGACGACCAGAGCCACGCCCTGCAACGCGCGATTGACGAGGCGGCTCGGCGGCGCGCTCCGCCGGCACCGAGCGCTATTCCCAACTGAAGCTGACCACGCTCACCGGCGCTTAACCGTTGTGCGGTTATGATACATGCGCTGCGAGGTCACGATCATGGACAAAAAATTAAAGGTGACTGCTGCGATTGGAGCCATTGTCGGCTTAGCAATTGGCTATTTTGCCTATCCTTTTCACGCCGTTGGTATCGTCAACTGGATGACAGAACGGAAACCCATGGATGCGGCCTTGTGGGCCGTGCTCGGCGCTGGAGTGGC